>Ga0163147_10007536_pt1 | contig 12312 bp, 7 predicted proteins | sample OliLakLV19MP6G1_FD_148597 | JGI IMG/M metagenome (GOLD analysis project Ga0163147, IMG submission 148597) | Freshwater microbial mat bacterial communities from Lake Vanda, McMurdo Dry Valleys, Antarctica- Oligotrophic Lake LV.19.MP6.G1 | ecosystem: Environmental > Aquatic > Freshwater > Lake >...
ACTGGCCTGGCTCAGCAGCGAATCATCCCCGCCATGGGTGGCCAACTCTGCCTTTCTCGTTCAACTCCTCCAGACACGTCCGCGCACCGCCGACCTCTCTGCATCCGAAATCCTCAGCTTGGTGCTCGACGAACTAGATTTGCGCCGTATCGTCGTTCGGCTGGGCAATCCAACCCAGCGACTTGACAACCTCGACCGGTTGCGCCGTTATGCCCTCGACTACGAATCTGCCTGCAACCGCCTGCACTCTGCGGCTTCGCTGGGCGGTTTCCTGTTGTGGCTGAATAACCTGGCGACCAGCGATCTCGACGCCCAAGGTTCGGGGGAAAGCGACGATGCGATAAAAGTGCTGACCTACCACCGCAGCAAAGGGCTGGAATTTCCGATCACGATCTGCCATAACCTGGACCAGCTGCTGAAAGAACAAATCTGGGGACTGAACCTGGTGGCCGAAACCCCCGAGCCGGACATCAACGACATCCTGGCCAATCGCTGGCTGCGCTTCTGGGTCAATCCCTACGCCGACCAACTGCGCGGCACCCGCCTGGAAGAGCAACTCCACCAAACCGACGAGTGGGCGCAAGCCACCCGCACCGCGCTGGATGAGGAAGCCCGCCTGCTCTATGTGGGACTTACCCGGGCGCGGGACTATCTGGTGTTCCCCACTACGGTCAAAGGGACGCGCTGGCTCAACCGGGTGTTCAACCACGGCGATGAAACCATCCCGACGCTCGACCCGGATTCGGACGACACACCCTTTTACCACGCCGGACAGCCGATACACATTGACACGGAATTGCGCATCATGCCCAAAGATTTTCCGGAATCCGACCCGGACACCAGCCCCGTACCTTTTCATGCAGTTCGTACCGGGCGCATCATGGTGACGCGCTCGCTGCACATTGATCCGTTGCGCGAAGATCCGCCCGGGGCTGCGCCGCAATGGGACGATCCGCAACCCTTCGCTCCCTGGTTGAATTTTAAAGGCGACTATACGCCTGCGCTCGGGAAAGCAGTGCAGGCGTTGTTCTGCCTTGATTTTCAAAATATGGATGTCCCTGAACGTTCAAAAGCGGCTCAAAAACAGCGGAGCATCCGGCAGGTTGCAGAGGCCGTTTCGGTGGATGACCTCGTGCAGCACGCAGCAGCCTTTCAACTCTTTTTTAAAAAAACTTATGCTCCCGTAAATGTTTGTCCGCAGTATCCCCTCGAAGGCTGGCATGGTGGCAAACGCCGCATCCAACTGGATGCCGACCTGTTTTGGGAAAATGCGGATACCGCGGGAGTGGCGATGTTTGCCGGTTTTGCCGAAGGCATGAAAAAGTGGCGACCACAGGCAGAGCGGCTGGCTTCTGTACTGGGTTGGGCGCATTTACTGCTGCGGCAAGCGTTTCCCGACAAAAAAGTAGTGGCGTGGGTGGTGTTCCCAATGGAAGGGCAAATGGTGGAAATGCTCACTCCGTAAACTGCACTTCCACCCGGCGGTTCAAGCTGCGGCCTTCGTCGGTATTGTTGTCCGATACCGGGTTGACTTCGCCGAAACCTTTCGAGGTAATCCGGTCAGCGGCGATGCCCAGGCCGATCAGCGCCTGGCGGGCGGCGGCGGCACGGCGGTTGGAAAGATCGAGGTTGTAAGCCGGGCTGCCTGCGTTGTCGGTGTAACCCATCAGATTAATGCGGTATTTGTTTTTCAGCGCGATTTCGGCCACTTTGCTGAGTTCGGGCATGGACTCTGGGCGCAGGTCGGATTTGTCGTAGTCGAAGAACAAGTTGAGCACCTCCGTCTTGCCTTTTTTCACCATATCGGGCAGGCTGACCGGCTTCCAGGCCACGTTCATTTTTTGCATCTTGTCGGTTTTCTTCTGAATGGGCAACGGCATGGATTTCGGGTAATAGCCATCTTTTTGCAGCCGCACATTATACACCTTGTCGTTCGGCACGGTGATGAAGGTCGTCTCACGGGTCGGGTCGGTGCGGAAAGAGCCAACTTTCTGGCCAGTCACCGGATCTTCCAGAATGATCTCCGCATCGAGCGGTTTGCCGTCGTCACCTTTGAGCGCGAGTTCCACGGTGCGCACGGGCTTCGGACGCATGGCTTCCGGCAGCGCGACGCTGAAAATATCCTGATTGGTGGTGGTTTTACGGTTCGAGAACCAGGCCGTCGAGCCATCCGTGGTGACTTTATAGGCCCAGTCGTCGGAGAGTGTATTGACTTCTTTACCCAGGTTAGTGGGCTTGCTCCAGTGCATCCAGGTATCGTCGAGGCGGGTGCTTTTGAAGACATCCATGCCACCCAGGCCGGGATGCCCTGCGCTGCTGAAATACAGGGTCTGCATATCGGCGTGCAAATAGGCACTGCGGTCTTCTTCGCCCGTATTGATGGTGGAATCCAGTTTAACGGGTTCGCTCCACGAGCCGTCGGGTTGGCGCAGGGCAATGTAGAGATCGGTACCGGAGAAACCGCTGGTCCGCGCTTCCAGGATCATGACCTGATTGTTCGGTGCGATTTGCACCAGGCCCACCCAACCGAAGTTGGACGTGTTGACTTCAAGTGGCTTCGGCTCGGTCCAGCCGGTCGCTGTTTTATCCGACTGAAAAGGTTTGGCGTTGTCGAAGATGATGATCCGGTTGCCGTCGGAGGTGAGGGAGAGGGGCGCCTGGTTGCCGGAACCGCTGAGTTCCTTAATAAGGACCGGTTTTGTCCAGCCGGAGTCGGTGCGGGTGGTCACGAACACATCTTCACCCGACTCATTGTCGGGACGGCCTTGACCACAGAAGTACAGGTATTTGCCGTCGGCGGAAGGCACCGGAACGTACTCCGAACCGGCTTCATTGATGATCTTGCCCGCGTCCACTGGCGTAATGCCTGAATCTGGCGCATCCACAATGACAGTCATGTCGCCGAACCACCGTTTGCGGTCCGGAAAAGATTCAGCATACTCGTGGAGCAGCGCGGAAGAAGTTTTCCAGTCGCGTTTTCCCATATAGAAGGCGAACATTTTGTCGAATGCCTGCGAGGCCCGGTAGGTAGGTGCTGTTTTTTTGATGAACGACTGCCAGCCTTCGCGATCGCGTTCCCGGAAGGGGCTGTTGGTGTTGACCGACAGGCCGGAGGCTTCCAGTTCCAGTTCGCCAATGGTCAGCCGCTCGTCGGCGGAAAGTTTGGCGCGCTCAGCATCGCTGAGCGGATTGGTTTTGGCCAGTTCAAGTGCGCGTTTGCGGGCATAAGGAGCCAGGGCGCTGCGCGGCGACTTGGTCAGAAAAGTGATCAGCGGCTGGAGGGTCGCGGCTTTCCAGATCACCGGCAACTGATCGCGGGAGCGGTCGCGGGAGACCGGGTGCTTTGGAACATCTTTGTAAAACTGCGCCATCTGATCTACCCCTTTGGTTTGGATATAAAGGCTCAGTGCTTTTTCATTGATCGCGTCCATGGCGGAGGGGAATCGAGCGGGAATATCTTCGCTGTGGTGCTGGATCAGGTAGGCTTGATCTTCGTAGGTTTTGGCTCCGTAAATGGCGGTCTCCAGCAGTTTCTCCTGTTTATCGCGGGCTTTTTTGTCGGTCGTCGGATTGACAACCGGGAAATTTTCAATGAACTCGTCTACCTGCTGGAGGGTCGTATTTTTATCAATGGCCTTCCAGGCGGCATTGGCGGTAGAGGTGCGAAGTTTGTCAATCGTCAAACCGCTCACATCATGGTCGGCAGTGAGTTGTTTGCGCTGACTGGGCTTGAGCGCTTTCCAGGCATCTTTTGATGCCGCCTGGTAGACCATGGCCTGACGGTAGTCTTTGTTCGGGTTGTTAATGTTCGCAAGCGCTGCGGCCATGCCGTAAAGTGCCAGCGGGCGCATTTCCGCATCGGCCGAATCCACAGCAAATGCCTCTACTGCTGCGTCCCATTTTTCTTTATCCAATGATTTGAACCCTTTTTTGGTCTGCGAAAAAACAGGCGAGGCCATCGCCAGGAATAAAAGGCAAAAGGCAAAGAGCAAGGGATAAAAGGGCTGTTGTAGGTTTGGAGTTCGAGAGGAGGGAAAACTTGACATGAACAGGGAATTTTTAAAAACTGATGAAAACATTGGTTCTAATATGGATGATTACAATCGGTTTTTGCGGCGCAAAATTGCAGAAATTTCGACGAAACAGCAAGAAATGTTGCGATAAAGGCATTTATGACCGCGCTGGTTAAAGACAAAAAAGCGGAAGAAACGTGGCCGCTCGTCCGCTTGAAATTTGCTTTTTGAGATTAGGAACCTTTGCTTTCAAAGTCCAACGTCCTCAGTCCAATGTCCCAAGTCTATTTTTTTGCCTTTGCTTTCGGCTCCTTCAATACGGGCTTTGCTTTCACTTTCGGCACATCCTCGGCTTCGAAGATCATCACGCAAAGTGGCGGAAGGCGGAAGGTGATCGAATGCTCGTGTCCATGCGACGGTTTTTTCTGCGCTTTGAGTTCACCGTTGACTACGCCGCTGCCGCCGAAACGCTGGTCGTCGCTGTTCAGCACTTCTTTCCATTTACCGGCATGTGGTACCCCGACGGTATAATCTTCCAGCATATTGGTATTGAAATGACAGACCACCAGCAGCAAATTGTCGCTCGCTTCGCCTTTCCGCAAGAAGGCCAGCACCGAATTTCCAGTGTCGTCGCCCGATACCCATTCGTAGCCGTCCGGGCTAAAAGCATTGAAGTACAGGGCTTTGCGCGACGCGTATAGTTCGTTGAGCGCCTGCACCCAAGCCTGCACCCCTTTGTGCAACTCGAACTCCAGCAAATGCCAGGCTACGCCGAGGTCATGGCTCCATTCGCTGGTTTGGCCGAACTCGCCGCCCATGAACAGGATTTGTGAACCCGGATGCGTCCACTGATGGCCCAGCAAGGCGCGGAGGTTGGCAAATTTCTGCCACTCGTCGCCGGGCATTTTGTACAACAGGCTGGCTTTCATGTGCACCACCTCATCGTGGCTGAGCGGCAGCATGAATTTTTCGGAAAAAGCATACACCATCGAGAACGTGATCTCGCTTTGGTGGAAGCGGCGGAAAATCGCCGGGCGCTTGAAATACGCGAGTGAATCGTGCATCCAGCCCATCATCCATTTCTGACCGAAGCCGAGGCCGCCTTCGAACGTAGGCCTGGTCACATCAGGGAAAGCAGTGCTTTCTTCCGCGATCGTCTCCACGCCGGGGTGGGTGCTATAAACGGCTTCATTGAAATCTTTGAGGAATGAAATCGCCTCCAGGTTTTCCTTGCCTCCGTAAATATTGGGAATCCATTCGCCTTCCTTGCGGGAATAATCGTGGTAAAGCATGGAAGCCACCGCATCCACCCGCAGTCCGTCAATGTGGTATTGCTCCAGCCAGAACAAAGCGTTGGAGATCAGGAAACTGCGAACTTCGTTGCGGCCATAGTCGAATACATAACTGTTCCAGTCGGGCTGAAAGCCACGACGCGGATCGGCATATTCAAAAAGGTGGGTGCCATCGAACAGGTAGAGCCCGTGCATATCGCCGGGAAAGTGGCTCGGCACCCAGTCGAGGATCACGCCAATGCCTTCACGGTGGAAAGCATCTACGAGATGCATAAAATCTTCCGGCTTCCCGGAACGGCTGGTCGGCGCGAAATAACCAGTCACTTGATAACCCCACGATGGGAAGTAAGGATGTTCCGTCACCGGCATCAACTCGACGTGGGTGAAGCCCATTTTTTTCACGTAGGGCACCAGTTCGTCAGCGAGTTCGCGGTAGTTGAGCGAGCGGTTGCCGTCTTTCGCAATTTTTTTCCAGGAGCCTGGGTGCACTTCATAGACCGACCAGGGCTGCGGTTTGCCCGTCTTGTCGCGGCGACTATTGAGCCAGTGTTCATCTTTCCAGGAATAGTCAAAATCCCAGACAACAGACGCTGTGTTGGGCGGTGTCTCCCATAATTTTGCAAACGGGTCACCTTTGTCCAACCCAAAGCCATCGTAGGTTTTGATGTGGTATTTATACACCGTGCCTTTTTCCAGTCCGGGGATAAACCCTTCCCAGATACCGCTTTTATCCCAACGCGGCAACAGGATGTGCGCATCGGGGTTCCAGGCGTTGAAGTTGCCGGTGACGCTCACCCGTTTGGCGTTGGGCGCCCACACGGAAAAGCACACGCCGCGCGCTCCTTCGTGCTCCACGACATGGCTGCCAAATTTGTGGTGCAGGTCGAAATGTTTGCCGCCCTGAAAAAGAGAAATATCGAAGTCGGTGAGTTTTGAGTACGGCTTGACCATGAAGAAGTTCAGAGTTTGAAGTTCAGAGTTTGAAGTTCGATTGGGCTTCGGGTGGGAGAAGGTCGGAAGTTGAAAGCCAAAGTTTTCAGGTGCAGGATTTGCTCGAATGGCGTTCCGCCGAAAGGTAGGGGAATTACTGTCTACATCGAATCGTACCACAAAAAATTTGGCTTGGCATAATTTTGGGTACCACTTTGTCGCCTCCCTGTCACAGTGTCCAAACCAATACAATGCGCATGAACGGACAAGACTTAACCAGTACGCTGCAACACTTTCCATTGCTGGCGACTCTTGCAACGGAAGAGAAAAACTGGCTTGCTCAGGTGGCTGAGCGAAAATTAGCCCCAAAACATTCTTTTATTTATCTGGCAGACGAGCCGGGTGAATTTATTTGCCTGCCCATCAGCGGCGCTGTCAAGATCGGGATTTACTCACCGGATGGACGTGAGATCATCAAAAATATTGCGCACCCATTTTCGGTGTTCGGCGAACTGGCGCTCACGGGAGAGCAACTGCGCGTCGAATTTGCCGCCACCATGAGCCGCGATGTGGATTACCTGCGGGTAAAAGTGGAGGATTTTAAAGCGCTGATGGAGCGAAACCCTTGTCTGGCCCACAACCTGATGGTTTATCTGGGCGAGCGCTTGCGGCGGGCCGAACGACAATGGGAGTCGCTGATTCTCAAAGATGTACGGTCCCGGATCGTGGAGTTTCTGAAAGAGAGCGCCGGAGAGCGCGGCCGTCAGGTGGGTTTCGAAATGCTTGTCAAGCATGGACTCACCCAGCAGGACATCGCCAATCTGGTCGGTGCAAGCCGCCAGACGGTGACCGCGATCCTCAACGAACTCCGCAAGTCGAACCTGATCCATTTTAACCGGAACACGATTTTGATCCGCGATATGGAGAAGTTGAATTGATTTGTAGGGGAATGTGAAAACACAAAGGGGTACGGTGTATCGGCTCTGTTTTTTTGTCCCAAAAAAACAGAGCCGATACACCGTACCCCTTTGTGTTTTCACATTTACAGAAAAGGGCCGGGCACTCCCAACTTTCGAACTTCGCTCGCCTGAGGCGAGATCAAACCTCGAACTTTCCAACTTTCCAACCTCGAACTTCCAACTCAAAAACTACTTTTGCCTCATGCAAATCCAGTCGAAACTGCCCAACGTTGGCACCACCATTTTCACTGTTATGTCGGGCCTGGCCAATCAGGTCGGCGCGGTCAATCTATCACAGGGATTTCCCAACTACAATCCTTCGGAGCGGCTGCAACGCCTGGTGTCGGAACACATGGCAAAGGGCGCCAATCAGTACGCTCCGATGCCCGGAGTTCCGTTGTTGCGCGAGCGCATCGCAGCAAAAATCGGGCAGCTGTACGGCGCACAGGTGGATCCCGATACGGAGATCACAGTGACTGCCGGTGGGACTCAGGCGATCTTTTGCACCATCGCCGCTTTCGTGCGGACGGGCGATGAGGTCATTCTACTCGAACCTTGTTATGACTCTTATCGCCCTTCGGTGGAGACGATGGGCGGCGTGCCGGTCATCCATGCGCTCAGCGCGCCGGATTACCGGGTGGACTGGTCAGCAGTGGGTCGGCTCATCACGTCCCGCACCCGGATGCTTTGCATCAATACGCCACAAAATCCAACCGGTACCATCCTTCGCGCCTCGGATATGATGGCCATCAACGACCTGCTGCGCGGCACCGACATCGTGTTGATGAGCGACGAGGTATACGAGCACCTGATTTTTGATGGCGAGGCACATGCTTCTGTGCTGCGCTATCCCGAACTCTACGCCCGCTCGCTGGCGATTTATTCCTTCGGAAAAACCTACCACAACACGGGCTGGAAAACCGGCTATTGCGTGGCGCCGCCTGCGCTCACCCGCGAATTCAGGAAGGTCCACCAATTCAATGTGTTCAGCGCCAACCACCCCATGCAGGCGGCATTTGCCGATTTCATGTCCGAACCAGCGGAGTACCTCGGCTTGCCGGATTTTTACCAACAAAAGCGCGATTTCTTCCTGCAAGCCATGTCCGGCACCCGCTTTCGGCCGCTGCCCTGCGCCGGTACTTACTTCCAACTCTTCGATTACTCGGCCATCAGTGACGAGCCGGACCTGGATTTTTGCAAACGGCTCACCACCGATTATGGCGTGGCAGCGATCCCGGTGTCGTCGTTTTTTTCTGACTTGAAAGATGAAAAAGTGGTGCGGTTCTGCTTCGCTAAAACGGAGGATTTGCTGGAGCAGGCGGGGCGGAAGTTGGAAGGGGTGTGAAATCTGGAATCACCTTCCCTCATCCGCTTCGCTGTCGCAGTGATAATGCTGCTTGGGCCCGCGTGGTTTTTCACCGCCTTCGCCGCCCTTCTTGTCGGCCTGCAATTTTTGGATGAGGCGAGCCCGCTCCGTGCGCACCTGCTGCTGCATCCGCGCATCTTCGCCCCGGTCGAAGTAAAGAATCCCATCTACCCATGTTTTTTCGGCGCTGGCGTATACGGAAAGTGGGTTGTTGTTCCAAAGCACCACATCGGCGTCTTTGCCGGCTTTCAGGCTGCCGGTGCGGTCGTCTATGCGCATGAGTTTGGCGGGATTCAGCGTCACCAATTTCCAGGCGTCTTCTTCCTTCATACCACCGTATTCGACCACTTTCGCGGCTTCCTGGTTGAGGCGGCGGGCCATTTCTGCATCGTCGGAGTTGATGGCCACTGTAACGCCCCGGTCGGCCATCATTTTGGCGTTGTACGGGATGGCTTCGTAGACCTCCATCTTGTAGGCCCACCAGTCGGCAAACGTGCTGCCGCCTGCGCCGTGTTTGGCCATTTTATCAGCTACTTTATACCCTTCCAGGATGTGGGTGAACGTATTGACCTTGAATCCAAATTGCTCGGCCACGCGCATCATCATCGTGATCTCGGACTGGACGTAGGAGTGGCAGGTGATGAACCGTTTACTTTCCACGATCTCGGCAAGCGCCTCCAGATCGAGGTCTTTGCGATAGGTTTTGCCTGATTTTTTCAACTTCGCATATTCCTGAGCGCGGGTGAAGTAATCTACATAGACCTGCTCCACGCCCATGCGGGTTTGTGGGTAGCGGGTGCTGGCTTGAAAGTTGCTTTGCTTCACGTTTTCGCCGAGGGCAAACTTGATATATCCCGGCCAGTTCTGGAATTTGAGTTCTTCCGGTGCCGCGCCCCAGCGAAGTTTGATGAGTTGGGTCTGACCGCCGATGGGATTGGCCGAGCCGTGCAGGAGGTGGCTGCTGGTGACGCCGCCCGCCAGTTGGCGATAGATGTCCACGTCTTCACTGTCGAGCACGTCGCCGATGCGAACTTCCGCACTGCTTTCCTGGGCGCCTTCGTTGACGGAGCGGCTGACGGCGATGTGAGAGTGTTCGTCGATAATTCCGGCCGTGACGTGTTTGCCTGTGCCGTCCACGACGACTGCTCCGGCATCGGCCGCCAGTTTTTTGCCGATCTTCTGGATTTTTCCGTTGGACAGCAGCACGTCCGTATTCTGGAGGATGCCGTCCTTTTCATTCGTCCAGACCGTTGCATTCTGGATCAGGACCGTTTGTGCTTTCGGTTTTTCAGTGCGTCCGAAGGCGATAAAAGGATAAATCATTTCACCCACAGTCGGGTCGGTAACGGGTGCTTGTTTGGTCGGTTTTTCCGGTTCGGCCGGTTTGGTTTGGGTGGCTTTCCAGTTGGTCCAGGTGCCGTCCTGCAAGGTCCCCTGGCCGCTCCATTCGCGACCAGTCACGGTACCGGAGAGTGCGATGAACCCTTTTTTGATGGTATCGGGCTGGAAGGCGAGCACTACCAGGCCATTCGCATACGATACTGTGGCTTTGACCTTGGAACTGTCGGCCTTCATGATCTGCACTTCCGGTGCTTCGGGTTTGCCTTTGACGAGGAGCGTCATTTGGGGCATAGCTGCGATCATCAGGTCGTAGGTGCCGCGCAGGTCCTTTCCGGCATATTTATCCGGCGTTATATCGAAGGGTTTGCCTTTGGCCCAAGTTTGCTGGATTTTTGTTTCGGGACGGAAAAGATCGCCGGTGGTGATGATGAAACTGGCGACTTTGCCTTGTTCCAGGCTCCCTACTTGCCCATAGAGGTTGAGTAAATTGGCCGGGTTGTAGGTCAATGCTTTCAGCGCAATTTCTTCTTCGAGGCCGTACTCGACGGCTTTGCGCAGGTTTTCCCAGAATTTGGATTTGTCTTTCAACCCACTGGTTGTCAGGCAGAAGGTAATACCCGCTGCCTGCAAGCGAGCCGGGTTGGAAGGCGCCATTTCCCAGTGTTTGAGTTCGCGGAGCGACACATTGAGTGCATCGTAAGGATCGCGCACGTCGAAACCTTCGGGGAAGTTGAGCGGCACGATGAGGGTCTGGCCGGTGGCTTTTACTTCGTCGAGGCGCTGGTATTCATCGCCGGCGGTTTTGATGGCGTATTTCACTCCGAACTCCTGCGCGATGCGGGCGGCGCGGAGAATGTCGAGTTTGTCTGATACTTCGAAAATTTGTGGCAGCGCTTGCACCTGATTCCAGGCATCGAGGGAGAAGTTTTTTTCTTCTTTGAAACCCTCGGTTTTGTACCAGGTTGCGTCCAGGTAAGTTTGGCGAAGCAGGGCGATACAGCCCATGAGCGAGGAAGGGTAGTTTTGGGTGCTGGTCCCTTTATTGAACGACAAATGGTGGCTGGCTTTTGTAGCGAGCACACTCTCATGTTCCCGCAGGTCGGTCAATGCGATCAATGCACCGGTGCCGCGAGAGATGCCGTCGGACCGATGTGTGAGCAGGGTAGCGAAACCAAGTTTGCGCCACTCTTCGGCGCCTTTCAGGTCGTTGGTATAAGCTTCGGCAGCATTGTACTCTGTCCGCAACGCTTCATTCCAGGAGTACGCCCCTTTTTTGTTGCTGAGCGGCTGTTGTGGTCGGTTAAAACCGCCTCCACCCGAGGGAGACGCTGCGGCCGCCGGTAGCCCGTAACCCGTCGCATACAGGTCAATAAATGCCGGGTAAATCGTTTTCCTGGAACAATCCTGCACCGCTGCATCCTTGGGCACTGTCACATTTTGACCTGCGGCCACGATCTTGCCATCGCGGATGAGCAGCGTCGCACCTTCCAAACGGGTTTTGTAGTCTACATAAATCGTGGCATTGGTGAAGGCAAACAATCCCGTGCGCACGTCAGACGGAGCGGAGGCAGGGAAGGTCTGTTGTGCCAATGAGGAAAGAGGAAGTAGGTATATTGCGGTAAGCAACAGGAGGTAGCGGGTAAATGTCATGTTGTGCGGTATCAAATTTTCGGGCGTGAAAGTAGGTGGTTTTGGGTTACTTTTACCCGGAAAATCAACCGGATGGTGAAGGAATATTGGGCTTCCGTCTCGCAAAGTCCGTGTAAGTCTGAGCCGCTGCGATACAACTTTTTCTTAAACCCTTAGGCTTACTATCGGGTGAACAAGGAAGAGATTGATGCAGAAATCCTTGAAAATGAAAACGTTTGATAGCAATAGTTTGGCAGAACAGATTCACGAGAGCATTGAGGATGAAGGAGGTAGTTTAGATCAAAAGTATATTCGCATTTACTGCCCCAACCAATAAGAGGCGCGCTCACTGGATGGACAAAAAAGTCAAAATCATCATCGCCGACGACCACCAACTCGTACGCCAGGGCTTCATTGCCCTGCTCGGCACGCTTGATTTTGTCGAATTCATCGGCGAAGCCTCCAACGGCAAACAACTTATCAACCTGTTGCGCGGCGGTGCGCGACCGGATGTCATTCTGATGGACATGGAAATGCCGGTCATGAGCGGCCTGGAAGCCACCGAACAGGTCGCCCGCGATTTCTTCGGTACGAAGGTCATCATGATCACGATGCTCAACGACCGAGATCTGATCCAGCAAGCGGTCGTTAAAGGTGTTAGGAACGCGGCACCAATAACTTAGTCATTTTAGGTCAACCATTTTTTCATCAGACAACACTATTTTTCTGCGAATAGTGGGGCTATTTAAAGAAAAATAGCGGCCGTATGATGGAACAAAGGG
>Ga0163147_10007538_pt1 | contig 12310 bp, 13 predicted proteins | sample OliLakLV19MP6G1_FD_148597 | JGI IMG/M metagenome (GOLD analysis project Ga0163147, IMG submission 148597) | Freshwater microbial mat bacterial communities from Lake Vanda, McMurdo Dry Valleys, Antarctica- Oligotrophic Lake LV.19.MP6.G1 | ecosystem: Environmental > Aquatic > Freshwater > Lake >...
TCCCCACACGCGTACGCCTAGCCGCTCGCATCCATCCCTTCAAGGTGTAAACCAGCACGCCGCAAGCGTCTGCTACCTGCTCAATGGTCTGATCACCACGCAACGCCACACGCTGCAAGGCCTCAGCACGTTGTTCTGGACTGTATTTCTGGATCTTCTTCATGATTAATTCCTAGTCGCCCCCGAGGTTTTTACTGCGGCGACAAGTAGGTTGACAGAGGGGGCATAGAGCGCTCTCCGTAATCTGCGTCTCTCCGCGTTCTGGAGACTGTTTTCACCTTTCCGCCAGGTGAACCCGGACATCTTAGTTCTCTGACAGCCGGTCGTTCACCCAAGTCCGCCCCGAGTCAATGCGCACTCGGTCGCTGGCCAGTCCGACGATCCGCGAAATGAACTCTTGCGACGGCATGTTCGGCGGCCGGAACACCACCACATCGTTCACCGCAAGGTCGTGATATCGCAGCGACATCGCCGAAACCACCACGATGTCGCCCGCTGCCAACGTCGGCGCCATCGACGACGAGGCAGCGCGAAATGGCGCATGACCCACTGCGCGCATCCGCGGATCCCAGCTCGCCGTGTCGAGGGGATTGAACGCGGTCATCGCCAGCACGGCGACGCCCAAGATGGCAAAAAGCCCAAACATCCAACGCAAAAGGCGCGGCCTGCGGGCAGGGGAAGCGGGCAAGAGAGGCGGAATGAGTGCGATGAGCTTTCAGCGGCGTGACCCTGGTCGTGCATCTTCTTCGCTTTGGGCCACTTCGTGCACCCGTGCGAAACCCGGCCTTCTGGCGACACCATAGATTCAGGGGCACTAGTCAGGTTCGTCATTCATCAGGGGGAAACACCATGCAAACGCTTGCCGAGATTCGCGACGGTCGCGCCGAGGGCGTCGACCTGCTTACCGTGCGCAGCCGCCGCACACTCGTCCACGAAGTGCAGGAGCGGCTCGGCCATCTGGGCCTGCTGGACCCGCCCGTCGATGGCGACCTTGGTCCTGTCTCGCAATGGGCATGGCGCACGTTCTGCGAGCTTCACGGTGTCAATGACACAACCCGCATCACCGCCGCGCTGGCGCGTGACTTGCTCGCGGGTTCGGCTGACGGGCTGTATCCCCTCGATGCCAGCGGCTACGACCTCGCTAGCCGCATCTGCCGCAGCTTGCGCGCGCAGGGTTACTGGATGGCGCGCCATCCCGACTGCGTCAACATCGCCTACGTCGAAGGCCACGACCCTGACGGCCCGCGCAACACCAACCCCATCGACAGCTACAACGACCTACGCTGCATCGTCGCCGTCCGCCATGGCCGCCCTGTGCTTCTCGGAAGCTGGACCGCAACCACCCAGCCCGGCTGGCATTACATTTTGAAGCCACTGGACGGCATCAAGGACCCGGTGAAGGCCGCCGCCCACATAGCGCTAGGCCAGTACAAGGCTTGGTGCGTCGGTCAGCACGGCGGCGGCACTCCCCACGAGGCGCTAGTCCAACGCGATCGCATCCGCGTTCACCGCGACGCCAACCGCGACGGCCAACGCGATGGCGACCCGGTCTTCGAACGCGCCGACTACGGCATCAACCAACACCACGGCAGCAACTCTGCCGGTGTCGGCAAGTACAGCGCTGGCTGTCTCGTTGCCAGCCAGGTCAAGGGGCATCGCGAGTTCATGGCCATCGTCAAAAGCGACGCGCGGTACCTAGCAAGCCGCAGCTACAAGTTTATGACGGCGGTGCTGGGAGCGCCGGAACTCTTGGAATGATCTGCATCAAGCCAACCCGCCAAACCAATTCTGAACCGCGACCCTACCCTGCACCAACGAACCAAGCGAAAGTAACGAAGGAGCGACAATGTCCACTGACTCGAGATTCTGCGCCGCAGCAGACGCCGCATCGCCCTCATTCGCACGAGCGGCAATCGAGTGGGTATCCGAAAGGTACCCGCTATGGTTGGCAGGCAGTTCTGACCACGCCTGGCTACAGAATTGCCTACAGTGGTCTGCCGATCTCTGGCTTCTCCTGACGGGCCTGCTTGCAATCGCAGCCTTCGCGGTGGTCGTCTCGCTGACCGTGCTTGGCTTCCTAAGGGAGATCACCAGCAAGAAAAATGGTCTCGAATGGACTGGCCAGTACACGCCCGGCCTTCCGGCGGTGATCATTGTCCACGGGACTTGGGGGCGGAGCTCCACCTGGTTCAGGGGGCCTGATCTTTTCACGGATGTGGATGAACTGATGGGTCGCCCCGTCAACAAAGCGCGATTCTTCTGGAGCGGTGGCAACAACATGGACGCTCGATTCAAGGCGGCCGCAAGGCTGGCCGCGGACCTGACCAAATGCCTAGAGACGGATCGCGCTGCGCTTTTCACGTTCGTGGCACATAGCCACGGCGGCAATGTCGTCACGCTTGCCAGCAAGTTGCTGGCCGATGCCAGCAGAGTCGCGCTGGTTGGCGTATCCACGCCGTTCCTGTTCTACCGCCGACGAGAGATCAAGAAAGGAATCTCGATTTTCCTGGCGATCTCATGTCTTTTTGCCGTGCTTTTCGGCGTTTACGGCTACGTTAAGGTGTGGTCCGAAAGCCATTACGCCGCCATGTGGGTGAGTGGGCTCGGTTCCCTGACCGCCGTGGCATTGGGTCTTCGCTCCCGCCGTGTCTTCAAGAAGTTTGAGCTCCAGATTCTGGCGGCTGTCGGCCATGCCCGTGGACCGAAGCACGTTCTCGCGGTTCGAGCACCATTCGACGAAGCCTCAGCGCTGCTCTCTACGGCACGAGCACTCGTGTCCGTCATGCGGATGGTCGTCAATGCGTGCGCTCATCTGCATCTGCGCGCAGCGGCGGTGATCCGCCCAATACCCCTGACATGGACACTAGGCCTGTGGGTAGCTTTGTGCGTGCTCGGCATAGGATCGGCCTCGTTCCTCAGCGAAGGGATCATTGGCGGCGCGCCGCTGGAGAAGGGCTTCATCGCCGGATCGGCTGCGACGTTTCTTGTCGCTTTGGCATCCCGCGTTCTTAGTTGGGTAGTCCCGATGCTGGTGATGTTCCTACTCGTACTTTTCGGATTGCCGTGCTTCTTCCTTGCAGCAATCATCGTGTCCTTCGCGTACGGTCCGGAGGTGTTCGCAATGTGCATGCGCCTTGACGTGGGCGTAGAGGCGTCGCCTCACGGCTTGGCGACGATCTATCAGATCGAGAAGGCGAGCTTTAGGAAGGCATCACTCGACCATTCGGCCATCCTGTCGGATCCAGATGCCCGCCGCGATACCGTACTCCAGCTGAAGCGACTGGTAGATCGATTGACGCCAGCGCCTCCGCGTCCGAGAAATCATGGCGACGCGGGGAACATTCCCGGACTGCCGCCGATTCCCTATCCATGATCCTCTCGGAAGCGTGCGCTGGCTACTCGCCTCTGGGTGCGCGACTGAGCTGGAGATCGACTGAAGGGATGGATTCGGCCATAGGCGTGCATTCGGCATCAGGCTTTAGAAAGCCGAGACTGATCCGGGCATCCGAATTCAGATTCGCCTATATGCTTGCAGCTGAGAGATTGAGAAGCCTAAATGGAACTAACCTCACAGACTCCGCCAATAGACTTCGACCCTTGTGTTTCGTTCGAGACCTGGACGCGGCAACGCAAAATCGTTTCAATCGGCAGCAACGCCGGCGCGGAGCCGTTGCCTTTCCAGGAATGGCACCACTTCAAGGAAGCATTTGCACCGGAGATCGTTGCTAGAGCCGTCCGAGAGAGCCATCGTTCAGTTGCCACATGTTTGGACCCCTTCGGAGGTTCCGGCACTACGGCGCTTGCCTGCCAGTTCCTTGGCATCTCGCCGACGACCATTGAGGTCAATCCTTACTTGGCGGACCTGATCGAAGCCAAGCTAGGCGAATACCATCCGGACGAACTGGCCCAGGACTTCCGGGGCATAGTTCGAACAACCTCGCGCCAAGACGGCGACCTGCGGCTTCTGGCCGGGCTGCCTGCGACTTTCATTGAGTCCGACGACGCAGACCGATGGATTTTCGACCGCGGCGTTGCCCGTCGCATCACCTCTTATCTTGGCGCGATCAATGCGTTGCTCAATCCGCACCACCGGCGGCTCTTCCGAGTGCTGCTTGGTGGGATGCTCATCGCGGTGAGTAACGTCATCATCAACGGGAAGGGTCGTCGCTACCGCCGCGGCTGGACCGAACGTAGAACAGTGCCAGCGATGGTGGACATGCTGTTCAAGCATCGCTGCCAAGCCGCGATCACGGAGATTCACGAGCATCGCAATCGTCGGCACCTAGGGCACACCGTACTTCGTGGCGACTGCGTCAAAGAGCTCGCGACAGCTGCGCCGGCCGACTTGGCGGTGTTCTCACCACCATATCCCAATTCATTCGATTACACCGACGTCTACAACATCGAACTGTGGGTGTTGGGCTATATCGAGTGCGCCGCTAGCAATCGAATGCTTCGTCAGTCAACGCTGTGCTCCCACGTCCAGCTCAAACGAGACTTCATGGCGGCGCCACAAGGCTCATTGCGCCTATCACGTGCATTGGGACGGCTTCGCAGGGTGCGCAAAAACCTTTGGTCGCCATGGATTCCCGACATGATTGGCCACTACTTTCACGATATGGGTAAGGTTCTCGGTTTATTGCGCGAGCGCCTTACACCCAAGGCCGAAGTCTGGGCCGTAGTCGGCGACAGCCGATATGCCGGCGTCCAGATTCCTGTGGCGCAGATCCTCGCTGATTACGCGCCGACGTTGGGCTATCGCGTCCTCAACGTCGAACCGTTCCGCTCGATGCGCGCCTCGGCGCAGCAGGGCGGGCAACATCAGCTCGCCGAGTCGCTTTTGGTTCTGCAGAAGACAGATTGACCAAGATTGATCTAGCGATGTGGGCGGCAAGCCGCTAGAAAAATCTGAAGCTAGCCCTTCGCGCAGGCACCCTACTTGGCGGGCTTTAACTTCATCGCGCGCTTGCCCGTGGCCTTGTTTAAAGTAGGTTTACTGGCCTTCTTCGGACCTTTAGCGGTTGCCACGGGCTTCTTGTTATATACCGGCGGTTCCATCAAATAGCGCCGCAGATGAACATTCATGGCCGTAGCGATCAGGTCCAGATCTAGCATTTGGTCGGTCTGATCCTTTCTGGCATCAAACAGGCATGCGTACACCGCTTCGGAATCCAGCAACCGGTAGTCGTTGGCCTGCGTGATGCCGGACAGCGCCCACTCCCTATGCTTAGCGGCGCCTTGGGCGTCAAATAGAACTTTGAGTTCAAGCATGATCGTCGTGAAGGGTTGGAAACGAGCACCAGCTAATGAATTCCACATCACCCTGATGTCACATCGCCCGCCTTTCCCAGAAGTTTCTTCGTCCACTATCCCTTTCAGATGCTTATAGGATGCACGCAGATGCAAGTACAAAGGGATCTGGATTTTTTGCTCTGGAGCAGGCTGCAACTGGTAGGGATAGTTCTTTCCTTTCCACACAGTCTTGGCGATGGTACTTTTCGCGTTGCGTAGGTGCTCTTCGTGAAAAGCATCGACGTCTGCCACGATCCTAACGGCAGACAAGGGCTGAGTGGACAATCGCAACTCGCAAGCCGTCGGATCTGCGCACCACTCCTCGACATCTCCGTTAGGCAAATGATACAAAAATCGACGTTGCGATAGCTGCGCGATGGCGAAGGTATCGGTCGATTTCAAATGGTCGACCGCCAACTGAAAGGCGCCGTCGAGCGAGCCGATTGTCGGACAGATACTGTACATCGTCAGAAAATTCTCGTTGCTCAGAATCACGCCTTGAGCGCTTTGGTCATGCGATCCTGGGAAGAAGCGTTTCCACTGCGCTTCAGCGGCCTTGAACGTTGGGCGTTCGATGTCAGGCGCCTCTGCAAAAATGAACATCAAGACTTGGCTGGCCGGCACTTCACCTTTCTCAAGCGGGTGCTTGTTCGCATCAAGCCACGCCTCAAACCAATCCTGGCACCGTTGCACAAAGCGCGATGGTGGTTCACCGGAAGGCGCCGCTTCCAAGCCCTGCAGCGACTGCAACTCGTCGCTAAACAGTTTGTCGGCCATGGGTGCGCTGCTTGCCATCAGGCCGCCCGCGCGCTACGTCGCATGAGTAGCGTCTGATAAGCCGCAACCACATCCTTCCGGTTGTATGCGCCTTGCTGTTCCAGGCTCTCTTCAATGCTGCTCAGTCCCTCTACCGTGGGTGTCTGCTCATCGGGGCTGTCCTGCAGCTCCAGAATGTCGCCATAGCGCTTCATGGCCCGGCGATAGGTCAGATCTTCCTCAAGGATGTTGTCTAGCAGAATGCCCTCTCGCGTGGTGCCTGGCTCCGGAGTCGCGACGATGTCGCCCCTGCGGGGATCGGTCGCATAGGCCGATGCTAGACACATATCTAACAGGAACCTATACAGACGAGATCCTGTGACCGTCGCGCGCATTGTTCGCGCCACTTCGAGTCCTTTCAAAGTGGGACGAAAGACGCCCTCGAACTGAAGGTCCCGTGGCGCCGGATGTGCCTTGAAATCTTCCACCGACACCATGCAGCCCAGCACCAAGCCACCCAGTGCGAGGTGTGCATTCCGGTAATAGGGACCTTGGGGCGTGCGACGCGCACGCTGGCGCAGCGGTTCTATGGAGTAGTAGCGGCTGGATGCAAACGACATAAACAGGAGCGCATGCAGGCGTTGCCGTGACACTTCGGGCAGGCCCGCAGCCTCGTTGGCCGCGAGCAGAAACAGCACCCATCGGCTGAAGAACAGCCGATCGTGGTCGGCGCGCGTCACCGTTTTGCGCTTAGCTGCCAAGATAGCTCCTCAACTCAGCCGTGAGTGTTTCCCGCGCCTCGTCATCTCCCAACACGCCCGGCTCCTCAGCTAGAGCCATTAGATCAATCAAGCGACCTTGCTGAGCCTTAGGCAGTTTGTGCACCTCTCCATCCTTGCTGACCAGGCCCAGAAGCGCCGGGATCATCGTCGTGCCGTTGACGTTGGACGTGGCGATCAGCATGCGCTGGCTGTCGGCTGGCGAGAACGTGCGGATCATCTGGGCGGCCCGTGCCATGAACCAAGAGTCCAGACTCGCCTCCGGCGTCTCCATGACCAGCATGGTGGCACCGTCATCGGCCACCATATCCAGCAGCGTCATGCGAAATGCAAGATCTAGAAACTCCTTCTGTGACTCGGAAACGCTCGTCGCGGTAGAACGTTCGTGTACCGCGAGATGGGTGCTGGAGGTCATTGCGATGCGAAAGGTTGGTAGGTTGACCTGTGGTGCGCCGGTTGCCACTTTGAATGGATAGTTCCGCATGAACTTCACTACCACCGTTTCATGCAGGCCCTACGCGCCTATGATCCCTGAGACAGTGACGCTGTAAGTTCTTCCTCATTTCAGGGCGGCTTTGATCGGAGATTCCCATGCCAAAGCCGTTGCGGGTTAGCCCGCCAGAATCGACATCTTCCGTGGAAGTGGTTGCCCCTCGCACAACTGGCAGACGCCGGTTCAGTGCAGCCGACAAGCAGCGCATCTTGGCAGCCGCCGCCGCGTGCGCTCATGGTGAGCTTGGCGCACTGCTGCGTCGAGAAGGCATCTACCATTCTCAACTTCAGGACTGGCGCGCGCAGCAAGCCAAGTCAGGCGCTCAAGGCCTGCGTCCCCAGCGTCCAGGACCGGCACCCAAGCACGATGCCAAGGACCGCCAGATTCTCGCCTTGAACAGCCAAGTCAAGAAGCTGGAGCGGGAACTGGTCATCGTCAATGGTCTGGTCGAACTCCAAAAAAAAGTGCAGGCGATGTTCAGCGCGATGCAGCAGGACGAACTGTCTTGCACGCCTTGATCGCTGGGTCTGGCCTGCCACGCACCCGGGCATGCACCGCGCTGGATGGGGCGCGTGCAACCGGCTACCGTCGCCTGCGGCCTGCGGCGGCTCGCGCTGGGGTTTGCAAGGCATCACACCGCCGCCTGCCTGAAGCCCAGCGCATGGCGATTCTGGCGCACCTCCACAGCCCGCGGTTCTGCGATCAGACGCCGGCGCACACCTATCACACGCTGCTCGCGGAAGGCACGTTTCTGTGCTCGATTCGGACCATGCAGCGTCTGCTCAAGGACGCCGGCGAGGCCCGTGAGCGCCGCCCCATCCGCCCGCCGCAAACCCACGCTGTGCCCCGTCTGGAGGCCACTGCGCCCAACCAGGTGTGGACCTGGGACATCACCAAGCTGGCCCTGCATGAACGCGGTGCGTGGCTGTACCTGTACGTGCTGATCGACCTGTTCAGCCGCTACGTGGTGGGCTGGATGATCGCCGGTACTGAGAACAGCGCCTTGGCCTGTCGCTTCGTGGGTACCTGCGTCGCCTCGCACCCGATCCCGGCCGATAGCCTGACCGTTCATCAAGATCGCGGTGCGCCGATGACATCAAGAAACTTCATTGACCTGCTGGCCGAACTGCGTATCGATGCCAGCCACTCGCGACCCCGCGTGAGCAACGACAACGCCTTCTCGGAGGCGCACTTCAAGACGCTCAAGACGCAGCCCGACTACCCAACTCGGTTCACCGACAGCAGCCATGCGCGCAGCTGGTGCGGCGACTTCTTCGACTGGTACAACGACGAGCATCAGCACAGCGGGTTGAACGGCCACATCCCCGCCGACGTCTTCTATGGCCGAGCGCAAGCAATCACGGCTGTCAAACAGACGGCATTGGACAGCGCCTACCAGCGCAATCCGGAGCGCTTCGTCAACGGCGCACCACGCGCCAAAGCGCCGCCACACACCGTATCGATCAACCCGCTACCCGCATCGATCGTGACCCTGCCACACGCACTCGGCAGCAACGAAATAGACCACTCACCACCAGCCATCACGGTGAACGAATGACGGCCAACTTGTGAACTGACTGTCTCAAAGGTGTTGACGCGTTCCGCATCGGCGCACCCAATGGGTGAAATGGCGCTGCGTCTAATTATACAATACAATCAACGGCTTGGGTGCTAGAAACAGGCAGTAATTCGAGCGAGCTCACGGATTTAGGTGATAACTTACGGCGTCACTGTCTCAGAGATCGTAGGCGCGTAGGGGCCAATCGAACTCACCGCAGCAGCCAACGAGATTGCAGACGTCGTAACTATCCTGACGAACTTGGTGGCGGCAAGCTTGCGACCTCCCAAAATTGGCAACTTTCCTGGAAAATTGCCGATTCGCCGCATCGAACAATTGACTTCAGCAGTCGAATTGATTCGTCTGCTCACCTTAAGAAGGAGAAGAACGTCCATGAGGCTGCCACATGAGTTTCCAAGGCGCGTTCTGATATGTGCGACTGGTCTAACCCCGCAGGTGGTGACAGAGACCGTCTATGCGCTTGCGGTGACACAAGATGAGCCCTTTGTGCCCACCGAAGTTCATGTGGTGAGCACGGCCGTGGGGTGCAACTCCGTGAGACTTAACCTGCTCGCGAAAGATACCGATCATTTTGCGAGTCTGCGTCGTGATTACCACTTGGCGCCCATTCACTTCGATGAGTCCTGTCTCCACGTCATCTGCGACAAGAATGGCGCTCCTATAGAAGACATTCGTTCGCCGGCAGACAACATCGCAGCAGCCGACGCGCTGACCGGACTCATTGCAGAGTTGACGCGTGATGACGACGCAGCCGTTCACGTATCGATTGCCGGTGGCCGTAAAACCATGGTGTTTTATGGCGGTTATGCACTATCGCTTTATGCACGGCCACAAGATCGCCTCTCGCACGTGCTGGTTAGCAAAGAGTTCGAGAGTCTGCATTCGTTTTTCTACCCGTCTCCAAAGCCTCGGACGATATATGACAAAGGGCATCGAGCTTTTGACGCTTCAACAGCGGTCGTGACGCTGGCAGAAATACCCTTCGTGCACATGCGTGAAGACCTGCCTGAAGACCTGCTGTCGCGCCGAACCAGCTTCAGTGAAGCCGTGGCGGCAGCGGATCGCATGCGCAGTGTCGAGTCGCTGGAGATTCGGCTCGCGACCCGAGAAATTGTCTGTAACGGAGTCGCCCTACAGCTCTCGGCGCAGAACTTCGGCTTGTATGCGTGGATCGCGCATAGGCTTGAAGATGGACTAATGGACGGAGGTGGCGTATCGCGCACTGAATTCAACCGATCAGCGGAGTTGCGCGCTGAACTCCGTCTGTTCGTGCAAGGCATTTGGCCAAACGAAGTTTCGTCAGAGCGTGAGGCTTGGGACACTGATCGCCTCGGCGACTCGGCCACTGATTTTGGTCAATGGCTGGATGAAAAGTGCAGTCGGATACGGTCAGAACTGAAGCGAGCACTCGGCGCTACCGGAGCAGCGCGCTTTGAGATTGCGAGCTCAGGTGCGCGTGGAGCGACGATTCGGCGATTGAATGTTGAGCCTAGTCGGGTAAGGTTCGCGTAGCAGCACTGCATGCTGCGCCGACGACGCTCGTTGTCATTCCCGCCGCTCTCAGCGCTAGGTAATTCGAATGCCCGACAAACCGACGTCCCTGATGCCAACAGATTTCGACGACGGTGTGGATTGGCGCAGCTTAGTCGCCAGATTACCTATCCTCTGCCTGCGGTTGACGTTCACAACTTCAGCCACGGGATGGCAGTTGCCGGAGTACGTTGGTGGCATCGTAAGGGGTGCCTTCGGTGCGGCCCTCTTTGCGCTTTCCTGCCCTAGCCATCAGCAGCGCTGTCCACCATGCGTAAATCCTACGGAATGCGCTTACGCCAAGCTGTTTTCAATGACTAGTTCGTCCTCGCAGCCTATAGGCTGCGAGGATGGCGAATCACAAGCGCACCCACTTGTCCTTAATGCTCAAGTCAGTAAAGACGACCGCACGTTGACTATTCGCTTAAACCTTTTTGGCGAAGAGGCTTGTCAGTTGCAAGGGATCGCCGTTGCGGCCGCAATTGACTGCGCAACGCATGGTTTAGGCCGACTGCGCGTCCGTGGCGAGCTTGCGAACATCGAAGTGCTCGATGCGACTGGCGCGCATTGGCAGTGGGTACCTGGCCAGCAACAACAAGCGCGAGTACTCCAACTCCCGCCCCGGTCATCGCCAACGCTACGTATCAAACTCCATACGCCGTTACGTCTCTTCAGCCAACGGCGCGCCGTCCTGCCCGATATGGTGACTGCCAACCTGTTTCTGCGAGCCTTAATGCGTCGCGCGAGTCTCTTAACTGGGCTTTATGGATACCCAGGTTTGATGCCCGCTTTTCACCCGTGGGTTCGACGCGCCGCCGCGCTGAGAGTGGTGAGGCGCCAGCTGCAATGGCGCACAGAAACTCGCTACTCCGCGCGGCAAGACCAGAACGTGTCGATTAGCGGCTTGCTCGGCGAGTTCACGATTACAGGCGAGGGCTCAGCGAGCTTTTGGCCGTTGCTAAAGCTTGGCGAAATCACTCACGTGGGCAAGGGAACGATTCACGGTCTGGGCGAGTTTGAGTTGGCAGCCGCCTGAATAGAAGTCCCTTCTGAAAGCTGCGCGCGCAAAAGCAAACGAGCAAGTTTTGCGCTAAGTGAATCGGCATGTTTCGCACAGCGGGGCCTATCGTGAGCTCCTACGCCCTAGACAGAATGCACAGTCCATTCGTTGGCTACGTCGAGACGGATTTCGATGATCACGGCAAGCTGATTTTGAGAACAAAAGACACGCCCAACGACTTCAGTCGTCTGGCTGGCCGAATTGCCTGCAACCATGCGCTCGAGCATGTGGATACAAGCCGAGAACGGTTCGCATGCAAAGACCAGAACTATTGGTTAGCCCTCAAGGAGCTTGGCTCCCCGAAAACTTCCGCCGTCGAGCACTACCTGGATCAGTCCGACATGACGGAAGCGCTGCCTCGCGCCGGAACATTGCTCACCTATGGCGATGCCTGTCGGGTCATTGGCGGCAATCTGGAGATCGAAAACCGCGCTGCCCGCCTGCGTGGGCGCAAGATCTATCCGCATCAGGAGGCCGTGAATGACAGCCTCGATCATTGCCAAGGTCAGCACGGAGCGAAATCGCAAACCAATCCTGACGGCCCCATCATGGAGAACGAACGCGCCATGCTGGCGCGCCACGTGTCCACCACCTTGCAAGCTTGCAAAAGTTAGCTCTTGAGCGCTTTCCCAACGCTCTGCTCATCGTCGCGCGGTTGGCCTGTATGACCAGTCTCACCACATGCTGCAAGCGGGCTTTGAGTATGTGGGTTTTATAGCTGAGGTCTCGATTTACCGGCTCGCTGCAAGCTTGCCGAGTTCCAAAGGTCATGCGGTAGATAACATCGTATGGGCAACTCAATACCTGTCACGAAATGCCTC
>Ga0163147_10007542_pt1 | contig 12306 bp, 11 predicted proteins | sample OliLakLV19MP6G1_FD_148597 | JGI IMG/M metagenome (GOLD analysis project Ga0163147, IMG submission 148597) | Freshwater microbial mat bacterial communities from Lake Vanda, McMurdo Dry Valleys, Antarctica- Oligotrophic Lake LV.19.MP6.G1 | ecosystem: Environmental > Aquatic > Freshwater > Lake >...
ATCTATATATAATTGCCTTTATTTAACAAATATCAGGTATTTCATCACATAATGTGTTATTGTTGTTATTTTATATTTGCACCAATATTGATAGTTGCTAATAAATTTGTATTGTAATTAAATGGTGTCACAAGTATATACTGTATTTTTATACAGTATATGCAATATAAACTATTGTAGTATTAATTAGTTACGAGCAGTATGTATATTAGTTTGTAATTGGATAATAATCAACTTTGTTCAATTGTAGCCAATTTAGTTAACGCAAATCAATTACTTGGAAACCTTGCGGTGGAGTTAAATCGAAAACTTTGTCTGTCAAGGTGGGATTGAATGTGATATTTTGGATTCTTAACTCTTCATTGCGATTTGAGTATTTGAATTTCAACTTACTTATGTTGCCGTTATCATCGCAATAGATTTGAATATTTTTTATATTTTGTACTTTTTTTGCTGCATCTTGGTTTAACTCAAGGTCTAATTGATAAGCATTTTTTCCATTCGATTTACTTACAGAAGTGGGAGTAGAATTTCCAATTACAGTGAAGAATAAATCTTCAACCATTGAATTTTCACTTCCTTTGATTACGTTATCAATTGTAACTCTTCTTTGCGGATAGTTCATATTCCAATTAGTTTTGCCATTGCAATAAATCATAGTCTCGCCTAAATTTATAACGTATTTTCCAGTACGTTTCACTTTTATGCTTCCTTTCATTCCCGATTGAGTATCATACTTAACAAATAAAGTTTTCAACCCAGCAAATTTGCTTTTCACTTTACCATAAAGTTCGTTTCTGTCAATTTGTGCATTTGCCAAAGCACTTATTAAAAGAAGTAATATTATTACTTTTGAAGTATATTGTTGCATATCAACCTATTTTTGCTTTTAATGGTCCACGAAGTCCAGAATAGCTTGTTAGCTCTGCTCCCACAAATCCGATAATTATTTGAGTACCTACTTTCACAGCTATCTTTCTATCATCATCAGTAATCCAAATGAAAATCTTACCTTCATTTTTGAATAAGCCTCCTTTCTGCACAATTGGCTCAATCACGTGGCAACGAAATTTTCCAGCTTCCACAGTTACTTCTTGTTTACCTAAATATTTCACACCCAAAGTATTGGTAGTGTCATCGAAAAAATTTCGCAAATAAATCACATCATTTTTTTTCATTTTGCTCAAATCTAAAGTACGGACATAATAGAAAGCAGATACAATATCGTGCATATATTCTGTTATTGGGAATGTTTTACCATTGGCATAAGCCTTATTTTCCACTTGATCGAACATTGCACGGTAATCTTTTCTATACTTTTGCTCTCTAATTCTCTGCTCGAATCCCCAAGGAGCCAAAGTAGAAATATCCACCAAAGAACGATATGAATCTTTTACTTTATAAAGCATTTCAAGTTCGGGCAAAGACTTAACGTCGAAGTTAATATCATAACAAGGTCTGCCATTGACATTTACTGTTTGAGGTTTCACATAAAACGTACCATAGCCAGCAGTTATAAATTTATACCCAACTTTATATTCCAATCGTTCTCCTAAGCCATACGCCTCATTAGGCATACTCCTTAGGTTGACATTAGCGTAGTTTTTTTCGCCATTTGTATATACTTTTACACTCGCTGCCAATGCAATAATGGCAACAAGGAAAAGTGTTAGTTTATATTTAGTTTTCATTTTTCTAATTTTCTTATTTTTGAATCATTACAAATCTAATAAATTTAGACTCATTTTAATTATTAAAACGGATAACAGCGATGAAAGTTGCCGATGCACATTGCGATACTCTAACGAAATTTAATTCTAATCCATTTCTAACACACGAAGCCCATTGGAATCAATCCAAATTTAATGCTGTTGGCGGGCTTTTCCAAATATTTGCTATATTTACATTGCCTGAACTTTCTGGTAGTGAAGCCACTAGCTATGCTTTCAAACATATAGGCGTTTTCAATCGTTATAAAGATGAGCAAATAAAACATATAAAAACTGGTAGCGATTTCGAAGATGATAAAATTAACATAGTTTTATCGCTTGAGGGTGCCGCTCCAATCCAAAGAGATATAAACAATCTCTATGCTTTCTATAATGCAGGTGTGCGAGCTATGGGGCTCACTTGGAACCATAGAAACTTTCTTGCCGACGGAGTGGATGAAGAATTTGGGCTTACACATTTTGGTAAAGAAGTAGTTTTGGAAATGGAAAAAATAGGAATGATAGTGGACGTATCGCACTTGAATGTGAATGGTTTTAATGATGTTGCCACCATAACTAAGCTTGCATTTATTGCCTCGCATTCAAACGCCCGAGCTATAACAAACCATCCTAGAAATTTATATGACGAACAAATTATTGAAATCAGAAATAGAGGCGGATTTATAGGTCTGAACTTCTATGCACCTTTTTTGAGCGATGGTTTAGCTGAAAAAAATGATTTACTTCGCCACACAGAACATTTCCTCAAACTTGGCTGTGAAGATGTACTTGGCTTTGGAGCAGATTTTGATGGAATAGACCAATCTCCATTTGCCGATGTAATGGATTATATAGAAATATATGATTTATTCAAACAGGAACTCAAATTAAGCGAAGAACAATTAGAGAAAATCTTTTGGAAAAATCTAACAAACTTTTTCAAAAGGGAGTTGAGGTAAGAAAATAAATGCATTATTTTAAAGGCAATCTTCTGGACAATTTAGCTATGTAGTAAATCAGAATTAGTCTAACCAAACTTTCTTATGAAATATGTGATTGAATTTGCTAAATTGAAAAAAAAAAATATGCAAATTTTGGATTTTTGGGAGATATTGATTTGGAAAGATTTGATTTGTGTGTAATTGGTGCTGGTCCTTCGGGCTTTGCTGCTGCTATTCGTGGTGTGGATTTTGGTAAAAAAGTGGCTTTGATTGAAAAAGGAAAAGTTGGTGGTGCTGGTATATTCAATGGAGCATTGTCCAGTAAAACTCTTTGGGAGCTTTCTGAAAGCTATAAGATAACTCGCCAAACTAATCTTGGCTTTACTGTTTATGAAAGTGAGCTTAGCTATTCCGCTGTGATTAATGAAATGCACCGAGCAGTAGGCGAAAAATACTCTCAAATCAAAGAAGAAATTGGGTATTTCCAAAAAAAAAATAAACTCCACCAATTCACTGGGCATGGCAAAATGCTCAGCAAAAATGAAATTGAGATTGAATTTGCCGATGGCACAAAACAAACAATTTGGGCAGAAAATATTGTGCTTGCAATTGGAAGCCGTCCAAGATTCCTTCCTCACATACCAATTGATGAAAAAATAATTGTAACCAGCGATGGTATTTCTGCCTTGCCAGATTTCCCAAAAAGCATTGTTATACTTGGTGCAGGTGTAATTGGTTGCGAATTTGCAACTATTTTCTCAAATTTCGGCAAAACGAAAGTTTTTCTAATTGACAAAGAAGATAGAATTCTTCCTTTTGAAGATGAAGATATATCGCATACATTGGCAAGTAATTTGGAAGCCAATGGAGTTGTTATTCATAGAGGTTCATCGCTCGAAAGTATGGATATAGTAGATGGCAATGTTGAATATGTACTGAATTATAAAGACGGCAGACGTGAGACCTATACAGTTGAACACGCACTAATTTCAGTTGGGCGAGTGCCAAACTCTGAAAATCTTGGTTTGGAAGCAGTAGGTGTGCAGCTCAATGAAAGAGGATATTGCGATGACGACAAAACACAAACTAATATTGAAAATATCTATGCTGTTGGGGATTTCACAGCCGATATAGCGTTAGTGAATGTTGGCGAACTTGAAGGACGCTTTGCCGTGGAAAGAATCTTTGGCAAGCCGAAACGGGACTTAGCTTATGAGAATATATCTACTATTATGTTTTTAAATCCAGAAGTAGCTTCGGTTGGGCTGAATGAAACACAAGCTAAGAAAAAGAAAATTCCATACCGTTTGGCAAAATTAGATTATCGCTATATCAATAGAGCAATAGCAATGCGTAATACACATGGCTTCTTTAAGATACTTGTCACCGACGATGACGATATGAAAATTCTCGGAATGCGTGTGATGGGTGCTCACGCTTCAAGCACAATTGAAGCAATTGCATTAATGATTTCTACGAACATAGGTATAGAATATTTAGCTGAACTAATCTTTCCGCATCCTTCTATCCCAGAGGGACTTCAAGAATGTGCGAGAATGTTAATGGGCAAATCAATTGTCAAACCCGAAGTCTTCAATTTAGACGTCTGCTGCTTTAGAGTCTCAGCCGATGGCAAAGTAGAGAATATGTAAAGGAGGTTATGAGTGATTAAATATACTGGTGGAGATGGATGAGAATCATACTGAGGTGGTATATTTAACAATAATATTCTGAACTAAGATTCTCAAGATTAAAAAAATATATTATAATACCAAAGAAATGTGGTGTCAATAGTAATAAAATACTTGACTTAGAAAATCTCATATTAAAGACATTTAAAATTAAAGCCTAAATTTGATTCCAATTGTTAACGATTGCTCTAATTGTCTTCTTTTGGATAAGTTTTTGTCGTAAACTATACGGTTTATGTAATCCAAGCTGAAAATTTTATAATTCAAACTTGATGTGAAAAGCGAGCTAACTCTTGAACTTTCTATACTCGATTGTATATCTTGTTTTCCCATAGCCACTATTCGAGAGCCGAGCATCCAAGTAAGAGATTCACTAATATTTTTTCTGAAATTCAAATCGCAAATTGCTGCAATTCCCGATTCCAAAGTAGCTTGATCTTGCACAGTACTAAGCGGATTGTTTTCGCCTAAAACAAAGCTTCTATTTTGTGCTAACACATATTTATCTGTGAATGTTTGTTGGAATGAATAACCTACACCATAGCTAATATCAAAATGATATGTTTCTCCATCGTCAATATTTTTCTGACCAATAAACAATGTTTGATATAAAAACAATGGGTCTAGATACGACATATCAGTTTCTGGTATAGCACCTCTACCCATAGCAGTTTCGGCAGTTGTTTCAAAAAATAGTCTTAAATTAACCAATATTGGCATCTCTATAGAAGGTCTTGTGGTCAGAATCACATTGTCTTGAGTGCGAATAGGCAATTTCTTAGATTCATTGAATTGGCCGTACTGAGCGAAAAGACTATTATTCCATTGGAAATAATCTCCTTCATAATCTAGCTTAGTTTGCAAACTCGCTAGCCATTGGAAATTCTCGGTTTCTTCTGTGGATTTGCTGATATTCAAAAAAGTCCCACCTAAGTTTGGAGCAAAATAGAAATTCCAATTGCTTTTCTCTTCTATTGCAACAGCAGAATCCTGCACAGCCCAAATTCGAGTAGTGCAGGAAATTGCCAATATAATCACAGCAATAATATGATTGACTATGCTTTTTGTCATTATTTCATTAAAGTAATATGACCAGTATAAGATGCACCTTCTTCTTCGATTGTGCAAGACTGAGAAGCACTCCATTCTTTTGTAATCACAAATGGTTTGTGTTGTCTGCGTCCGCTAGCCAAACCACTTGAAGCATCGCGTGGAGATTTTACAACATAATCAAATTCTATTTTTTGGTAGGTCATGCTTACTTTGCTATTATCAGCAGTAGCATTACGTTTGCCAGTAGCTAGTCCACTTGCCGCATCGCGTGGAGATACTATTTTAGCACAAGTGCCATCTGCACATCGAACCGAAACAGAATATGAACCTTTTGGTAATTTATCAATTGTAAATTTACCATCTGAACTTGTTTTCGCCATATACTCTTTGCCCGAGCTACTTTTGAGTTTAACATCTATTCCTGGGATTGGTTCGCCAGCTTGTGCTGTAAGAGTGAAATTTGCAAATAACACTAATAATAATGTCAAGCAAAATGAGTTTGCAATAAACTTTTTCATAAAAGAACTCCTATTAGTTTCTTAAACTAATTGAATAATGTTGAAATTAATGATTTATTACAACTTAAAGCAAAAAGAGTTCAAATGCAAGAGAAAAATGAATTTTAATTAATTTTTAATGTAATTATTAATTCTTTTAAAGAAATATATTTGTGAATGGACAAATGCCGATTGTGTTCAAAAATAGAATTAAACCTTAGTTCTAATCAAAGCTTCTTAGTAGCTAATGCAATTATTTCATTTGTAGCAATAGAATTTACATTGCCATTTTCAGTGTGCAATGCATTGTAATTCGGGTTTTCTGGTCGAAACATAAGTTCTGTTGGGTGGTTCTGCTCGAAAGCATATAGCACAATTGTTGGTGTTTTTTTAATTGCTGTCAACTGAACTGTGGCAGTATCTGGGGTTATGTATAAATCTAAGTATGTTATAGAAGAGGCCAAATGCTCTATTGTTTCCATTTCTTTATGTAAGATTATATTCTCTTTTGCCTTAAATTGAATTGCAACTTCTTCAGTTTTTTTTGTTGTGTAAAGGTGAATCATTGAGTTTGGAAATAATTCTTCCAAGCCCTCTATTATTTCTTTCACTTTCTTTGGCTTTAAAGTCTTTGCTTCGTTTGACCCAGAGAAATTAATACCAATGTGCTTCTTACCTACAGCAAATAAAGCTTCCATCTGATTTTTAATATGCTGAGATATAGGGATTTCCCAATGTACTTCATCTATATAATCTCTCCCACCTTCGAATGCGGTTAATAGCTGATTAATAATTCGTACTTTGGTCAATTCATTATGGTGGTGTTTAATTATGTTTATCGCATAAGGTAATTGCTCGTGTGCCAAACCAATTGATTCTTTGGGTTTGGCAAGTTTGATTATTCGATTTGAAGTGCGAGAATAGTTATAAAGTAAATCTATAACATAGTCATATTTTTTCAATCGCAAGGTGGCTATTAGCTTAGTTATTGCGAATATATTCTTCTTATAAACAAAGATATTGTCCACTTTATTAGCAATAATACTTGCAGCAAAGATATTCTTCTCGCTTAGCAAAATATCAATTTCTGCATTTGGGTGTAGCTTTCGCAAGTTAGCAATAAATGGAGCAGAAACTAGCAAATCACCAATCCTATCTTGCCTTAGAAGTAAAATTTTTAATTTTTGCACTGACATTGGAAAAATTTCTTTAATTTTTGAAATTATTGAATGAATTTTCTATTTTTTTTGATTAGATTGAATTTAGAAAAACAAAAATCGGAATTTAAAATGAATAAGCCAATAAAAAGAATTGCAATGCTCACAAGTGGTGGCGATGCCCCAGGAATGAACGCCCACATTAGAGCTGTTGTTCGCACTTGTTTAGCCCGTGGAATTGAATGTGCTGGAATCGTAGGCGGCTATCAAGGACTAATTGAAAATAACTTTATTGTACTCGATAGAAAGCGAACTGTAAACATAGTTGCAGCAGGTGGAACAATACTTAAAACAAGCCGTTCTGAAGAATTTATGACTATAGAAGGGAGAGCCAAATCTGCAAAGAATTTGCGAGACAACAATATTGATGCAGTAATTGCTTGCGGTGGCGATGGCACTTTCCGCGGGGCTCACGAACTTTATGTGGAACATGGAATCCAAATTGTAGGCACACCAGGCACAATAGATAATGATTTATTCGGCACTTACTTTACTATTGGTTTCGATACTGCAATCAATACAGCAGCCGAAGCAATTGATAGAATTAGAGATACTGCCGATTCACACGGTCGAGTGTTCGTTATTGAAGTTATGGGTCGCCACGCTGGTCATATAGCTATGGACGTTGGTATATCTTGCGGTGCAGAATATATATCAGTGCCAGAAGCAGTTACAAATTTGAACATAATCCACGAAAGAATACTTGCACTTGGAAAAAATACTCGTGTGATAGTAATAATTGGTGAGGGTGGAGATATGGGCGGAGCTCCAGAAATAGCCAAAGCACTAAAAGATCAATTTGGAATGGATGCCAAAGCAGCAGTTTTGGGACATATTCAGAGAGGTGGAAGCCCAAGTGTACGTGATAGAGTTTTGGCTAGCCATTTGGGTCAAGCGTCTGTAGATGCGCTTATAGCTGGCAAAACAGATGTTATGGTGGGCAGAATTTATCACGAGCTTACATATACTCCACTTGTTTCAACTTGGACAAACAAAAAACCATTGCAGGATTATTTGTTTGAATTAGCTAATTTACTTGCATAGAATTTCCATTTTCCTAAAAATATGAAAAAAATTGCCTTATTTCAAAGTGAACACAGACCCGAAGCAGCAAAATGGGTGAAAAATGCCGCTTTAATATTGAGAGATTTGAACTGCACCGTAATGGCAGACCCCATATATTTCAAAGATATGTCGAGCGAAGAATTTAGCTTCATTATCCCATTAGCGCATTCAGAATATGAAAATCAAGCTGATTTTGTAATTTCCTTTGGTGGAGATGGCACTATGCTTTCTGCCGCAAGAATGCTTGTTAATTCAGGCATCCCAATTATGGGTGTGAACGTGGGCAAACTTGGCTTTTTGGCAGAGTTCTCTGTCAATAATCTATACGATGCATTGCGAGACTTAGTAGCAAACGGCTTCCGAGTGGTGGAAAGAACTGTAATAGAAACCTATATTGGCGATAAGAAAATATTTGCACTTAATGATTTGGTGATTGAGAAAAAAGGTTCATCTAAATTAATTACAGTGCAAGCTTATTCAAATGGGAATTTTATTGGTAACTATAGAGCAGACGGGTTGATTATTTCTACTCCAACTGGCTCAACTGCTTATTCACTTTCTTGTGGCGGACCAATTATGTCGCCTGGCACTTCGGTTCTTTGTCTTACTCCAATCTCTCCGCACACTTTGACACTTAGACCATTAGTAATTTCGGACACAACTGAGCTGCGTTTACAGGTGCATTCTGCAAGCGGCTTTGTAAATGTAGTTGCCGATGGGCAAATGGAATTCGACTTGATGGACGGTGGCAGCTTGGTAATAAAAAAATCTGCAACCAACATTAAACTAATCAAACCACTTAACTCTTCGTATTTCGATTTACTTAGGGACAAACTCCTTTGGGGAACTGATGGAATACAGGGAAAAGATTTATAAAGAGTTATGAGTGAAATTACTTTTTGCTTTAGATTAACTATATATTAGTAAAAACCAAACCATCAAAGAAAAAAGCTCCTGTGGTTCGTACTGAAAAATGATTGCAATAAAGTGCTGTGAAATTTTTATTTCTTGGTCATTTAGCTTGTGGATATGTTGCTTTGCTTGAGATTCGAAAACACCCCCAGTCAGCAAGCTGACAGCCCCCTAAAGGTGGCAATGGCTTTTCACTCATAATTCAATTGAATTAAATTGCACAAAAATATTAAATTCTGAAAAATGATTGCAATAAAGTGCTGTGAAATTTTTATTTCTTGGTCATTTAGCTTGTAGATATTGAGCTTGCCGAAAATTTACTTATAACTCACTTTTCTTAACTTTGGCAAAGTATTTGAATTATTAGCTTTATAAATCATTTTAATTGAATTATGGCTAAAAATAAACAATTACAAGCTTTTCAAGACTCCCGTGTTGGTCAAGTGGCTAATAATGGGCTTGATGCTTTTTTTAGAAATAAGGATATAAGTTTAGCTATTGGGATTTTGTTAATCCTCGGTTTGCTAATTATTCCTTTGCCTGCTTTTCTTTTAGATTTATTTTTGGCAGTTAGTATTGCTATCTCTGTTCTAATTCTAATGGTTTCTATTTATTTGGTGAAACCACTCGAATTTTCTGCTTTCCCGACCATTCTTTTGATTACAACTTTATTCAGACTTGGGCTAAACGTTGCCACCACTCGGCTAATTTTAGGCGATGGCAAGGCGGGCGATATAATCCACGCTTTTGGTAATTTCGTAATCGCTGGCAATTATATAGTTGGTTTCATTATCTTTATGATATTGCTTGTAATTAATTTCGTTGTGGTTATTAAAGGTTCTACTCGTATAGCCGAGGTGGCCGCACGCTTCACTTTAGATGCCTTGCCAGGTAAACAAATGAGTATTGATGCTGATTTGAACGCTGGCTTTATTGATGAACAAACTGCCCGCAAACGCCGTGTTGAACTATCTCGTGAATCTGATTTTTATGGTTCTATGGATGGTGCTGCAAAGTTTATCAAGGGTGATGCAATTGCAGCTATTATTATCACAGGTATCAATCTTTTGGGTGGCTTCGCTATTGGTATGGCACAAAAAGGAATGGACTTCACAACGGCAATTTCTACTTATACTATTCTGACGATTGGTGATGGACTTGTTTCTCAAATTCCTGCTCTATTAGTATCTGTGGCAGGTGGTTTGGTGGTAACTCGTTCTGGTGCAGCCGATAAATTAGAAGTCGAACTAAGCGAGCAATTTGGGAACAAACCTAAGCCACTATTTTTAGCAGCTGGTGCATTGCTCATCATCTCTATTTTGCCAGGTCTCCCTATGTTGCCATTTCTTCTGTTATCAGCTGGAATTGGTGGAATGGGATTTGTAAGAATTCAAGGAATGAAGCAAGAAGCTGACGATAGTTTGCGAGCTGAACTTCAGCTTGTGGAAGATAGCAAAGAGGAGCCAAAAGAGCAACCTGTAGAAGAATTATTGAAAATTGATCCAATTGAAATTGAAATTGGTTATAGTTTAATATCGTTAGTGGATGAAACCCAAGGTGGCGATGTGTTCAAACGTATTACAAATGTTCGCAAGCAATTGGCAACGGAGCTGGGCTATAAGCTACCGCCAATTAGAGTACGAGATAATTTACAATTAGAGCCAGAAAAATATGTTATTAAAATTCGTGGGAATGAAATAACTAGTAATATATTACATCCGAATATGCTATTGGCTATGAACCCTGGCAATGCAGAGGGCGAGCTAAATGGTATTAAAGTGACAGAGCCAGTTTTTGGGCTTCCTGCCACTTGGATATCGAACCACGAAAGAGAAAATGCTGAAATTATGGGCTATACAGTTGTGGAATCTGCAACAGTGCTAACTACTCATTTGACTGAACTGCTGCGTCGCAACTCATATAAATTGCTCAATAGACAAGATATGCGAGATTTGGTAGATAATTTGAAAACTGACTACCCTACTCTTGTAGATGAAGTTACGCCAGATAGTTTGCCGATTTCAGTAGTGCAGAAAGTATGTCAGAATCTACTTTCGGAAGGAATTCCAATAAAAGATTTGGCAAAAATATTAGAAGCATTGCTTGACTATTATAAAATCACGAAAAATGTAGATGTGCTAACCGAATATGTAAGACATAATCTATCGGACACTATCAAAAAATTATACGAAGATTACAACGGAACTATCCACGCAATTGGTATAGATCCTGAGCTTGAAGACAATATGACTAACGCCTTGGCGACTGGCAATACAGCCAGCACAAGCCCAACATTAGGGCTTCCTGGCGAGATAGTGAAAGCAATTCGTGGCTCAATGGGCGATGCAATTGATGAAATTACACTTGCTGGACATTTGCCAGTTGTAATTTGTTCGGCACAGATACGTCCGTATTTCCAACGAATGATTCATACCACCTACCCAATGGTATCAGTGATTAGTTATACGGAATTGCCATCGGATGCGGAAGTAGAAATCCACACAAGTATAAAAATTTAACACAGTTTTGAAAAACAGGTGTTTTTACTTATAAAGTTTTGAATTTAATAGTGCAAATTGCATTTGTCGGGGGGCGAATTGGACAAATAATTTGCTATTGGAGAAAATAAAAAATGAAAACGAAAGACTACAAAATAAAAGATTATTATAGAGTGCTGGGAATAGAAAGAACATCATCTTCCGCAGATATCAAAGAAGCTTATGTTAAGTTAGCCAAAGTATTCCATCCTGATAAAAACCCAGGAAGCGAAGCTATAGCTAAGAAATTCGCAGAAATTACAGAAGCATATAATATACTTGGCAATTTAGACCGCCGATTGCGTTATAGTATGCTCCTATCGCACAGTAAAAAACTAAGAGACGATGTCAGCTTAGCCGATTATACAAGTAGAAATAGTTGAGTAATTCAATTTGTGATGTGTTTTTGATTAAGAAATTACACTATCTAAATGTACATTAATAAGCAGATTTAATTCATCGTTAGCTTCTCTTATTTATTCCAATTCAAAACGCTAATTATACTTAGTATAACTTTAATAATATTTATTGAAACTTCTCATAAGATTTTTCGACAAATTGCCAGTTCCTAAAGAACTATTTTTGATTCCCGTGGATGATACTTGATAATAAAAATAGCCCATAACTTAAGTAATGGGCTATAAATTTGATTATAATTTGGAATCCAGCTTTAGTTTTTGAATA
>Ga0163147_10007549_pt1 | contig 12300 bp, 10 predicted proteins | sample OliLakLV19MP6G1_FD_148597 | JGI IMG/M metagenome (GOLD analysis project Ga0163147, IMG submission 148597) | Freshwater microbial mat bacterial communities from Lake Vanda, McMurdo Dry Valleys, Antarctica- Oligotrophic Lake LV.19.MP6.G1 | ecosystem: Environmental > Aquatic > Freshwater > Lake >...
CCGTCGCACAGTTCAATACCAATACCCCAGCCCCAGATAAGCCGGTGTTCGCCACCAATACGCCGGATGGCCCAACCATTACGCCGACATCCAGCCCGACGACCACGCCCAGTCCGACGACCACGCCCAGCCCGACGGCGACCTTCACGGAAACCTTCACCCCAACCCCGACGGATACGCCTACCGCCACGCCGACGCCTACCCCGACGCCGATTGGGCCATTCTCATACCCAGAGGGCATCAACCCGCTGACCGGTCAGATGTACCCGGATGAAGCAGCGATGAGCCGCCGCAACCTGATTGTCAAAATCAGCAATTACCCGCCGCTGGTGCGCCCGCAGACCAATGTCAATATGGCTGACGTGGTGTTTGAATTTGAGGCCGAGGGCGGCGTCACGCGGTTTGCGGCGATTTTCCGCAGCCAATTGCCCGACATCGTGGGGTCTGTCCGCAGCGCCCGCCTGTCCGATACCTACATTGTGCCGATGTATAACGCCCTGTTCGCTTATTCAGGCACATCAGAGCCGATTCAGAACATCATCTTAGCGTCGGAGTGGGTATTCCAGACCTTCTCGCCGCTGAAAGGCGACAATGAAGACGCGGGCTTCATCCGTGTGCCACAAGACGGCAAGGCGTTTGAGCATACGCTGTTCCTACAGCCCGCCCTCCTGATGGAGAAGGCCACCCGCCGCGAGGTCAATACCCCGCTACGCGCCTTCGGTTTCGCCTTCAATGAGACGCCGGACGAGGGCGGCCTGCCCGCCAACGATATATTTATCGACTGGTATGGTCAGACCGACGCCCGTTGGCAATATGACCCTGAAAGCGGGCGCTATCTGCGCTTCACAGACGGAATCCTCCACAGTGACGCCGCTACTGGTGAGCAATTGTGGGTCGATAATGTCGTCATCATTGAGGTCGAACACCGCGAACGTCCAGACTTGTTCCCAGCGGGCGCGAGCTATACCTCCACCGACATCGTGCTAGAGGGTCAAGGCCGCGCCTACCTGATGCGCGACGGCGTGTATTATCAGGGCTTCTGGCGTCGGCGTGACACCAACCCCGGTAGCGCACTCCAAATTATTTACGGCAACAACAATTCGATTATGATGGAGCCGGGGCGCACATGGGTTGAGGTCGTGCGCGGTTTTGGCGATGTCATCATCGGCGAGGACTATGCCAATATGGAAGCGACGGCCACAGCGATTTTCGCGATAGCCACCCCGACCATCGACCCCGCCGCCGACAACGGCGATTAAATACGAATAAAAACATGGGCGCATCCAGATGGGTGCGCCCGTTATTTGTTCTGAAAACGGACGGGGACATAGCCCCGCCCCTTGTATCTACGAATCCAAATACTCCCGTAATGCGCGGTATTTCGGGGCGTCGATTTCCGGCTGCGCCAGATATTCCAGCACGCCCCAACTCCCCCACTTGGAATAATCGCCGACATACGCAAATATCGTGAATACCCCGCCGCCGACCTGATTCCAGAGCGCCAAATAGTCCCCATATAACTCGCCCATCTGAGGATGACGATTCACGACATGGAATAACGCGGTCAGTGAGTCGTCGTTTTCTGCGCCATAAAATCCCGCCAGATGTTGGCCGCCTTCATACGCCAACATTTGCAAGCCAAATTCATCCGCAACCGCTTTTGTGCCTTCCAACATGGAGCGCACCTCGGTCTGGATTTCGCCGCGTAGCGCGTCAATCACTTGTTCCGGCATGAGCGCGAGAGTCGCGGTGAGCGTCTCGGGATTGCCGTAGCTGTGCCCGAAATAGGGCGCGATAGCAATGGCGTCGGCCTGTTGGTAGGCATCTCCAAACGACGCGACTTGTTCGCTCGTCCACGGGTTGGCGGCTTGGGCGGCCAAAACGCGCACCAGTCGGTCTGTCCCGCCGAATACCTCTTCCCAAATCGTGAAGATTTCGACGGCGCGCTGGGCGTGATAAAACAACCCCGCCTGAAACTCATCCGCCGATAACTTCAGCGCCTGCCCTTGCTCAATCACATAACGCGCTTGGCTGAACGTGCCGTTCCATGTCTCGTTGGAATATTCGATATAGGCTGTGCGCTCATCTTCCAGCGAGTCGCGCACGGTGGCCGCAAATTGCCGGATATAGTCATCATCCGCGAGGTGCGGCAAGGTAAACCACGGGTCGGCGTCTAAACTATTCGCCAACTGAATCATGATTTCTATCGGCACGCCTCGGTCTGCCCCCCATGTCGCATCGGTGAGTTTTGGGCGCTCATCCCATGTCTGAATCACGGAGTTATTGGTCGCCATCCAATCCATGAATCGCAAGACGGTGAATCCGCGCAGGCGTTCCAGATATAACGGATGGAACGGCTCGGCCTGATAAGTTGGCTCGAATCCGTGCAAAATCACGCGGATATTGCGTAACGGGTCAGCGGGGTCGGTTGATGAGACTCGCAACCATAGACCGTCAGATGATTGAGGTCGGATGACGAGTCGCCCCGCCTCGCGGCTGACGATTTCCGGCCTATTCAGCGGAAAATCCAGCACCCCGATTCCGTCATATAAAATCACATAGTCGCCGTCCGGGATGGGCGCACCGCCATCCAACATGACCGTATCGGCGTAATGGTCGGGTTGGAGCGACGCCACCCAGCCCTCTGGGGTCAGGTCAAGCGCCCCACCGCCGTCCCAATCGCAGCCGTCGCAGTTGGAAATCCACGGGCGGGCGGTGCGGAACACATCAACGAATGGGGTATCGGTCATATAACTGACCACCCCGCCGAGGTTCATCCCCAGCGGGGCGCGTTCCGCCTGCGCGACCACGGGCGAAATGCTCAAGGCAAGCAAAACAAGATATGATAAAAGGATTATCTTCTTTAAAGAGAAACATACTCGATAAAGAGATGGGATTTTTCTAGAATTTTGGCGTACAGATGCTAGACTGAGCAATAGATTAATCGTAACTACTCAGCCATCATTTCTTCCCTCAATTTGATGATCTAGAGCGTCAAATTGGCTGAGTCGTAGGGAGTTTCTCCCCTCAGATGATTGGGCTGAGTATCGGTTAAAATCTCACTTTCCCCTCAAATAGAGGCTGAGTAGTTACGAAATATCCCCGACAAGTAGGTCAGGGATATTTCTCAGGTTACGACTCAATCGGGTCTACCACAAACATCGGGACGACAGAACCCGTCCCCGCTGTGACGTTCAACAACGCCGACCCACTCAGACGAGTCAGGCAACCCTCTACGCGCTCGCCATAATACACATAGGGGTCAGCATCGACATACCGCTTGCTGATGTCGAGTCGCCCGTTAATCATCATCGGGAAGTCACGCTCAACCGTCAGCACGCGCTCTTGGACGACATGCGGAGTCGTTAAGGCGTGCCGAATCGCAGCATCCCAACCGGTCTGATCGGTTTCCCACCCGATAATCACGCCGCTGCCGCCGTATTCATCGTTGGGCTTGACGACCAATTTCTGCTTGTTGGCGCTGACCCAACTCAACAGGTCAATTTCTTTGCCTTCGTACTCGGTCTTACGGTCTTGCACGCGCCGCGTCCACGGGATATGCGCGTGTACCGCGTCGAGTTCTTCCGGCGTGAACAAGTGAGCGTTATGCTCATCGCTCAAAACCGCGAGGCTGGCCTTCTTCGCCAGAGGTTTTGCGCTGAACGAATTGGTCATAAAGACCGACCCGGCACGTACCGCCCGCACGATGTCGGTCTGCATCCCCAACCTATGGACGAGTTCGGTACACAGCACACGCTTATAGATGATGTCGATTTTGATGTCGCCCACATATAAGCCGTCATTGCGGTACGTCATCGCTTCTGGCTCCGTCACCGTCGACGGATAACCGGCGCGTTCAAACACCTCTTTGCTGATGTAATGCTCGTTCTTGGTGGCGACATCCGCCCAATCGACCACCGCAATCATCGGATGCTCGACCTTGCCGCCCCATTCGCGGTATCCGCGCACGATGCTATCGGTCAGGTGAGTCATCCCCGGCGTGCCGCGCACGTTATAACGCTTCTGGAAGCGACGCATCACCTCTAGGTTGAGGAACATATCGGTCAGGCCATCGCCATAACCAATCCCAGCCGGCGTCTCGGCGTTGTATTCGACAAAACGCAAATAGCCGGTGTCCGGGCGATAAAAGGAGTCGAGACGACTGCTCGTCCACGGAGTCTTAAACCCCGCATCCTTATCGACATGCAGCATCTCCTCCTCGTAAGGTTCGAGGTCGAGTTGAGCGCGCATGGCCGAGTCTTCCATGAGCGCATCATGGATTTTACGGAAGGCCGTCAGAATCAACGCCGTGCGGGTTTGCAAATAGCGCCACGCATCGGTGGTATAGAAATGGGGACGCAACACCCGGCAAACCGGATTAGGCCCAAAATACAGCCGATTTTTGCGCTGCGTCTCCATCACTTGCTGGTGGGTTTCTTCGGCCAATCCTCCCACCAGCAGGTCGTGATAATGTTGGATGGCCTGATGAATCATGTTGGCGTATCACCCCCGGTTTTGGACTTCTTAGGCGCGGCGGGTTTCGCAGGGGTCTTAGGAGTCTTTTTGGCCGAAGTTTTTTTCTTGGTGGGAACAGTGACAGGCGCAGCATTTGGATCTTTACGCGGGCGTCCGCGACCACGCTTGACCGGCGTGATGGCATCGGCGCTGGCCGAATCTACAGCGGCGGCAACGCTCTTCCGGGGACGGCCACGCCCACGCTTAACCGGCGCTTCATCGGAATCTGCGGCGACTGATGCGGGTTTTTTGGGCGCTGCGGGTTTCTTGACAGCAGCGGGTTTCTTGGCAGTCGCTTTTTTGCTGGCGACTTTCTTGGCGGGTGTGGCGATTGCTCCCTTGACCATGCTGAACCAGAAGTAGCGCGTGCCGGTGGCTTGCAGGCTGTCCTTAGCGAAACGAATGGTCATATCCGCCATGTGCGTGACCATCCAATCAAAGTTCTTCTTGCCGAGGCTGTTGACATCCATATCCGGGGCTGGGTTCATGAAGTCGATGGCATACGGTACGCCGTCTTTAATCGCAAATTCGACGGTGTTCATATCATAGCCCAATGCCTGTACCAGTTTGAGTGAATCGGTGTGGATGCGCTCATACAGTTCCGGCGAAAAATCATGGTCTTCAAAATAACGCCCAGAGCCATGACGCCCCGGCTTATACTTCATGACGTGCAGATCGCCCTGACCCAGCGCCATCACGCGGGCATAATTATCCCATTGGATATATTCTTGCAGCACCATCGTCAATAGGCCGGACTGATTGTAATAGTGCCAGAGTTCTTCCATCGTGTGCGCGACATACACGCCCTGCCAGCCACCGCCGTGCGCGTCCTTCAAAATGACCGGGAAGCCGCCGACATAATCGACCAATTTATCCCATTCCAGCGGATAAATCAGGTTGCGGAGCGACTCGGTGGGGACGATGCCGGGGACGTAGCTATGGTTGGGCAGAACCATCGTCTTGGGATGCGCGACGCCCAATAATTCCGCCAATGACGCATCGAAAAATTTATCGTCCGATGTCCACATGAACGGGTCGTTGACCACCTTCACGCCTTGCAGCGCGGCATTCTTGAGGTAAGAACGATAATACGGGACTTCGTGGCTGATGCGGTCAATGATGACGCGATACTCTGTCGGCTCGTTCATTTTCGTGCCGCCGACCTTGATGTATTCGGCGACCACGCCTTCATTACGATTGTTGACTTCTTCGAGGAATGCCGGTGGGAATGACCATTCCCGCCCTACGAACAAACCAATTTTCAACGGATTGCTTGCCATGTGAACCTCCAAATTCAACGTGATGAGTTACAAGTGATGAGTGATGAGTTTAGGCCAAACTCATCACCAGAAAATTGTGATGATGATAAGTCATAGAAGATGATGATTCACAGGTAAAACACTCAGGACTCATCACTCAAGACCTATCACTGTTCTTAAACGCCGCCCAAATAGGCGCGGATCATTTTTTCCCAATACGGCCAATCGTGACACCAGCCATCCCATTCACGCAGCGCATTCCCAATGCCTTTTGCCCACAGCACACCGGACATCTGGCGCGAACGCTCAAGCAGCGGGTCATCCTTGCCCGCTACCATGATGACCTCTAACTTCCGAAGCAAATTCAGGCGACTGGGGTTATTTTCGCCGGGGATATACCACGTCGGGTTATTCAAATAGACGTGTTCGCCATTATAGCCGCTCGCCCAATAGCTGATGTCATACAGCCCGCTCATAGCGAGGACGCGATTGACGACTTCAGGATGTTTGAGGCCGAAATTCATGGCGTGATACGCCCCAAAACTCGCGCCCATCGTGATGGTAAAGGGATTTTGATTTTTGCTCCGCATTAACGGCACAACTTCATGATATAGATAATTATCATATTGCGTCTGACGCCAAGCGCGATGTCCGGGATGTGCGCTCCAGTTATACCAGCTTTCGGCGTCCACACTGTCTACGCAATAAAATTGAAAATATCCAGCGTCAATCCAATCGCTCAAATTACGCCATACATTGCGGTCTTCCCACTCAAAGTATTTGCCCTTCGAGGTCGGAAAAACCATCACTTTCGCGCCACTATGACCAAAAACCAGCAAATCCATGTGTCGCTGAAGTGATGGGCTATACCAGCGGTGATGTTCTCTGTGCATTACGGGTTCCCCTTCTCAAAAACTGCATTGACCGCGCCCGCCGCGTCCATGACGCCTGCGCCCTGCCGGTCAGAGGGTTGATGTTCCAAACGCTTGGCCGTTTTCAGCAAAACGGCTTTAATCTCCGCCGGAGACAACGTTGGACGCGCCTCCAACAATTGCGCCACCACCGCGCTGACAATCGGAGCAGCCACCGATGTGCCGTCAACGTGCTGGTGATGAGCGTCTATGAGTTTATGCTGATAGGCTTTCGCTTGCAATGCCGTCAATAAATCTTCCGAGCTATGCGTCCCGAATAATTTGGTCATAGCGCGTGACGCCTTGCCCGAATTAATCAATTCACGCACCGGATGGTCAGGCGTCGCGCCCAAAAATGGCCCGACCCAAAACGCCTCCCACGCTACCGGCGTCCCCGGCATAATCGGCGAGGCAATCCAACGCGCCGGAGAGACCAAATCTGGCTTACTGTTGCCGTCATAGGCCAAGCCGTAATTATGCCCATATAAACGCCAATCGCTACGCTCGCGTGAATTATTGTCGTCCACCCCGCCGACCGTGATGGCGGCGGCGCTAGAGGCTGGCGGGTATAGGTGATTAACCGGGCGATTGCCCGCAGCCGCGATGACCGTCACGCCCTCAGCCACCAAACGGCGGATGACGATATGCAGCGCATTTTGCGAGTCGTAGCTGACATAATCACCGCCTACCGATAAATTCACCACGCGGATATTCAGGCGTTTATGGTTGCGCTGAACCCATTCCAACCCGCGTAAAATATCGGCCTCTTTGACCCAGTTGCGCGGGCTGCTGATTTTGATGAGGACGACTTCGGCGTTATACGCGACGCCTTTATACAAACCGCCGCTGGTCGCGCCGTCGCCACAGCCGATAACGCTGGTCATCATGCCATGCCAACTATAGGCGATTGATGTATTGATATATTTCGGCTCAGTGATGTTATCCGTCGTCGCGTCCACATAGCTCTTGATGCGGCCTTTGAGGTCACGATGCGGGTAGAATCCCGAGTCGATAAATGCTATCGTCACGCCGCGCCCGGTATAGGTCGGCAACGCACCGACGCGCTCTGGCGTAGTCATCAAGGTTGACTCGCCGGGGCGTGCGGCAGGGTAATTAGAGGTCAATACAGGCATGGCGTTCGGCTGTCCTGAACGCTGATAAAACTCGGACGGGTTCACAATCGGTAAATAGCGCGGCACTACTGATTATGGCTCTCTTTAGCGGGCGCAACGGCCAAGAAATCTCGGCTGAAGCGCTCGACATAACTGTTTTTCAAGGCGTCCACGCGGTCATGGTCATCGCTGACCACAATTACACCAGCGTGTTGCGACTTATTCATCCGCCAGACAATTTCAGGGTCATTATACCCCGATAAATCCGGCTGATGCTGACGCGCCAAACAGACTATTAACGCGCCGTGATGATTCGTCACGGGCGGCAAGCTATAGGTTTCGCCGCGCACGGTCATTATTTCTAACCGCGCCCACTCGCCCCACAAGTTGATACCACGGGATTGATGCACGAGGTCGGCGATATGTGCGCCACCCACCCGCGCCGCGATTTCGAGGAAATAAAATTCGCCGTCGGCGAATCCTTTGATAAATTCAGCGTGGGTCGGGCCGTGGGTATGCCCCAACGCCTTAATCACCTTTTTGTTGAACTCGAACAAGGCCACTGATTCGGGATGGTCGTCCGGCAGCGTATAGGTCATGAACACGCCGCCGTCGTGACTGACGTTCAGCGGCGGGCGGCCATAGCGCGAGACGTTAGAGAAAATCGTCTCGCCGTTCACGGTTAGCGCGTCAACATGGTACACATCGCCGGGGACATATTGCTCCAACACGCGGAACGATTGCTGGTCGCCTAATTCTTCAATCAACTTCCAGAGTTCACCGTCGTTCTGGACGCGCTTAATCCCCATCGCGCCCGCCTCAAGGCGCGGCTTCAACACCCACGGCGCAGGCACGCGCCAGACCCAATCGCGGATGTCGTCATGATTTATCACGGGCGAAAATTGCGGCTCGCGCAGGCCAGCCGCGTTAATCGCCATACGCATCGCCAATTTATCGCGGAATAATTTGGTCGCGCTCAAGCCGATCCCCGGTATCCGCAGATGTTCGCGCAGGAAGGCGGCCATCTCGACATCATATTCGTCTAGCGGGAGGATGCGGTCAATTTTGCGCGTGCGTGCCAGATATGCTACCGCGTGGATGACATCATGAATAATGCCGAGGTTGGGCATCAGGAATAATTCATCAATGGATTCCCACGGCCACGGGTCATTTTTTAGTTTTTCTTCGGTGAGTAGGATGGTGTGCGCGCCTTGCCGTTTCGCCTCGCGCAGCAATTCTTCGCCTTTGAAATAGCTCGACATCGCCAAGATAATGGTCATAAATGATACCGTCCCGTCCCTATACCATCCGCAAATCCGCTGATGGCGGTAAATTGGGCGGGATTTTAACGGATTATTGTTAAATCTTCAAAGAACCTTAATGCTTCTCTCCATTTTGGCGTAACACACGGGAAGAATGCGATTTATTCCAGCGTGAAAATTTGCTGACCTGATGGGGTTTGAATCATCGCGGAAAACCATCCCGGCGCAGCCGGTTGACTGCTGGGTAGCCACGGGTGATGGCGCACCACGAGGATGAATAGCCCATTTTCATCGCCCACCGCCGTGAATTTTTCGCCCGACATGCCCAGATATGGCGACAGCCCATAACTGTCAGATAACTGTTTTGCCGCCGCCAAAACATCGTCAGACACCCAGCCAATTTCACTCACGCATAGGATACTTTTGGCGCTGAAGGTCTCATCTGACGCGGTGGGCAAACTATGACGGGCGATGAACTCCGCAATATTACCGTCTCCATCGGGGAAATAAAGCGCGTCGGCATTCCAATTCGAGAAAAAGAAGTGTTGTTTGCCATCGCCATCCGATAAGAATTGGACACGCCCATCTAGCCACGCCGCCGCCTCAGTGAATTGATTTTCAGGGATATTCAGCGCGTAATGATAAATGCCCGCCCAGTCCGGCTGATATTCAAAAATTAAGATAGTACGCCCCGCTTGGATGGTCAATCTCTCTGGGGTCGATTCGAGGATGGGCAAGCCCACTATGTCCCCGAAGAATACGCGCTGGGCGTCAAGGTCACGGGCGTGCAACCGCAATTCGTCAATGTGCATACAAATCTCTCTGTGCGCTCTGGGTCTCTGTGGTTCAGTTTTTAATCGTCATCATGCGCGAACATAGACAATTCGGAAACGGCGGACATCACCATCCATAAAATCGTCAAACGACTCCTCGCGCAGATTTAATTCCGTGAAGGCGTTTAATTCCGCATAGGTCAACGGCCACGGCACACCGGCAGAAGGCGCGGCGGACTCGTCACGCCCACGGCAGATAATCACCAGATGCCCGCCATCGGCCACATATCCGGCAACTGTATTGATGGCGCGGGGACGTATTTCGTCCGGCAACACTTGCAGCGTGTAAATCTCCAACACCCAATCAAACCCGCCCGCCCATTCTTTGCGCGATTGGGTGACGTCGTGGGCGACATACGTTACTTTTGAGGCTGGGAATCGGCGCTGACACCACTCAATCGCCGTGGGTGAAATATCAAACGCGGTCACGGTCATACCCAATTCTGCCAGATATTCCGCGTCATCACCCAGCCCGCACCCGACCACCAGCGCCCGCTTACCGTGTAGTTTATCGGCGCGTGTATCCGTCCACACGGTCAGATTGGGATTGGGGATGAGGTCTGCCCACGAGATGCCAGAAGTATCGCCTTGAGCCTCAGCGTAAATTTGCTCATGCCAGCCGGTCAAATCGCCCCTAGCGATATACTCTTTCGAGAGTTCACGGATTCTAGCGTTGCTCATCACCCCTCCATCATAGAATCACTGAACATATTTCATTCCAGATGCGTCCGATAGTCCTATACACATCACTCATCACCCTAAGCGGCGCGACATGCCTAAGCCGCTGGTGGTTTTGCGCCCGATTCCAGCATACGAGGCGTAATCGGCCAGCATCGCAGTCAGGCGGCACAGGTTATCGAAATCCTTTTGGATGTCCGCTTCTAACGCGGCATTCTCACGCGCCAAAACCGGATTTTTGGCCTTGAACTCAAACAGCGCCTCGCCCGTGAAGCCAGTCTCTTTGCCGCCGTCTTTGAATTTCAGCGCATGGGTCTTGATGTCTTGTTCAACCAAGCTGATGTGATAAGTCGTGAACGCTTGCCACAGCCGCGCCTCACGCACCGGCATCCCAGTCGTCGCTGCCCAGTGTTCGGCCAAACTGCTGAAAATCAGGTTGGGGATGGGGGCGGCCACGCTCGCGCCACTGCTGCGGAAGGTGGTCGGTGAGGCAAATAGCAGGTGCAATGTATCCGGCGTGCTGGGCTGAGTATAGGCGGCCTCCATCATAGCGCGATACGTCCCGATAGACGCCCACGGATTCTCGTCCCATGTCACGCTGACCACATCCCACGCGGTTTGGTGGATATCGAGGGCGGCGGGGGGCGACTCGCGGAAAATCTCTAGCGCGGCGCACACCGTCGCGTTAATTCCGGTCAATCGAATCCATGCGGGCGTCCCAGCCGGGACATCCCCTTGTAAATCGGCGGTACTATCGGCGCTCATCAAGCCGGACACGGTATATGGCAATGGGCGGTCTGAGGACGAGTCTTTGGGCTGGATAGAGGCGGCCAGCGACTCCCCAATAGCGGCGAAAAAGGCGTTCTGGACGCCGCGCCCCATCAAGCTGTTGATTGAAACGGGATTGGCGGCACGCACGCGGACAACCAACGCGCCGAGGTCAAATGCGGGCATAGTTATGACGCTCCCTAGTTGAAAATCGGGAGTATACCGTTTGTTTTGAGATTTTCACTAAAATCGGCGCAGAAAATATGATTTATTCTTCTGATTCGTCGGGCTTGTGTTGGGCGGCCAGCCAACCGGGAAGTTTGAAAATCGACTCCAATGGCAACATCAGCCCCGGCAACAAAGGCGAGACATCTACCGATTGCGCTCCGGTATAAATCCGGGCGGTGTCTGGCGTATCGCGTCGGTATTGGTGAACCTCGTTCACTTCTGGATACACCATCCAAACCTGAGACGTGCCTTTTTCGAGGTAAACGCGGACTTTGCGCGCCAATTTACCCGGCTTGTCATCTGGAGAAACCACTTCCACCGCTAAATCTGGCACGCCCGGATATGGTTTGCTCAGGTCGTTCATCGGGAGAAAATTTTGCTTGAGAATCAACGATACATCCGGCATAAAAGAGTCTTTAAGCCCGCGTGCGTTGGAAAACATCATATATGTCAGGCCGTCCGAGAAAACCTCACCAATGTCATTGGTTTTCACGTATTCCAACAATAATTCCATGATGTTACGGATATACCGATGATGGATAATCCCTGCGTCTGACATTTCTATGACTTTTCCGTCCATAATTTCGATGCGGGAATCTGACGCCATCAAGTCATCCAGCGACATCAACGCGGGCTGAGGGAGAGCCGCAATATCGGTTATGGGTGGGAATGCCATCGCAGATCGGCCTCCAAACTAAATTTCTGGCTCATATTCAAATCGAGTGGTGCAGGGA
>Ga0163147_10007555_pt1 | contig 12295 bp, 12 predicted proteins | sample OliLakLV19MP6G1_FD_148597 | JGI IMG/M metagenome (GOLD analysis project Ga0163147, IMG submission 148597) | Freshwater microbial mat bacterial communities from Lake Vanda, McMurdo Dry Valleys, Antarctica- Oligotrophic Lake LV.19.MP6.G1 | ecosystem: Environmental > Aquatic > Freshwater > Lake >...
CCAGCCGGGCGGACGCGGCCTCGAGGTTCTCGAACTGTCCGCCCCAATCGACGGTCCAGCCGGCAGGCATCGACACTTCACGGCTGACCGCCTCCTGCGCCTCCGTGACGAAAGAGGCAAGGTCTCGCCCACGCACGTTGACTTCGACGTTGATGCGCCGGCTGATGTTGTCGCGGCTGATCTGTGCCGGGCCATCCTCGATGGAGATCTGTGTAAGCTGCGCGAGCGGGATCATGCCCTGAGCTTCACCCTCACCACCGGCCGGCAGGGCGACCCTGAGATCCTTGATACGGTCCAGGTTCGCCCTGACGCTCTCATCAAACCGCACCTGGAGCACGAAGCGCTTCTGCCCCTCGAGGATCGTTCCCGCTGGTTTGCCGCCGACCGCTTCGATCGTGTCCAGCACATCGTCGACGTTGAGTCCGTATCGGGCGATGGCCTGCCGATCGATCCGGACCCGGAGCATGGGAAGACCCGTCGTCTGCTCCGCTTTTACGTCCGCAGCGCCGGGAATGCGCTGGAGCACGCGCGCCACGGCATCAGCCTTTTCCTTGAGCAGCGTCAGGTCGTCGCCGTAGATGTGAACTGCGACGTCGGACCGCACACCGGAAATCAGCTCCGCGACACGCAGCTCGATGGGCTGCGAGTAGCTGAAGATCGCGCCTGGCACGTTCTTCTTCAGCGCTTGGTCCATGGCCTCGACCAGCTCCTCTCGAGTCGAATAGCGCCACTGGTCCTGGGGCTTCAACATCACGAACGTGTCACTGATCTCGACGCCCATGGGGTCGGTGGCGATCTCCGCCCGGCCGGTCCGCGAGACGACCGTGTCCACTTCCTGGGAAAACTTCTCCTTGAGAACCTGCTCCGCCATCGTGCTCAGCTCGTTGGACTTCTCCAGGGAGATACTCGGAATGCGCCAGATCTGCATGGCGATGGCGCCCTCGTCGAGCCGGGGGATGAACTCTGCGCCCAGGAACGGGATGAGCACCAGGCTGGCCACGAAGAGGGCGACGGCCGAACCTGCAGTGACCTTCTTGCGGTGGACAGCACGGGAGAGGAGGGGGACGTAGATGCGCTTTGCCCAGCGGAAGAGCAGCGGCTCCTTTTCTGAGACCTTCTTCAGGAAAAAGCTCGCCAGCACCGGCATGAGGGTGAGCGCGCACACCAGCGAACCTGCCAGGGCAAAGACAACGGTCAGGGCCATCGGGCGGAACATCTTCCCTTCGATCCCGGTCAGGCCCAGGATGGGTAGGTAGACGATCATGATGATGCCTACCGCGAAGACGACCGGTCGAGCCACCTCGTGCGCGGCATTCCGCACCTTCTCCAGGTGTGACATCCTGGTGTCGTGGCGGCGGACGTGCAGGTAGCGGATGATATTCTCGATCATCACCACCGATCCATCGACCATCAGCCCGAAGTCGATGGCGCCGAGGCTCATGAGGTTGCCGGAGAGGCCGGCCTGCTTCATCGCGGTAAAGGCGACGAGCATGGACAGCGGGATCGCCGCAGCGACGATCAACCCCGCCCGGAAGTTGCCGAGCATCAGGAGCAGCACCACAATGACCAGAATGCCGCCCTCGATCAGGTTTTTGGAGACTGTGTTGACCGTGCGCCGCACGAGATCGGTTCTATCATAGAAGGTGTCGATGGTGACGCCGGGCGGGAGCGTCTTCTTGACCTGCTCGATCTTCTCTTTTACGCGATCGACGACCACCCGGGAGTTCTCGCCCATCAGCATCATGACGATGCCGACGACGGCCTCGCCCCGGCCATCACGGGTCACGGCTCCCTGGCGGATCATCGGAGCGAACTCGAGCTTCCCGATGTCCCGGACGTAGACCGGTGTGCCGTGCTCATCGCGGGGCAGGACGACGTTGCCAAGATCCTCGAGGCTCTCGGCCAGCCCTTCTCCCCGTACCAGGTACTGCTCGCCGGAGTGAACGATGTAGCCGCCGCCGACGTTGCGGTTGTTGCCCTCGAGCGCCTTGAGCACCTCGCCGACCGTGACGTGATAGGAGACGAGTTTCTGCGGATCGATGGTGACCTGGTACGTCTTGAGCTCGCCGCCGAAGGAGTTGACCTCCACGATGCCCGGCACTGAACGGAGCTGATAGTTGACGTTCCAATCCAGGATCGTGCGCAGCTCCATGGGGGTGTAGCACTGGTCCGTATCCAGCTGGCGGGGCTGACAGGGCTTATCGGCGCGCACTTCGAACTGGTAGATCTCGCCGAGTCCGCTCGAGATCGGCCCCATCTCCGGTTCGCCGTACCCATCTGGGATCTGTTCGCGGGCGGAGGTGAGCCGTTCCCCCACCAGCTGGCGCGCCCAATAGATGTCGGTGCCCTCCGCGAAGACGACAGTCACGACAGAGAGCCCGAACTTGGAGACGGAGCGGATCTCTTCGATCCCTGGCAGCCCGCTCATGGAGGTCTCAACCGGGAAGGTGATGAACCGCTCTACCTCTTCAGGCGCGAGGCCAGGGCTGTTGGTAAGAATCTGGACCTGGACATTTGTCACATCCGGCACAGCGTCGATGGGCAGCTTGCGGAGAGAGTCGATGCCGATCACTACCACCAGGAGCCAGAAGATGAGGACCAGCAGACGGTTGTCGAGCGAGAAGTCTATGATGCGCCGAATCACGGTCTGCCTCCTCAGTGGCTGTGGCCTTCGCCCATCGTCTCTTTTGCCGCTTCCGACTTGAGGAGGAAGACGCCGTCTACCACCACCTGCTCTCCGGCTTTCAGACCGTCCAGTACCTCGAGGTAGTCCCCGGAGCGGGCGCCCAGTCGCAGCTCTCGTCGCTCGAAGCGGCGCTCTCCTTCCGCGACGAAGGCGATAGACCTGTCCCCATCTCGCTGTACGGAGGAGGCAGGGATGGCGAGTACCTGCCGTCCGTCCGCCGCGCCGTCCGCTGCATGGGGGTCAGAGAGCTTGACCCGGGCGAACATGCCGGACTTGAGCGCGCGGTCGGGGTTGTCTACGTCCACGCGGGCTCGGACCGCTCGAGTGGAAGTGTTGACCTGATCACCGATATAGGTGACCTTGCCGCGGAAGACCCGATCCGGGTAGGTATCGACCTGGATGCTCACGTCGTCGTCCTTGTGGACCTGGGCGAGGTTCCGTTCGTAGATGTCGATCCAGATCCACAGACGACTGGTATCGGCGATGGTGAAGATGTCCTTCTCGGGGTTCACCAGCTCGCCCAGCGTGACGTGCTTTTCGATGACAACGCCGCCCAGCGGGGAGCTCACCGGGAACAGCGCCGTATCCGGGGCATTGTGGCGGCTTTCCTGGATTTGAGCAGGCGTGAGGCCGAAGAGACGGAGTTCGCCTTCTGCTGCTTTGAACTCGGCGCTTGCCTTCTGATAGGCGGCTCGAGCTTCCTGCACCTCCTTCTCTGAGGCGATCTTCTCCGCCAGCAGCTTCTCCTCGCGCTCGAGCGACTGCTGTGCGAGCTCCAGCTGCGCCTTCGCCTGGAGGTACTCGGAGCGTGCCCTGCCCAGCTCGATCGAGTCCAGGACCGCCAGGGGCTGGCCCGCTTTGACGGTCTCTCCCAGATCGGCCTGCACCTTGTGAACGCGTCCGGGAACCCTGGGGCTGACATGGGCGAGGAAGTTCTGGTTGAAGCCGACCTCTCCCGTGGTCTCGAGCTGTGCTGGCAGCTCCCGAAGCTCGACCGGGGCGGTGCGAATGTTGGCTCGAGCGAACGCTTCAGCCGACAGCTCTACGATGCCTTTTTCATGTTTGCCATGCTCCTCGCCTTCAGCGTGTTCCCCTTTCCCTTCGTTCTCGTGACCGCTCCCTTTCCCGTCGGCATGCTCATCACCACCCCTCTCGACCTCGCCCTTCGGAGCCTCACCCGACCGGGAACAGCCGGCACCCACGAGGACCTGGAGCAGCGCCAATACGTTCAAGCTGCGCATCAGGAGGAGTCTCATTGTTTTCCGCCCTGCGTATCGGTTTGGGGGAAGGTCAAGCTCCCAGCAGCGAGCTCGAGGGTCACGCGGTCCCGGCGGGCCATGAGCGCGACCTCCACCAGCTCCCGCCTCGCTTCGATAAAGGTCCGACGGATGACGACCACCTCTATGGAACTGGTCTTGCCTGCCTCATAGGCACGGCGCAGGAGCTGAAAGTTCTCCTCGAGCGTCCCCAGCACCGTCTCGCGCAGCCGACCCACCGACGCAGTCGCGGCCTGGTACCGGGCGTAAGCAGCGGCGACCTCGCGCTGGACCTGGAGCTGCAACAGGGTCCGCTCGGCTGCCACCCGTTGGCCGGTCGCGCGGGCCTCGGCGATCGCACCCTGGTTCCGGTTAAACAGCGGCACGGCGAGGGTGACTCCACCACCGATGACTGTGTCGCCGGTCCCTTCCTGTCCGTAAAAGCCGCGGATCGCCAGATTCGGAAAGGCTTCGCGCCGGGCCAGCTTCAGCCGGGCCTGCACCGCCTGTTCGGTCAGCCGGAGGGCCTCGAGGTCTCCACGGTTGATGGTCGCGTTCTGGAGCAGCTCCGTGAGCGGAGGCAGGGCAGGCGCCGTCGTCTCCTCGAGGTCTCCGGAAGGCTCCGGGGGCGCTCCGGGATCGAGTCCGGTCACTTCCGCCAGCACCGCGCGGGTCTCCCCATAGGCACCTTGCGCGAGGAAGTACCGCTCTTCGGCTCGCCCCAGCTCCGCTGTGGCAAGGTTGAGCTCAAGCTGGGTTGACGACCCGGCCTCGAGCCGCCGCTGCGCCGCGTCCTGAAGCGTGCGGGCCAGCTCCATGTCCAGCCGCGAAATCTCGAGGATCTCCCGGGCACGAAGCGCCTCGAAAAAGGCAAGGCTCACCTCCGCCGCAAGCATCCGTCGGCCCTGGGAGAACCGGGCCTCAGCAGCCTTTAGCTCTGCCTTTGCAGCATCGAGGCGACGGCCCCTTTGTCCGGCAACCTCGAGCTCCTGGGTCACGCCGAGGGTGAAGTCAGTCCCTGCGCCTTCCAGAGTGCTCCGTTGTGCCGCTTCGACTTCCACCACGGGATTGTAGGGAAGCGTGCCCGCTCCCTTCAGACGCCCCTCGGTTTCTCGGACCTCTGCTCCCCAAGTCAGAAGCTGGGGGCTTCCGTGGAACGCGGTACGTAACGCCTCATCCAGGCTCAACTGCCGCGAGCTCCCGCCCTGTTGTGCATAGAGCGGCGAGGACACGAGCAGAAGAAGGAGGAGCGCGGAGACAATGGGAACGCGCGGCATGGAATACTCCTTGCAAAAACTACTAAAGAAGCTAGTAATACACCTACTATAGTTTATCGTAGGAACGTGTCAACGAACAATCTCCTCGCGAGTCCGAAAGGGCTTCATGACAATACCCGTTGACAGCCGAGGATCGTTCCCTCAATGATACAGGGGAGTTGTCGGCCTCTGAGGTGAATGACGAACGGGACATGGGGCAGCAAGCAAGGTGACGGTTTTTCTCCGGCATACCCGGTAGCAGGGAGCTCATAAGGTGAAGGGAATCAGGATCCGGCCAGAGAACCGGGGGCTTCGCGCCACTCTGTATGATCTGCAGGCAGACGTCATGGAAGTCATCTGGTCGAGCGGATGGGAGACGTTTACCATTGCGGACGTCCATGCTCAAATGGCGCGATCCCGCGAGATCGCCTACACCACCGTCATGACCACGATCCATCGAGTCCATGAGATGGGGCTGCTTCAGCGCGAGCGCGACGGCAAGCGCCATGTCTACCGGCCGAGCATGAGCCGGGACGACTTCTATCGTGAAACCGCCCGGGAAGTGCTGCAGAGCCTCCCTGAGCCCGGTCATGAAGCGGCGATCGCGCTGCTCATCGATCAGGTCGGCGAGGCGGACCTCCAGGAGCTGGATCGCCTTGAGGCGTTGATCCGGAGTAGAAGGAAGGAGCTCATGAAATGAACGAGATGCTTCCACCTGCTCTCGGCGTGCTCATCCTGTACTTACTCGTGGTACCGGCCATCACACTGGTGGGCAAGCTCCTTCTTATCCTTCGCCGCCGCCGTCTAAAGGAGCCGGTGCATTTCGGTTCCACCCTCATGTATCTGCTCCTGGTCAGCATGGTGATGGGACCCGCGCTGTGGTTCGTCTCCGCCGTCGCACACCTTTCGGAGCCCGACCGGACCACAATCGCCTGCGCACTCGGCCACGTCGAGCGTGAGCTGGGACGGAATGCACTGGCCCTGATCATGGGTGGTATCGTGGCCATCGCAGCGGCGGTGCTAAGGCGCGCAGGCCGCGAGCAGAGGAGGAAGGTCACCGGTTGCCGTGTGAGCGTCACCGCTCCCCAAGGTCTGCGTTTGGGGCGACTCTGCCAGGAGAACGTCCACCTCGCGTCGGTCTCCAGTCGCGTTCACGCGGTAAGCGGCTCGGATACTCGTATCTGCACGCTGGGTTATCTGCGCCCCCGGATCGAAGTAAGCATCGAGCTCATGGCGCAGCTGGACGATCGGGCGCTGACCGGCGCGTTGCTGCACGAAGCCGAGCACCTCCGGACGTTCGATCCGTTGCGTTATCTGGTGGCCGCTGTCTGTCTGGGGCTCAACCCGGCGGCGTTCCTGCTGCGGCCAGAGATCATTCGCTGGCGGCAGGCACGGGAGCTTGTGTGCGATCGGTTCGCGGTCCGCGCCGGAGCGGATCCACTGTCGTTGGCGGAAGCACTGGTCGTTGCGGCGCGCCCCCGGCCAGAGCCGATGCGAGCGTTTTCCGCACAGCTCGGGTGCGGTTCGGTCCCCTGGCTACAGTACAGGATCAACCTGCTCTTTGGCTATTCCACCCGCCCCCCAGGCCAGGAGCAACGAGGGCTCCCGTCAGTGCTGCTCGCCGCCATAGCGCTCGCGCCCCTCGTCCTGCCACATGTCGTCGACGCCTGGCCGCTGGCTGGGCTGCACCATAGCCTCGAGCTGGCCATCGCGAGGTTGCCATGAGGGGGGACGGTCGCTGTGCACACCTGAATCGCTCACCGACATGACCGGGCGGGCGGAACGGACCCGGGAGATCTGATGACCGTACCGAGGCGTGACATTCTCCACCAGATCGGCCACACACCGCGGGTCCCCCTTCGACGGGTTGCGCGTGGACTGCCCCTCGAGGTGCTGGTGAAATGCGCGCACCTGAATCCGGGCGGCTCCGTCAAGGACCGCATCGCACTTGCCATTGTAGAAGATGCAGAGGCTCGAGGCGGGCTCGACGGGCCGGTGGTCACCCTGTTACCGGATTCCTGGGACCGCTACCGGACGAGGCCATGGATGCAGGAATGGGCGCTTTGAGTGGCATTCACCGGACTTGACTCCGCTCGGAGTTTACCGCTGTCGGAGGGAGGTCGCGAGTCTCCTGCATGCGAACCGCAGCTACCAGCCCTGAGAGGAGCGTGATACCTCCGACCAGCCAGATGGCTTCCTCCACACCGAACGCATCCGCCACCAGTCCGGCGATCAGCGCCCCAATGGCATATCCGAGGTCCCGCCACAGCCGATAGACCCCGACCGCCGAAGCCCGCCAGGACGGATGAGCGACATCGCCGATCGCGGCCAGCAGCGTCGGATAGACCATCGCAGTGCCGAGTCCCAACAGCATGCCACCCGCAGCGAACATCGAGAAGTCGCTGCCTCGAGCAACGCACCCGATTCCGATTGCCTGCACCCACATCCCACCGACGATGAGCCACTTCCGGCCGACACGGTCAGAGAGCGCGCCCGTGAGCAGCTGCCCCATACCCCAGACCGCGGGATAGAGCGCAGCGAGCCAGGCGATCTGCTCGAGGCTCATGCCCGCCGCCGCGAAGGCCAGCGGGAACAGCCCCCACGCCATACCGTCGTTCAGGTTGTTCACGAGGCCGGCCTGGGTGACGGACGAGAGATTGCGATCCCGAAGCGTCGTCCGGACGAAGATTTCCCGCTGGCTCGGGAGTCCCGCGTTCGAAGCCGCACCGTGCAGCGCGGATTCATGGCGAACGTGCTGCTGTGTCTCACGCACGAACAGCGCGGAAAGCAGGAGTCCTGCGACGGCGAAGCCTACCCCCAGGTAGAAGGGTTGCGGGCGGAGACTGAAGTGCGCGGCGACGTACCCGGTGGCCAGGGCAGAGCCTGCGACGGCGAAGTAGCCGGCGAACTCATTGAGCCCCATGGCCAGACCACGACGCTTCGGACCGGCCAGATCGATCTTCATGATGACGGTGGTCGACCAGGTGAGCCCCTGGCTGATACCGAGCAGGACGTTGGCGAAAAGGATCCAGTTCCAGGAGGGTCCCCACATGAGAAGGAAGGGCACCGGCAGCGCGACCAGCCATCCACCGACCAGGATGATCTTCCGGCCATAGGTATCGGAGAGCCGTCCGGCGAGGTAATTGGTAAGGGCCTTGAACACCCCGAAGACCACGATGAACGAGAGCACCGCGGTGCGCGCGGCCAGGTGGAACTCCTGCTCAGCGATGGCCGGCAGGATGCTACGCTCCATCCCCACCATCGCGCCCACAAAGGCATTCACGAGCACCAGCAGGCTGAACTGAGCCAGGTTCTCACGCAGGCCGAGGGAAATGGGCGGGCCTGCAGTGTCGGCTACCGTCTTCATACGCACCTCTTCCGTGCCGGATTCTCAGACGCTGGAGCCCAACAGGACGGCGATGCTGTCCTCATGCCCGGCATCTGCGGCTCTCTTCGCCCCGATTGAATCGGACAACGCGCTCGAGGTCTGCCGGTTTCGGCATCGAAACCGAGAGCGCCTCAATAAACGTCTCGCGGTCCATCGACAACAGCGGGTTGTACCGCTTCTCGAAGCCCAGGGTCGATGAGGGCTTTCCGCTCAGCCCGGCACCACAGGCCGATCCCCCGAAGTGGGCGGAGTATATCTCGAGGGTCTCGAGAAGCGTGAGCAACTTCGGCTGAATGCTGTCGTAAAGGGTCGCGGCGTTCTTGCGCTCTTGCCCCGGCAGGTCGGGACGCCCCACCGCTCCGGAGAGGAGCGTGTCGCCGGTGAGGACGAACCAGGGCTCCGGACCTCGCCGCAGGTCCGTGACCACCAGGCAGATGCTCTCCGGGGTATGGCCAGGTGTGTGAAACACCCGCGTCCGGGTGTTGCCCATCACCAGCTCCGCGCCCAGTCCCTGTACCATCGAGTTCCGCCATATCCGTTCGCCCGTGCGACGGACACGGGCCTGGGCGAGCCGGCGAGCCTCGAGCCTCCAGGCGCTCATGAACTCGGCGAGAACGCTCCGCCGGGCGAAGCGCACGAAGCTCTCGTCATAGCGGGCGGTGGCAGGATCCGCGGGGTGGCCGCGCGTGCGTGGTGGCCTCGCAGGTGGTCAACAAAGAAGCGATCGTAGAATGCCGTCCACAGCAGGAGCCTGCCGATGACCCGCCGGTGCCACTCTCGCCGGTGGATCATCTCATGGGCGGTGATCACAGCAGAAATTCCGGAGGTCGCGCCGACGAGGAGGATCGAGGTCGCCGCATCGATGGAATAGAGATCCCCGAGCCTCAGCCTGCAAGCCCTTCCTGTATCGCCGCAATCAGGGCCTGAACATCGGTAAATGCGTCGATCTCGGGAGCGGCCACCAACGGCTCCAGACTCGAGCCACTCACGCGGAAGATCGCCGGAAGTGCGACATCGCAGCCTGGATGGCGCTGGCGGAACTCATCGCGGTGCAGGAACTGCGTCGGCATGTCGAGCTGCTTCAAGAACCGCGTCCATTCCGGCCGAGCGCTCAACGTGCCGTAGGTGATTGCACACAGGGTGCAGGGGTAGGTCTCGGGTCGCAGCAGCTTATGGGCGACGTGGAGCAGGGTGTTCAGCGTCCCCCCGTCGACGGCGTAGACAAACAATAGACCGGCGTTCGGCTCCGATGGCATTCGCATCTCCCTCCTGTCATCACATTCTATTGGTGTGTGGGTCATGTCCGCCTCTCGAGACATTGGAGCCAGCCAGCTTGCGAAAGGATTCATGATCGCGTAAGAATCCTATGTGGCTCATCCGCGCTCTAACAAAGGAGATATGCAGGATCGAATGAGGTGGCGAACATGAGTCAGCGCTCTGATGAACTGTTGGCCGCTCCCGGAAACCCGTTTGAGGTGTACAGCAAGACTTACTTCAAGGGGGTCAAGGGACCCGTGGAATAAGCTTCGTCGAGCGATTTACGCCGGAGTGCCATGATCCTCACCGCCCTATTCTTTGCGACGTCACTGCTTTACTCCGCGGTCGGCCAGGCAGGGGGGTCAGGCTACCTTGCTATCATGGCTGCGTACGGCCTTCCGCCCGCGGAGATGAAGCCTACCGCGCTGGTCCTGAACGTATTTGTCGCGGTCGTCGCGACGGGCAGGTTCTACCGCGCCGGTCATTTCGTCTGGTCACGATTCTGGCCCTTCGCCATGGCCTCCGTCCCATGTTCGTTTCTGGGAGGACGGGTGCCGCTATCCCCTGTGATCTATCGCCCCCTGGTGGGAGGTGCCCTGCTTTACGCTGCGTGGAAGCTCCTGCGAGCTCCCGCTTCGGATCCGGACGTTCGCCCGCTTCCACAGGGACCGGCGTTGATCTCAGGAGGCGTCATCGGTCTTGTTTCTGGCCTGACCGGCATCGGGGGCGGGATCTTCCTGACCCCTTTGTTGCTTTCAACGGGCTGGGCCAGCGCACGTCAGGCAGCGGGGATTTCGGCAGTATTCATCCTGGTCAACTCCATCGCGGGTCTGCTCGGACACATGTCGAGCATGCAGTCTCTTCCACCCGCGCTTCCACTGTGGGCCAGCGCGGCGGTCATAGGCGGTTGGCTGGGGTCTGGCTATGGCAGTCAGCGGGTGAACGCGAGAGCCTTTCGGGTTCTGTTGGTCCTGGTGTTGATCATCGGAGGACTACGACTCCAGTTCGGTTGAGGCAGATGAGGCAGATGAGGCAGATGAGGCAGCCATCAACCACGTTCCATGGCCGCTCCACACCAACCTGGTTGAGGCCGGTCGTCATCACAATCTGGCGTGGTGGCCTGAACCAGTAGAAGCGCTGCCCCGACCAGATGCATTCTTACAGCGCCCTTGAGATGCACATGGCCAGGTTCCGCACCGGGGCGTGCTTCTCGGTCGCCCCTTCACGATGAAGCATGCTCCTGCTTCCCCGCCTTGACCGGCTCACATCGAATCCAGGTGTAGACCAGCGCTGCGCCGATCGCGCCGACGCTTGGGCTCAGGAAGTAGATCCAGAGATCGGCGAACTGGCCGACGAACAGGGCTGGCGCAAGCGAGCGCGCGGGGTCCATCGAGGCCCCGGTCACCGGTCCTCCGGCTACACTGGCCCATCGCCGATCCGGCGGGCCTCGAGACCCTCTCCCAGGATGAACAACTCGAGGGCTTCAGGCAAGCCCGCGAATGGATCCGGGACAGGCTCGAGCAGCTTCGGGCGGAGATCGATGCGCAGGATTCCTCGGCCGGAGCTCTTCGGATGGCGCCTTGTGCCGTTCTGCGGAATCCCAGAAGCCGCAACGCATTTGTGCGTACCACTGGGGTGCTCCCTTCATGTGCGATGATCGCCGGACCGATGCTCGCCAAACCGAAGTGGGTAGCGGAGGATCGACCCTCTCAGGGTCATGGTCTATCCATATGCTCGAGTGGATGATGGGCCCAAGAGCCCAAATCCGGGCTAAAGCGACGCCACATTTACCCATAGTTGATATTGTGTTTACACATGTTCCCTCCGGAACGGGACAGGCTGCCTGAAAAAATCTCCGTGTGCGCGAGAAACACCTCAAGCACGCCGCTCTTTCGCCGATGAATATGGCGATCTGCTTCTTGTGCTATCTTCGTCGCGGCCCGGTCAACTCGAAGCCACAAGGCGACATGGTCTCATGCGGCAGGCGCGCTCCGAGAAGGCGCTCCCCATCCTGTTGAACCAGCTCGAGCTGCGCCCTGGAAATGCCTGGACCGAAGGCGCCATTCTCTCCGTGAGGCGGCTCATTCCTCACCTTCTTCCGCATGCGCCTGACCTGGCAAGCCTTGACGGCTCGAGCCTGGTTTCCCCAAGACGTTCGCACGAATGTCAGCACATCGGCAATCTCCGCGTCGCTCAGTCGGCTGGCGAAATCCGGCATTCCCAGCTCGGATGGCGCGGTCCGGGTGGACGGCATCGCGGAGCCGTGAAGGACGATGTGGATGAGGGATGTGGCATCGTCCCCATTCACTACCTCGCTTCCGGCGAGTGAGGGAAAGGTCCGGGCCGCTCCGCCTCCGTCGGACTCATGACAGGCATTGCATCGATCCAGATAGGCCTGAGCGCCCCGCCGCGCGGTGTTTCCGGCCTTGAGAAGCGCAGTGTCTCGAGCCAG
>Ga0163147_10007559_pt1 | contig 12291 bp, 13 predicted proteins | sample OliLakLV19MP6G1_FD_148597 | JGI IMG/M metagenome (GOLD analysis project Ga0163147, IMG submission 148597) | Freshwater microbial mat bacterial communities from Lake Vanda, McMurdo Dry Valleys, Antarctica- Oligotrophic Lake LV.19.MP6.G1 | ecosystem: Environmental > Aquatic > Freshwater > Lake >...
AGGCTTGCCGTCAGAAGTGGCTCAGCACGCCCGCATTCAGCCGCGAAGCGGCGAAAGACAATAGCCCAGGGCGCAAGCCCTGGGTTGGGATCGACAAGCGAAAAGCCCTGAAAGGGCGAAAGAAATTTGACGCCACGTTTCGGTAATTTCGCCGCCGTTGAACGCCATTACGATGCGCCGCCGAAACTCTTTCGCCCCTTCGGGGCTATTTGATCGTCACTTTTCCAGGGGCTTGCGCCCCTGGCTACTTTCTTACGCCGCTTCGCGGCTGGGATGGAACGCCCCGTCAATCAACACCGCCGCAATGGCTCAGCAGGCTTGCCGTCAGAAGTGGCTCAGCACACCCGCATTCAGCCGCGTAGCGGCGAAAGACAATAGCCCAGGGCGCAAGGCCTGGGTTGGTTTGAGCGAGTACCAGCCGGGAACGGGCGACAGAGTCGATGCGCGTGTGACGATACTTCGACGATACTTCGCCGATCGCACGCGTGGGATTGCGAATCGATGATCTTCCCGCCCGCCCGTCCTGCAATCGCGCCGTCGTCGAACGCCATGATAAAACGCCGCGCCGCCGAAACTCTTTCGCCCCTTCGGGGCTATCTGATCGTCACTTTTCCAGGGGCTTGCGCCCCTGGCTACTTTCTTGCGCCGCTTCGCGGCTGGCGTGGAACGTCGCGTCAATCAACACCACCGCAATGGCTCAGCAGGCTTGCCGTCAGAAGTGGCTCAGCACGCCCGCATTCAGCCGCGAAGCGGCGAAAGACAATAGCCCAGGGCGCAAGCCCTGGGTTGGCATCGACAAGCGAAAAGCCCTGAAAGGGCGAAAGAAACGATTGCGCGCTCAAACAGCGGCAATATAGCGGGACGTGATACTGAGCGGCACCAACGATGCAAACCAATCGAGTGGGTATCCCGCTACCAGAAGGTCGCAAACAACGCTCCTGCTGCCGCATACCGGACCAACGTTCAATGGCCGACCCGGCACCGACCACACATTGATTCAACCAAGGACCGTTCCGCCGGGCCGGTCGATTGCAGCGGGTGGTTATCCCACCTCGACGAACGCCGCCGATGTGCTGGGCGCGGGGATTGGCTCGCCTTCCCCGCGGAGGCCTTCGAGGTGGAAGTCGATTGCCTGGCGCATTTCCGACTCGCACTCTTCCCGAGTTCCCGCGGACGCAATACAACCCGGAAGGTCTGGAGAGTAGGAAGAAAAGCCCGTCTCGGTCGGCTCGATGACAATCAGGTACTTCATTTTAAGCCTGCCTGCTTGAGGATGCTGTTCAAAGTTCCAGGTGCGATGTCGTCACTGGGTTTTCCCGCGACCGTCACCACGCCTCGCTTGGTCGCATGATTGTACTGCCTGTGACTGCCGCGCGTGCGGACATGCCGCCATCCGTCAGCTTCAATATCAGGCGGATCATCTCACGAACCTTCACAAAGCCGAGTATATCAAACCGCAGCCGGCTGGCCGAGGTGGGACAACGCAAAGCCGTTATCCCTCGCCGCCGGGCGGCCGCCGAAACGCGAACGGGAACACTTGACGGCGCTGCTGCCAGACGAACGGTCCAGCATTCAACGGCCGGGCGGGCACCGAGCCGCGTTGGAATTAAAAGGACCGTTCCGCCCGGCTGGTCCGTTGCAGTGCATGGTTATCCGGCGGCCGAATGGCCAACGACAAGAAATTCCCGTTCCTTGAAACCGTTCGGAAACAACGGACCGCCCAACGCCCGTCTTGTTGACGGCGATTCAGCCTCATCGCCCGACCAGCACGCATACACCTCGACGGCAGGTTGGAGCGTTAGCGCCTCTCGCATGTACGCTTGGATCCGCGCGCGGGACGCATCGGCGGCGGCGAGTTGGTTGGGGTCATTTTGGAACTCCGGATCCTCGCGACCGTACTGGAACCCGCAACCACAGCCCTCATACGCACCTGCGTAATAGACATGTGGCTTGGAAAAGTGGCGCTTCACCGCCGCATCCTGAGAGAGCAGTTCGGTCACATGGAAGCCTGGGTTCGCCGAGTCGAACGGCCAAGTTCCGAGCGGTACGTCCGACCCGATGTAAATTACCATGCACATAGCCGGATAAATGTATTCTACTGCGCGCTTCGTCAGGGAACACCCCGAGCCGTGAGGTACTATCGCCCGTGGTGTCAGCCGTTGTCAAGATTTATCTTAAAAACTTCCATCCGAAATTCTTGCGCTATGTTTGGTGAATGGAAGGCGCTCGAACACATTCATAACGTCGCGCTGCGCCGGCGGTTGCCGCCACGCTTGAACCGCAGCACAACGAAGGCACGCGATCCTTCCCCGCCGCGCAGCGGCATGCGACTGTAGCCACGGGTGAAGCTTTAGCGCAACCCGTGGAAAGATGCGCGGAGTGTTCCCCCGCCGCGCAGCGGCGGACGAATCTTTCCTACGCCGCAGCCCGTTCGCGCCGCGACCGTTTAATCGAACACATACCGCTCCTCGAACTCGATCCCGTGCGCCCGCAGCAGTTTCAGCAACTCTGACTTGAAATCCTCGTGCTGATGATGCTCCGCCTGCGTTGCGATATACCGCTTGACCGCCGGTTCCTGCGACTTGCTCACCGAGAAGGCGGAGTAGCCGTCCTGCCAGGCGAATTGTTTCAACTCGGGATTTGATTCATGAATCCATTTGCTCGACCGCGCTTTCACATTCCGCATGAGGTCGGCGACGGGGCTGTCGGTTCTCCAACGAAGATAAAGATGCACATGATCGGCGACGCCGCCGATGTCGAAGAGCGTTCCCTTTTCGTCGCGGATCACGCCGCCGATGAAGGGGTAGAGGCGTTCTGTAAGCTGCGGGGTGATGAAAGGTTCGCGGTGTTTCGTGCTGAAGACGATGTGCAGCAGGATTTGCGAATAGGTCCCGGGCATGTGCGTACAGTAACGAGTTGCTGACGATTGACGCGTAAAAATTGGACGGCTCGACAGGGGAGTGCTGCGTCCGCCGCTGCGCGGCGGGGAGGGAGTGCGCGAATCTCTGCGTGGGTTGCATCGTTTTCCACGGGTTGCGCTGCGCTCCACCCGTGGCTACAGCGGTGCGCCGCTGCGCGGCGAGGTCGTTGTTCGACGGGGTTGATTCCCGACTGCGTTCCACGGGTTGCGCTAAAGCTTCACCCGTGGCTACAGCCGTGCGCCGCTGCGCGGCGAGGTCGTTGTTCGACGGGGTTGATTCCCGACTGCGTTCCACGGGTTGCGCTAAAGCTCCACCCGTGGCTACAGCCGTGCGCCGCTGCGCGGCGAGGAGCGGATGCAAGCATTGCGTTCGCGGGTTGCGCTCGGACTCCACGCGTGGTTACAACCGTGCGCCGCTGCGCGGCGAGGCAGGATTTCGCAAATCTCGGCGGAGGGTGGATCGTTTAGAACCGTTAGGTGCAACCGTGCGAGCGATGTTAAAATAGGCATAATTGTTAGGGTTGATGATATCTACATATATTGACTATATGAACGAAACCATATTTTTGACATACATTTACATCGCTCGTGAAGTTTTTCACAAAGTTGTGCCACGTGGCACAATTTGAGGGAAAAACGGAGATTCGCAGGCCGTTGGCGAACCGCGACGCATTGTGCCACGTGGCACAATTTGCATGCGCATGCGCTTCCAGGGGATTGGGCGGTGAACCGTCCGCCCGGTTCACGTCAAAAAAATCGCTTGCCGAGGGGACGGGGGCACGGGTATGTTCTTAATCGTGAAGACGATGACCGCGATCGCCCGGTGCATGATTACCCCGCGACAACGCGGGTAGGGCTGATCGTTCGAACGTGAGACAGAACCGAGCACCCTGCCCTGCGGCGGGGTGATTTTGTTTTGTCACGCATCGGGAGTTTTGTTGCGGCAGTGGAACTGCCGGGGCGCGGGTTGATCGGCTATGATCGTCGATTCGAATTCAATCTGATGTCGAGCGCGGCCTACAAGTCGGTCGCGCGGTCGTGAACTACGACGCTTTGCCGCACCGATCGCCACACGCGATCGGCTCGCCGAGGCGATTGCGACAACGAATGCCCCGGCGGTTCAATCGCCCAGATACAGCCGTGACGGCCGTTGCTACAGAAGGAAGACTTGAGTCATGCCTCGACGAATCGATATCTACGACACCACGCTGCGTGATGGCACGCAAGGCGAAGGGTTCAACCTGTCGTTGCAGGACAAGCTGCAGATTGCGCTGAAGCTGGACGATCTGGGCGTGGATTACATTGAAGGCGGGTTCCCGCTTTCCAACCCGAAAGATGAGGCGTTCTTCCGCGAAGTGCGCGCGATGAACCTGCGGCACGCGAAGATCGCCGCGTTCGGCATGACGCGCCGGCGCGGGATGAAAGCCAGCGAAGACCCGGGGCTGGCGGCGCTCATGGAAGCGCAGACGCCGGTGGTGACGATCGTGGGCAAGTCGAGTGAGTTTCATGCGACGCGGGTGTTGAATGTCGATCGCAATGAAAACCTGGCGATGATTCGCGAAACGGTGAACTTCTTCCGCGAAGCCGGCCGCGAGGTGGTCTACGACGCCGAGCACTTTTTTGATGCCTTCAAAGCCGACCGAGACTACGCGCTGGCCACCATTCTCGCCGCCGAGGAAGCCGGCGCGACAACGCTGTGCCTGTGCGACACCAACGGCGGAACGCTGCCGGAACAGGTTGAAGCGGCCGTCGCCGCCGCCAAGGCAAAATCGTCGGCGAAGATCGGCATTCATACGCACAACGATTCGTCGCTGGCCGTCGCCAATGCGCTGGCGGCGGTGCGCGCGGGGGCGAGTCACGCGCAGGGCACGATCAACGGCGTGGGCGAGCGCTGCGGGAACATGGATCTCATTGCGCTGATCGCCAACCTGTCGCTCAAGCTCGGCTGCGACGTGCTGCGGCCGAACACGCTCAAGAGGCTGACCGAAGTGAGCCGGTATGTGTACGAAATCGCCAACATGAACCTCAACCCCGGTCAGCCGTACGTGGGCGCGTCGGCGTTCGCGCACAAGGGCGGGATGCACGTTCACGCGGTGCAGAAAGATCCGGTGACTTACGAGCACATTGATCCGGAACTGGTCGGCAACACACGCCGGGTGCTGGTGAGCGAGCTGTCGGGTCAAAGCAACATCGCGGCAAAAGCCGGGCGTAAGTTTGATATTGAAAACGACAAGGCGATTTTGAAGAAAGTTCTGGAGCAGGTGCAAACCCTCGAAAACGCCGGCTACCAGTTTGAAGCCGCCGAGGCGAGTTTTGAATTGCTCCTGCGCCGCGAAATTGGCCGGCATCGCACATTTTTCGAACTGGTGAATTACCGCGTGGAAGTCGCCCGCCACAACGCCGGCGCGCCGGTGGCCGAGGCGACGGTCAAGCTGAAAATGGGCGAGTCGACCGAACACACCGTAGCCGAAGGCGACGGCCCGGTGGATGCGCTCAATCAGGCGTTGCGGCGGGCATTAAAAATCCATTTCGCCGCCATCGCCGACGTACATCTGATTGACTACAAAGTGCGCGTGATCAACGCCCGCGCCGAGACCGCCGCCGCCGTGCGGGTGGTGGTGGAATGGCGCCGGCAGCAGCCCGACGGCCGCAAAGAAATCTTCGGCACGATCGGGGTGAGCAGCAATATCATCGACGCGAGCTGGCAGGCAATTGTGGATGCGTATGAGTATCATCTGGTGCATGTGGAGGAGGCCGATGCGGCCTGAACATCATGAATAGAACCATTCGAGGTACATACGAGAACGGTCAAATCACACTGGAGGAGACGCCGCAGGGCGTTAAGCGCGCGGATGTGATCGTAACCTTTACGGAGCCGTCGATCCCGGGAAGGTTCATGCGCCGCGGGATGTATAAGAAACCCGGGAGACGCATGTCTACTGAAGAAGATTTTCTGGAAGCCAAGAAGGAATTCGAGCCGAAGGAGCGCAACGAGTGACCGCCTACGCTGCCGACGCGCACGCGATCATTTGGTACTTGGAGGACAATCCCAAGCTGTCCGCAATCGCCGCGGCGGTGCTTGAGCAGCCTGACGTCGTGCTCTTCATTTCAGTCATCACCGCGGCCGAGCTCTGGCTGATTGTTGAAAAAGGCCGGTCAACAATCACTCCCGAGGAGTTGAAAGAGTTCTTCGCACGCGAGAGTAATCTGCGAGTCGTTCCCCTGACGTACGACGATGTAGTTGCGGCGAAGGCGCTTAAGGAGTTGACGGGCTTACACGATCGATTCATCGTCACCTGCGCCAAGGCACTCGAACGCATAGATGCATCACAGGGATTGATCACGGGGGATGCTGAAATTCACGCCTGCAAACTGGTCACCGTAATCTGGTAAGTCTGAATCATGGGAGCAATACAAAACATCCCCCCCAATTGCTTCCCCCGCCACATCGCCGTCATCATGGATGGCAACGGCCGCTGGGCGGTGCAGCGCAACCTCGAGCGCGTTCGCGGGCATCAGGAAGGGGCTAAGACCGTTCGCCGGATCGTCACCGAGTGCGCCCGCCTGCGCACCAGCCACGGCGGGCCGGACTATCTCACGCTCTACTCCTTCAGCCTGGAAAACTGGAAGCGGCCGACGAAGGAAGTGGGCTTTCTCATGGAAATGTACGTCGATTACCTGCGCAGCGAGCGCGCGACCATGATGGAAAATAACATCCGCTTCGCCCAGATTGGCCGGCTGGAAAACCTGCCCGATGGGGTGCTGGAAGAAGTCGATATCACCCTGAAAGAAACCCGCGGCAACACCGGCCTGACGCTGGTGCTGGCGCTTAACTACAGCAGCCGGGGAGAAATCACCGACGCGGTGCAGGCCATCGCCAAACGTGTGAAGGCCGGCGAGATCAAGCCCGAGCAGATCGACGAGCAAACCATCGCCGACCACCTCTACACCGCCGGCATGCCCGACCCCGATTTACTCATCCGCACCGCCGGCGAAATGCGCGTCAGCAATTATCTACTTTGGCAGATCAGCTACGCCGAGCTGTTCGTGAGCGACACGCTGTGGCCCGATTACAACGAACAAGATCTGCACGCGGCGATTGCGGCGTTTTCTAAGCGGAACCGGCGGTTCGGGGCGCTGGACCACACGAACACGCTGCGGTGAGAAACGTCTTGTAGAACAAAGCTGACATGGCGCAACCAGAAATCCGAATCAAATCCGAATGACGAAGCTCGAATGACGAAATGGGGAGGCGCGGTTGGCCGGGCATTCCTGTCTGCCATCGCCCTCCACGCGATTGCGGCAGCTCCAAACGGCATGGAATGCCGTGACAGAAAAGAATGTCTGCCCCACCGGAAAAGCATCATGTGCCCTTCCGAACTTTGTCGTTCGGATGACTCGGATTTCTGATTCCGTCACTCGGGCTTCCGGCGGGCGTGCACCGTCATTCGGATTGACTGGTAAAAGATCCTCGAGTGCTAAAAGATTAACGATTGACGATCAGAGAGAAAAACTCCTCTCAATCGTCAATCGTCAATCGTTACGCCTACCACTCGTCTCGCGCAAAACCGCGCAAGAAAGAAGCGATTTATTTCCGCTTCCAGATGTAGCTCTTGTCCTGAATCGCCACTTCGTTGCTGCCGGCGACGGCAACCACTTTGCCGGTTTCGGCCCTCTTAAAGCCGAGCTTGTCGCCCTTCTTCAGGCTGTAGGTGACGACGGGGGTGCTGTCGAAAGTCGAGTACAACGCGTAATCCCCATCGGACGTGGCTTCGGCGACGATGGCATCTTTGCCCGAATCGTAGCGTTGCACCGCGTTCCCGCTGGTCATCCGCGAGCACCCAACCGCCAGCATGCCGCCCATGGCCAGCACGCACATCATTCGCTTCATCATGCTATTCCTCCTTTAGGAATATAAAGTTACTTCAAATATACGCGAGCGCCCGGGGGTTTGGCCAACTTTGCCTGCGCAGTTATCTTTCCGACTACGATATGGAGCAATCACTCAAGAACCGCCTCACCTGGGGCCCCGTGATGCTGGCGGCGCTGTTTGGCCTGCTGGCGATGGATCATTACGTTCAAGTCTGGACGCGCGGCACCGGCCCGAACGCCGGCCTGGGCATTGGCGGCACGGGCCTGCTGGCGCTCCTCGCCATCGTCATTCCGCTGGCAACCGTCGAGTTGACGGCACTTTTTGCCGCCGAAAATGTGCGGCCCTACCGCATTCTCGCCGCCGCCGGGTCGTATGCGCTGATGGCGCATGCCTTCATGACGCAGTTCGAGTGGTTCAAACCTGTCGCGGCATCGATCCTCGCGTTCATCATCGTCGGCGTCATGCTCGCCAGCGCCCTACGCCGGGCCATCGACCGCCAAAGCCAGGACGCGATCCACCGCATGGCCGGAACACTGCTCGCGACGCTCTACCTCGGCGGGCTGGCGTGGTTTCTGATCGCACTGCGGGTGAAACACTCCGATAATTTCACCGGCAGCACCATGGCCATCCTTATGATTCTGCTCGTCGTGAAGTTCACCGACATCGGCGCCTACTTCGGCGGGCGGGCGCTGGGCAGGCATAAACTCATCCCCTGGCTCAGCCCCGGAAAAACCTGGGAAGGCCTCATCTGCGGCCTGATCACCGCCGGCTTCGTCGGCATGGCGTGCGCCCCGCGCGTCAGCCAACTTACCTGGGGCAAAGCCTTCACTTTCGGCGTGATCATCGGCGGCATCGGCCAGCTTGGCGATCTGCTCGAATCCATGATGAAACGCGACGCCGAAGTCAAAGACAGCAGCAAACTAATCCCCGGCTTCGGCGGAATCCTGGATGTGACCGACTCCCCCCTGCTGGCGGCGCCGTTTGCGTATGCGATCTTTAGCTTGTTTTAGCCACTCCCTCGCCCGGTACCCCGGGAGAGGGGGCATGCTCAAATCGTGCTGGCGTTTACGTCGTCGAGGATGGCGGTGATGTTGGACGCTTCTCGTTGGCGGATGACGTTGGTGCCGGCGCCGCCGTCGATCGTGTCGGGGTTGCCGCCGCCGAAGAGGGTGTCGTCGCCGTCGTTACCCAGGAGCGTATCGGCGCCGGCGAGGCCGAAGAGTTTATCGTTGCCGTTGCCGCCGGTGATGCTGTCGTTGCCGGTGAAGCCGATGAGCGCATCGTCGCCGTCGCCGCCGTTGAGGGTATCGTTGCCGCGGCCGCCGTGGATTCTATCTGAGCCGTTGCCGCCATCGATGCTGTCGGCGCCGCCGTTGCCGAAGAGGATATCGCGCACATCGCCGCCGGTTACGGTGTCGACGCCGTCGCCGGCGACCACCAGGTTACGGCTGGAACTTTCGCCGGTGATGAGGTCGTCGCCATCGTTGCCGAAGAGAAAGTTGCGTGTGCCATTACCGGTGATGGTGTCGTTGCCGGTATCGCCGCGCAGGTCAGAGCGTCCCCCGCCGCCGGTGATCGTGTCGTTGCCGGCGAGGCCGCGAATCATGTTGAGGATGACGTAGCTGTCATCGACTGTAAGCGTATCGTTCTGGCTGCCACCGATGATGAGCACGCGCTGCACGTCGGCGGTGGCGAACTCACTGTCAACGCCGTTGAGAGAAACTTCGACCTTGGTGGGATCGCCGCCGGAGACGCCGACGGTAATGCTGTTGGCCGTCGATTCATCGCCGACGACGCGCAGCAGCCCGGCGGTAAGCGTGGCAGCGAGCAAGCGGCGGGATTCGAGAATTTCGATTGCATTGCGAGAACAAGACTTCAACATGACGGGCCTCCGAAAACAAAGAATCGATGCTGATCAACACTACGCATTTTTCCCGCTCCGACGAAGTGACAAACGGGGGTGCGATGGGATTATTGTTGAAACGGATCGAAAAGGGATGGGAATTTTGTTTTCGGACGTGGTGCGCCAAACGCAGAATCAGCAGCTTACGCAGCTGCGTAAGCTGCTGACTCTCAATTTGTACGAGTACGAACTTTTCAATGACGACAATCGGGGATTAATCGGGCCAATCCGAATCTTCGATCACATCGGCCGGCCCGCCGGTGATGTAGCGGCCAAAAAGGTCGTGCGCTCGGTTGTCGAACGCCCCGCGGCCGCGTGCCTGCGAAACGGCAAGCCGGTAGGATCGAAGAACTATGAAAGACCCACGCTTTACCGAACTGGCCAAGATTCTCGTTTCTCACTCCTGCAAAGTTCAGCCCGGCGAAAAGGTGCTGATCGAGGCGTTTGATATTCCGGCCGATTTCACCGTCGAGCTGATCAAACAAATCGCCGCCGCCGGCGGGTTGCCGGTGGTTTCCACCTATCAACAAACCGTACAACGCGCCCTGATCTCGGCGGCCAGCGAAGCGCAGATGAAATTCATCGCCGACGTGGAGAAGCGCCGCATGGAAGGCGTGCAGTGCTACATGGGCCTGCGCGGCAGCAACAACATCAGCGAAATGGGCGACGTGCCCAAAGATCGCATGAGCCTTTACGAAAAGCACTGGTGGCACGAAGTGCATTCCGAAGTGCGCGTAAAAAAGACCAAGTGGGTCGTGCTCCGCTGGCCCAGCCCCAGCATGGCACAGGCGGCGGGAATGAGCACAGAGGCGTTCGAAGACTTCTACTTCCGCGTGTGCTCCGGCGTCGACTACGCCAAAATGCAGCGCGAAAGCGAGCCGCTGGCGGCACTGATGGCCAGCACCGATCAGGTGCACATCAAAGGCCCGGGGACGGATCTGAAGTTCAGCATCAAAGGAATCGGTGCCAGCCCCTGCTTCGGCGATCGCAACATTCCCGACGGCGAATGCTTCAGTTGCCCGACGAAAGAAAGCTGCGAGGGCGTCATCCAGTTCAACTGCGAAACCATGTATCGCGGCACCATCTTCAACGGCATTCGGTTGGAATTAAAGAATGGCAAGATTGTCCACGCTGCGGCGGAAGCCGCGGATCAAACGAAGAAGCTCAACGAAATCCTCGATAGCGACGCCGGCGCACGCTACATCGGCGAGTGGAGCCTGGGCTATAACCCGTTCGTCATGCGGCCGATGAAAGATATTCTCTTCGACGAAAAAATCGCCGGCAGCTTCCACTTCACCCCCGGCCAGGCGTACGAACAATGCGGCAACGGCAATAAAAGCCAAATCCACTGGGACATGGTCTGCATCCAACGCCCCGAATTCGGCGGCGGGGAGATTTGGTTTGATGGGAAACTTGTTCGCAAAGACGGGCAGTTTGTATTGAAGGAACTGGAGGGGCTGAACCCGGAGCGGTTGGGGGCGTGAATAAATGGGCAAACTTTCCGATCAAATCCGAGTGCTTATTCGCGACGGCCGGTACGTGGTGGGCGAGCACGCGGTCGAGCAACTTGAAGTCCGTGGTATACTTGAGTGGCAGATATTGGCCGAAATGGAAGATGCCAGGCTCTTGACCGAACGGCCCAACGCGAAGCCAAACGCCGCGGTTGAATTCCAGCTTCAACTCGCCGATGGAATTGACGTAAAGGCGGTCTGGTCGTGGCTCCGCGGCATCAATGTAGCAAAGCTGGTTACGGTACATTTTTTCGACAGGGACTGACATGCGCATCGAAGGAAAGCGAGTGAAGCGGACACGACTGGTACACACCGATCGTTTCGTCGTTTCAATTGAAGTTGAGGCAGTGATTCCCGCGGATGACCCGACGGAACCGTGCTACGAGTCGGAGACTGTTGAACTCCTGAAGCTTGTTGAGGAACATGCACGGCGTGGAGACTTGGATTGGCTGCTTCAACGCGGCGCGGTTTACGAACGAGTGGCGGCGGCATAGATACTGCGCCTTCGCGAGGTGGCTCGTTAGTCTTCGAAACGACGACGAGGCAAAGAATCGGAGTGAAACAGAGCGGGCCAAGGTTAACTCAACTCGATCGCGGAATTTCCACCGCCGTGCCGCGCCAGGCGAAGGTTCGGTCGCGGCAGCGTTTTACGGCCTGCCATAGCAGTGCGATCAACACCGTGAACGAGACCATCGGCAACACCGCATAGCCGATGCTCACGCGTGCCGCGCGATAGAAGTACGCCAGAAACACTGTCATCAACACCCAGTGAACCCCTGCGGCAGCGAGCCAGCGGGGGTTGTGATGGGCGATTGCCGTGAAGCCGCCCCACGCCAGCGCCGGATACACGCTTAATCCGCCTACGATCGTGAACGCGATGGCGCCAACCATCGGCCCGCGACGGTAGCGGGCGGTGCCGGAATAGATTCTTCCCCAGCCGCTCTTCAGCTCCGCCAGCGTCGCGTGCATGCGCGTGGCGACGAGGTGCGGCGCCAGCAACAATCGGCATTTGAAGCCGGCGGATTTCAGCGCGCGCATCAACTCCACATCTTCCACGATCTGATTGCGAACACCGCGATGGCCG
>Ga0163147_10007560_pt1 | contig 12289 bp, 13 predicted proteins | sample OliLakLV19MP6G1_FD_148597 | JGI IMG/M metagenome (GOLD analysis project Ga0163147, IMG submission 148597) | Freshwater microbial mat bacterial communities from Lake Vanda, McMurdo Dry Valleys, Antarctica- Oligotrophic Lake LV.19.MP6.G1 | ecosystem: Environmental > Aquatic > Freshwater > Lake >...
GGCTGTAGTCAGGTCAGCAAAAGCCCCTGGTCAAAATTCAATCGGCACAGGTGGTCAAAATTCAACCGGCGCCAACAGGTGGTGCAAGTGTTCTGGGGACGGATGCGTTTTCACGAATGGGTTTGCGTGTGCCACGATTCGATCATAAAACGCTTGAAGCGCTAGGGGCAATTCAGTTATCGCCAGGGACGAGCATCGCTAATCCAATTGACGCTCCAGTTGGGACCATGCAGCAAAATGATGGTCAAGTTGCAGAGCAGATACTGGATGCAGTTTTCTCTAATGCTGATCCACACGCATTAGTGATGCACTTAAGCATGCCAGCATTTTCTGGCAGAACAAAAGCTGAAGTGCTTGAGAATTTAATCTTGGCTGCTTTGCGATCAAAACAGCGTTATCCAAAGTGTGGGCATTTTCTGCTGGTTTTGCGGTCTGATGGAAACGCCGAAATTGATCAGCGTAAGCGAGAGTTCAGGGAGCGTGCAATATCGCTTGGTATCCCCGTATACGATGAACTGGAGGAGGCCGCTCGGTGTCTGGCTGCCATGAGTGGCTATGAGAAATTTGTTGGTGCACGAATGTTATCTTAATCGACGTGATAGTGGTCTGCGTAGCAAGCAACGAAGAAAGCAGCGAAGAAGAAGGTAAGGCGGCTGAGACGGAAGCCGACACCGCCGCGGAAGAGGCGCAGCTGAAGGCAAAGAAGAAGGAACTAGAGGCGAAGATCAAGGAAGTCGCCCAAGTGGTGAAGACTATCGAGAAAGAGAAGAAGGGCCAACCTGAACTAAAGGCTACGATGGCCACACAAGATGCCGAACTACTCGCCTATGCGTGCGCAAAAGCAGCAGGTTATCGAAGCCACGCTTCAACCCGTCCTAGACCAGTTCTCGGTTTTCGATGAATTGGGCAACGCCCTGAAGTGGCCTGCCCGGGGGGGGGTGTGCCAGATTCATTGACAATTTACTGCATAGCCGCTGCATGTTCCAATCTCAATGACTCTACGAATCTAGCTGTTCTGCAATGCGTTTCTTGGTCCACATTGGTGCGAATGACTCAATAAACGCTGTGATGTGGTCATGCCGAGCCATGCTTCGACGAATGATGACTCCTGTTACGCTGGGCTCAAGCAATGAACTGACATCTCTCGCTCCGAGTCCAGTATCCCGCTTTGGGTCATAAACAATTGATGCAAGAATAGTAATTCCGAGGCCTTTTTCAACACAGGCTTTCACAACGTCTTCATCTCCGGCGCTGACGATGATTTTTGGTGTGTAGCCCAAAGCCCCAAAAGCTCGCATCAGTCGGCGCCTTCCATTAGATCGTTCAGCGTAGGTTATCAAAGGGTGCTCGGCGATGGCCTCCAATGTCAAGACACGGCGCTTTAACAGTGGGTGCCCCTTTGGTGCAATGAGGCTACGTTGCATGGGGAAGCATTCCAAAGCAAGCAATGATCGAGGTAGGCCGTGAATGTCCGTGGTTATTGCAAGATCCACTTCGCCGTTTTGCACCAGATGCCATAAACCATCATCATCATCGTGTTTATGAGTGATGTGGATGTCAACATTTGGAAAGTCAGTTAAAAAACTCTTTAATACACTTGGAAGCGCGTATCGCGCTTGTGCGTGTGTAGATGCAACGCGGATTTTAATGACACTGGTTAGCAGGCGTTTTTGGGCTGCGTTTTGAACGTTCGCAACCTCGGCCAACACATGTTGGGCATTTTCTACGATGCCCTCGCCTTTGGGGGTAAGGCCAATCAAGCGGTTACGACTGCGAAAAAAGATAGTGACGCCTAATTCTTCCTCCAACATTCGAACTTGCTGGCTAATGGCCGGTTGTGAAGTGCCAAGAGATTTTGCGGCGCGAGAAATGTTGAGCTTGCAGCGCACAATTTCACAGATGTAGCGCAACTGATGAAGTGTCATAAGTGCTCACTATAACGTTTTCTTATACCCCATAACTACTACTTGGATTGACGCTTGCTTCATGCTGGATACACTTGGTAACGACGAATAGTGATTATCACTTAACGCTGCATTCAAGGAGGTGTCCATGAGTTTACCCCTGTGGAATGGGCCAATACCTCCCAATTGTTTTCTTATTTCGGAGGTATACCAATGAACACGGCACTGTCCCAAGAACAGTCTGCAAATCCTCACGGAAATGAGTTGGCCAACACTATGGCAATGTTTAAAGTGACTCCTTCAGGGGGACCAGTTGGCGCGGAAATCCGTGGTGTAAATCTTGCGTTGCCAGTGCCAGGGGTGGTTCAAGAAGCCTTGCGTAAGGCATGGGCTGATCATATGGTTCTGGTATTTCGTGATCAACACATAGATGACGAACAGATTCTTGCTGCGGCGAATATATTTGGAGGCGTTCAGGAAGCTGGATCCAGAAAATTCTACTTTAAGGGCGGACTGGGCGATAAGGATCATCGGGTTTCACGTCTTCCCGGAATTTCTATAATTTCGAACCTTGACGCGAATGGAAATCCCGTCAAAGACAATGGCGCGCTTGGCAGCTACGAAGTCATGTGGCATAGCGACAACACATATGTCGAAGTGCCGCCGGCAGGCAGCATGCTTTATTCATTGGAAATCCCTCCAGCTGGAAATGGGGGGGAAACTTCGTTTAATAACCAATACCTTGCATACGAAGAATTGCCTGAAGAACTAAAGCGTGCGATCCACGGCAAATCTCAGCGACACGATTCGAGTCGTAACAGCGCAGGCGTACTGCGGCCAGGTGCAAAATTACCGACTTCTCTAGAAGATGTCGATGGTCCGACACACCCACTGGTTCGTATACACCCCGCAACTGGAAAGCCCGCCTTGTATCTCGGCCGCCGACGAGTTTGGCCGTCAAATCACATCATCGGCATGCCAGACGCCGATAGCCAAGCCTTGCTTGCCAAACTGTGGGATCACGCTACACAAGATAAGTATGCATGGACCCATCAATGGGAAGTTGGCGACCTGATTCTGTGGGATAACCGGTGCTGTATGCATTTCCGATCGGAAGTCAATACTGAATACCGTCGCGTTATGCATCGGACAGTGATCAAGGGCGAACCGATAGTGGCTGCATGGTAAGCCGCCGTTTTCTTGCCTGTCTCGCCGCGGCCGGCGTTGAGTTGATGGTCGCTGGACCAGTGCACGCGCAGGCATGGCAGCCCACTCGAGCAGTCGAAATTATCTCAAGCACTGGTGTCGGAGGGGCGCAGGATCGACTCGCCCGCACTTTGCAGTCGATCATGCAGACGGGCAAGCTTACTGCGGTGCCGATGGTGGTCGTTAACAAGCCGGGTGGCAGCGGTGCGATATCCGAAGCGTATTTGAACCGGACGCCAGGTGATGGGCATGCGCTATTGGTGTCATCTGCGCTGATGTTGACTAGCCATATTATGGGGCGGGCGAATTACAACTACACAGATTTGAGCCCAATAGCACAACTATTTCACGAATATCCCGTGTTGGTAGTACGAACTGAATCCCCGATAAAGGACGGCAAAGACTTTATAGCGCGAATCAAGACGGCAGCTGACTCGGTGAGCGTCGGAGTGACAGTGCTGGGTACAGCTCACCATATCAGCATTGCCCGCGCGGCGAAATCGGCGGGCGTTGACCCCAAACGGCTTAAAATGGTGACATTCAAAGCGGGTAGTGATGCACTGATTGCAACTATGGGCGGACACATCGATGCTAGCGTGTCTAGCGCATCGAATATTCTGTCTTCGTTAGAAAATGGCACCGTGAGGGCAATTGCCATTTCTTCACCCCAGCGCATTGCCGGGCCATTGGCCAAGGTTCCTACGTGGAAGGAAATCGGCATCGACTCGGTAGCATCAAATTTCCGCACGGTATTCGGTCCCCGGGGTCTCAATGACGCACAGATTGCATACTGGGAGCAAGTGCTCTCCAAAGTTACCGTTTCGGAACAATGGAAAAAGCAAGTGCAAGATAATGCGTGGGTAGAAGGTTTCCTCGACAACGCGCAAACACTGCAAGTTCTGGCACAGGAATATGAAATGCTGAAAGGCGTAATGACAGATTTGGGTATGGCCAAGAAATAAAACGAATTTCATTCGCACCCCAGCGTTCATTTCCTCAAAAGGATAAGTTATGAGCAATACATCTGGTGCCGATAACCCGGCAGAGCCAGGTTTTGGCTTCCTGAAAATTCCCGAGGCTCGTAAAAACCCTCGCGACCGTCGCTGGACTATCATGTTCGACCGTAGCATTCCCGTATTGCACCAGCTGCCGTTACTGGAGATGATCGGCGACATAGTGGACCGCGTGAAGCTCGTCGATCACGTTGGATTGATGTGCCGGCTGCCGGCGGAAGTTCTGTCTAGGAAGCTGGGCATCTACCGTGATTTTGGGGTCCCAACGTTTCCTGGTGGTGTCCCTTTCGAAATCGCCGCCATCCCGTGCAACACGCTTTGTCATTCCTAGCCTGGAGACGCCTCGCATGAGTAACGCGCCTGCATTCCCATTTCTTGTGTGCCCTGAGCGCAGCAGCAAGCCTCGGAACAGCGGTGTGACGGTAGTCAGCGACAGGGCGCAGTCGCTGGCGCAGGCGCGCTGTTTTGTTGAAACGATCGGCGATATCGTCGATCACATGAAGCTCCCCGACCATGTGGGACTAATGTGGCGGCTCTCGCCCGACATCATCCGGCAGAAGAATGCCATTTACAGTGTTGCGGGAATCAAGACGTTGCCGGGTGGCATACCTTATGAAGTCGCAGCCGTGCAAGGGAAAGTCCCAGAATTCATGGACCGCGTCGCGGACCTCGGTTTCGGCGGCGTGGAGGTGAGCGAAGATTCGATCGAGCAGACGCCACGCGACCGCATCAATGCGATAGGACGAGGTGTAAAGGCCGGTCTGACCGTTTTCACCGAACTCGGAAAGAAGTTTCCGGATCAGCCGCTAGACGCCAAGGATGCGGCGGACATGGCGAAGCGTGATTTGGACGCGGGCGCGCACATGGTTGTTCTAGAGAAAAGCGATGTGGCGCTAATCATCCGCAATGGGACGAAAACATTGCACGACCTCATGAATGCAGTAGGCAGGGAGAAGCTAATTGTCGAATGCGGACCCGGTGCTGACCGTTTCGAGATTGCGAAATGGCTCATTGCTGAATTCGGCCCGGAAGTGAATCTCGAGAACATAGATGCCGAGGACGCGCACATCGTTGAGGCGATGCGTTTTGGGCTCAACCGGGCGGTCGATTACCGCTATTTTCACCATTGGCATGGGAAGGCTCTACCTGCCGTACCTCACTGATCTCCCGGTCAGGGCCGAGTCGCGATAAACGCAAGCATTTGGGCTGTTTTGACGTGTATCGAGTAGTTACCAAAACATGATTATTCCATGGAGGAGCTGTGAAACAACTCATCTTTTCAATACTTTCGCTGGTTTGCATTCAGATGTTGGGTGCAGTTGCCGTGCACGCTCAATCTGTCTGGATGCCCTCGCGGAATGTCGAAATAATTGTTCCTGCTGGTCCTGGCGGCTCCAATGATGGTACCGGACGTTTGGTGATGAGAATCATGCAAGACGAAAAGCTCGTTGATCAAAGCATGAGCGTCGTTAACAAATCTGGCGGTGGTCACAGTATCGGGCTGGCTTATTTAAACCAGCATACGGGAGATGGTCACCGTGTAATGGTTGAAACGATGACCATGCTGGTGAATGAGCTCACTGGAAAGCTTAAGGTGCGACACACCGATATCACACCGCTCGCGGTTTTATACAGAGACTACATTGCGATTTCGGTGCAGAAAGATTCATCGATTAAGACTGGACGCGATTTCGTCCAGAGGATGAAAAGCGAAAACGCGCCATTGAGAATCGCACTTTCCAGCGCGCTCGCAAACTCCAATCACTTGGCGATTGGATTGGTGGCCCGAAATGCCGGAGCGGATATTAAAAAAATAAGGATCGTAGTCTTTAATTCGGGCCAAGAGACTATGACCGCGTTGCTGGGTGGTCACGTTGATGCAGTTGCGGGTCCTGCGACTATCGCGGCACAACACTTGCGCAATGGCAGCATACGTGTAGTCGGCATTACTGCTCCCAGACGTATGGGTGGACCAATGGCGGAAGTGCCCACGTTTGGTGAGCAAGGGGTGCCGGCGGTGATGGCGAACTGGCGCAGTATCGTTGGCCCCAAGGGCATGGCGCCGCCGCAGATTGAGTTCTGGGATAAGGCGATTGGCAAAATGGTGCAGACCGACGAGTACAAAAAGCAAGTTGAACGCGATCTGGCGGATCCGCAGTACATGAACGCGGCGGAAGCAAAAAAATTCTGGGACGATCAACATGCCGAAATTGGTACGTTGCTGACCGAACTTGGTCTGAGAAAATGAAACACTCTCCGAGGGGTTACTCCGAAGCATTCATGACGAGAGTCCATAGGTAATCAATCCGGAGGGGGGTAACTTGGAGCTCAAGGGGCAGGTGGCTATTATTACCGGAGCATCTCGCAATCCGGGTTTGGGTATTTCAGTGGCGGAAACGCTTGCTGCGCATGGGGTAAGGATAATGCTTACCGGCGGTAGCAATCAGGCAACGCTTGATGCTAATGTCGCCGCGCTGCGTACGAGCGGCACCGAGGTCTGCGGCCGGTTGGCTGATGTCACGGATTTCGGGCAGGTGACGTCGCTTGTCGATGAGGCAGTGAAGCAATTCGGGGGCGTGAATATGTTGATTCATTGCGCGGGGGGCAGAGGATCGGTTTCCATTCTGGACATGAAGCTCGAAGACTGGAGGCGTGTGATTCGCGCCAATCTTGATGGCGCATTCCACCTCACTAAAGCATTGGCACCGCAGATGATCAAATTAGGGGGCGGGCGTCTTGTCTTCATGTCTGGCATTTCGGGGCAAGCAGGTGACCCTGATCGCTCGCACGTGGTTACTGCCAAGGGAGGGATCATGGCTTTTGTGAAAGCCGCTGCTTTCGAGTTGGGTCCTCATGGCATCACGGTGAATGCGATATCACCGGGCATCATTGACACGCCGCGAGCTGACGGTTCAGGTCTGGAGAAGCGGTTAAAGCGTGTTGCCGAGTCGCCGTTACGCCGCCTTGGTAATCGCCAAGACATTGCTAACGCTTGCCTTTTCCTAGTATCGGATAAGGCCTCGTTTATCACCGGGCAGACCCTTAACGTGAATGGCGGTGCTTTTATGTCGTGAGGATTGGTGATTCCTCGCATCTCTGTTGCTGCAGTTAACTGCTCGTAAATATTCAAACAGGAATAACCGTGGCTGCAATAACCATGTTCGAAAAAATATGGAACCGGCACGTTGTAGTAGAAGAGGAAGGAGAGGTCCTTCTCTATGTCGACCGGGCGCTGATTCACGAAGGATCGTCCCATGCGTTTGCCGCGCTGGAACGGCAGGGCCGTTCCATAGCATGCCCGCAGCAGGTGTTTGCGCATACGGATCATTATGTCCCAACGACGGGACGAGATCGGGGTATTGAAGGAATCAGCGTCCCTGAAATCCGTAACATGGTAAAGCTACTGAATGCGAATACTGCGAAGCACGGGGTCCATCTTTTTGGTTTCGACGATCCACGGCAAGGCATCTTGCACATCGTGCCGCCCGAACAGGGAATTACGCAGCCGGGGCTGATCATTGCCGGAGCGGATTCCCATACCTCTACTCATGGGGCCTTCGGTTGCATTGCATTTGGTATGGGCGCGTCGGATATGATGCACGTAATGGCCACGCAGGCGACCTGGCAGCGCAAGCCGAAAACGATGCGCATCACTGTCGAAGGCGCACTGGGTTTTGGAGTTTCAGCTAAAGACGTCATACTTTTCATCATTGCGAGGATCAGTGCGCAGGGCGGTGTTGGGCACGCGATCGAATATGCCGGCACTGTCTTCCGCTCAATGTCAATGGAGGAGAGGATGACCGTGTGCAACATGTCCATCGAGGGAGGGGCTCGTGCGGGGATGGTTGCGCCGGACGAAACGACTTATGCGTATATGGAGGGTCTGCCGTGGGCGCCCCATGGTACAAGATGGAGGGATGCGCTCGCAGTCTGGACTGCCCTACCGACCGACATGCAAGCTGAATTCGATCGCGAGGTGACTCTAGTTGGCGATGAAATTACGCCAATGGTGAGTTGGGGGACAAATCCCGAGCAGTCTCTGCCGGTCACATCATGCGTTCCTGACCCACGTGATGCGCGTGACGAGAGACAGCGTGGAGAGTATGCACAAGCGCTCGACTATATAGGGATTGCACCGGGGACACCGATCTCGGATATCAGGATCGATCGTGTCTTTATTGGCTCTTGCACCAACGGCCGGATTGAAGATATCAGGGCGGCTGCGGCCGTAGCAAGACTGGGCAAGGCGAAGGTGCCTGCTTGGGTTGTTCCGGGCTCCCAAACTGTTAAGCGCACCGCGGAACGGGAAGGGTTGGACAAGATTCTCAAGTCAGCGGGATTCGAATGGCGCGAGCCGGGGTGCTCACTTTGTACGGCAATTAACGGCGATCAGTTGCAACCAGGTGAGCGTTGCGCCTCAACATCCAACCGAAACTTTCGCGGACGCCAAGGCACGGGTAGTCGCACGCACCTAGTGAGCCCAGCCATGGCCGCGGCGGCGGCGATTCACGGACGGTTCGTCGATGTCCGTGAAATTCTTAAGGGGATATGAACATGCAGCCATTCACGACGCTGACTGCGATAGCCGCCCCAATCGATGAGGCCAATATCGATACGAACCAGCTTTGTCCGACCCGCTTCAACAAGGTACCCCGAGGGCCCGAGCATGCACAGATACTATTTCATGACCGTCGCTTTAATCCGGATGGTACAGAGAAGGAGCATTTGTTGAATGTGGAGCCTTTCAGGCTCGCAAAGATAATCGTTGCTGACCGTAACTGGGGATGCGGTTCTTCCAGAGAGAGCGCGGTTTATGCTCTTTATGAGTTCGGCATTCGGTGTGTTATTGCGCCGAGTTTTGCTGACATTCATGCAAACAATTGCGCCAAGAATGGGCTGCTTCCTGTTGTATTGTCTGAGACGGAGTGCGCGGATATCCGCAGGCAACTGCGAGAGGTCCCTGGCGCCTCAGTGTCTGTCGATCTTGCGGCGCAAACAGTAAGGGGCCCGACCGGCGAAACATATGGCTTCGAGATTCATCCGGTGCGCAAGAAGTGTTTACTCGAGGGTTTAGACGACATTTCGCGCACCTTGCAGTATCGGGACAAAGTCGAGGCATTCGTTTCAGTTTACCGCACGGAGCGTCTTTGGCTTTATCAAGATCCAGCGTAAGTGCCTTGATAAAAAATGAATTAGCCGGCGTACCATTGACTTCTGGAGGAGCATTGCCATGCAAGCATCAATCACAAGACCCACTGCACAACGGCATATCGAGGTTATCCCAATGAAAGCGGCACTTGGTACAGAAGTGCGCTGTGGTGACGTCAGAGACATGGATGAGGAAATGGCGCGAGAACTGCGCGACGCTTGGTATCGCCACATGGTTTTACTGATTCGTGGTCAAACACTTACTGATCCGGAGCTTATCCAATTCGGCCGGCACTTTGGTGAGCTGTTGTTCGGCACACGACGTCCTGCAGGCATGAAGCCTCGAGACGAGCGCGTGCCGGAGATCAACGTAATCTCCAACGTAATGGAAAACGGACTCAAGATTGGTAATCTTGGAGACAGCGAAGCGACATGGCACACCGATCGTTCTCATCAAGCTGCGCCGCTAAGTGCAACGATTCTTTATGCCCTAGAGATTCCACCAACTGGTGGAGATACATCTTGGGGCAACATGTACGCCGCATTTGATACGCTGCCCCAAGAAGTGAAACAGCGCATTTCTAAGCTTACGATACGGCACGATGAAAGCCTTGACAGTGCAGGTAACCCGCGCGCTGATTATGTGGGTAAAGGTGCGGATCATCCAATAGTACGCACACATCCTGAGACTGGATGCTCAGCGTTGTATCTCGGGCGCAAAACCAACAGTCGTATCAATGGCTTACCGCAAGGCGAATCGGAAGCTCTTCTTGACTATCTGTGGGCTCATGCAACGCAGTCAAAGTTTGTTTGGCGACATCAGTGGAAGGTCGGTGATCTACTGATATGGGACAACCGATGTACGATTCACCACAGACAGTCTTTTGATCCTAGTGCTCGGCGCATTATGCATCGGCTGCAAGTCAAGGGTACTCCACCTATTAGGGCTGACGACGCGTTGTTCCATGCGGCTCATCCGCGATGTCAAGATGTAGCTTGACCGACAGCACGCCCATTGTCGCCCGTTTTTTTTGACTAATGAGAGCTCAATGCATAAGACACCATCTAATATCTTCTCATCGCTGACAAAATACGCGATGTGCTGTGCTGTCCTGATGTGGCTCGCATGGTCTGCGGGTAACGTTCGCGCTCAAGCTCCAGCTCCAGCTCCAGCGTGGGAGCCGGAACGTTATGTCGAACTTATAGTGCCAACAGGCCCTGGCGGTGGTAATGATAAAACGGCGCGTACGATACAAAAAATCCTGCAGGGGAAAGCTTTGATATCAGTGCCTGTTAACGTCGTGAACAAACCAGGCGGCGGTGGTGCCGTGGCGTTTACCTATTTAAATCAGCGGCCTGGTGATGGCCGGTCTGTTTCGGTGATCCCGGTTACGCTATTGACCAATCACATCACTGGACGCAACGCTTTTACTTATACTGACTTTACGCCGATCGCACAGCTCTATAGCGAGTACATCGCATTCGCAGTGCCCGCAGACTCGCCCCTCGACGGCAAGCAGCTTGTGGCCAAATTGCGACAGGACCCAGCATCGGTTGTTTTCGGCTTCGCTAGCAGTGCTGGCAACCAGAACCACATTACCATTGCGATGGTCGCAAAAGCCGCTGGGGCAGATGTGAAGAAGCTGAAGACCGTGGTGTTTAGTTCTGGCGGTCAAGCCATTACAGCTCTTCTCGGTGGCCACATCGATGTCTCATCCTCTGGGGCATCTGGAAGTCTGCCTCACCATCAGGGAGGGCGGGCACGCATTATTGCCGTCGCGGCACCGACGCGCATACCTGGACCTCTCGCGGACGTGCCAACTTGGAAGGAGTTAGGGATTGATGTTGTATTTTCGAGCTGGCGAAGCATGATCGGACCAAAGGGTATGACAGATGCGCAAATCACCTACTGGGATCAGGTTATCAGGAAGATGATTACTACCCCGGAATGGAAAAAGGATCTTGAGGAAAATCTTTGGGTTGATCACTACATGAATAGCCGGGATAGCAAGGTCTTCCTCGACAAGCAATACGTCGATATAAAAAATGCTTTGACGGATCTTGGGTTGGCAGCAAAGTAACACTGCTACTTGTGATTCTTGGTTGTGATTCGTCCCCGGTTTAGTCAGCTGAGATATCCTCGTTTTACTGAATCAGTCAGAAATAGAGGTTGTGGAAATTTTGTGATCGCGATTCAGAATTGACCAGCATATCGGTTCGCGGAAGGCCACCAGTCCTGGCTTAGCAGTCCGTTGTTCCTGGTCAGCTTTCAATCGGTGCTGGTGGTCAATTCGAGGTCAGCGGCAACACTGGGCTTCAAGTCGTTCGCAATTGCAGCTGTAACCATCGCTGGCGTTGAGTTAGCACATCACGTTCGTAAGCAACAGTTTTTATTCGGCCGAGGCCGTCCTCGAAAAGAAACCTCATTACGCACATTGTGGGCGCTGGCTCTCGCATGAAATCAATATAGCGTCAGGCGTCAGAATTGTTCGATTGGCCCTAACTTCCATAGATGCACCAGAACCATTTTTTTCCTCGTTATACTTGCAACTTGCGTTGTAGGTGATTCGGTAATAACGTTGGGTAACATCAGTCCGGCTCGAACTTGAGCGGCAGCATGGAAACTAAGTGGATGTGTCTGGAGAAGCGGGTGAAGCCCACTGTTGTGGAATTGTTGTGGGCGCAAAAACTCATCAGGGGGAACGCATGAAGACGGCATTGATCATTGCCTTGGCATTTATTTGCGTTTGCGCAAGCCCCATTGGGGTGGATGCGCAAACGTATCCATCGAAGCCGATCAGGATGATCGTGCCTTTCCCTCCCGGCGGCGGCTCCGACGTATTCGCACGAAGCGTGGGCCAGCAGTTGACTGAGAAACTCGGCCAGCAGGTGATGATCGACAATCGAGCGGGTGCGCAGGGCATCATCGGCACTGCCTATGCCGCGCGTGCGCTGGCGGACGGCTACACGGTGCTTCAGACTGACGGCGGGTCGCTCGTCATGAATCCTTGGCTGTAC
>Ga0163147_10007564_pt1 | contig 12283 bp, 8 predicted proteins | sample OliLakLV19MP6G1_FD_148597 | JGI IMG/M metagenome (GOLD analysis project Ga0163147, IMG submission 148597) | Freshwater microbial mat bacterial communities from Lake Vanda, McMurdo Dry Valleys, Antarctica- Oligotrophic Lake LV.19.MP6.G1 | ecosystem: Environmental > Aquatic > Freshwater > Lake >...
GCATTCGAGTGCAGCACTTGTTCGGAATAAATCCGGCAGCGCTGCCCGCGCGTGTCGCTCAGCACTCCTTCCTGCGGCGTGCCGATGCCAACCGCTTCGATATTCCCGTGATCAGCCGTGATGAAAATGTCGAAGCCCTCAGCGATGAGACGCTCGAATAGCAGCCTCACGAATCCTTCCTCTGCCCAAGTCCTCACCTGACCAGCCATGCCGGTCGAGCCGAGCTGCATCCCGTGCATGATCTTGTCCACTTTCATCACGGTGATGCCGAGCACCCGAAGATGCGCGAGATCCAGATCCTCCAGCGCCTCGACGTTGCCGACATCGCCACTCATGGAAACGAAGCCGACCTCGGCAGAATTGTGTCCGCGATCCGCCCAAAACTGGCGCCATCTCGCCTCGTCACGATCCGTCCGGTGGACCGATTCAGCAAAGTAGCGCGGCACTTTTCCAGAGTATGCCGCCTGTCGGGAGACGGGCGTGATCGAAGGAACCCAGGCAAAGAGTGCGTCTTCCTCGAAAGTCCGCGTGAACGCCTGCTTTTTCAGCTCCTCTTTAATGGCAAGCCATTGCTCGATCGCCAGACCGTCGAACAATACGAGAGCGGCCTTTTTCGTGGCACCTTTCGCCAGTCTGTGTGCCAGATAGCCGGGAAGATGATGCACCATTAGCGGCGTAACGGCGGGATAGTTGAAGATGCCTGCGTAGCCCACCTTTAGCCATCCGCTGAAACGCTCGTTGACGTGCCGGCAGAGGGTCGCAAAACGCTCGTCGTTTTTCGCGCGCGAGGCTGCTCCAATTTCCGTCCAAAGGAGACGAGCCTGCGCATAGCGATGGGCGAACGCCGTCCATGCCTGAGGCGTTGCACCATCGTCCGGGCAACTTTCCATGAGTTGGATGGTCAGCTCCTCGAACCGCAGCTCTGTGTTCTCTGCTCCGCTCCCCGTCAGGCCGACTCGTATCCACGTTTCCGGTGCGGCCTCGTTCCAACTCCACGGAATCGGCGTGAGAATGCCGTCTGCGAAAAGGTTGTCGATGAACACGCGCACGTCATCGCGCTGAAACGGCAGCAGGCTGGGACCGGGATACTTCAGGGTCTCGGGCTCCTCGCGGACGACCGCCGTGCCACCGCGCGTTTCCCGAATGAACACTGGCCACCGTTCGTCGAGGAACTCCCAAAATGCCTTCCGATCTAGAACCAAAAGCTCCAACGGCCACTCATGAAAGGCCGGGCGCATTCTCAGGACCGTGATCAAATGCTCGTCGAGTGCCTCTGGCAGGGCGGTGTTGGTGTAGTGCTTGTCGCACAGCATCCGGAGCAGGTCGCTCTCCTTAGTCACGATACTCGGCACGATTTGGAAGACGTGCTGCAGAATGAAATCCCGGGTCATCACGTCACCCAGCGTGCTCGTCGCATACTGATCCTGAGCCCGGTAGAGTGGATCGAAGTGAACCGTCTCCAACCGGGAAACAACATTATACGAGAGCTTCGGGAAAACGTCCTTCAACGTAAACGAAAGCCGGTGCGCTCCGTTCAGCACGTCCGCAGGGATCGTTTCAAATTCATGCTCTCCCGGTTTGAATACGATTGCGATCTCGACCATTTCGCCAGCGTCCCAACGCGGGCGAAAGCGTGTCTCATAGTCGAACCGGAACGAGATCGAATCCTCGAATTGGACGAGGGAAAAGCCACGTTCCTCGATGGCCGTGAAGACTCCCGGATCGCGAAAGAGAGCATCCGCATCGGAGACCACGGTCACCGGACCGATTCCAGAAACGAAATGATTCAAGATGATGTCCCGCCAGTCGCTCATGAGTGCGGATGGATGCGGAGGATGAGCAGCGGAGTGAGCGCGGGCATGATCTCGGCCTGCCGGCTGAGTTCGTTCTGCCACTGCTCTTCCTCTTCGCCGAGGCGGCGCAGCCTGAAGTCTCGCACCTCCGTAAGACCGAGCCCGGACAGCATCCGACGACGCGCGCGGAAACTGTAATCGCCCTTCTCTCGTTCGGCTTTGATTGCCTGCTGATGCTTTTGCCGGAGCGTTTCGTAAATGCCCTGGCTCTGCTGCATCGCGTGTTCACGAAGCTGCGTGAAAACATCGGACGATGGCTCGGCTGCGTGCTCACCATCCAGCTTCCAAGGCTCGGTGCAGAGCTGCTCCCACAGAAATCGCGCGGTCGGGGCCAGCACGCGGCCGTCGTCGTGGAGAAAGAGCGGCAGGATCGAGTTCTTGCGGCGATCCAGCGTCACCAGACTCACTTCCCAAATCGACCACAGGCCGGCGATGCCCGCAGGCAAGGTGGGAATTTTCACCGACGGAAGCGGCATCCCTTCCACGAACTTCGGCAGTTGGGTGAGCATGGCCCGAACGCGCGGATGATCGAGCGTGAGAGTCTCACCCGCTGCCGTGGTTCCCGGAGTGCCTGCGTAGAAGAACGTCTGTTCCTCTTGTTCGCCGGGCCACACGACCCTCAGCCGATCCAGCTCCGCATCGACACGGCCACCAAAAGCGACCACGTAGTTTTCCGTCATGCGCACGATCCAGTCGTTCAGCGGCAATCCCTGCGCCGTCTTTGCCTCGTGCGGGTCCAGCGTTTCGCTCTCGGCGATCACCGCATTCTTGGCGTGTGAGTCACTGGCGCGGCTCCGCAGAGTATTCGCCACCTGCTGCACGGACGCATCGAGATGGTCGGGATGCAGCAATGTCTCGACGTAGAGCTGATCGAAAATCTCGGCCGCCTCCACCGAGTCGAGCACGTCGCTCGTCTTATCGACGCCGAACTCCTCCAGAATTACCGCCAGCTTGTGTTCCAGCACCTCGCGCACGCGAAATTCGACCGTATCCTCGAAGACGAAATTGATCGCCCGCACGATCGCCTTCTGCCCGATACGATCCACGCGACCGATGCGCTGTTCGATCCGCATTGGATTCCACGGCAGGTCGAAGTTCACGATGATGTGGCAGAACTGGAGGTTCAGGCCCTCGCCGCCGGCATCGGTCGAGACCAGAACGCGCGCATCCTCGGCAAATCGTTTCTGCGCCACACGCCGCTCGTCCATGCTCATCGTCCCGTTCAGGCGCACCACCTCCATCCCGCGCTGCGTGAGAAACTCCGCGAGCATCTGCTGGGTCGGCACAAATTCCGTGAAGACGAGCACCTTCAAATCCGGGTCGCCTTCCTCTTGCTGGAACTTGTAGATCCATTCCAGCAGCGCCTCGGCCTTCGCATCGGCCCCGCGGGCTTCCACTTTCTGTGCGAGGTGCAGCAGACGCTCGACTTCGCCTTGCTCATTCTGCATCGCGGCGATCCGCGTTTTCAGCAGCGTCTCCCACTGTTCCTGGGCGTCCATCTCGCTCCACTCTTCCTCGCTCACGACCGGCGCCTGCACTGCCGCCCGTCCGGCATCGGACTCCGTCATCGGCGTTTGCAAAACACCAAGCCGTTTTTCGAGCGTGGTGGCGATGGCCCGCGTCGAGCTGGTGACCAGCCGCTGCATCAGGATCATCAGAAATCCGACATAGCTTTTCTTCTCCCGCATCGCCTGGTTGTAACCCTCACGCACATACTCGGTGACGGCCTCGTAGAGCTGATGCTGCTCTTCGTGGCCTTCCCAACTCACGCCGACGAGCTTGGTCACGCGCGGCTTGAAGAGCGGATTGCCATCGGCGTCGATGGTGTTCCGTTTCTCCGTGCGGATCACGTAAGGCTGCACCCGCTCGCGCGTCACGCTGGCCGGGTCGGGAAACGCCGCCTTGTCGAGCAACGACACCAGACGATGGAAGGAGTCCGTCTTCCCTTGATGCGGCGTCGCCGAGAGCAGGAGCAGATACGGGCTGGCTTCGGACAAACCACGGCCAAGCGCCACCTGTTCGGTGCTCCCGCCAAGACGGTGCGCTTCGTCCACGACGATGAGATCCCAACCGGCCGTCACCAAATCCTCGAAGCGGTCCTTGTTGAACTGATAAACCTGCTCCGCGGACCAGCCTTTGCGGGCTTCCAGCGGCTTCACCGAGTCCACCGAGCAAATCACCTGATCGAAGGTCCGCCACACGTTGTCACTCGGCGAAATGCGTCGATACGCACCGAAATCGCCCGGCGCATAGTGACGGAACTCCTCACCGAAGTGCGTCTGCATTTCCGCGATCCACTGCGTTACCAGTCCCTTCGGCGCGAGCACCAAGATGCGCCGCGCGAGCCCGCGCAGCTTGAGTTCCCGCATGATCAAGCCTGCTTCGATGGTCTTGCCGAGACCCACCTCGTCGGCCAGCAGCACACGAATGCGATCCTGCGAGGTCGCCCGGCGCAGCGCCCGGAGCTGGTGTGGCAGGGGAATGACCGCGGCCCCGACCGGTGCGAGCAGGATGTCGTCGTTCAGCAGGTTGGCGACGCGCGCTCCGAAGAGCGCGAAGCGAATCTTTTCCGGCGTCGCTGCTCCTGCTTCATCTAGTCGTGTCAGCCGCGCTCCGCTCGTCCTGATGATGGTATCCGCCGACGACAGCCAGACGTGATAGCCCACGTCATCCCAAAGCCGCGTCACTTCGACGACCTTGCACGGCTGTCGATGTTCGTTGCTCCAGAGCCAGTCGCCGACATTAAACATGCGCGAGCTGCCGCCGGTTCGGCACGAGCGGTTGTTTCGACCAGTGTTCGCCGATTTGCTGGACAAATTCAGCCCTCACGACCTTGGCTCGCTGCGTGAGCCACGACTCACTTTCGTGCCGAAGGTAGATTCCTTCCATCGGACCATCATACAGCGCCGATTGTCCGATCAGCTTCGGCACTTCGCTGAGGCTGAAAATACCGCCGTCCACTTTTGGCACGGTCGCCAGGCGCATCGTGCTGGCGATTTTATTTCGTCTGGCGCTGCTCATAAAGCGTTCCTCAAGCTTGTCGAAGACATCGAACGCGAGGAACCAATCCGGCAACCTTGTGTAGTGGATGGAGTGCCGCGCGTAGCACCATTCGCCGAAGAGGATCAGGCGATTTTCGAGCGCATCGAAGAGAACCGATTCGTGTTCCGTGAGCCATGCCCAAAGAGGGGCGTATTGTCCCTTTGTGCCGCGCTCCACGAAGTTACCTCGGTTCTGCACGAGGAGATTACCACTGCCATCAAACGAGATGCCGAGGTTCGCTCCGTCCACCTTCTCCTCGACGACTACTGGATGGCGGAGAAATCCTTCCGCCTCCGTTCGCGTCAGTAGCTTGTCATCTCTGGCTGGCGTTGTCCCCAGCCAGAGAAGGTGTGGAGTAGTCGGAAATTTGTGAAAGTCATCCATTGCCTTGGCGCTCTGCGAGCAGACGGACATCCGCTTCACAAAGAAACTCAATAGGAATTCCGCATTCGGAAAATGCGTCGCGACATTTCCAATGATCGGTATCACAGGCAGCGAGGATCGGAGGCTTGGCTGGATGCGCATTTGCCACGGCCACGAAAACACGATCCGAGCGATCAAAGTCAGCGAGGTCGGGGTGATCCGGAAACTCCTCGAAATCCTGCTCGTCTTCCTTCGGTGTGATTGCGACCTGCGTGCAGCGCACGGGATTCCACAGGTTTGTGATCATCCAGAGCACGAATTCATCTCCTGCTTCCCGCTGCCCCTTTCTTGTCAGAGTCTTGTTGCGGTACTCAGTGAAGATGCGCATCAAGTCGTCCACGACAACATGACCGCCGGTGCATATTTCGCGGAGCCGCTGCGCGCAGGTCTGGATGCACTCCGCGGACGCATCTGGGAAGATTTTGTTGGCGACTAGGACGACGTTTGTGTCCACGACACAGGGAGCGGCACCGTTGCTCATTGCGGACGTTCCCCAGCCTGCATTCGCTGCATCTGTGCGTCGGTCATGGCGACAGCATCTTCCATCGTGTCACCAAAGAATTTCTCCGGCCAGTTGCGGATGTTGCCGAATATATCCACATCGAGCGCCTCCAGTTTGGCCCCCGATTCGCTTGGTCGGAAGAAATAGGCCGCGACTTCATCCCTGGAGAACGCTTTCTCGGCGATCCGCCGTTGCAACCGTCGCAGGAAATGCTCGGAGTGGCTTTCGATGATTAGTTGCACGTTGCGCCGACGACCATCTCCCCAAGAGCGGATGACTTCGATGAACAAGTCCGCGAGCCACGCCTGCGCCGCCGGATGTAAATGGATTTCCGGCTGCTCAATCACGATAACCGAGCCGGGCGGCGCATAAAAGCACTGCACGAGCACCGGCAGAAATTGCGAGATGCCAAAACCCACATCGGTGATGTTGACCATCTTCCGGGCACCTGGCGTCTTGACCAGCACCTCGTATTCGCGCCGCTTTGGGGCCACAGGCTTGACCTCAAAGCTTTCGATCAAACCCATCTGCTGAAGCCAGAATGCAATCACCTCGGCGAAGGGTTTCCTTGGCGATCCTTTACCTCGGTTGAAGGAACGCTCCCGCGCCGCAAGGATTGACACCACCGCTGACTCGCCTTTCCAGCCAACGTGCTCCGGTGTTTCTCCCGTCCAAGTGTATTGACGAACGAACCGCTCCCGTAACGGACCGAGGTAGAAGACTTCTTGGAAGAGCTTTTCAAAACTCAAATTCAGCGCCTTCACCACATCCGCATTTTGGTAGTAGTTCACCACTTCGTCGGGGAAACCGTAGCACTTCACCGGCTCCGTGATCGGCCACTTGCGCCCCTGATTTCGCACAAACTTGTAGTTATCCTGCGTCAGTTCGTAGGGCGCACTGACCTTGTCCGAGCGCCTCATCCCGGCGGCAAAGCCGTCGTTATCCGCATCCCCAAATGTATAGATGAAGCTCTCCACTCCGGGCGCGTTGCCATGCCCGACGAGACCCACTTCCGCTTCAAATCGAATCTCCTCAGCCGAGTAAGCCGTCTGGCCATAGCTGTCCGTGAGCGTCAGCGACTTCGGCAGCGACCATGTGAGATCCACCCCGATTTTGCGCTTCTCGTCGTGCTCGAACACCATTTCGTAGAAGTTGCCCACATCGACCGCCGTTTTCGCGCTCCCTGTATTCAAGACCATTTTCCTGTCCGGGGATTCCGCCGTTTGCTTCAGCATCAGGAGCATCTGTGCGACACTGCTCTTCCCCGAGCTGTTGGCTCCGAAGAGCACCGTCAGGGGCGCAAAGGGCTCTGGCCCAAACTGCTCCCATGCTTTGAAGTTTCTGAATCCGAGTTTTGTAATCATGAGATGAGTGAAGTTCAGCCGTTGCCACCCGTGCGTGTTACGGCGGTGTCGTAGAGCATGTGGAGCGTCTCGTCTTCGTGGAGCACGCTTTCGGGCAGTTGCTCGGCGACGACCAGGATCGTCTGGTAATCCTTTGCCTGGTAGCAGTGCTTGAAGCCGACGCGGACGGCTTCGGTGCGGAGTTCCTTGAGCTTTTTGCCTTTCGGGATTTTTGGGACGGGCACCGTCAGGCCGGGGAAATTGTCGCCGCGATTCGAGTTGAGCGCGGGGGGCGAATAGCCGGCGGGGAGGTAGGTCCAGAATTCTTCGAGCAGCCGTTTGTTGCGCAGTTTCTCCACGTCGATGCTCTTCTTCGGGTCGGGCACATACCAGCGGTCCTTGGCTTTGTGGCGGAGCTGCGCATGGTCTTTGGCCAGGTTGCGCAGTTCCTTGAATTGCGAGGACAGGTAGCTGTGGATCTGGCTCGGCACTTCGCCTTCCTCGTGGCGCAGGAAGTTTTGCTCCAGCAGCGCGCGCAGCTCGGGGCGCGTCTCCCACTTCTTCCAGCTCGCGCCAAGCTGCTGCATAAACTCGGGCTGGATGTCGTTGTAGGCCGACGGACGCGAGTTCAGAAAATTGCGCAGCCATGCCACGGCGCTCTTTTCGTCTTCCACGAAGATGCTGAGCTGGCCCACGCCTTCCATCTGCTGACGCTTGCGGTCGTATTCGTTCACCTGCTCGGGCAGGAAAAACATCTCGTCGCGCTGCGGGAATCGCTCGGCCAGCCCGGCCTGAAACTCGGCGGAGCTGAGTGGCACCAGCGTCGAGTGGCCCACGTAAAAGGCGACCATCCGGTCGTAGAGGATGCGCGGGTCGCGTTCGGCGATGAATTCGAGCTGGCCGCCGTGGGCTTTGACCACCGGCAAGTTGCGGAGGTGGGTCTTGGTGAAATCCCACGCGCCTTCCTCGGTCTCGCCGCGCACGGCGAAGCGCTCCTCCAGTCCGCCGTTCGGCTTGTAGGCGGAAATGACGAGGTCTTGTTTGACAGCGGTGGGCGTCGTTACAGCGCGATAGCCTTTGTGCTCCTTTTCGAGAACAGACACGTTTGCGACGACAAACCCGACTTCGCTCAACGAGGATTGAATTGAATTCCAGACGGCCGCTTGTGTGTTGGAAAACTCAATCGTTATCCAGCGTCCAGGCTTCAAGACACGGTAGCATTCTGCGAAGCAAACTCTCATCAATGCATGGTAGTCGCTGAGTGCCTTTCCATGCGGCTTATTCTCGATCGCCTCGGCACCGACACTTGTGACGACCTTCAGCCACGATTCCCAAAGGTAATTCAATTCGGAATACGCAATGTTGGCACCGAACGGTGGGTCAACGAACAAGTAATCGACTGAGGCATCCGGCGCTGCGATCGCAGAGGTAGAACCAGTGCCAGTAATTGCTGCGCGCCCGGAAGATGTGAACGGAACAGAATCAACGCGCAGGCCAAACCGTTCGATGGCATTCGTCTCAATCCCAATCGAACTGATGTAGAGCGTGCCTTGGAGCGTCTGGCCGATTACCCCGCCCTTTTTCTTGAAGTAGTTGGAGACGAGCAAGCGGTTCTGCCTCGTCGCCCACACATGAGAGGACGTGAACCAAAGTCCTAGCGTTGGACACTTCCGAATGACTTTGTTTATGCGTTTCCAGAACGCCGCGAGAACAGCGCGATTTCTCGCGCTGTAGAAGTGATGAACGTGAGTGACTCCGTCACGATCATTCCGCCGCGTCTCACCGCCCTCCATCATTCGATTGATCGGGAACCAATCCTTGACCGCCATTTCCTCCGCCTTCCTTGAAATTTCAGCATCTGTAGGGTCGGGACGTTTTTCGTAACGCTTTCCGGCAACTGAATAGTTGATGATTACCGGCACCTGCTTCGCTTGCTTCACGGTGACATTTAGCGAGTGGTCGAAAATGGTGTTCCAAGCGCGCTCGCAATTACGCTTAATTACTTGGGCAGAGCAATGCGGGCACTCGAACTCGTCTCGAACGCAACCTTCGTCCTTATCCACCGCTGCATCCCAAAAGACGATTTCCTTTCCACATTCCGGGCAACCGAACACGTCAGTCCAAACCGTGAAATTGATGCGGCCTTTCGTTCTCCCATCGGTGTGTCTCGTCTCATACATCCACCCCAGCTCATCCTCGACTTCCTTGAGGATGCGCTTGGCTTCGTGCTCGAAAACGTCCACGTCCACAGGCGTGTTGTAGTTGTAGGCGATGAAGGTGGCCGCCGGGGAAAGGTCGTTGAGGATGGCGCGGCGCGCACCGAGTTTGGAAAAGGCTTTGCCTTCCTCGTCGAGGATCGTGCCGTCGTCGCGCACGCGGTAGCCGAGCGCCTGCACTTCGGCGCGGTCGCCGCAGAGTTGCGCGGCCACGCCCGCCATGCCAGTGCCGGCGAAGCCATCGAAGAGCACTTCACCCGGCTCGGTGTAGTGCAGGATGTAGCGCATGATGGCGCGGTGCGGCACTTTGGTGTGGTAGGAGTGCGCGTTGTAGATGGGGTGGTTTTTCCCCTCGCTCACATCCGCCGCGAACGGCTCGCGGTGGTAGGGCTTCTTGGGATCGTAAGGCGTCCCGTAGGTTTTCAGAAAGTCGCCAATCCACGGATTCGGGCAGGCCGTGTAGTAGGGCGGGTCCGAGAGCGCGAGGATGTCCTCGTCCTTGCCGATGGGAAACCCCTCGATCTTCCGAAACTCCGGGTCTTTGAGCTTCGCCGCGAGCAGCTTCAAAAAATGCTCCCGCCGCGCCTCCTCGCTGGGAAACGTATGCCCAAGGCATTCGACGGAGCCGGTGCCGGCGGCGGATTTCAGGGCGAGATTTTGCTGGCTCATGGTGTGCAGAAAGGTGCGGAGTTTAGTCGATACCCGGCTTCGGGAGCTTGGTCACTGCGGGAGTGACCAGGTTCCCTGTGGGCCGCTCAGCTTGGTCAGTGAACAGGCCTGGCACGGGGGCTTCTTGTTCAGCGAATAAGCTGACAATCAGATTACTCATTCGACTTGCTGCCTCCTTCTGGGAACCAGTGGTGGGGGAGGCGGTTCGTAAGCTGCAAGCAGCGTATCGCCACTGAGAAGCCGGACATAAAAGCCCATCGCGCTGTAGTATTCCGCTACATCTTTAACGGTGGCGTCGCCTATTGAGAGCCCTCCGGCGGCAAGATCGGGCCACACGCCGGCGAGCTTCCCGAGGTTTTCGCCAGACCATAGATCCGCTTGCTCGGTGAACGCCGCCCATGGGCTGGTTTCGTTAGCCGCCTTGCCCATGAGATCCGCCAGATCAAGCGCACGTTCCCGCCGAAGCTGCGCGGCGTGTGCAATGTGATTTCCTGTCTCAATGATGGTTGCAAGAGGGAGAACCAGAGTGAACTGCGACTCCAACGCAGTGTTGATCTCCCCATCAATTTTGGAGAAATCCCAGCGGTCGGGATCAGGGCCGCAGGAGTCAAAGCCAGGAATCTTTAACCAGACACAGAGAATATCGGTGTCGAAAATGAGGACGCTCTTGCTGAGGGCTGGCATGTCAAATGTCCAACACGAGCTGCCGTTCCAGTGCGCCGCTGGTGGTAATGGCGCCAAGGCGGCCTGATGCCATGAGCTTGGCAAGGTTAGTGACGTCTTCCAGCAACGTGAGCTTGCTGTCGCCCTGTTCCGGATCGCGATGAGCGACGACGACGAAAGGCACCATTTCGGGACCGAGCGCATCGAGAAGTGCGGGGTTGTGAGTGGAAGCAAGGACATCGATGTGCCGGCTGGTGCCAATCTCTTTCAGCATTTTGAGCAGCAGGTCGGATCGAGAGGCATGGAGCCCGTTATCGACTTCCTCGATAACAAGTTGCGTGCGCTCTGGCAGGGTGAGCAAGGCCGCGACAATGGCGATGAAGCGAAGCGTGCCGTCCGACATGGCGCGTGAATCCACTTCCAGGGGTGGTTGACCGGCCTGCCAGCCTTCCTCGCAAACCAACATGGCGTCGCTCTTGAATGGCCCGTAGAGATCCGCCTTCAAGCTGAGAATATCCTTCTCCGGGAGTTCCCTGACATAGCGGAGGATCGCAGCCTCCACGCTGGCTTTTGCCGATTCGGGAAGGGCCGCGATGACGCCGGCCAGATTGCTCCCATCGTGGGCGAGCTTCTCGGATTTCGAGGAGAAAGCCCGCATGTGGGAGGGGATGGGGTTGAGGATGAAGAGGCGGGAAAGCGCTTCCCAGATCGCTCGGACGCCCGCGGTGATCTCGGCGGATTTGATCGCCGAACCTGCAATTTGCAGTTGGGTCAAGGCGGGCATACCGCGCTGCATGGGACGGGGGGTGCCGTTCTTCGAATTGTAGAGGCGTGCGGTGATCGCGGGGGCTTCCGGCGGGCAAGTTTCCGTCCAGAACAGGTTTAGGCTATGGGTCTGTTTGGATCGCGGCCGCCTTTTGATTCGCGTGAGCCTTTCTTGGGTCACCACCGGTCGCGGCACGGGATTTACCGTAATTTCGTAGCGATAGTCGGTGTTCTCATCCTCGCCCGAGGCAACGAGAGAGATCGAGAATGTCTCCTGGCCGCGGAGCGCCACCCACTCGATGCCGCCACGAAAGGCGTCGCCGTTGCCGCTGCCTTGCAGACAGCTCGCGAGGTCTTTGGATTGCGCAATCCGCGAAAGAAAGTCGATGGCGTCGAGAGCGTTCGACTTTCCGCTGGCGTTGGTCCCGATGAGGACGGTCAGCGGATCGAAGAAGAGCGTCGCATCACGAAAGCTTTTCCAATTCGAAAGATGGATTTCCTTAATCATGGGATATCACTCGATCACGAGCCGGATTTTCGCGGCGTCGCGGCCCTTGAGCAGTTGCTCGACGTATTCCTGGAAGCGTTTGCGGAATTCATCCGGGGTCGCTGGGGTCCCGTCTGGAAAAAGCCTCTCGCGCAGGTCGTCGAGACGCACCTGCACTTTCGACAAACCTGAAAGGGCTTGCTGGATGGCCGCGAGAAATTCCTGGCTGATTTCGTCCGGCAACTCCTTGTCCGTGGTGAAGTCGCCGAGCAGCTTTTTCTGCGTCGGCTTGAGGAGATCGAAGTGGCTCTGGATGACTG
>Ga0163147_10007573_pt1 | contig 12270 bp, 11 predicted proteins | sample OliLakLV19MP6G1_FD_148597 | JGI IMG/M metagenome (GOLD analysis project Ga0163147, IMG submission 148597) | Freshwater microbial mat bacterial communities from Lake Vanda, McMurdo Dry Valleys, Antarctica- Oligotrophic Lake LV.19.MP6.G1 | ecosystem: Environmental > Aquatic > Freshwater > Lake >...
CACCATAGTCACGGTTGAGCCGTTCCGCTAACCAGTCCTCTAATCGCTCTAGTTTGGTTTCTGCCCACGACGCGAGGTTGACCACTATCGGGATCGGCTTTGTGTCGTCGTTTTCCGCCTCAGCGATCAAGTCTTTCGCTAGTTCGAGCAGAGTCATGGTTTTGCCCGCGCCGGGAGCGCCCAAAATCAGCAGGGCGCGTCCTGTACGGCGGAACACGTCTATGATTTGTGCGCCAGAGGTCAGCGTGATCGTTTCGTAGTCGGGGTTGGCAAGCTGCTTCTTGATCTGCGGCTCAACGGCTTCACGGCGCTGTTCAGCGGGTAGGTCAAGCCACACATCCCCGATCTTGTTCTTTTCGTAGACGCCTTTAATCCAGTATTCGCGCACTTTGCGAAGGAGAATAGAGCGGTAGTCATCGTTACGCAGTTTTTTGTCGGGGGAGGACGAGACAGGTCTCGTCCCTACAGGCGGTAGGGTAGGGGGCGGGGTAGGATTAGGATGTTCAAGCGCGAGTTTAAGTTGGCGTAATCCTTCGCGCTCGTCTTTTACAAAATCGGTGTATTGTCGATTGCTAAAAAAAGTGGTTATTTCAGTCGGCTGAATCAAAATGGGGCAAAACACTTTGTTGTTCTTAATCGCGTCTACCCATTCATCTTTACAGGGGTTCGATGCCATACTGTTTGGGGAGAAAACTGCGACAACAGCCTGAGATTTTTGCAGCCCTTTGGGAATCTCGTCGTACCAGAAACCGCCTTTGGGAATATCGTCATGGTCACGCCATGTTTGATGACCCCAAGCGCGGATTTGATCACGCAGACGGATAGCGAATTCGACATCTTTGCTGCTGTAGCTGATGAATACCAGCATGAAGTGAGTCCTATGCTATGGAGCGATCAACACGACTCGTATTGTAGCGTGAATCAGGAAATTGTAGGGGCGTAATAAAAACGGACGCGCCGTTGCGCGTCCCTACGGATGTAGAAAATTGGGGCAGGGGAGGGAAATCAGGTGCGGGCTTCGGGGTGACGCTTGAAGTCTACGAAGCGATAGCCGACTCCGCGTTCGGTGAGGATGTAGCGCGGGTTGGAGGGGTCTTCTTCGATTTTTTCGCGCAGGTAGTTGACGTACAGGCGGACGTAATGCGCCTCGTCGCGGTACTCGTAGCCCCACACTTTCGCCAGCAGTTGATCGTGCGAAACCGTCCAGCCCGCGTTCTCGATCAGGTGATAGAGCAGGCGATACTCGGTGGGGCGCAATTTGACGCGCTCCCCGTTAACAAGTACCTCACGACGGTTGAAATCGACGCTGAGGCGCTCATCAATTTTCAGCACGGCTTGATCAGGTGAACTGGATGGCGTGTCGAAGCGGCGCATCACCGCTTTGATGCGACTGGATAGCTCACGCGGTCCAAACGGCTTGGAGATGTAATCGTCTGCGCCGAGTTCTAACCCGTACACCTTGTCGTTTTCTTCGCCCTTTGCCGTGAGCATGATCACCGGAATGTTGGTGAATTCGCGCAGCATTCGCAGCGTCTCGAACCCGTCAAGTTCGGGCATCATCACGTCCAAGAGGACAATATCAGGGAGTTTGGTACGCACGGCTTCGAGCGCCTCTAAGCCGTTGTGCGCTTCAACGACTTGATGCCCCTCAATTTCGAGGTTCATGCGAATAAAGTTGATCATGCGCGGTTCATCATCTACGACAAGGATACGTTTACCGTCGCGCCCGGTTGTTTTTGGAACTTTACTGGTCATAGTGTCCCCTAGTCGTTACGGAAGGGCAGCGGGAACTCGGCGGCGTCGGTAGCCGATGGCAGCACTTCGATGAAGGTGATACGCCACCAAGGAATAATCAGGGTGTTCACGCCTTCTTCAGTGAACTCTAAATCTTTGTCGCCTTTTTCACGCACATTCTTACCAACGAAAACGTTATCGGCGGGTTTGGGCATATCTTCGACATCACATTTGATGGGTTCGGCGTTCGCTATATGTACGAGTAGGGTAAACATATCGGGCTGTCCTGTTGATAGGTTTTAGGTTGTGAAGTAGATGTGGGCAACCAAGCGACCGAGCCGAATTTCGTCCCCGTCGCGCAGCACACGCGGCTGCTGTGGGATGAGTCTTTGCCCGTTGAGATGCGTTCCGTTGGCGCTGCCCTTGTCGATGAGTACAAGCGCCTCCTCAGTACGCAGAATCGCCGCGTGGACACGGGATACCCCTTTTTCGGCTGCCCCATAGGGTGACAGGTCAATATCAGGCGGCAAGCGGTTGTCGGTGTCTTTGCGTCCGATGATCACCTGTTCGATGGGACGTACAACGATGGGGGTAGGGTGATCCAGCACATGCAGCATGATCATCGCGCCGGCTTGAAAATGCGTTGTCCCGTAGCTCGTGCGCCATTCATAATGTTCAAGGGACTGATCAATCTGTTTTGTGGGACTTTCAGCCGGCGCTTCGCTCGAAATTGGCTGACCACAATCTTCGCAGAAGAAAAAGCCTTCTCGATTTGCGTACCTGCAATACTGACATGCTCTCATACGCTTGCTCAGGCGTCCTCTTCATGTTCGTCCATGACGGCTGTTCCGCCAAGTAGGTAGCGTGTCTGATATTTTATATTCTTACGACCCTTTGCTGATAGGGTCTGTGTAAAGGCAACCTGCTTCGCGTCTTGACGCACTTGTTCCGCTAGTGAACCCTCGCCAAGTTGAAATAATCGAGTCGCCAGTTTTTCTAAACGACTGGTTGCCTCGACAAAATTACCTTCTTCAAGCGCCTCTTGAGCGCGTTCTTGCATCCTGTAGAGCGTTAGGCGACCCAGTGCATCCAAGATTGCGGGGGGCGTTTCGTCGGTTTGCGGCGTGCGCGTGACACCGAGCGAAATATCGCTCAAACATTGGAATCTTTGCTGATCGCTCGACAGAATGTCACCTGATGCTACCATACGGGCAATTGCCTGATAACCTTCGCGCATGTTGGCGGGAAGTTCAAATTGCAGGAGGATGCTCGTTATCCGATTGATTTGCAAATTGCCGAGCGGGATAAGCCCTTCTTCGATGGATAGGGATTGAGGGTTGGGCATCAGTTTGAACGCCGATTCCAAGCGCACGCCGATGTCGGGCGCAACCGATAGAGACAGGCGATCCACAAAGCCGTTTGACAAACTCCGCACATGCTCATCTAAGAAGCGAACCACCGAGCGAGAGGTTTTGATGTAGTCGGATGCGCCGCCCGTGATTGACGCAAGCTGATCCAAAAACTTGTCATTCCACTCGTCGCCAAGACCCATCGCGCTGATGGAAATCCCCTCCTGCGTAGCCTTCTGCGCGAGTGCAAGGCACTTCTCTTGATCGCCGTAGGTGTTGCCGTCAGTCACCAAAATAACGTGGTTCACAAGGCGCGGCGCAAGGTATTTCTTGTTTTCTTCGACTCCGGCGGACAACCCGCGAAACATTTCTGTACCACCGAAGGCTTTTAACATGGCGATTCGGGCTTTGAGTCCAGGTTTGTCCATGACCGTCGTTGCAGGAATCACGACTTCGGCATGATCGTTGAATGCCACCACTGACAAAATGTCTTGTGGGGAAAGCTGGTCAATGATTTTATGGGCGGCAACCTGTACCCGTTCAATTCGTTTGCCGTTCATCGAGTTACTTTTGTCGAGAACCAGCGTCAAGTTGAGATGCGTTTGCAGGCGAATCTCTTCTTGCGCTGCCTCGGCACGCGGGTCGGGCAGAATCTCTGCCAGCATGTACACAACCTGAGACTCGGTTAGGGGAAACAGGTTGCGCTTGCTTGGAGTCACCCGAAGCGAAAACGCCAGCGGGTCTTGTGGACGCTGCTTGGCTTCCTGATTGTAGGCAATCCGCTCTGTGTAATTCAGGAGAAGATTGTACGCGGCAGTGATTTCTGTGAATTGAACGGCTGCGCCGGGATTATCCTGATTAGTATCAGGGTGTAAGCGCCGGGCTGCGCGTCTATAGGAATCGCGTATGTCTTCTTCCGAGGCGTCGGGCGAAACGCCTAGAATTGCGTAAGGATCGAAATCAACAGACATAGAACCGTTCTAACCGGGCAAATTAAGCAGGATCACGGTTACGTTGTCTAAACCACCGCGCTTGTTGGCTAAAGCGACCAATTTATTACAAGCATCTTGTGGATTAGCATTCTGTCTTATTATATCCGCAATTTCACGATCTTGCACCTGGTTCCAAAGTCCGTCACTGCACAGCATCAAACGCGATTTTGGCGGCACACGACGGAACAGGGTATCAATTTCTACAACCTCGTTTTGACCAAGAGCGCGGTAAAGGACGTTTTTCTGCGGGTGGTCAGCGGCTTCTTCTGGCGTGAGTTGATCAAGCTCGATCAAACGCTGCACCAGCGAATGATCGCGGGTCAACTGCTCGATATTGTCTTTCGTAAGTAAGTAGACGCGGCTGTCACCGACATGGGCAATGTAGGCAAGATCGCCAATCAAGATGACTGCGCTAAATGTCGTACCGCCGTCTGGAACCTGCGTCATGATGTCGGCGTTTGCCTTTTGGACGGCTTCGGTCAACGCTTCGGTGATCGGCACCTGATTATCTGTTTGACCGCTCAACATCGGCAGATAGATGGTGCTGGTCACCTGTGTGGCGACGGTCTTGACTGCCAATGCCGACGCTTTTTCGCCATCGTGATGTCCGCCCATCCCATCGGCGACGATGAATAAGCCGAAATCGGGACGTTCGTCGTTACTGCGACTGCTCACAAAATACGAAATTGCCGCATCCTGATTATTGCTTCGCACCATGCCTACATCGCTCAATTGACCAAAGATAAGGTGGTCACCCCCAAGATAGGTCAACAGCGATTCCTGCGAAAGCGGGCGGGTCGCGCCATCAGGGATCAAAATTGGAGCAGTGGTGATCAGCGGCGCGGTTTCCTGAAGAGGCGACTCCGCCTTTGTCGTTGGAACTGCGCCCGGTGTTATTGACCCGTTCAACGCTCCATTGTCCGAGGCTGACTTGGGTTGGGGTTGGTTATTAAAAAAACGGCGGAACAAATTCATGATTCTCTCCGAAGTGCGTTTTTAAGTGCCAAGTGGGAAGGCATACAGAGTGTGATCTAACGATCCGATCAAGACGACATCCCCGGCGATGTGAGGCATTGCGGTAATAGCACCTCCGGTTTTATATTTCCACCGTTCTTTGCCATTTTCGGCACCTATACAGTAGAAATAACCGTCCGTTCCGCCAAAATACACAGCATCTTTGTGAACGACAGGTGAGGCGACGATAGGTTTACCCGTGTCAAACTTCCACTTTTCACGCCCGTTTTGTGTGTTCACCGCGTAGAGTATGCCGTCTGTCGAGCCAAAGAAGACGAGCTGTTTGTATTCGGCGGGCGAAGAAATGATCGAACCGTGGGTGCGAAAACGCCACGAGTTAAACCCCGTATTGATGTCGAGCGCATACAAAAAGCCATCGCCTGAGCCAACATAGCAGATGTTGTCTACCATATTGACCAACGGCGAGGAAATTATGTTGCGGCGGGCGCGATACGTCCATTTGCGGTTGCCCGACAGCGTAAATGCTGCGACTTCGCCCGATTCTGCGCCAACGATCACCAGTTCGTTGGTCACAAACGGGCGACTGCGGACTGGGGTTTCAATATCGGCAGCCCAATGCTGACGACCATTGGGTGCGGCAAGCGCGTACAACTTGCCATCATCGCTTCCGAAGAAGACGAAATTATGTGCGACTCGCGGCGTGCTGCGAATGCGATCTTTTGTCGGAAACGTCCAACTGATGCGTCCAGAACGGAAATCGACTGCATAGAGCGTGAAATCTTCAGAACCAAAGACGACAGTACGGTTCATTTCGTCCAGCACAGGCGACGATGCAATGCCACCTTTGGTCGGAAATTTCCACAGAAGTTCACCGGTGTCCAATTTCAGCGACCAGATATTGCTGTCATAGGAGCCGACAAAAGCCTGATCTTTCGTTGCCGTGGGGCTGCACCGAATTTCATCTTCTGTCTTGAATGTCCATTTCGGCTGTATGGTGCCGATGTTGGTCGTCCCTTCACGGAAAAAGTCAGTGGAGGGGGTTTCTGGCGCAGGAGGTTGATACTGCGGCTGAGCGCCGTACTGGGGCGGCTGTGCATACTGTGGTGGATACTGCTGCGGCGCGTATTGTGGAGGATACTGCGCGGGCGGGTAATTGGGTGGCTGTTGTATAGGCGCTTGGGATGAGGATGGAAGCATCATGGGGCGGTAGCGCAGGGTATCGAGCGACTCTTTCATCTCACGGCACGAGCGAAAACGTTCTGCGCCGCTGAACAAAAGCGCTCTATCGATGATGGCGATCATGCCCGGTGGCACTTTTGGATTTAAAACTGCAATGGGGCGCTCGTGAAAACTGAACGGCGGTTCCAACCGGGGGTCTTTGCGCGTCAAAATGTGATGTAGGGTTGCGCCTAAGCTGTAAATATCACTTTGGGGCGACACATCCCCCTTGTATTGTTCGGGTGCAGAATAGCCTTCCGTACCGATCATGGTGTTTTTGGCGCCGCTCACGAACGTTTTGGCAATCCCAAAGTCGATCAAGCGGACTTTGCCCAAGCTATCGATCATAATGTTCGACGGTTTTACGTCGCGGAACACGATGGGGTCAGGCTTTTGAGTGTGCAGATACTCTAACACATCGCATAAGTCGATTGCCCATTCGATCACTTTCTCGACGGGGAGTTCTTTGGTCTGCGCCAGCAGAATTTCCAAGTCTTTCCCGTTGATGTATTCCATCACAAGGTAAGCGCGTTCATTGAGATCAAAGAAATCATAAATCTGGGGGATAGCAGGGTGACTCAAGGTTGCCAGAATATTGGCTTCACGCCGGAACGTTTTGAGCATGGATGCTCGAAGCGCCCCATCGCTGACTTGAGTCTGCATTTCTTTAATGGCAACCAGCTTACGCACGTCCGTAAAGTTCAGGTCACGCGCTTGGTATACCGTACCCATCCCTCCGCCGCCCAACACGCCCATAATCTTGTAGCGATTGTGCAAGACGTGATTCGGTTTTAGCGAGGTGTCTTGACTGTTATCGCCTCCCCCCGCGAATTGTGTCGTCTCAGGCATTCGACCTCACTTGTACACATCCAGACGCAACCATAACATCGCACCTTAATCTTGAAATAGTATATTGAACCTGCAACAATACCGCAATTAGAACGAATACGGTGTATTGTAACATGACCCCTCATGCGGTTTACCTTCACATTCCCTTTTGTACAACAAAATGTACATATTGTGCCTTTAACACCTATGTACAGCTCGAATTTTTGATTGAACCGTTTGTCGATGCGCTCATTAAAGAGATTCGTCTGGTGGGGCAGAATAAGCCCGGTTTGGATGTGCATACGATCTTTTTTGGCGGCGGCACACCGAGTCTGCTGCTGCCAGAGCAGTTTGCACGCATTTTTACGGCGCTGCGCGAGTCGTACAACGTTTTCCCGGATGCAGAGATCAGCCTAGAGGCGAACCCCAACGATCTCAACCGTGAATACATGATTGCGCTCCGTCGAGTCGGGTTTAATCGGCTCAGTATTGGAATGCAGTCTGCGAATGAGAACGAACTTCAGCTTTTCCGGCGGCGGCATGATAGTGACGCGGTTGTTCGCGCCGTTTCTGCGGCGCGTTCAGGCGGATTCGATAACCTGAACCTTGACCTGATCTATGGGATACCGCATCAAACGTTAGACGGTTGGCGCAACACATTGACTCAAACGCTGGTACTCAAGCCGGAACATATTTCACTGTACGCGCTCGGTTTGGAAGAAGGCACGCCGATGGAACGTTGGGTCGAAACCGGACGTTTGCCCGCGCCCGATGATGATCTCGCGGCGGATATGTACAATTTGGCTACAGAACTGCTTGGTGCGGCGGGTTACGAACAGTACGAGATCAGCAATTGGGCGCGTCCCGGTCTGGCGTGCAAGCACAATTTGCAATACTGGCGCAATCTGCCGTACCTCGCTTTTGGTCCCGGCGCACATGGCTGGGCGGCGGGGGTGCGTTATTCTGTGCTGTTGTCACCGCAACGTTACATCAAAGTGATGAACACCATGAACGAGGCTGCGGGGGCTTACGACTTCCCGCGCACGCCAGCAACAGATATGTTTGATGTGATTGAGCGAGAAGGGGAGATCGCGGAAACGCTCATTATGGGGCTGCGACTCACGCGGGAAGGGATTGACCGCGAGATATTCCGTCAGCGTTTTGGCGCGGATTTGCTGGATGTTCACCGCCAAGAGATTGACAAATTTGTGGGAAGGGGTTTGCTCACGGTTGATGATACGCGAGTCAAACTGACGGATGACGGGCGTTTGTTGAGTAATATTGTGTTCAGGGAACTGGTGTAAGGTAACTACGCCTCACCCCCGACCCCTCTCCGAAAAAGGAGAGGGGAGCAAAAAAACGAGGTTAGTATGTGCGCTGAAAGAGGCTTTCGGTGAGTTTCATCAAGCCAGCGGCGGCGCTCCCCTGCGGGTTTGCCTGTTCTAAGGCTTGCAAGGCTTCGCGGTAAAAGCGTGTTTCGTATTCCTGCGTAACCGCTTGAGCGTCTACCTGATCAAGGATGCTCACGGCGGCGGCGACTTCTTCTGCGCCGAATGTTTCCCGTCCGTATAGCTCGACCAACTCCGCACTTTGCGATAGCCCGTAGAGTACGGGAAGTGATTTTTTGCGCGAGAGGATGTCTGTCGCGGCGGATTTGCCCGTCACAGCGGGGTCGCCCCAAATGCCGAGGATGTCATCTCTGATCTGGAATGCTAGACCGAGATTCAGCCCGAAGTCTGCGAAATGTGCGGCGGTCACTTCATCATGCGAACCGATCAACGCGCCTATTTGAGCGCACGCCGATACGAGTGCTGCCGATTTGCCGCGAATCATGGAAACGTATTCGTCTACGCTGACATTTTCCTGACGCTCGAAGCGCATATCCATGTGTTGACCGCGTGTGAGTTCAATGTTGGTCGCGTTGAAGATTGCCCATACCTTCAGCGCGATCTCTGGTGGCGTGGTGAGCCGCTGCATGGCACTGTAGGCGAGGGCGAACAGGGCATCGCCTGTGTTGATGGCGTTCGGGCGTCCCCACAGCACCCAGACGGTTGGGCGACCATGCCGCGTCGGGCTGTCATCCTCAATATCGTCATGTACCAGCGAGAAGTTATGCAGCAGTTCGACAGCGGCGGCGGCGGGCAGGGCATCGCGGAAATTGCCGCCGGCTGCTTCGGCGGAAAGCATAAGCAGAATGGGACGGATGCGCTTGCCCGTCGGGTGATTGTACGGCTCACCGTCTTGATTGACCCACCCAAGCGGGTAGCGTATCATGACGCCGAAGTCGGGCGCGGTGATCATATCATCCACGACTCGACGCATGGTTGTGTCGAGTTCTGCAAGGTAACGATTAGCAAGTTGAGCGATCAAATGGCGCTAGTCCTTTAAGAGAGGCGTTTTTTGTAACTCTGCAATGGTTTGCGCTCCACTGCACAACATGGCGATGCGAAGCTGCGCGTTCAGTTCACGGATCAACTGGTCAACCGCTTCAACGGAAACGTCCGCCGCCTTGAGGAATGCACCCGCCAGCCCGCCCATTGTCGCGCCTAAGGCAATGGATTTGGCGATGTCAATGCCGTCACGCAAACCGCCGCTGGCAATGACGGGTAAATGAGGTGCGGCTTTGACGGCATATTGAATCGCTTCGGCGGTGGGGATGCCCCAATCGGCAAAGGCAGCCGCAACCCGCGCATGGAAGGCAGTCGGCGCACGGTGATACTCGACTTCGCTCCATGAGGTGCCGCCTGAACCCGCAATATCAATGGCGCTGACGCCCGCATTGACTAGCTCGCGCACGTTCTTTTCGGAAAAGCCCCAACCGACTTCTTTGGCGATCACCGGGAATTCCAACAGACGGCAGACGGCTTCAATTTTGGGCAGCAAGCCCGCGAAATTGGTATCGCCTTCGGGCTGTACCGCTTCTTGCAGCACATTGAAATGAAGAATCAAGGCATCTGCGCCGATCATTTCGACAGCGCGGCGACATTCATCAATGCCGTAGCCGTAGTTAAACTGCACCGCGCCTAAATTGCCAAACAAGAGTACGTCAGGCGCAACATCGCGTACTTTGTAGGTGTAGGCGAGTTCAGGGCTGCGAATACCAGCTCGTTGTGACCCCAAGCCGAGCGCAATTTTGTGGGTTTGCGCGGCTTCTGCCAGATTACGATTAATTTTCAGCGCGAGGTCTGTCCCGCCCGTCATGGACGAGATCAAGATGGGCGCGTTGATGGTTTTGCCGAACAACGTTACACGGGTATCGACCTCACTCAAGTTTATTTCGGGGAGCGCCTGATGCACAAAACGATAGCGTTCTAACCCGGTGGTCAAATGAGGAAATTGTACATTTTGTTCGAGGTTAATGCGGATATGGTCTACTTTGCGATCTTCAATCGAAGGAGTCGCCGTGACTTTTGTCATGGAAGCGTGTTTCCTTATTGTGAACAAGCCAATCGTACCTGATCACTTCAAGCCGTGTCAACACTGGCAGTGCTTGATATTCTCTGTATAATTTGGCTTCTGAACTCAATTTTGCTCTATGCGGAGGGGAAAGAATGGCGTCAACCGATGAACGTGTCCGTAATATAGTCGTCGACCTGCTCGGCGTTGATCCTGAAAAAGTCCTGCCACCGGCGCGTTTCCGTGAAGATTTGGAAGCGGACTCGCTCGATCTGGTCGAACTGATCATGGCATTTGAAGAAGAATTTAGCGGCGAAATCAGCGATGAAGATGCCCAGAGAATTACGACGGTTGGTGAAGCGATCACCTATATCAACGAGCGCATGATCAACTAGTAGTGCAAAAATAAGTAAAGAAACCTCACCCTCAACCCCTCTCCGAATTCAGGGAGGGGGGAAAACAAAAGCCTCACCCCCAACCCCTCTCCGAAACAGGAGAGGGGAGAAAACTTCTTCCTGCTTCTAGTCCCATTAGTACAGCGTTGAGCGTAAACAGCAAAGCTAGAAATATCCCGCCCGCCCCAAGCGTTACAGGCAAGCCAAATCCACGCATTAAATTGATGGCGTTGGTTAAGCCGATGAGGATTGCTAGAACGCCCACAACACAAATCCCGATGCTGATTAACCTGTGAAAACGTCTTAGCCCGCCGCTGATGCCGATCATGCCGCCGAATAGCGCGATCATTGACAGTAAGACTTGCTGGCGATAATTCGGGTCGTTGGGGGTGTCCAGAATTTCGAGCGGGGGTAAAAGGGCGGCGGTGATCAAGAGGATCAGCACGATTTTGAGGATTTTTAGGCTAATCGCCTCACCCCCCAAAGATGACCTCACCCCCCAACCCCCTCTCCGAAAAAGGAGAGGGGGAGTTAGGGGTGCAAAGCCAATCATAAGGGCGAATAAGGCGAGAGGCAAGCGTAGTAGGAAGCTGGTCAAGAGGGGCGGTTGTTCGCCGCGCACGGCATCGAGCAGACTTGCCCATTCACCAAGATCGTAGCCGCCAAGCGTCAAACTGACGCCGGGATTAATCACCCAAGGGAGCAGATAGCACACGAGCATGACGGCGATCAACAGTAGCAAACGTAAGCGCATCAGTTTGATCCTGCAAGGGCGTCGATTCGCCCGCGAATATGATCATCTTCTGCTTTCTGCGACTCGAAAAAGTTGACCATAAATTCGCTGCGGCGCTGGCGCAGTGCCATCGGCGCGACGGCGCGAATATCATCAATGGTGGCAAGTTCACGGCTATCAGATGCGGCATGAGCGCGGGCGGCTTCAAACATGGTGTATTCGGCGCGATGCGAATCAATGTCTAACTCGTTGACAAGGCGCAAACCGAGCGTTATGGCGTCGTCGGTCAGCGTCGTATCCTGCAAGCGTTCGCGGGCGTACAGAATTTCGTCGCGCACAATCGCCGTTTCTTCTTCCCACTGGCGCACAAACGGATTGGGGTTTTGACGGTAGGCACGCACACGGCGATAGACTTCTAAGCGTTCAGTGGCTTCCGTCAAGCCGCGCACGTTCACGCGCAAGCCAAAGCGATCCATGATTTGCGGGCGCAAGCGACCTTCTTCAGGGTTCATCGAGCCGATCAACACAAAACGAGATCGATACGTCCCCGCCATTGCGCCGCGCCGCACGGTGTAACTTCCCGCCGCCGCCGCGTCCAAGATGGCGTCCACAATTTCATCATTCAACAAATTGACTTCATCAATGTAGAG
>Ga0163147_10007578_pt1 | contig 12266 bp, 10 predicted proteins | sample OliLakLV19MP6G1_FD_148597 | JGI IMG/M metagenome (GOLD analysis project Ga0163147, IMG submission 148597) | Freshwater microbial mat bacterial communities from Lake Vanda, McMurdo Dry Valleys, Antarctica- Oligotrophic Lake LV.19.MP6.G1 | ecosystem: Environmental > Aquatic > Freshwater > Lake >...
ACCGCGCACGACACGTTTTGGGATTTCATATCGCTCACCCCCGAATCCATGCACATGGTGATGTGGATCATGTCGGATCGCACCCTGCCGCGTTCGCTGCGGATGGTCGAAGGTTTTGGCGTACATAGTTTCCGCCTGATTAATGATGCCGGCGAATCAACCTTCGTCAAATTCCATTGGCGTCCCAAGCTCGGCTTGCAGTCGACCATTTGGGATGAGACCGTCAAGATCTCCGGGGCTGACCAGGACTTCCACCGCCGCGATATGTTCGAAGCCATCACGGCGGGTCATTTCCCAGAATGGGAATTCGCGGTGCAGCTTTTCACCCAGGAGGACGCGGACGGTTTTCCATTCGACCATCTGGACGCGACCAAGCTGATTCCCGAAGAACTGGTGCCCTTGCGCGTGATCGGACGCATGGTGCTGGATCGCTGGCCGGACAACTTCTTCGCTGAAACCGAACAGGTTGCTTTCTGTCCTTCTCATGTCGTGCCAGGCATCGATTTCTCGAATGATCCGCTGTTGCAGGGCCGTCTGTTTTCCTATCTCGACACCCAGCTTTCGCGCCTGGGTTCGCCCAATTTTCACCAGATCCCTGTCAACGCGCCCAAGTGCCCGTTTTCGAACCATCAGCGCGATGGGCACATGCAGATGGGGCAACCGGTGGGTCGGGTTGCGTACGAGCCCAACTCCTTATCCAAGGACTCGCCGCGCGAAACGCCGGCCCTGGGCTTTCACAGCGCTGCGGTGACGGAAACCGGCGAGAAGGGTCGCATCCGTGCCGAGAGCTTCGCCGACCACTACAGCCAGGCGCGGCAGTTCTATGTGAGCCAGACTGCGTATGAGCAGGCCCATATCGCCTCGGCGTTGGTGTTTGAGCTGTCCAAGCTCGAACATGGGCACGTGCGCGCGGCGGTGGTCGGTCACCTGCGACATATTGAAGAAGACCTGGCCAGCCGGGTTGCCGCGGGCCTTGGGTTCGACAAAATGCCCGATGCGCCAAAGGCCGCGGCGCCGGTGCAGAAAATGCCGCCTTCGCCCGCATTGCAGATCATCGGCAAGATGAAAGACACGCTCGTAGGGCGCGCGATTGCCATTCTGATCGCGGATGGTTCAGACGGCGCGGTCATTAGGACGATCAAGAAGGCCGCGAGCGCTGCGGGAGCCAGCGTGAAGATCGTCGCCCCCAAAGTGGGCGGCGCAAAGCTTGCCGATGGCTCGATGCTGGCGGCTGACGGGCAACTGGCGGGAACCCCTTCCGTGCTCTTCGACGCCGTCGCCGTAATCCTCTCCGATGAAGGCTCAAGGGCGCTGTCGATGGAAGGCGCTGCGATCGATTTCGTACGCGACGCTTTTGGTCATCTCAAGGCAATCGCCGTCGACAAAGGCGGCCGGGCGCTTCTGAAGATCGCGCATGTCGGACAGGACCGAGGCGTCGTGGATGCCCATGACAAGAACGCGTTTATTGCTGCGGCAAAGACTCGCCAATGGGACCGGGAAAAGTCCGTTCGAACACTGGCATAGCGCCATCCGCTTCCCCCCGCAGCGCCGGGGAGTCTCAAGATAGCGCCGGCTTTCCGAAAGTGCTTCGGCGGCGGGCAGAACCGTCGACCGCGAAACGCCGCGGGTCGCTCGCGGCGGCCTCGTCAACGATCGCGCTGTGTGGAAGCAGCCATCGAAGGCGCATCCTTCGCAGAAACGTACCTTCGTCGCCCCGGTCAGACCACCTTGCGGCCACTGATGACGCGGATCAGGATCACCACGACGGCAATTACCAGAAGGACATGAATGAGGCCGCCCATGCTGTTGGCGGTCATCATTCCGAGCAGCCAAAGGATAACAAGCACGATGACGATGGTTTCGAGCATTTCTTTTTCCTCACGATTGATGACAGTGGGTGAATCGGGTGCAGTACAACGTTCGTGAGGACCGTCCCCACGCCACAGTGTGAACGCGACCAGGGCCAGCGTCGGTGCGGTGCCACACGCACTGTGATGATTTTCGCGAGCCCGTGCGGCTTCGGCAATACGTTCGGCCTCGCACAGACCGAAAGGAAGGTCAGCGCCGATGATCGCTGACCCACGTTAGTACCTGCTTAAAAGACCCTGTCCCTGGCCCACACGACAACCGAATCAGGCTGAACCGTTCAGAACGTAACCCCCAAAACCGATCTTCGCACTGGCACGCCGGTGTGGCTCCCCAATGGCCCGCCTTGCCTCCCTTTTGAGCACCTCCGAGAAAGCTTCAAAGTCGACATCGCCGTGATCGGCGCCGGTGTCACCGGGGCCCTGGTCGTTGACGCTCTCTTGCGGACAGGTCGCAGTGTGGCGGTCCTCGATCGCCGCGGCCCCGCCGAGGGTTCGACTGCGGCCAGCACCGCCTTGCTCCAGTTTGAACTGGACACTCCCTTGAGCCTTCTTTCAAAACAGATCGGCCGCGAGCGGGCCGCGAGCGCCTACTGGCGCTCGGCGTCCGCCGTGAATTACCTGCAGGGACGGATAAGAGACCTCGGTCTGAGATGCGCCTTCAAAGAACGCACCACTGTCTATCTGCCGGGCGACGTCCTTGACGTCAAGGGCTTGCGCAGCGAAGCGGTGCTTCGGGCGGCCTTAGGCCTGCGGTCCCGGTTCATCGCCCGCGATGAGCTCTTTTCCCTCACCACCATTGAAGGCCCCGGGGCCATACTTTCGGCGGGAAGCGGTGAGGTAAATCCGGTGGCTCTCGTCGCCGGTCTGTGGCGGTCCGCGGCAAGACGTGGGGCACGTTTGTTCTCACCCGTGGACGTGATCGATGTCGAATCACGACCCTCATTCGTACTGCTGACCGCGCGCGGGGGCCTTGAGGTGCGAGCGAAGCACGTCGTCTTTGCGACCGGCTACGAACCCTGGAAGTTCGTAAACATGAGAGGACACCGGATCGTGTCCACCTGGGTGATGGCCACGCCCCGGCAGCCCAAAAGGCTCTGGCCAAGCCGATCCTTGATCTGGGAAGCGTCCGATCCCTATCACTACCTGCGGACCACCAGCGACGGCCGCATCCTGATCGGCGGCGCCGATGAGGACTTCGCTGACGACAAGAAACGTGACTCACTGATACCAACCAAGGTCCGAGGGCTGAGGCGGAGGCTCGAAGCCCTCCTCCCAGCCGTGGATTCGACGGCGGAGTTCGCCTGGGCTGGGTCGTTCGGGGCGAGTACGACAGGCTTGCCCTCGATGGGCGAGGTTCCCGGAGCCAATCGCTGTTTTGCCATCCTTGGTTATGGCGGCAATGGAATTACCTTCAGCGCGGTCGCCGCCCAGGTCATTCAACGGGCCATCGCGGGACTTCCCGATCCCGATCAAGACCTTTTCGCCTTCAGGTCGTAGGGCAACGTCGACTGGCGCCCCAGAGATCATGAACGAACGCGCCCCGAAGAAGCAGCCATCTCAGGCGAGGCCTTCGCCGAAAGGACCCCCGACCGCTTACGGCACGCTGCGCGCCACCCTTGACCGCACCGAGGACTCCCACTGCCGCCCTGGTGACGCGGCTCCTATTCGAGTCCTTCTCCTCCGGGAGCTCGTCGCGGCGCAGCCTCATCATTGTCGGGCTCTTCACGGGGTCGTTCGCCCAGTACACGGCGAGGCCCGCGGTCAGGGCAATAAGGCTCGCGCCGACCGTGATGGCCAGCCCCTTGTGCTTCCTGACCTGCGGCCGGACGTCGAACGCTTCGTGGCGGCGGCGGTCGAGCTCGGTGATGTAGGCGCCGAGAGGAGACGATCCCGAGAGCGATCGGAACCACCAACGCGACTTAGGATCCAGGCCGAGCGGATGAATGAGCTCGGAACGTTTTCTGAGATCGGTCAGGGTGAGGATCGCCTGCAGGAGTACCACTCTACCGTTTTGAGCAAGAACCGAGCCACCTTGCGCACCAGGGTCACGCGCAACGCATGGATGGCTGAGGGCAAACCCGGCGCGGGCGCCGCAGACCCCAGGCGTGGCTCCTCTTACCGCGCTCAGCGGACTTAATGCGCGCTGGCGCACAGTGTGCCTGGGCGTGGACCGGTACAGTGACACTGCTATGCAGGACACCACGTTTGACAATCAGGGCGATCTCCTACTTCCATGAAACTAGGCGACCAACGGGCCAGCGGCAACGTCGAGGATCGGCGCGGCATGGGCGTGCGCGGTGGCCTGGGCCTTGGTGGGATCGCGATCGCAGTCGTCGCGTACTTCCTCGGCTTCGACCCAGGCGCGGTGTTGCAGGTGGCCGAGCAGGTTGTTCCCCAGACCGACACGCGCCAGGCGCCCACGGGCGCGCCCGCGGACCAGATGGGGCAGTTCGTCTCCAAGATTCTCGGTAGCACCGAGGTCGTCTGGGGGAAAACTTTCCAGCAGTCGCGAAGCGAATACCGCCCGCCGACGCTGGTTCTGTATGAGGGACAAGTGCGCTCGGCCTGCGGCCTGGGCCAATCAGCCACCGGCCCCTTCTATTGTCCCAGCGATGAAAAACTCTACCTTGACCTCACGTTCTTCCACGAGCTGCAGACGCGCTTTCGCGCGCCGGGCGATTTCGCCCAGGCCTACGTGATCGCGCACGAGGTGGGCCACCATGTGCAGAAGCTCAGCGGCACCCTCCGACAAACGGAATCCGCGCTCGGCTCCCAGAACGACGCCAACCAGGCCTCGGTGCGCATGGAACTACAGGCCGATTGTTACGCCGGCGTGTGGGGACACCACGCAGGCGCCATGAATCAACTGGATCAGGGTGACATCGCGCAGGCCCTCAACGCCGCGACGGCGATCGGGGACGACCGACTGCAGAAGCAGACGCAGGGCCATGTCGTGCCCGAGTCGTTCACTCACGGCTCCTCCGAGCAGCGCGTGCGCTGGTTTAAGCGCGGCATGGACTCCGGCAGCCCGAAGGACTGTGACACGTTCTCGGCCAACTCTCTTTGACGCCCGGCGGGCCGCGCCTCGGGTAGATCGGGAAGGACGCTCGCCGGACCGCTCTCTGCGGGTAGTGGTCGCCCCCTGAAGTGGAGCGGCAGACCTATGCGGGGACGACGTGGCCGAGAGCGCGGGGTCTGAGAGTGGTGGCAAGGCGGCCGTCTAGGACGTGCTGTCCGAGCCATTGGGAAACGTGGCGAAGCTGGCGGTGTCCCGTCGTGTGTCCATAAAGGTACGAGCGAAATTCGGTCGCGTAGCCATTCGCAGTCAGGACGCGATGCGTCTCACGGGCAAACGAGTACGGGATTCTCAGGTCGAGGAGACCGTGACCGATGAACACAGGCGGCGAAAGCGAGGTTGCGGGCGCGATGTGATCGAGGAAGGGCAGCGCGGTGGCCAGAGCGATGATTCCATCCACCTCTGCTCCCAGGCGCAGACCGGCGTTGAGAGCGACGGCGCCGCCCTGCGAGAAACCCATCAGCACCAGTCGTTGACCGGAAGGAGCGCGGTTACGTTCGGCTTTGACGATGTTGCACACCGTCTCGGTAGCCTCCTCAAGTCCTCCCACGTCCATCTGGCTGCGATCACAGGTCTTGAGGTCATACCAGGCCAAAGCCGCGCACCCTCCGAGAATTGAGAGCGGTCGCGCCCTGGCCTTCGGAAGAATCCACCGAATGCCTCGCGAGCCAACGTGCATCCGAATCAGTTCGAATCCACGTTCCACCTCTTCGTCCGAAGTGGCCACTCCGTGGAGTCCGATGATCGAGATCGCGGTTTGTCCCATGATATCTGCCGTCTACGTCCTCTCCGCCGCGCCCGAGATGGGCCGCAGGATGCAGCAGAAGCAAGGTGCGTGCCGAGGGCGGTTCGAGGGCTGTGTCCGAGGTCACGAACCGTCCTTCGCGTCCTACAGGCGCCCGATTTCGTGTCAAGAGGTGCGCTTTTCGAGGTCGAGAGCGCACGCAACCAACAACCCTTGCAGCGGCTCGTCGATGGATGGCAACGCAAGTGCGATGACGCACACACGGTTTCTTCAAATCACCGCCGGATTCGGGTTTGAGCGGGATTTCGCGGCGATTGCCGGGGACTTGGACCCTGCTTGGGTCTGCCCTTGCCGCCGGGTCGTGCGGCCTGGAGCCACGATTCCGAGGTTCCGGTTTCCCGTGGCGACGCGGGAGCTCGCTCAGCGGCCCAACAACTGACGGTGCAGGGTCGCAGTGTCCGGCGTGTCGCGCGGATTCCAGAAGTGATCGCCGGTGAGGCGCATGTAAAGGTCCATCCCCGTGCCGATGGTGCCGTTGACTCCGGGGTAACCGCTCGCGGCGTTGCACCAGTAGAAATTCTTCCAGGGCGTCAAGGCCTTCAGACGTCCAAGGCCCATGTTCTTTGGGGTGAGATGCTGCCCATAGGAGTGGCCGCGCGGCGCCCAGCAGAAATCTTCATTGGTGGTGGGTGAGCCCGCCACGTGCAGGGCGATGTGCTTGCGCAGATTGGGAACGTGGTGCTGCTCCACGATGTCGATCAGCTTGTCCTCGACTTCCTTCTTCTTCTGCCGGTAGGCGCGGATGTCGCGGTCGCGCAGCTCGCGGAAGTAGTCGTAGTTGGCGGTAGTGGCAAGCTCGAGGATCTGCGAGCCCGGTGGGCACGTTCCCGCTTCATCCGTGTGCAGCGAGGGCGTCGCCATGAAGACCCAGGGACGGCTCCAGTCCTGGCGCATTTCCTGAGCCCAGGTTTCGTTCATGTCCCACTGCTCGAGATGCCAGGTGTTATGCCGGCCAAATCCGTGGTCCCTGAGGTCGATTCCTTTCAGCCCGAGGTAGACGGTGAGGGCGGTCTGTGAGTATTCGTACTTCAGGGCCTTCTGATACGGCCCGGGGAACTTCTCGAGACCGATGACCCGGGACATCTTCTGGGGATCGGCGTTACAGATGATGGCGGGTGCTTTGAAGACCTTGCCGTCTTGGGTCTGCACGGACTCGATGCGGTCGCCCGTCGCGCCGAACGAAGTCACTTCCTGTTCGTAGTAGACGTGGCATCCGTCGTGCGACGCGATGAACTCGACCAGGCGAGAGACCAGGTGCTTGAAGTGCTTGCGCGGGTAGTAGGCGCCGCGGTTGTAGCCGGAAAAGAGGCCGTTGTAGGCGAGGATCGAGAGATCCTTCGGCGGGCACATGAAGTTTCCCGCATTGGCGATGAGGACGGCCTGGGCCTGCTGGCTGAGGCCGCATTCGTCGAACACCTGCTGAAGCGTCTTGCCCATGTAACGGATCAGAGTCAGGAAACGCCAGCCCATTGTCGGAACCTGCCACCAGCGGAACTGGCCGGGCAACTGAGCGACCTCCGCGGTCAGGCGATCGAGGATGTTAGTGAAGGCCTGCACGCGAACGCCCTGGCCCGGATAAGCGGCCTCGATGTTGCGGGCCAGACGGTCGTAGCCATAGGGGATCGCCACCCGCTTCCGATCCGGAAGAATCACACGATCGTAGCCATCAGGGTCGAGTGACTCGAAGGCGATGTCTTCATTCAGATTGAGTTTCTGCAGGAACCGGAAGACCCGATCGCCCTCACCGCAGCCCCAGATGTAGTGAATCTGCGCGCAGAAGGAGAACTCGCCGTAGCTGAACGAGTGGACATAGCCGCCGGGCTGGTCGTGGGCCTCCAGCATGCAGACGCGCTGTCCGCTCTCGGCCAGAAGAGCGCCCACGGTGAGTGCGGCCATCCCCGTGCCGATGATGACGGTGTCGTAACGGGGATTCGATGCGTAGAGCCGATCTTGACGCCCCTTCTCCTCCGCCGTGAGGGCGCCGGTGCTGGGGGACTTGTTGCTGGTGGGGGGTTCAGGCATGGCGATGTCGGTGCTCAGCCTACCCGGTCCGGCGCGGTTCGGCACGATCGAGGATGGCGGGCCGCGTCCCCTGCGCGGAGCGCAGTGGAGGCCGACCTCGACGGTGGGCTTCTCGCTCGGGGTTTTGCGCGGCTGGCAAGCCGCGTGCGTTTCACCTACGCCCCTGGTGAAAGGGCGTTTGCGCTACGTCGAAGGCTCGGTGACCTGGCCTCAGGCACCCGTCCTCGCCACCCGCTCCGCTCGTTTGGCGACGATCGACGCCTGCTCCTTCAATACCCTGGCGTCGAGCGCCGCAAGATTCGCATGTCGGGTAAAGGCCGGACTCTTCGCGAGCACCGCCGCGGCGAGTTCCGTGACCCGGCGGCGGACGAAGGGGGCGGCAAGGCCTACCTCCTCCGCGAACGAAGTCCATGTCGAGGATTGGATCTCGTCGAGCGTGGACCTTCTCGCGATCTTCATCGCAAGATTGGGCGACAGATCGGGATAGGCCACCGTCGACAGAAGGTCGTAGAGCGGCGCTATTGCGAGGGCGCCGGTTTGGTGGAGCAGGCTGATAAGACGACCGGCAGCTTCGACTGCGCTCCCGCGAGGGACAAACGAAGTCCTTCGCGCCCCACGAGCATCGGCCGCGTGGGCAGCGTGTCGAGGAGTAGAGTCCAGCGATTATTCCCGATCGGGAACAATTCGGAACCTCCTGCTCCATTGACCGATGGCTTTCCCGCTCGGGAAGGCGAGAGTTCCGGCCTATGAATCAAGGCCCCTGGAACTCCTGGAAGTCCCCGGACACATGGCTCTTTAGTTACGGCCTGCGTCCTCGCGTTGCGGTCACACCGCCCCATGCTCGAAGGAAGTCCGTCACGAACGCGGCGTAGTCGGCAGGCTCGACGGTTACCTTCGCGAGGGACATGGCGGCGACCAGCGCGAGGTGATAGCCCTCCGCGCGCGTCCGCTCGGCGCGTTGATATGCAGGATGCGCGATATTGACGGTGACCGTGTTCTCGACCAGCCGCCCCATCGCCTCGTCGTCCGGACGCGACTCGAAGGAGAGGGAGAGGCCGTACCGCCCAGACTTGCGCACAGTGGTGGGTTGCTGCGCGGTTTGCTCCCCCTCGAGATCGCTCTTGCCAGAGCCGGCGACGTCCGCAGCCAACCCGTCAACCGGGGAGGCCACGGACCCGAGCTCCGCGTCATGAGGACCCGCGATGGCCAAAGCCGTGCCCTGCTCCTGGCCCTGGGCGGTGTTGCCAGGATCTGCGGCGCTTGCGTCATCGAAGAGCAGACCGCCTTCGGCCTGACGCAGCTCGACCGTCTTGAGTTTCTTTCCCGTGGAACCGAGGCGGTGCTCCACCAGCGAGGCGAGTGCCGGGTAGGCGCTCGACAGGTCCTCCAACACCCCCGCGAGATCGCGCTCGAACGGCCGGGCCGCCTTCCGGCGCGCCGCGTCGTCGTTGGCCGTGGTGTCCTCACCCCACGCCTGCAGCTTCTGGGTCACGGTTTCCTGGAGCGCTTTTCGGCACATCAGATAGAGCGCGCCGCGCATGCCGGAGCGAACGAAGTCCCCCTTGTTCAGGGTGAGGGACTCGGCGAGTGCGGGAAGCTCGATGAGCCCGGCCGCACGGTCGGGCGAGGGAGGATGCAGACCCAACCAGTCCCAGCCGCGTTTGATGATCTTGCCGAAGGTGCTGATGGCAATGCCTTGCTGGTCGGGAGGCAGCGGAACCGCGCTGCGCCACATGAGGCCGATGCCCGCCGCCTTCCTCTTTCGCGGCAGGCGGACTTCCACGAGGTCGGCGTCGCGTCGCGGTTCCTGGTCGAGAACCTCGCCATTGCATTCGAAGGTCACCCCATCGGGGTAGCGGGCCGAGAACGCACTGTAGAGATGCGGCTCGAAGAGCGCCTCGAAATGGCGGCGCACCGCCGCGGCCACAAATCCCCGATCGAGGAGCGGCGACAGCGGGTTCTTCAAGAACAGGCGGACGGCGGTGCCCCGGCCCGAAACGGCGCCGAAGGGCTCGCGGAAATGCCAGGGCGCCCGGCTCTTCGAGGCGAGCTTCCACTGGGTGGCGATGGGCGGACGTCCTGCGCTCGCGGTCTCCGTCCAGACCTCCCTCGAGACCAGGAGCCCCAGCTTGATGCCGACCCCCGCGAAACCGATCCCTTCGCCTCGCTCCTTCGCGCTACGCGCGAGATCGTGATAGCGCCTCAGTTCCGCGCGCCCCATCCCCATCCCGTTGTCACGAATGGTGATGGAACTCATCGCGACGTCGATGTCGAGGGCGATCCGCGACGCGCGCGAGTCGAGCGAATTCGCAATGGCCTCGGAGAGGATGGTCTCCTCGATTCCGTCCACATAGGCGTCGCGAAGATCCTCCAGAAGGTGAACCAGATCGACGCGCGTTTCACCCATGAATGGACGTGAGGTTACCGCCAGACGCCTTCGATCCCGCCCTTCGACCGCCTCTACCAGCCCGTGGTGGAGGGTCGAGGGCTGGCGCGGTGGCCGCAGGATCGGGGAGTTGCTGTTTCCGGCTGCTTTCGCAACGCGCCGGTGCCTCGTTCCGTCCATAGCTCCGTTTCCAGTCCCCGCCCAATCAAACCGGACGTGCGGGTTTCCCGCATCCGGCTTACGGTCAAGCCTGCCGTGAAGGGTTATGTGACCGGTCATGCTGGGAGAACTCTGGGTCCAGAGCGCGACGGCAGGGTTCGATAATCATCGAAGAGCCCGAGGATCGCGGAGAGCCGTTCGCCAGTCCATTCTTTCCAACCGACGCCGCGACGTTGGCTCTGTCGCCTCAAGTGGCGCCGCACTTTGTAGGCCACCCATTCGCGAACGTAGCTGAAGCAAGAACTCGATTGGCCGTTTCGGAAGTACTGAACCCAGCCTGCGAGAATCGGGTTGATCTCCTCGATCACCCGAGACACCGGCTGCGAGCGGTGAGCTCTAAAGATCGTCTTGAGTTTCCCGAGCAGGTCCGTGCGCTTCTTGAGTTTTGGAGACCGGTTCGGCCTCCACCGCCCTCGAAGCGTACGGACTCGTCGGAAGTCGAAACCCAGGAATCCAAAGCTCTCACCCTTCACGAGGTCGACCGAGCGACTCTTTTCTTCATTCACACTCACGCCGAGCTTGCCGAATTCCTCACGAAGTCTGCGGGGTAAGGCCTCAAAGAACTTGAACCCAGAGCAACGGCATGGCCCCGCGAGGATCACCAGATCGTCCGCGAAACGCACGTATTCCACGTGCGAGCGTTCCTTGTTGTGCCGGATGACGCTCTTCGCCTTCTCCAACATCCGATCTACCGATGTGAGGTAGAGGTTTGAAAGGAGAGGCGAGATGACTCCGCCTTGGGGGACGCCCATTTTCCCTGACGCCTTCAGGATCAGCTTGAGAAGACGCATGATTCGTGGATCGTTCACCCGCCGCGCTACTTGCGACAACACGAGGTGATGCCTCACGTTGTCGAAGAAGTTCGACAGGTCCAGATCCAGGACCAACGTCTTGCCAAACACGATCGCCTCAGACACCAGGTCCGCCGCTTGGATCGCGCTCCGTTTCGGCCGGTACCCGTAAGACCCGCTTTGAAAATCCGCCTCAAAGATCGGTTCCAATATCAGCTTCAAAGCTCCTTGCACCACCCGGTCACGAATCGTCGGAATCCCAAGAGTCCGGGTCTTCCCGTTCCCTTTTGGAATCTCAACTTTCCGGTTCCGCTGTGGCGCATATCGCCCCGAGATCAGTTCAGACCGCAGCTCCGCGAGAAACCTTGGAAGACCCCCGACCTCGATGTCAGCGAACGTCACGCCGTCAACGCCGGGCGCTCCTTTGTTCGCCTTCGCCAGTCGATAGGCCTCGGCCAGTGTCTCCTCTTTGCACACGTGTCCGTACAAACCCCAGAAACGATGCGTCGCTTCTGCCTTCGCCTTCACGTACATCTTCCGCTGAAGGTCTTGCAGACCAACCGACGTCTTGCTCATCCCGTCGCTGCCTCCCTCTTCGCAAAAGAAACGACTTGACCCAGGGTCCCTTCGCTCCACGGGAATTACCCCGCTTCGTCGCTACAACGAACCCCTCCGACTCCCGCTCGCCACCAGTCCCCCTTCGCGGCTCATCGCCGCTTATAGGGCTGGCCTCGCTTCCGCCAATTTCTCGGCCGGGGCAAGACGGGTCTCTCCAGTTCCGTAACGTGTCGTTGTTTCCGTGCTCGCGCGTAGACCCCGCCAGAGAGGGAGTGCGTAGGACCAGCCACCGCACTCTCTTACTGCCTTCGCCGGACTTTCATCGGCTCGGCCTCCGGATTTCGCGGCTTTCGAGGCTCTATTGCGTTCACTGCATTCAGGCCCGGAAACTCTCACATCGCCCTGATAGGCGACGCTGTCGATGGGCTTCAGTTCATAAGATCTCTCCGATAACTGCCATCCAAGATACGGGGTTTCTGGCTTTTACCCCGGCGGGACTCAACATTCCCGCTCAACACGCCCAGCTGTTGTCTGGACGCAC
>Ga0163147_10007585_pt1 | contig 12263 bp, 9 predicted proteins | sample OliLakLV19MP6G1_FD_148597 | JGI IMG/M metagenome (GOLD analysis project Ga0163147, IMG submission 148597) | Freshwater microbial mat bacterial communities from Lake Vanda, McMurdo Dry Valleys, Antarctica- Oligotrophic Lake LV.19.MP6.G1 | ecosystem: Environmental > Aquatic > Freshwater > Lake >...
GCTCCTACCTGATGATTGATCCTGCCGGCCGGTTCTATGATAATGTGGGTGGGAGACATACATACAGTCGGCCAATACTCGAAGTCGGCATAGCTGAGGCGCTCCAGGGAATCAGATTTGACCATGACAAATTTCTTGATCGGGATGGGTTTTATGACTGGGGATAATCGAATGTTTATTCCGGAGTATCTGCCCCCCCTCATTCCGATTTCATCTGACCCCAACAAAATCCGTACTTATCCACATAGGGGGGGCTAAGCTCCGGAATGAGGGGGGCAGATACTCCGGAATAAACACCACTATCCAAACTCAAGTCATTATTTGACCCGTACAGAATTTGCGCTAGCCACTTTTACCCCTTTTCAATTTTCCAATTCTTCATAGTGCCTTGTCCTAATCCGAGTGCTTTTTCTGCCTTTGAAGCGGTTCCATATTTTTTCTTTCCCCAATTTTTAACATGTAATTTGAATTGCTCAAGTAACACTTGAAAAGGTAAGCCAGGTGTAATCTGAAACAATGTCAAATCATTTTCGGAATGAGTATGTAATTGGGATTTCGAAAAGAAATCGTTCCTGATTTCATCAACAATTTTCTTCTCAACGTCTTCTGAGATCCTCCTTACTGCAGCATATTTAAATATTCGGTAGTTGAAATACATGCAGGCAAGTTTATCCAAATCCCGAAAACCGCCTTCAAATTTCACTGCGTTATCCTCCAGGAATTTTTCTAGTGAAGCGTTTTTGGGTATTTTCGCGAAATGCTCATACCCAGTGGTCATTTCGAACTTCATTTTTTCCCAGGTTAAATGAAAGTCCCTGACCACATTTTCTGGTTCATCTTTATAGGATGGTATGGATACCACAAGCTGGCTTATTCTGTCCCAGAATAACCCTAATAGATGATTTTCATCCTCCCTTAGTGCATCCGCATCTTTAGAAGAGGTAAAGGCAATCCGGAGGTTAAATTTTTCGCCTATTCCAAAGGTTCCATCCGTAGTGGACAAGGCAGTAAAAAGCAACTTTTGTCGTTCTACAGAAAGCTGCTCCACATCTTCGACAATCAAAGTCTGGTTTTGATGTTTCCTGAACAAATCATTCAGGTCCTCTGATGAGGAAGGCAATTCTGAGCCCTGAAGAAACGCTAAGCTGGCAAGACAAAGATCAGGTCGTGCATTTTGCCTGATCTCCTTAAAGGCATGCTCAATGGCGAAATGCTTACCTGTCCCACGCTCTCCCAGGACAATAAGGCAAAACTTGCCCGGATTAGCAAGGAAAACTTTCAGCTTCTGAAAGGCTTGTAGGCGCTTGGGACCACCAATAAACTTGATTTCGCTCATAAATAATGGGAATTATTTGCCAAATGTAGGGTGAAATATTTCACCTGTCCTAAACCGTATGGATTTTTATTCAAGATTTGTGGACAAATTTGAAAAAGCAAAACTATTACATCCAAATTCTGAACTAATGCATATTCTTAAAATCATCCACGGTTACCCGCCCAACTACAATGCAGGCTCAGAAGTGTACAGTCAGTCTATATGTAACGAACTTTCAAAGTACCACAAGGTTTCTGTTTTCACCCGGGAGGAGAACCCGTATACTCCTGACTTTAAGATCAGGAAGGAGATCCACCATAGCAACCTTGATATTTATTTTGTGAACAATCCACAGGGTAAAGACGGGTATCGCCACCGACAATTGGACGACAATTTTGCCACGCTCTTAAAGGACATCAAGCCTGACATCGCTCATGTTGGTCATCTGAACCATCTTTCAACCGGAATCGTTGACGTACTCAAAGAACATGAAATACCACTCATTTTTACCCTGCATGACTTTTGGTTGATGTGTCCAAGGGGACAATTCCTGACCCGAAGCATTGGAAAGGAAAACAACTTCGAACTCTGCTCCGGGCAGCAGGACAATAAATGTGCAAAGGACTGTTACAAAGTGTATTTCAGTGGCAGGGAAGCACTGGAACAACAAGATACGGAACAATGGAGCAATTGGATCCAGTATCGAATGACTGAAACGAAGGCCATTGTCAACAAGGTGGATCTGTTTATTGCACCATCCAACTTCTTAAGAAACCGGTTTGTCAAAGACTTTGAAGTTCCGGAGTCCAAAATTGTATATATAGATTATGGTTTTCCAACGGAGTATTTAACCGAAAGTCATCGTCCGAAAGCGGATCAGAACTTTACGTTCGGGTATATTGGTACCCATATACCAGCCAAAGGGGTTAACCAACTCATTGAAGCTTTTAATCAGCTAAAGGAACCAGCTACCCTTAGGATTTTTGGCCGTCCCAATGGTCAAAGTACCCAGGTTTTACAGTCACTTGCCACAAATTCGAAAAACGAGATAGATTTTGCCGGTGAATATATCAATCATAACCTGGCCAATGATGTTTTTTCCAAGGTAGACTGCATTGTAGTTCCATCCATTTGGGCAGAGAATTCCCCCCTTGTAATACACGAAGCCCAATCCTGCAAAATCCCTGTAATCACCGCTGATCTTGGAGGTATGAAGGAGTATGTGCAGCACATGGTAAATGGACTACTCTATGAGCACAGGAATAGTAGTTCGTTGTTGGAGCAAATGGAGTTTGCGGTCGCAAATCCTCTTTTAATGAAGCGCTTGGGTGAGAGAGGTTACTTGTTATCAGAGGATGGCAAGGTTCCAAACATTCAGGACCACTGTTTGAAGCTGGAGGCTATTTATCAGCAGTTCATTAGTCCAAAAAACTTTTGGAGAATTACCCTGGATACAAACCCGGAGGATTGCAACCTTAAATGTGTCATGTGCGAAGAACACAGCCCTTACAGTGATTTTATCCCGAACCTTTATAAGGAAACCGCAGTGAAACGACGCCGAATGAAGTTTAGCACCGTGGAGGATATTTTTCTCCAGGCAGCAAATTTGGGCGTGAAAGAAATTATTCCATCAACGATGGGAGAGCCCTTGCTTTATAAAGAGTTTGATAAAATCTTTGAATTAGCAGAAATACATGGCATCAAGATCAATCTCACTACCAATGGCACCTTCCCCAAAAAAACGGTGGAGGATTGGGCCAGGGTAATTGTCCCCAACACAACGGATGTAAAAATCAGCTGGAACGGGGCAACCAAAGCAACTGCAGAAAAAGTAATGCTCGGAATAGACTTTGATAAAGCCCTTTTAAACGTGAAAGCATTTATCAAATACCGGGATGAATACTTTGCGAACAGTGGCTATTTCTGCCGGATTAGTTTCCAATTGACTTTTATGCAAAACAACATGCACGAGTTGGCTGACATCATTAAGATGGCCGCCTCCTTAGGCGTTGACAGAGTAAAAGGGCATCAGCTTTGGGCTCATTTTAATGAAATAAAGGATCTTTCTATGAAAGCATCCAAGGAGAATATTGCCCACTGGAACAAATATGTACAGGAAGCATACCAGGCACAGGAAAATTACAGAAAGCCCAACGGCGAAAAAGTACTACTCGAAAATATCCTTCCATTGCAGGAAAACGAAGACAAGGAAGTGCCTGAAAACTATGATTGCCCATTTCTCACACAGGAACTCTGGGTTTCTGCCACAGGAAAAATTTCTCCCTGTTGTGCTCCGGACGTGCTTAGAAAATCCTTGGGTGATTTTGGAAATATTGAAAACACATCTATTCAGGAGGTACTTCAAAGTGCCCCTTACAGAGAATTGGTGCAGAACTACAAAACTAAACCGCTCTGTAAATCCTGCAATATGCGCAAACCAGCTACAAACATTTGATTTTATGAAACAGCTCAAATCAATTTCTCAGCTTAAAAAATTACTGCCTGGTATTGCCGGTATTGAGGTAGCATTACTTTATGGTTCCTTCGGAAGGAATACTGCAGGACCAAATTCAGACATTGATATTCAGATTCTGGTTAACAAAGAATTTATGCCAAAGGATCTGATAGATGCGTTACAAACAGAATTTCAATCAGAAATTCTGTTTGTACAGAAAGTTGCATTGAGATCCAAAATTGCGGTTTATTTCAAAACCCAACCCAAGATTGAGTTTGCAATCTGTTCAGATCTATCAGAGATTGATAGAAATTATCTTGGATCAGAGATTACAAATATCACCGAAACGATCCTCTTTGAAAGGCAGCCAGCTATGTATGGAATGGAGACCTATCTCACCCAACTTGTCAACGATCATAACCAAAGCAAGCTTCCTCAAGATGGCAAAAAACTGGTTTCTGACCTCATAGATAAGTTCATTTATGAGTTTGAAAGTTGTTCGGCGATGCATCGAAGAAGTGACGGTTACCAATTTTACTTTTTTTACAACATTGCTTTGCAAGTTGCCATCCAGCTCAACCATCTTTCAAAAGGGTTTACAAAATTCAATTTCCTGCCAAAGTATTTTATTGCAAATATCTTAACCAAGACAGAACAGGAGACCTTTTATGATCTGAAGGGCACATTGTTTTTGCCGGAAGCAAACCTGCAAAAAAGAAAATTATTAGACTTCTTTTATGCCTCCATTGAAAATCTGGAAACTTCTCAACGAATAAAGGAGCTGAAACACTTTTGCGAATGGATCTACTCCAGAGACTTCTTTTGGAACTTTCGTGACATCAGCAACCACAATCCAAAAATAAAAAGTGGAAGAATTTTCAGAACAGCAACGATGACTTTTTTTCAGCATGATAATCGATTTGATCAATTATTGAATGAAAATGGCATAAAAACGGTTATCGATTTGAGAGCGGATCAGGAAATAGCGGCTATGCCCTATTTAGAAGCGGCACATTCAAAGTTTAGATATGTAAAAGCCCAACTTGATCCATGGAATCAACCAGAATGGTTTAAAAAAGAGCACCATTTGGGGACAAATGAAGAAATTGCGTACCGCTTTTTTGTGCTGGGTTGCCATGAAAAGATTAAAACTGCGATCGAAGCGATTCTCGAAGAAGAATCTGGGGCTGTTGCCATTCATTGCTTCGCTGGAAAGGATCGGACTGGAATTTTTATTTCTATGCTGCACTTAATAGCTGAAAGTCCGCTTGAAACAATTCATGCGGACTACCTCGCAAGTGAGGTAGATGTAAATCTAAATAATTTGGGTTTAGTACTGGACCTCATCCAAGAGAGCGGTGGAATAGAACCATACCTCCTTTCCTGTGGAATTAGTGCTAATCAGCTTCTGAAACTCAAACAAAAATTGATACGCTAATGAATTGGCTTGAAATAAAAACTGCTACAGATAACACCCATTTCCTTTTTGAAGGCAATCCAATCTTTGGAACGCATTTTATGGAGGTGTTAAAGTTCCATGCACCAGGTCTTGCACCGGTAAAAGATCAAACCGGATCCTATCACATAGATGGTTTTGGAAAGCCCCTTTATGAGGATCGTTATACTCGAACATTTGGATATTATTTCAACAGGTCCGCTGTAGTGATGGAGGAAAAGTGGTTTCATCTGAATGAAAAGGGCCATAAAGCTTATAAGGATGCCTTTTCATGGACAGGAAATTTCCAGGAAAACCTGTGTACAATCCGAAATTTCCACAATGAATATTTCCATATTGACTTAGACGGAAGGAGCGTTTATTCATCCATGTTTGTTTTTGCCGGTGATTATAAAGATGGAATTGCTTGCGTGAAAACAGCGGATGGATTATTTCGGCATATTGATAGATTTGGTAATCTTATAAACAACAGGGCGTTTCTTGACCTTGGGATATTCCACAAAAACTTTGCAACAGCTAAAGATATTGATGGCTGGCACCACATCGACAAGAATGGGAATGAAGTTTATAAGCAGCGATATGCAGCCGTTGAACCTTTCTACAATGGATTTGCCCTGGTAACAAGTTTTGATGACCAAAAGAGTATTATTGAGGAGAATGGGAAACTTGTTTTATCCATCTAATGCATTCATTCCCGGTCAACTTTCACCTCTGGCAACCCTGCAATATGCGTTGCAGTTTTTGTTTTGCAACCTTTCTGGATGTAAAGCAATCGTGTTTGCCCAATGGACATCTTCCAGCATCTGAGGCCGTCAAAGTAGTGGAAGCCCTCTGTGAGGCAGGTGCTGGAAAAATCACCTTCGCTGGCGGTGAACCTACGCTTTGTCCATGGTTACCTGAATTGTTAAAAGTGGCAAAACGTTACGAGGTGACGACTATGGTCGTAACCAATGGCACCTGTTTGGAGGAACCTTGGCTTCAACGCCATGGCCATTTGATTGACTGGATTGCCCTCAGCGTTGATAGTCTTGATGCCTTGGTAAATGCCAAGTCTGGCAGAAAAGTGCCCGGTTGCGAGGCACCGGATTTAGCCTGGTATCTGGAAAAAACAAGCGTGATAAAGGAAGCCGGAATTAGGTTCAAAGTTGACACGGTAGTGCATCGTTTAAACCTAGAAGAGAACCTGGCTCCGTTTATTTCTATCACCCAGCCAGAACGCTGGAAGTTGTTCCAGGTATTGCCTGTTAAGGGGCAAAATGATGCTAAAATAGATTGCCTAATCATCTCTGATGCTGAATTTAACGCATTTCAGAAACGCCACAAGGCTCTACTCCCCAACCAAGTTATTGTTCCTGAATCAAACGATGCAATGACCGGCTCCTACCTGATGATTGATCCTGCCGGCCGGTTCTATGATAATGTGGGTGGGAGACATACATACAGTCGGCCAATACTCGAAGTCGGCATAGCTGAGGCGCTCCAGGGAATCAGATTTGACCATGACAAATTTCTTGATCGGGATGGGTTTTATGACTGGGGATAATCGAATGTTTATTCCGGAGTATCTGCCCCCCCCTCATTCCGATTTCATCTGACCCCAACAAAATCCGTACTTATCCACATAGGGGGGGCTAAGCTCCGGAATGAGGGGGGCAGATACTCCGGAATAAACATCTTTGGCCCCGAAATAAAACCTACAAAGGCGATTGCATTCGCAAAAAAACCGTTATTTCTGCGAATACAATCGCAAATACATGATAAAACGTATATTGGAACAACGCATACTGGACAAAAGCTTTCAGGGTAAGGCCATATTGTTGTTCGGTCCCAGGCAAACGGGAAAAACGACCCTGTTGAACACACTTTTCAGCCATATACCAGATACACCGTTCCTTAAGTCGCAATCTCCGGAAAGAATTGAAGCGCAAACGCAAAATTTATTTTTATGACAATGGGATCCGCAATGCAATAATAGCCCAATACCAGCCTTTGGAATTGCGGCAGGATGTAGGTGCTTTAAGGGAAAACTGGCTGATCAGTGAGCGAAAAAAACGCTGCATTACCAAGGTATCCATGCGAATACTTTTTTTTGGCGCACCCAGGATCAACGCAATTAGAACAAGTTGACCAATCATTTTTTCATGCATATTTGGCGGCTGAGTGTGGTGGAAAGGTTCGTGACTTTATGTATCAGATTCGATGGACATCCTGGTTGTGTTTTGCAGTATCGCATATCGCAATACGCGATAATTGATTTTAAAACATTGATAATCAAAAAACAATACCGTACATTTGCATATCGAAATATAAAATAAAAAATGAGTATCAAAGCAATTCCAACACTGCGGCCACAAGACCTGGTGGTTCTTTTAAAGATTATCATAGCTGAAGCGGGTTCCTGGAATCAGATTTCGCTGGCTAAATCCCTGTTTATCAGTCAATCAGAAATTAGTGCCTCCATGAAAAGATCTACTTATGCCCGATTGTTGCAAAACAACAACCAAATAGTAGCGAAACAAGCGTTCATGGACTTATTGCAGTATGGCGTGCCCTATATGTTTCCTCAGCAACCGGGTGTGGTTGTCCGGGGAATTCCAACATCCCATAGTGCGGAACCGCTGGGAAGTCTGATCAGCAGCGCCGAGCACTATGTGTGGCCATTCGCCAAGGGGCATGTAAGGGGGCACGGCATTTTACCACTTTACCCTTCTGTGGTTCATGCAATTGAATTGGACCCACAGTTGTACGAATGCCTGGCTTTGATTGATGCCTTACGCGTAGGGCGGGCCAGAGAGAAAAATTTGGCATTGGAGTTATTAAGCAAGAAAATATGCTAAAGAAGAATACTGAAATCAATAGGAAGGCGACTGTTAAGATTGCCAAGGCCCTGGGCGACTTGAATCGCGAAGTGGTTTTTGTTGGTGGTGCCATGGTTAGCCTTTATATCGATGATCCGTCTGCCGAGGACATTCGACCAACCAAAGATATTGACCTGACCTTTCAGATCACCACCCTCAGCAGTCTGGAAAAACTGCGCCAAGCCCTGGTTGAAAAGGGGTTTCATGAACAAGCCGATTCCGCTGTTATCTGTAGATTTGGCTTTGAAGACTTGTTGGTAGATGTAATGTCAACAAAAGAAATTGGCTGGGCGCCCAGCAACCGTTGGTTTGAAGCGGGGTTCAATATTTCAGAAACGGTACATTTTGAAGACGCTGTGGTGCAAATACTACCGCTTCCTTATTTTTTAGCATCAAAGATGGATGCGTTTTTTGACCGGGGGATAAAAGATTTGTACGCCAGCCATGATTTAGAAGATATCGTGTACATATTTAATTACAATACAAGGCTTGTCGGACAAATTGTAAGCGCTGATGATGAGGTGAAAAAATATTTATTAGATAGCATAAACAAAATATTAAGCGATACGCGAATTATGAATGCCCTACCTGGTCACCTTTATTTTGATGGGGTAGATGAGCGAATGGAAATAATCACCGATAAAATGAAAGCAATCACCCATGGCCTTTAACGAAGTCAACAGCGTAGAACATTACATCATTCATCAGCTGACCGGGGTGAATTTGAACAGTAATACAGTCCAGGAGCCCCAACAAGGCTACGGCACTCAATGGGTCTATCAATCCGCCAACGGCATTCCACGCGGCATCAATGAAGTGCTGGTAGAATCGGCGCTCAAAGAAGCCTTGATTCGCCTCAATCCCGAGATTTCCCGCAACCATACCTTGGCAGATGAAGTCATTTACAAACTCCGGGCGGTATTAATTGCCGTGAAGCAAGTCGGTCTCGTAAAGGCCAATGAAGAATGCTTCAAATGGCTTACCGGCGAAAAAACCATGCCTTTCGGCGAAAACAACCGCCATGTGCCGGTGCGTTTGATTGATTTTGAGGACTTGTCGAACAACCGCTATGTGGTCACCAATCAATACCGCATCCACCACCGGGAAACCAAGATTCCAGATATCGTGCTGCTGATCAATGGCATTCCGGTAGTGGTGGGCGAAGCCAAAACGCCCATTCGCCCTTCAGTGAGTTGGCTGGATGGCGCGCATGAGGTGCACGATATTTACGAGAACAGCGTACCGCAATTGTTTGTACCCAATATTCTCTCCTTTGCCACCGAGGGCAAGGAACTGTATTACGGGGCCATCCGGTGCCCTCTGGAATTTTGGGCCCCCTGGCGCCTGGAAAATGATGAGGATTCCATTGCAAAACGATTGGGATTGGGGACGTTGGAAAAGAATTGTCTGATTTATTGAACCCGGTACGCTTGTTGGACATCCTGCGCAACTTTTCACTCTTCTTCACTGACAAAAAGAAACGCCGAATCAAAATCATTCCGCGTTTTCAGCAATACGAAGGTGCCAATAAAATTGTTGAACGGGTAAAAGAAGGCCGACTGAAAAAGGGACTGATCTGGCATTTTCAGGGTTCAGGAAAATCCTTCCTCATGGTCTTTGCCGCCCAAAAACTCAGACGCGCCCCCGAACTGAAAAGTCCCACCGTCATCATCCTGGTAGACCGCACCGACCTGGATACCCAAATCAGCGGCACCTTCAATGCGGCCGATATCGCCAACGTGGAAACCACCGACAACATCCGGGAACTACAAGGCATGCTCGAACGCGATACCCGCAAGATTATCGTGTCAATGATCCATAAATTCCGGGATGCCAAACCGAATATGAATACCCGCGATAACATTATTGTACTGGTAGATGAAGCGCACCGCACCCAGGAAGGCGACCTTGGCCGGCAAATGCGGGCCGCCTTACCCAATGCATTTTTGTTTGGCCTCACCGGCACACCGGTCAACAAGGCCGATAAAAATACCTTTTGGGCCTTTGGTTCGGAAGAGGACCAGGGCGGGTACATGTCGCGCTACACCTTTCAGGATTCCATTCGCGATGAAGCCACCTTGCCGCTGCATTTCGAGCCCCGCCTGGTAGATGTGCATGTGGACAAAGAAACCATGGATAAAGCGTTCAAAGAATTTCAGGACGCGGCAGCCCTAACTGACGAAGAAGCGGATGCTTTGAATCAGAAATCGGCTAAAATGGCTGCCTTTTTGAAGTCACCTGAACGCGTGGAGAAAATCGTGGAGGATATTGCCCAGCATTTCACGGAAAAGGTAGCGCCCCACGGGTTTAAGGCCATGATTGTAACGCCGGATCGGCATGCTTGTGTGCAATACAAAACAGCACTGGACAAATACTTCCCAGAAGAAGCCAGCGCAGTGGTCATTTCGACAACGGCCAATGACCCACTGGAGTTTAAGCAAAAATGGGGAATGGATAAAGGCAAGCAGGAAAAGATCGTGGACGAATTCAATGATGCCCAATCCGACCTGAAGTTTATCATTGTGACCGCCAAGCTGCTTACCGGCTTCGACGCGCCGATATTACAAACCATGTATCTGGACAAGTCACTGAAAGACCATACCCTTTTGCAGGCCATTTGCCGCACCAACCGCCTATTCCCGAACAAATCCTTTGGGCGTATTGTGGACTATTTTGGCGTATTTGATGATGCCGCCAAAGCCTTACAATTTGACGAGGAAAGTGTAAAAACCGTGATCTCCAACCTATCGGAGATGCGCGGCAAACTGCCACAGGCGATGAGGGATACCTTGGCGCATTTTGAGGGGGTGAACCGAACATTGGTAGGCTTTGAAGGCTTAGAGGTAGCCCAAAATGCCATTGCAACGGATGAAAAAAAGGACGCCTTTGCCCGGGATTTTAAATACGTGGCATCGTTGTGGGAGTCGCTTTCTCCAGACAATATCCTGGACCTATACAATGCAGACTATAAGTGGTTGTCGCAGGTGTTTGAATCTGTAAGACCCGCTTCAGATAATATCGGCAAACTGTTGTGGTTCTCCCTAGGCGCTCAAACCACCAAGTTAATGCACGAAAACATTCATGTCGGCGAGGTACATCAATTGGATGAGTTTGTGCTGGATGCAGACGTTATTGAAGAAATATTCAACCATCCCGATCCGAAAAATGCCAAAAAGCTGGAGAAGATACTCATTAAGCGATTAAAGCAATTTGGCGACCATCCGAAATTCAAAAAGCTCAGCGAACGGCTTGAGGAATTAAGAGATAAAGCCGAGCGAGGATTGATCACCTCCATCGAATTTGTGAAGGAGCTCTGCAAGTTGGCCAAGGAAACCGTACAGGCCGAAAAAGAATTGGAGGATTTGATCCAGGAAAAAACACCGCAGGCTGCTTTGACGGAATTATTCCTGGAATTGAAAACCGACCAAACGCCAGCTGTAGTGGAGCGGATCGTCGCAGACATTGATGCCATTGTACGTGTGGTGCGCTTTCCGGGCTGGCAACAATCCAACCAGGGGGAGCGAGAGGTGCAGAGTTCTTTGAGGAAAATTCTCTGGGCTAAGTATAAGATTAAGGACCAGGTATTGTTTGATCGGGCTTATGGGTATATTAAGGAGTATTATTGAATCATGCTGATAGTCTGTATTCTATTTCACTTTAAAAAGCACCACTCATGATCTTTTTATTTGACGTTTGGCCAAATTCTTTGAATGAATGGCTACAAGCCCTAAGCGCAGTTGTTTCAATTATCGGCATATTGGCTATTCTATACAACATACGCAGTTATCGGCTTTCACAAAACCAATGTCTTGGAGTGATTTTAGTTCTGCATTTAAAAGGGATGATAAAAATTACGTAAAAGTTCGAGAGGGGCTAATCATCCAAGTTATTGAGAATCTAAGAAGTGTAAAAAGTAAGAGATTAAGAAAAGAAATTGAGAACAGTGGGCTTATTTACAAATTTGAACCCCAAAGTGTGGCTAAAAAATGAAAATGCTCTTCCGCTTAGTCGCAGGCAAAATCACCCACTAAACATTTACCATGACCAACCTAAACGCCCTCAACGAAAAACAGCTCGAAGCGGTAGTCAGCGAAGAAAAGCGACTGCTCGTACTTGCCGGCGCAGGTTCTGGCAAGACAAAGACGCTATTGCAGAAAATCATTTACTTGATTGAAGAAA
>Ga0163147_10007591_pt1 | contig 12256 bp, 15 predicted proteins | sample OliLakLV19MP6G1_FD_148597 | JGI IMG/M metagenome (GOLD analysis project Ga0163147, IMG submission 148597) | Freshwater microbial mat bacterial communities from Lake Vanda, McMurdo Dry Valleys, Antarctica- Oligotrophic Lake LV.19.MP6.G1 | ecosystem: Environmental > Aquatic > Freshwater > Lake >...
CCACCCTCGCCGATCAATTGCAACAGCGGCGGCGGCGAAGAAATGGCCGCGGCCGTTCCATTGCTGGTCGGAGTTCCCGCCGACGAGTCGCAGATAGGCTTCGTGGACGAGCGCCGTCGCCTGCAGCGTCTGCCCCGGCTTCTCCTGCGCGAGTCGCTGCGCCGCCAGCGTGCGCAATTCCGCGTAGACGAGCGGCAACAACTCCGCGGCGGCGCGGCGGTCGCCTTGGTCGATGGCGCTCAGGATGCGGGTGACATCGGACATGGGCATTTAGGGTAACGCGGGGCCGTTTACAGAACAACTCATTTCGGATGAATCCGACCGTGTTCCTTGACCTGACCGAAAGCCGCGCTATCAATCGAGTGCCGCTGTCAATCAGCGGCAGCCCCGAACCCCATGGAGAGATGTTGATGAAAATGTGGCAAGCTGGCATGTCGGCCCTGATCGTCCTGAGCGCGTCCGTCGTCGCTCGCGCCGAAGACAAGGCATCGAAGAACATCGTCGAAATCGCCGCGGGCAACGAGAACTTTTCGACGCTCGTGGCCGCCGTCAAGGCCGCCGGGCTGGTCGATACGCTGAGCGGCGAAGGGCCGTTCACCGTGTTCGCCCCGACGAACGCCGCCTTCGACAAGCTCGGCAAGGAGACCCTCGACGCCGTGCTGAAGGACAAGGAAAAGTTGACGAAGATCCTGCTGGCCCACGTCGTCAAGGGCAAGGTCATGGCCGCGGACGCCGTTGGTCTCGACGGCAAGTCGGCCAAGACCGCCGGCGGCGCCGAACTGCCCGTCAAGGTCACCGACGGCAAAGTCAGCATCGGCAAGGCGAACGTCGTCAAGGCCGACATCATGGCCAGCAACGGCGTGATTCACGTCATCGACACCGTCATCATTCCCGATTGAGTTTCCTGCCGCTTGCGGCTTTGCGGTGTTCCCGCAAAGCCGCGAGCGGCTCATCTCCGTTCCTTCTCTTCGTACGCACGCACGATTTTTTGCACCAGCGGATGCCTCACGATGTCCGTCTCGTCGAGGTAAACCAGGGCTAGCCGCTCGATGTTCTTGAGCCGCTGCATGGCATCGATCAAGCCACTTCTCACCGTGCGCGGCAAATCGATCTGCGTCACGTCGCCGGTCACGATGATCTTCGAGTTTTGACCCATCCGCGTCAGGAACATCTTCATCTGCGGGATCGTGGTGTTCTGCCCCTCGTCGAGAATGATGACGGAGTTCGAGATGGTTCGCCCGCGCATGTAGGCGAGCGGCGCGATTTCGATGATGTCGGTGTCCATGTACCGGCGCACGGTTTCCGGTTCCATCATTTCGTTGAGGGCGTCGAAGAGCGGCCGCAGATAGGGGTTGATCTTCGCGATGAGATCGCCCGGAAGGAAGCCGAGCCGCTCGCCGGCTTCGACCGCGGGCCGCACCAGGACGATGCGTTTGATAAGCCCCTGGCGCAGCATGTTGACGGCCATGCCGACGGCGAGATAGCTCTTGCCCGTACCGGCGGGGCCAACGCAGAGTGTCACGTCGTTTTCGCGCATCGCCTGGATGTAGCGCCCCTGCCCGTCGGTGCGCGGGCGCACGGAGCGGCCTGTCGGCTGCACGGCGAGGTTCTGCGCCGAAGTGCGCTCGTGGCCGTGCTGCACCACTTCCACGACCGTGCGGACTTCCTCGGCGGACAGTTGCCCGGATTGCTTCAAGATTTGCCGCAATTGCTGAAACACCCGTTCGGCCCGAGCCACGGGTTCGGCCTCGCCATCGACCTGAATCGTGTCGCCGCGCGCGACCAAGCGCACGCCGAGCGCGTCGCGTACGCTGCGCAGAAAGGCGTCGCGCGGGCCGAACAGCAGCAGCGCTTCGTCTCGGCTGTCGAGCTGAATGGTTGCGGCCGTCGAGGCTTGATCGGTCATGGACATTCTCTTTTGGGACCAATGCGTCCTAGACAGTCGAACACGCGGCGATGTTCACAGCGGCGACCAGCGCGTGTTCGTCAACATCACGTAAGCCACGGGCGCCGCGAACAGAAGCGAATCGATCACGTCCAACACCCCGCCGAAGCCCGGCACGGCCTGGGAGGCGTCCTTCTTCTGCCCTTCGCGCTTGATGAGCGACTCGGCCAGATCGCCGAGCATCCCGGCGATGCCCACGAGGATGCCGAAGGCAATTGCTTTCGCTACCCACATCGTAGGCCGCGCACCCAAGGACGAGCCAACCAGGGCAATCACAACGGCGAACGCGAGACCACCGGCCGCGCCTTCCCAGGTCTTCTTGGGACTCAAGCGAGGTGTCATTCGATGGCGCCCGATGAGGCGCCCAGTGCAATACGCGCCGACATCGCCGAGTTTCGGCACGAACACCGTCAACATCAACGCATGGGTCGCCCGCCGTGCATCACCCGCGGAATCCGGCAGCCAGCGCAGTTGGGCCAGAAAACTCGCGAGTACGCCTAAATAAGTGACGGCGAAGACCGCGTTCGCCACGCGGGCCACGGCTTCCCCCGGCTCGTCGAAACGTGCCATCTCCACGAGTAACGCCGCCAGCGCCGTTGCCGCGACGATGCCGAGAATCAAGTGCCACGGATCGGTCACGGGGAAGAATCGGGGGAACTCCGCGCTGATGGGCCGCGCCCAGTTGGCCACGATGATCGTCGCCACCGATGCAAGGCACAGCCACAGCGGCGGCCGTCGCGCCGATGGCAGAAGCCCCAATAACTCGATGACGCCGAGAACGCCGAGCGTCAGGTGCAACAGGAAAAGGACGGGAAACCACGGGACGAGTCGGTTGTCGATGAAGAGGGCGCCGAGCATCAGCGCGGCGAGCAACGACCCGACGATCAGCCGCGTGCGCAGCATCTACTTCAGCCCGCCGAAGCGGCGCTCGCGCGCGGCGTAATCGCGCAGTGCCTGATGAAACAGCGGCACGTCGAAATCGGGCCAGCACTTCGGCGTTACCCATAGTTCCGCGTACGAGATTTGCCAAAGGAGATAGTTGCTGACACGCATCTCGCCCGCGGTGCGGATGAGCAGGTCCGGGTCGGGCATACCGGCGGTATACAGCGCGCCGTCGATGGTCGCCTCGTCGATTTCCTCGGGGCGCAACTCGCCCTGTTTGACGCGCACGGCGAGCGAGCGCATCGCATCGACGAGTTCGGTTCGCCCGCCGTAGTTGATCGCCAGACAGAGCGTCATTCCGGTATTGCCTTGACTGATCCGAACGCTTTCGTCGATCTCATTGAGGACGAAGTCGGGCAACTCGGTACGCCGGCCGATGGTGGTGAAGCGGATGTTCTGCGCCATGATCTCCTCGCGTTCGGCGATGAGATATTGGTGCAGCAGCGTCAGGAGAAAGTCCAGTTCCGACTGCGGCCGCTTCCAGTTCTCGACGCTCAGGCAATACAGAGTGAGTTGCCCGATGTTGAGCCGCACGCCCTCTTCAATGGTCGCGCGTACGCTTTGCACGCCGCGCGCATGACCCTCGACGCGCTCCAGGCCGCGTTCCTGCGCCCAGCGCCCATTGCCGTCCATGATGATCGCGACGTGCCGCGGCAGCCGCTCGGGATCGAACACCAGTTCCCCCATATAGCCCCCGGCTTGCCGGGGGAAACCGTTGAAACGCCATCGACTCAATGTTCAAATGTCATCACAAATGATCCGCGGGCGTTTCCCCCGGCAAGCCGGGGGCTAAATGATGATCCGCGGGCGTTTCCCCCGGCAAGCCGGGGGCTAAATGAAAATCGTCTGCTCGCGATCCGGCCCGATGGAGACGACGCGGATCGGCAACCCCAGCAGTTGCTGGATGCGGTCCAAGTATCTTCGTGCGGCGTCGGGCAAGTCGCTGAGTTTTTGCGCGCCGGTGACATCGACGCCGCCCCAGCCCGCATGGGACTCGTAGACAGGCTTGACCCGGTCGAGCGAGTACGCATCGGCGGGGAACTCGGCGACGCGTCGGCCGTCGATCTCGTAGCCGGTGCAGATCGACAACTCGTTGACGCAACTCAGCACGTCGAGGAGCATGATGGCGATTTCATCGGCGCCCGCGAGCGCCGCGGTGTAGCGCGTGGCCACGATGTCGAGCCAGCCGACGCGGCGCGGGCGGCCGGTGACGGTGCCATATTCGCGGCCCGTCTTGCGGATGCGCTCGCCCAAACCATCGGGACCATCGCTCAATTCCGTGGGAAACGGCCCGCGTCCGACGCGGGTCGAATAAGCCTTCACGACGCCGAGGATGCGGCCGACCCGATGCGCCGGCACACCCGAACCGGGCCAGATGCCCGCGGGCGAACTGCTGGAACTTGTCACATACGGGTACGTCCCATGATCGATGTCGAGCAACGTGCCCTGCGCCGCCTCGAAGAGGATGCGTTTCCCGTCGCCTAAACCACGCAGCAACAAGTGCGTCGTATCGACGACGTGCGGCCGCAGCTTCTCGCCGAGCGCGAGGTACTCATCGCAAACCTGATCCGCGTCGAACGTGCGCGACTCGCGCCCGTCGGCCAAGGCGCCGAGAAGGCGATTCTTGCGCGGCACGATGAACCGCAATCGTTCGCGCAAGGCTTCGGGCCGCAGCAGATCGCCGACGCGCACGCCGCAGACACGGCCGACTTTATCCTGATAGCACGGCCCGATGCCGCGGCCGGTGGTGCCGATCGCGCCTTCGCCGCCCGATTCGCTGAGCCGTTCTTCTTCCAGGTGATGCGGGAAGATGACGTGGGCCCGATCGCTCAGCGTGAGGTTCGACCCGACCTCGATGCCCGCGGCGCGGAGTTGCTCGACTTCTTCGAGGAACCGCGGCGGATACACGACGACGCCGTTGCCGATCACCGATTTCAGGTGCGGCTTGAGGACGCCCGCGGGGAGCAGCGACAGTTTGAACTTGCGGTCGCCCCACACGATGGTGTGACCGGCGTTGGCGCCGCCGTTGTAGCGCACGACGAAGTCGTGCTGATCGCCGAGAATATCGACGAGTTTCCCCTTGGCCTCATCGCCCCATTGCAGGCCGACGACGCAGGTACAAGTGGGTTCGGGACGCGCGGGAAGGGCGGAGGCGCCGGCACGAACGGACATGGGAACTCGCCGAAACTGAAGGAGCGGAACCGCCATCAACGTAGGCGAGGGACGGGAGGGTGTCAAGAATTGGCACGATTGCGGCGCGACCAATAACCGGGACTGCGGTTGTGGTGGGCGACTGCCAGGACGAAAACTTCGTCCACCCGCAATTCGTAAACGACCGCGTAGGGGAATCGCGCCACCACCCGTTCGCGCGTTTCGCGCCCGATGATCGTGTGCTGCGTTAACGGAAACTGCTGGGGACGCCGTTGAATGGCATCCAACGCATCCAAAAGCTTCTGACGCAAGTGGATACCAAGATTCTCGCGAATGCGGAAGTATCTTGCGATGGCTTGACGTGCCTCTTTAGAGGCAAGTCGGTGAAGGTTGATGATCATTCCTTGCAACCCGATTCGATGAACTTTTGCAGTTCGGCCTTGAATTCGTCCAAGGTAATGAACTGTTCTGGATGTAAACGAATGTCATCCGATCGCCGATGAATTTCTTCCACCCAGTCGGCCTTGATGTCGGCTTGCGCCTCGGGCGTGTCGAGGCTCTCGTCGATGCGTTCGATCAACTCGGCGCGCTGCCGCGGCGTGAGCTTGACGGCTTGCTCCAGCACGCACTCGACTTCACGACCGATCGCGGGTTCCGTGGTCGGGGTCATGGTGATTCCTCCGGGGTACTCGGGCCATTGGTTGGATGGGATTCAACGTTTTCGCGTTTTGAACTTCGCCGCGCCCAGTATTCGTCCCGGCGACTCTGATGGGCGATGGCGAGTACGACAATCTCGTCGGGCATGACTTCGTAAATCACCGAAAACGGAAAATCGCCGAGGTCGACACGTCGCAGTTCGCGCCGGCTTCGCTTACGCTCAATTTGAACGTATCGCTTCGGATCGTCGATTGCGGCGCGGATCGCTCGCTTGACATCTCGGTAAAAGCGCTCGCCCAAGCCTTCCTGGTGCATCTCATAGTGTGCAATGCCGTCGGCGACTTCAGTTCTCGCGCCGCGCACGAAACGGAAGCTCATGGTTTGGGTCTCGCGGCGAACATCGCGTCGAATTCCGCGAAGACGGCTTCTCCATCCAGCAGCAGTTCCGGATGCTTCTCGACTTCGTCGAGTCGCCGGTCGATCTCCACTTCCCACGACGCCTGAATCGCCTCCGGTGACTCGTCCGCGTTGAGAGCCTCGGCGAGTCGCTCCATCAGGCGCTCGCGCTCGACGTGCGAGAGCCGCATGGCTTGTTCATAAACCCCATCGAGCGTCATGGGTTCAGTGCCGGCAATGGTCGGGGTCATCGAGAAACTCCCAAAACTCGTTCGCTGCATTCTACTTCGGCGTCCCGCGCGGCTCCACTGCACTTAGCCCTCACTGCAACCGCCGCCGGAAGTCCCAGCGGGCGCCGTCGCTGGTCCAGACGCCATCGATGCGATCGTGGCCGACTACCGTGCCGGTGAAGATGCCGTTATCGTTGCGGTTCGTCGCATTTACCCAGCGACCGCGGAGGCGATTGCCCTCGCGGACCGCGACTAGCAGCCACGCGGGCTTGGCGGTCGTGTCGCGCGTCAGGAAGTACAGCCGGCCGCCGGATTCCTGGCACGTCGTCGGTTCGGCGGGGCCGCCCCAGCGGCTGAACCATTCGCCCTCCAGCGAATCGGCACGGCCCTCGGTGATGCGCGGCGGCCACGCGGCGGCGTTCGGGTCGCGCTCGTCGCCGGGGAGATTGAACCGCGCCGCGAACGCCTGCACGGCGCTGTCGTCGGGCGAACCCGGCGGGTCCGTCACGCCAAACGGATTCGCCTTGCGCGCTCCGAACGGATTGGCACACGCGGCCAACATGAGCAGTGTTAGCGTCGTCAACAGAAGGGTTCGTTTCTTCATGATTGTTCCTTTGATCCGCGACATGAAAATGCGGCTCCGTTCATATTTATCGGAATCGATCGTTGACCGCACGCCCAAGCGCCGGCTACACTGACGCAACATCCCGCCGACTTCGATTCCACTCACCGTTTCTCGCGAGGCTTTCCCATGGCACGTTTCGATCGTCGCGATTTCCTCCGCGCCTCGGCCAGCGCGTCGGGCCTGTTGGCTCTGGCCGCCGCTGACGGCAGCCTGCTCGCCGACGAGAAACCCGACGACGCCGGCAAGCGCGGCGACGTCAACTCGCAACTGCGTGTCGCCGTCATCGGTGTCCGCGGGCAGGGCGCGGGACACGTGAGCGCCTACGCCGGCAACAAGAAAATGAACACGGTCGTCACGCACATTTGCGACGTGGACGAAGGCGTCATCGGCAAGGCGATGAAGACCGTCGAAGACAAGCAAGGCGCCGCGCCGACCTATGTGAAGGACATCCGCAAGCTGCTGGAGAACAAGGAAATCGACCTGGTGAGCATCGCGACGCCGAACCATTGGCACGCCCTCGCCTCGATCTGGGCCATGCAGGCGGGCAAGGACGTGTACGTCGAGAAGCCCGTCAGCCACAACGTCAAGGAAGGGCGGATGATCGTCGAGTTCGCCCGGAAACTCGACAGGATCTGTCAGACCGGCACGCAGAGCCGCAGTCAAAAGGGCATGCGCGAGGCCATCGAATACGTCCACGGCGGGAAGATCGGCAAGGTGTCCCTGGCGCGCGGCCTGTGCTACAAGCCGCGCGGCAGCATCGGCAAAGTGACCGCGCCGACCGAGCCGCCCAAGACTTGCGATTACGATATCTGGTGCGGACCCGCACCCATGAAGCCGCTCATGCGCGCGAAGCTGCATTACGACTGGCACTGGGCCTGGGACACGGGCAACGGCGACCTCGGCAACCAGGGCATCCACGAGATGGACAAGGCCCGTTGGGGCCTGGGCAAGCCGGGACTTCCGCGCTCGGTCCAGAGCATCGGCGGGCGCTTCGGCTACGTCGATGACGGCGAAACGGCGAACACGCAAATCATCGTCTGCGAGTACGACGATGCCGAACTGATCTTCGAGGTCCGCGGTTTGGCCACGCCCGACCTGAAGGGCGCCAAAGTCGGCAACATCTTCTACGGCAGCGATGGCTACGTCGTGTGCCCGAACTACTCCAGCGGCATCGCCTACGACAAGGAAGGCACCAAGGTCGCCGAGTTCAAGGGCGGCGGCGATCACTTCGAGAACTTCGTCAAAGCCGTTCGCGCTCGCGATCACAAGTTGCTCAACGCGGACATCCTCGAAGGCCACCTCTCGAGCGCGCTGTGTCACCTGGGCAACATCAGCTATCGGCTGGGCAAGCCGATGTCGTTTGAACACGCCGAGAAGGCGTTCGGCGAAGATGCCGAAGCCCACGACTCGGTGAAGCGCATGCTCGAACACCTGAAGGACAACAACCTGGCGCTCGGCACGACGAAGTATCGCCACGGCCCCAAACTGGCGATCGATCCGGCGAGCGAAAAGTTCATCGGCGACGCGAAGGCTGCGAACGACATGCTCTTCCGCGAGTACCGCAAGGGCTTCGAGGTGCCGGCGAAGGTGTAATCCCGCCGCTTGCGGCGAAGCGTTTTCAGAGCGCTCCGCCGCAAGCGGCGAATGGTGGTAGCTGCCCCTCATTGTTGAAGGTTGGAGGTTTAAGGGACAGAGTGAGTCGGCGCTCGACACCGGTTTCCGGAAGCCGGAAGTTCTCTGCTCGCGCTTTAATGGCGATGGGCCACGAACAGACGGGACTGGCGGCTGCATGATCCGAAGGATTTGTCGGACAGTGGGCGAATGGCTAGCCGTTCCTTTGTTTGGAAGGCACGAGTAATGGCATTCTTGGCACAATCTTGAGAGGCACTGCTATCGCGATCGGTGTAAGCTCACGAGTCCAATCCATGTACGTTGTCCTGTACCCTCACTGCAAAAAAAGGTTGAAGTATGATGGTCGATATGTGGGTCGCATTGCGCAATGCAGAAATTGCGCCAGCAAGTTTCGACTGAAAGAGCCGACGAAGCCTTCCGCTCCGCCAGACTTTGAACGTGGCGGATGGTCGTTGAACAAGTCCGACACCAAATTCAGACCTTCCGCAACCCACCCGCTTCCGGCAGTACTGCCAGCTGAGACGTGTCTTAGCAAAGGGCAAGCATCCGCGATTGCAATCACATTGCTGCTTTTCGTAGGGATTGTATTGGTAGGTTGTTTCGGGTCGGTCGAAGCGAAAACGGAGGCGCAACGAAGTATTATTGCTTTGGTCGGCCTTGTCGCCGCATTCGTGTGCTTTGGGCTGCCGTTTCGGATCATTATGAGCTTGATCGCGAGCGAAGAATACTCGGAAACGCTCGACGGCAAACGGCTCATCGTCCGCACCGCCATGTGTTCTCATTGCCGAGAGAAGCTCAGTTGGAGAGTCATTCCGTACTTTGCGGATGTCGAATTCAAATGTCCGTTCTGCCGCGGTACGCTAAGATCCACGGGTGGTTCAATCTTCTGATTCATATGCTCGGCTTCTGACCAACTTGTTGTCTTGAACTTCGAGCGCTTCCAAGCGCAATGAATGGCAGATCCTGAATTCGAAATGGACAAAGAAGTCGAACTACCCGAGCCGTGGACCTAGCAGTTGGTCAGCCCATGAGCGAGGAGGCGTCGTGACCCTGCTCGAGAAATTCACAGGCCGCATTTCGGTGGTACTGCTATTCGCACTGGCGGCTGCCGTGCGCGCCCAGCCGCCCAAACCTCCGGTCGCCAAACCCACGCCCAATCAAGCGGGCGAACGGTTGTTGAAGGAATGGTCGCCCGAAAAAGCCGCCGCGTTTCTCGATGGCGTCGGTGTCAATTGGACGCGCGAGCGCAATTGTGGGACGTGCCACACCAATTACCCGTACTTGATCGCACGGCCGCTGTTGGGCAAGGACGAGGGCTGGCTGGAAGTGCGGCGGTTCTTCGAGACCCGCGCGACGAACTGGGATTCGGGCAAGGATGGCTCCAAGCCGCGCTGGGACGCCGAAGTCGTCGCCACGGCGGCCTGCCTCGCCATCAGCGATGCGAACTCCAGCGGCAAGCTGCACGCGACGACGAAATCGGCGCTCGACCGCATATGGAAGGTGCAGCAGAAAAGCGGCGGCTTTGAATAGCTGAAATGCGATTGGCCGCCGATGGAGCACGACGATTACTTCGGCGCCGTGTACGCCGCCGTTGGTGCCGGAACCGCTCCTGGCGCCTAAAAGGACGGCGATTCCGCTCGCGCTGGCCTACAAAAGCTTCGCGAGTTCTTGAAGTCACATCCCGCGCCCGACTTGCATCACAAAGCATGGCTATTGTGGGCGTCGGTGAAACTCGGCGGCATTCTGAACGACGCCGAACAGACCGCCATCGTGAAGGAACTCGTGGCCAAGCAACGGCCCGACGGCGGTTGGAGTTTGTCGTCACTGGGCGAATGGAAGCGCCGCGACGGTTCGCCGAACGACCCCAAAGCGGAGAGCGATGGTTACGCGACGGGATTGATCGTCTTCGTGCTGCGCCAAACTGGATTGGCAAAGGACGACGAGGCGATCAAGAAGGGCGTGGAATGGTTGAAGACGCATCAGACCGATTCCGGCCGCTGGTTCACGCGCTCGGTCAACAATGACAAGGCACATTACATCACCAACGCGGGGACAGCGTTCGCGGTGATGGCACTGAAGGCGTGTGATTGAGTTCGGCCCTGCCGTTTCGCGCTGTGCAAATCCTGCGAGCGCGAAACGGCAAGCCGAGAGATAGTGGTGTCGCGAAACGGCAAACCCGATGTTAAATCAAATCCAGCCGTCGCTTCGCGTTCCGCGCCTTGTTGCACTCGGCACAGACGCCGCGCACCACGAGCGTGTGGCCGCCCATTTGGAAACCTTGGCGAGCGCAGACTTCGCGCAAGTCGTTGAGAATCGCCTCGCTCTGAAACTCGAACATCTTGTCGCAACGCTCGCACACGAGATGCTCGTGCTGCGGGTAGCCGTAGTCGTGTTCGTAGACGGTGCGCGTGCCGACTTCGATGCGCCGCAAGAGGCCGGCATCGACGAGCTTGGTCAGCGTCCGATAAATCGTCGGTCGGCTGATGTCGAGTTCGGCGCGATCGACCTCGCGGATCAGCTGGTTGGCGTCGAAGTGGTCGTGTTGCGAGAAGATGAACCGAATCAGGTCGCGCTGCTGGTCGGTGAAGCGTTGCGGCCGGGCGCGGCTGGTCAGATATTCGCGGAACTTGTTTTCGGGCGTCTGCGAGACGGTAACCGCGGGAAGGGACAAGGCAACGCTCCTGGAAATCAAAGCAAGAAGGGGCGGACAAACCCGTCCGCCCCTTCCCAAGTCATCCATCCATGATCCCCGAACGGGAAAGGCCCGGATGCCAAATCGTTTCCTTGATTATATTCAGTCCCTCGCCGGTTCGCCAACCGACCGGGCAGTGCCTCAACCCTCGCGGGCCGAGGCGCGTCAAAAGTCAGGCCAGGTCGTGTCGCTCCAGCATGCGTGCCAGGGCGAGGTCCAATTTATCGGGCGTGTCGTAGTGACCCGCGGCAATCTCGCGGCGAACCCGAGCCACCAGCGCGAAGCGGATGGTCGGGTCGGTCGCTCGCGGAGGCGCGCCGGATTGGCAAAGCCCCTTGCGAACGACCGGGCGGCTGGGTCGCAGCAGCCGGGCGGGAAAGTGCGGGCCTTGGAGACACGTACTCGAACCATTCTGTTGCATTTCTAGGTCTCCCCCAGCGCGGACGGCCGTGTTCGACGAACCGGGGACGCCTCCGCCGGGTTCTGGGACAATTGGGTCGGGAGGATCGGAACCCCCCCAGTGGCCGCTCGATTGGACAGGTCGGCCACTTCCTTGACGGGTCCATTCTACTCACGCGGGAACTGCTCCGGCGCTCCATTCCGCCTTCCCGCGTGATAATCCGTCTATCGACGACGCAAGCCGGACGGTTGAGGCAATCTGGCGGCTGAATCTTCCCGTAATCCACGCCAACGGGTCAACCTGCGCATTACACACGTCATGCCCGACGAACGGGAAGATTGCCCAACCGGCCGATCCATTCGCCCGCGGATCGCTCAAGTTTGGCGCAAGCGCTTTGGGAACCGCCGTCCGGCGCGATTCATGCGGGGTGCCGACGGGCCATCGGCCGAAAATATTTCACCAGCCGCAACACGTTCCCGCGCGGGTGCCGCGGCTCGCTCACCATCTCGTCCACCAGCCGCCGGATCAAGAACACGCCGCGGCCGCCAACGCGCACTTCGCTCGGGTCCAGGTGCGGCACGCTGGT
>Ga0163147_10007594_pt1 | contig 12254 bp, 11 predicted proteins | sample OliLakLV19MP6G1_FD_148597 | JGI IMG/M metagenome (GOLD analysis project Ga0163147, IMG submission 148597) | Freshwater microbial mat bacterial communities from Lake Vanda, McMurdo Dry Valleys, Antarctica- Oligotrophic Lake LV.19.MP6.G1 | ecosystem: Environmental > Aquatic > Freshwater > Lake >...
GTGCAGCCGTGCGCCGTTGGGCTTGTTGCTCTTGCGGATCAAGTATGAAAAATCTTCCGGGGCGGGTTTTGCTGCTTTCCATATCGCCGCCGCTTTGTTCGCAGCTTCGGCCTGCTCGCGGGCTTTCGCGGCTTCGCGTTCGCGCCGCATGGCCTCCACTTTGGCGCGATGTTCCGCTTCCTCGGCAGCGGTTAGGGTGCGCCCTATGTCCGCCCGCCAGGTTTCTGAAAGGCCGGTGCGCCAATCGCCGAAGCTGCCAGCGGGAATGCCATCATCGTGCAAGGCATACCAGCCGGCATCGTCGCCGCGCTTGCCGTTGCTCGGGAAGCGATGCAGGTTGCCGTCCGCCTCGATCACGTCCGGCGGCTCTATTCCCGCCGCTCGGATCGCCGCGCGGAATTGCGCCGTCGCGTGCATGGCGTCACGCATCGGTTAGCTTCAATATCGAAATCAATTGCTCGGCATCCGCGCTGGTAATTAGACCGACCGTCGCCAGCGAGAAGATCATGCCCTTGAGAAGGGAGCGAGCCACGTCGGGAAGATTCGGCGCGTTCATTTCTGCACCCATTCGAGGAAGCGTTGGCGGTGGATTATTACCTTCCGGCCACGACGAACGACTGCGCCGCACTCGATCAAACCGTTGCCGGGAATTTCGCCTTTACTGCTATGGCGAGGCTCTGCCTTGAAAATCAGATTGCGTAAAGCGGCAGCGGTGAATGCGGGCTCTGCCGTAGCGAATTGCTCGACGCTGAATAGCGTCTGCGGCTGGTTTTGAGGATTCGCCGCCGCAACAACAGCGGCGATATTGCTGGGGTGTTGCTTGGTTTGCGGGTTCATTTCCACTTTCTTCGGCAGTTGCCGTTGTCGAGGTGGAAACAAATCTATTGCCGCAATAGGGGTTGCGGTCAAATCAGCGATGGGGTTGCGGCCTGCTCTCCTTTGCCGGCGCGGGTTTCAGGATGAGGGCGCAATAGCACCCGCAAGGGGTTGCGGTGTCTCTATTCGCTTTTTCCTATCGGCTTGAGGTCATAGGTAGGATGCCATGCGTTACCTTTTTGGACTGCTTTACCTTCTTCCGTCGCCTTCAATTCTCGAATGCGCGTCTGAGAAACCCCGTGTTTCTTCGCCAGTTCCTTGGTCGGAGATTTATGCTTTTGCGACACTAGGGCGGCGTGCTCTTGGCGCAATTGCTCGCGCTTTTCCGGCGTCCAAATTACACGAAACTTCTGGTCATCGCCCTGGTCCGTGTCCGGTGTCGGCGCGGGCGTCGTCACCACCGCTGCGGGCGTAGCTCCCGGGCTCTGCGCCACCGCGTAATCCAGCCCAGGAATGTAGACAATCTCTTTTTCGCGGGCACGTTCCAGCCATTCGGCGAGTGGATGAACCGTGCCCTCTACGCCTGATGTGCGCATTTCCTCCAGCGTCAGCAACTTCCTCGCCAGTGGCGGTGCGTCAATCTCAGTGCAGGGGATGCGCAACCGATCCAGCAATTTGCCTTCCCGAATAAGCATGAGGCGCGCGGCTTCTAGGGCCGTCAGCCCTGCCAACGCAGCGGATTCATCGAGTCGATAGAAGCCTGTCTGTTGGGCCGGAATATTCGCCGGGTCGTTCTGGAGGTCACGTTGCGATACGTAGATCACCTTTGTTTTTTTCAATGTGTTCCTGACAGACTCCACGATACGGGTCACCTCATCTGCCGTGATAGTCGATCTCGACGGATCGGGGGCGCCATCGCTTCCCTTGATAACCACCCCTCCAATAAATTGCTTCTCAATAGAATCGGCGATACTGGAAATGGAAAGATCAATTCTTCCTTGCAGAAAGCCGCGTAGCACTGGGTCGGATTCGTCGTTGACAAAACGTTCAACTTCTTTCCCAAATTTCAGAATTGCCTGATTCAAAGTTAAGCTGCTGGGCTTACTCGTTTTTGCTTTCATGCCGCATCCCCGAAGATTCTCTGCCATGCTCATATCCTCAATCTTGCGGCCAACTTCTCGCCGGTCGCCACAATGTGCTCGTCGCTCAAATGCGAATAGCGCGATACCATTTGCATGGTGCGGTGGCCTAGTATCTTGGAGATCTCCACCAGCGAAACGCCACTCATGGCGAGGTATGACGCAGCCGTATGCCGCAGGTCATGCCAGTGAAAATCGGAAATTTCCGCAGTCTTTAGCGCAGCCTCCCAAGGCTGTCGAAGGTCAAGATATTCCGCCTTCTTGGCTTTCGCAGTCGGCGGAAAAATGCGGTCGTCTTTGAGGTCGCGCACTTTGCCGCGCTCCTGCAACAGCGTGAAGGCTTCGCCCACTAGCGGCAGGGCGCGGCGGTCGCCGTTCTTGGTTTCGTGAAGTGTGATTACCTGCCGCTTGAAGTCGATTTGCCCCCAGCGCAGGCTCATCACTTCCGCCTGCCGTGCGCCTGTTGTCAGCGCAAGCAATACCGCGAGGTACAGGTCAGCATGTGGGCGGCAGGCATTCAGCAGACGCACGCGCTCCTCGTCGGAGAGAAACCGCACGCGGCCGGTGTTCTCCTTGGACTTGGCGACACGCTCGCACGGGTTGCGCTCAAGCCATTGCAGGCGCTTCACTGCGAAGGCAAGGCAGGCAGACAGAGCGGCGTGGTAACGATTCACAGCGGGGCCGGTACGCTTGCTCCTGGGGCGCTTGGCGTCCTGTTCCGGGTTGCCGGTGGCGGGAACGGCGAATCGGTTTGTTTCCTGTGACAGCAGCTTCTCGCGTTCCTTGCCGATGCGTGCCGGCGTAACGCTGTCGAGCAGATCAGGGCCGAACACCTTTCGCCAGTGTTCTATGTGGCGCTTTCTTTGGTCGAAGCTCTGCAAGTCGGTGGCATGGGCCAGGTATTCATCGGCCAGTTCGTTGAACGTGTGCCGCTTGCTCTGTCCGAAGTGCCGGCCGGCCTTTATGTCGGACTCCGTCTTGCTCGACCATGCTTTCGCATCGGTCAGCCGCTCAAAGCTCGCGGTCTCTGGCGCAAATCCTTTTATGCGGACTTGCACCCGGTAAGAGGTCTTGCCGTCGCGTCCTGCGCGCTTCTGAATCGTCGCCATGTTCGCCTTCCTCTGAAGTGTCGAGCGAAGCATAGAACAAGGCAGAGAAAACTACAACACAGGATATATAATCACAAGAAAACAATACTTAATGTATTGATATATAAGTAATGAGTACATATCGTGCACACTTGTGGCACAACTAATCTCGAAAACAGGCACTTATCCACAAGGGTGACGGCGTCTGACGTGCTCGGCCTTACGTGCTACGTTGCAACCGTGAAGCGAGGAAGAACAGCGCGAGGAAGGGAAAGTGATAGGAGCGGCTTTTCTGGCGAAGTGTGCCAATAATGTGCCACAGAAAAGAAAAAAGGCTAGATATTTCTATCTAACCTCTTGATTATCTGGTGGGCCCGGTGGGACTCGAACCCACGACCAAAGGATGATGAGTCCGGGGAAGTCTACAACGGATCGTTCAGCGACGCGCGCCGGAAGCCGCTGCTGGTTCCTGTCTGGTTTCGGCGACAGGCTGCGCTGATGGAGCCGGGCCGGTCTCGTAGGGAACGCGGACGCGCAGCCGGCATCTGGCTGAGCGCCTGAACTTCATCAATGTGGAACACCGAAAGCCTGCTGCCGACCAGGGGCGAGCGCGATCGCCCGGAGTTCCCGTCAGAGATCGATCGGCCAGTTGATTCCGGCCGTGAATCCGCCGTCGACACGTATCGTCTGGCCGGTCACGAATGCCGAGGCGGCGGAGGCCAGGTAGATCGCGGCCCCGACCAGTTCCCGGACGTCGCCGAGCTTTCCCAGTGGCGTGTTGCCAATCGCCCAGGCGCTCATTTTTTCCTGTGCCCACAGTTTGTCCGAGAGGGCGGTGGGGAAAAAGCCCGGTGCGATCGAGTTGACCCGGATGCCGTGCCTGCCCCATTCGTTGGCGAGAGAGCGGGTCATCATGAGCACGCCGGCTTTGCTCATAGCGTAAGGCGTGACCCCAGTCAGCGGCGCGTAGGTGTTGAGGGAGTCGATGTTGATGATGTTGCCGCCTTTGCGCGCGATCATGTGCCGGCCGGCAGCCAGGGCGACGGCAAAGGCGCCGCGCAGGTTGATGTCGACGATCCAGTCGTATTCTTCCATTGTGTAGTTCTCGGCCTTCATTCGTTTGTTGACGCCGGCCACGCTGACCAGGGTGTCGATGCGGCCGAACCTGGCAACCACGCCGTCAACAAGCGGCGTCACGTCCTCGGGTTTCGATACGTCGCAGACTTCCGCGACGACGGCATGTTTGCCTTTCGAAATCTCCTTCGCGGTCTGGGCAATGGTGCCGGCTTCGCGGCCGGCGATGATCACCTGCGCATCGCGCTCGGCGAAACCTTCGGCCAGCGCGCGGCCGATTCCACGGCTGCCACCCGGCACCAATACCACCTGGCCTTCGACCGAAAAAAGATTGTCCTGCATTTTGTTCTTCTCCTTGTTGTTATTTATAGATCCAGAACGAAAACCTCAACGCAGAGGCGCAGAGAAGAACAAGAAAGTTCGCGGAGCAACGGCTGACCGGGTGAAAGCTGCGGTCTCAATGACGCCAGGCTCCAATACGGAGGCAATTTCCGCTGACGATTTTCCCTGGTATTTCTCTGTGCTCCTCCGCGTCCTCTGCGCCTCCGCGTTGAGATTTGATCACTGCCCCACAGGCGCCAGCCGTATCCCGCTGTCAGTCAGTGCCTTGCGGATCTTCTGCACGAATTCGAGCGCGGTGGGCTCGTCGCCGTGGATGCAGAGGGTATCGGCGCGCACCGGGACGTCGGTGCCCTGCAGGCTTTTCACCTTGCCGTCCTCGACCATGCGGCGCACATGCTCGATCGAGGCATTCACGTCCTTGATCAGCGCATTGGGTTGGCTGCGTGGCGTCAGGCTGCCGTCGGCCTGATAGGTGCGATCGGCGAAGACTTCGTTCGCAACGGTCAATCCCACTTCCTCGCCGGCGCGCACCAGTTCGCTGAACGCCAGTCCGAACAGAATCAGATTTGGATCCGAGTCCTTCACCGCTTCGGCGATCGCATTCGCCAGCTTCCGGTCCATCGCGGCCATGTTGTACAGCGCGCCGTGCGGCTTGACGTGGGATAGCTTGCCGCCGAGTGCGCGCGCGAATCCGGCCAGTGCGCCGACCTGGTAGATGATCAGGTCATAGGCTTCGTCGGGGGTGATGCTCATCGTCCGCCTGCCGAAGCCCTGCAGGTCCGGCAGCGAGGGATGGGCGCCGACGGCAACTCGTTTTCCGATGGCGAGCTGCACGGTCTTGTGCATGGTGCCGGGGTCTCCGGCGTGGAAGCCGCAGGCGATGTTCGCGGATGTCACGTAGTCGAGCAGCGCGGCGTCATTGCCCGCGGACCCCGGGCCGTAGCTTTCGCCCATGTCGCAATTCAGATCGAGGCTGCGCTTTGTCGGATCGGCTGTCATAGGCTCATGTGCTGTTCGACGGCTTCGCGGATCGCCACCATTTCCTGTTCCCTGCGCAGGTAAAGGGCCTGGGCCTGCGCCAGCGACACCAACTCGAAGCGCAGGCTGTCGCCCGGCTTGAGTTGCGCCAGCAGGTGCAAATCCACGCTGGCCGCTTCGGCGATCCTTGGATACCCGCCGGTGGTCTGCCTGTCCGCCATCAGCACGATCGGCGTGCCGCCCGGGGGAACCTGAATTGTGCCAAAGCTTACCGCTTCGGACAGCAGTTCCAGCGGTTGTTCCAGCAGGATGGCCGGCCCGTCCAGGCGGAACCCCATGCGGTTCGAGTCGGGAGCGATGCGGAAGGCGCTTCCCGTCAGCAGGGATCGGGCCTCTGCGGCAAAGGCATCCCAATGGCGGCCGGGAATGATGCGCACGATCTGCGGCGCGCGGCCGAGTTTTTCGATGTGCTGGTTGACTGACCATTTCGGGAAGGCAAACAGGCGGCGCGCCTGCGAAAACTCGCGGTCGAGGCCGGGATAGAGGCCCGGCTGCTGCGCGCCCGCGCGCAGGATGTCGCCCTTGACCAGCGCCCGCCCCTGGACCCCGCCGATGCGCGCCGTTTCGTACGTGCTGCGGCTGCCCATGATCTGGGGAACGTCGAAACCGCCATTGATGGCGAGATAGGCCCGGCAGCCGGCGCGGCAGGTGCCGAACTCGAGCACGCTGCCCGCGCGCACACGCACGGCCTTGCCCTCCGGAACCGGTTCGGAGCCGATCGCGGGCGAAAGGTCCGCGCCGCAGATGGCGAGCAGGGCGTCGTCCGCGAATTCCAGGCGCGGGCCCTGCAGCGTGATTTCCAGCGTCGCGGCGTCGCCGTGATTGCCGGCAACGATGTTGGCGACGCGATGGGAGAACAGGTCCATGGCGCCGGAGACGGGCACGCCGGAATGCTGGTAGCCGTAGCGGCCCGCGTCCTGGAGCAGGGTATGCATCCCCGGCTTGAGGACGGCGATGTTCATGCGTGCTCGCGCGCCAGGCTGGCGAAACGCCCGGCGCTGATCGGCGCGAAGCGCACGCTGTCGCCGGCATTGAGCAGGCAGGGCGGTTCGGCTCCGGGGGTGAACAGCCGCAGTGGCGTGCGCCCGATAAGATGCCAGCCGCCGGGCGTTTCGAGGGGGAAGATGCCGGTCTGCGTACCACCGATGGCCACGCTGCCGGCGGGCACTTTCGGCCGCGGACTGTCGCGGCGGGGCGTCGCCAGCCGCGCATCCAGGCCGCCGAGATAGGCGAAGCCGGGGACGAATCCGAGCATGTGGACGTGATACCGGGCTTCGCTGTGCAGGCGCACCACATCTTCCTGCCGCAGGCCATGACGTTCGGCGAGAGCTTCCAGGTCTTCGCCGAACTCGCCGCCGTAGCACACCGGTATTTCGATCGAGCGGCCTTGCACCGTGCTCTCCGGAGGTTCCGCGCGCAACCAGGCTTCGACCTGTCCGGCCAGCGCGTCATAGGGGGAATCGCCGTCTTCCACCCGGGCCGGATCGTAATGCAGTGCCAGCGTCGTATAGGTGGGGACGATGTCGAGTACGCCGGCTGGTGGCGACGTGCGCAGGCGTTGCGCCAGGGCGGCTATGTGCGAACTCAGTACCGGGTCCGCGCAATCGCCGAATTCAATGACCAGGGCGCGGTCGCCCATCGGCACGACCCGGGGAAAGGGCGGAGTCACCATCCGTCAAGGGCTCAGTTCGCGGGCACCGGCGGCGCCGGCCGTACATCGCCCAGGCGGGCCTCGATGCGCGGCACCAGGGCGCGCTTGAGCAGGGCGTCATACATGGTTCGCGGATTCATGCGGAAAATGGCGCCGGTGTCGAGCGGCAGCAGGTACCAGCCGCCCTCGTCGATCTCCGCTTCCAGTTGGCCCTCCGTCCATCCCGAATAGCCGACGAAGAAACGCTGCTCGGCCGCGTTCTCGGGATGTTTGAGCAACTCGTCGAGCACGCGGCTGTAGCCGCTGAGGTAGATGTCTTCCACGACCAGCATGCCTTGCGGCGGTTTCGTGGTGGAACGGAACGCGAACAACAACGCATCCGGCTGCACCGGCCCGCCGAAGAAGACGAGGTCATTGCGGCCGGCGGCATCGGCGCGTTCGGGATAAACCGAACTGAGCGCGGTGGTGGTGGGGCGGTTAAGGATGACGCCGAGCGGACCGCCTGCGTCGACACGAACCGCAAGGACGACGGTGCCGGCGAAGTTCGGATCCGCAAGCTGCGGATGCGCGACCAGCAGGAAGGCGCGGCCCGGATCGGTCTGCGCGCTTGCGGTGGCGGCTGCGATCAGGATCGCCGCTGCGCACAGCAGCGACAATCCCCAGCGCACCTGCGTCGTCGTCCGCACGTCGCGCCGCCGGCTATTCGAGGATCGCCTGGTAAACCAGGTTGCGCATCTGGATCCGGTAGTACTGGCGGCGCACCGGCTCCTGCGAGAGGAACACCGGAACCAGTTCTTCCTGCGGATCGACCCAGAAGTACGTGCCGGCGAATCCCGCCCAGAAGTACTCGCCGAGAGAGCCCGGCCACTCCGACTGGCCTGTTTCCAGCCGCGTCGCAAAACCCAACCCGAATCCATAGCCGTGACCCGGCAGCCAGGCGGGGCCCTTGTTGATGCGGTCGTTGACGTGATTGGCGCTCATGTTGTCGACCGTCTTGCGGCCGAGGATGCGCACACCGTCGAGTTGGCCGCCGTTCTCCAGCATCTGCGCGAAGCGCAGGTAGTCGGCGGCAGTGGAAACCAGTCCGTGGCCGCCCGCGAAGAAAGTTTGCGGCGTGGTGAGGTCGAGAAGTTCCGGCGTCTTTCCGGTGTAGACATCGGGGATCGGCTGCGCCACGCGATCGACTTTGCCGTCCGGAACCTGGAAAGCCGTGTCGACCATGCCCAGCGGCTTGAAGATGCGCTCCGAGAAGAAAACGTCCAGAGTCTGGCCAGAGGCAACTTCCACCACGCGGCCCAGCACGTCGCTGGAATGGCCGTACTCCCAGCCGCTGCCAGGCTCGAACATCAGCGGCATTTTTGCGATGGCTTTGGCGAAGTCGGCGAGTACCCATTTCTGCGAGAAAATGCCGGCGTCGTTGTACATCTTCCTGATGGCGGTCGGCGGGCCCAGCACGCCGTATGTCAGGCCGCTGGTATGGCGCAGCAGGTCCTGGATGGTGATCTGGCGTTTCGCGTCGGCCAGCGTCAGCGCCGGCTTGCCGGTGGCGGCATCGGTGCTTTCGACGCCAACCTTCATTTCCTTGAACTCGGGGATGTACTTTGACACCGGCTCCTGCAGTCCGATTCTGCCTTCTTCCACCAGGATCATCGCGGCGACGCTGACGACGGGCTTGGTCATGGAATACAGCCGGAAGATGGAATCCGTGCGCATCGGGATTTTCTTTTCTTTGTCCTGCCAGCCGAAACTCTTCGCGTAGGCCAGCTTGCCGCCGCGCGCGATGAAGACGACGGCACCCGGCAGCTCGCCGGAGTCCACGGCCTTGTTCATCGCAGTGTCGATCAGCGCCAGCCGCTTCGAGGACATGCCGACCTCTTCCGGCGCGACTTCCGGCAGTGCCGCGGCGTGAACGCACAGGGCGGATGCCGCCAGCAGGACCGCTGCGGCCGCGCGCGAGGCCGCGAGACGGGTCGGTACCGGTTGATTCGGGTTGAGCATGGATTTCCTCCGTTGCGGTGCGGCGTCCGCCCGAGCGGCGCCTCATTCTGGATTGCCGGCACCGAGCGCCGGCCTGTGGTCATACCTGGTTTTGTGATTCCTGGCCGATGCTGATTTTACGCCAAGCGCCCGACCGCCAGCGCAGATACAGCATGCTGCCCAGCAGGCAGGTATAGACCAGCGCCACCGCCCAGCCGCCGACAGCGCCGAAGCCGAACTGCGGCAGGAAATCCACCCAGCCCTGGCCTGCAGCGAAAGTGAACATGTGGGTGAAGGGAATGAAGCCGAAGCACGACAGGATGAGGATCGCCAGGGTCGGCACGCGCATGTCGCCGGCGCCGCGCAGGCAGAATCCCGCACCCAGGTTGAGGCCGTCGAACAACTGGTAGCCCGCTGCGAACCAGAGTAGCGTGCGGCCCATCGCGATCACAGCCGCGGCATTGGGATCGGCGGGGTTGACGAACAGCGGCACCAGCCACGGGCCCACCAGCGCGAGGAATACCGTCACCAGCCCCATGTAGGCGACAGCCAGGCCGATGGTTGCGTTGCCGGTACGATTCGCCCAGTCCTTGTCGCCGGCGCCGATGCTTTGCCCGACCAGCGTGGTCCCGGCGAGCGCAAAGCCCATCGTCGGCAGATACGCCAGGGACGTCAGCATCATCACGATCTGGGTGGCCGCGCCGCCGATGGCGCCGGCGCTCACCTGCATTGCCTGGAATGCGGCAAGTCCGGCAACGTCTATGGCCGGGAACAGGCCGATGGGGAATCCCACGCGCAACAGCCGGGAAAATTCGGTGCGGCCTTCGCGCCAGGTTCCGCGCGAATGAAAATTGCGATCCACCGCGTGGCTGCAGAACAGCAGTAGCGCCAGTATGTTGCCGGCCGCAAGCGCTACCGTAGTGGCCCAGCCCGCGCCGGCGACACCCCAGCCGAAGCGGAAAATGAACAATTGGTTGAGGAGCGCGTTGATCACGGCGACGAACGTCATGACGATGAGCGTCACGCGCGTGCGGCCGATGCCATTGAAGAAACCGGTCAGGCCCCAGATGCCGACCGCAAACACGCTGCCGAGCGCGCGCGGAAACCAGAACTCGACGGCCATCTGCGCGACGTGTGCTTCGAGATGCAGCCAGCCGATCAGGACCGGACCGCAGAATGCGATGGCGACGAAAGCGGGAGCCACGATGATCATGCTCCACACGCCGCCCCAGACCGCGCGCCCGGCCGCGCGGTTGTCGCCGGCACCGTAGGCCTGCGCAGCGAAAGTCTGCACGGCAAGGCCCGCCCCGCCGAAGAACAGGATGGCGACGATGATGAACCAGTACGTCGCCCCGATCGCCGCCGTGGCGTCGGTGGAAAGCCGGCCGATGAACCAGGTGTCGGTGAGATTGAGCAGCGCCTGGATGCCGCTGTTGACGAACAGCGGCATGGCGAGCGCCACCACCGCGCGCAGGTCCACCTTGCGCGCGCCGTGAGCATCGAGCCTGAGCGCCGGCAGCCTGCGCATCAGAGGGGATTTCTTCAATTCGGCCATGGAAACTTGCAAAAAAAGCGCCCGGGATTTCCCGGGCGCGGCTGTAAGAAGTGATGCAACTGCGTCTTTGCGACTGTAGTTCCGGCATAACCTGAAGGTTAGCCTTCACTGAAACTCCTTACGTCGTTTTCACGATAGTCACGACATTTATGGGAGAAGCCCGGTATCCAGCGAAGTCGGGCACGCTATTCACGGCCCTTAATGCAGATGCTTTCTTCCCGGTGGCATCGGCACGATTTCCGCTGCCGAACTGCCCGTTTGCGTCGCCGGCGCTGCACCTTTCCAGTTGCGCTCGAATAACTGGTTGACCAGCGCCGTGACTTCGGCAACTTCCGGTTCCGTGAACTGCCGGCTCAGCAGGTTCTGCACATCCTCGATCATGCGATGCCGCTGGGCCTCCCGGATCAGATCGGGTGTCGGGCCGACGAAGACGACGCTGAACTCGTCCTGACCGTCCTCGAGGTAGTAGCTGACGTCGAACGCTGAAGCTTCTTCGGAAAAAGGATTGAGCGCGCCCAGAGCGTCGGAAATAATCTGGTGAAAGCTGCGCCCCACGTCCCCGGTCCAGCAGACTTCGAGCACACGGCGCCGCTTGTCGAACAGAACGCCCGGCTCGTCGGGATGGACGCTCTTGGCATCGACGAGGTTGTCCTCGTCGATGTATTCGAGCCAGGGACGCAGTGCTTCCTCGATCTGGGTGGGGGTGGTACCCGCCCGCAGCAGGATGGTCCCGTGTACGTGTACTTCCATGCGCATTGCTGCTAGCTCCTGAACTATCCCGGCCATGCCGGGGCCCGGGTGATACGGGGAGTGCCATGATACGGCTTTTAGGCCGTGTCCTGCTTGCCCACCCGGATCATTGCCGGCGGGGAACTCCTGCCTGTTGCGCAGGCGGCCGCCCGGAGCCGGCCGGCGCGCGGCAACCTGAACCTGGCTACGTCAACAAACCCTGGCAGGCGTAGAATGCACGGCACCCGATTCCGCTGCGCCGGCCTTGATCACTGCTTCCGTTTCCCGTTTCCGCGCACTGCCGCGAAGCACCCGTGCCGTGCTGTTCATGATGGTGATGGTGGTCTGTTTTTCGATCCTCGAGACCACCGCCAAATACCTGAGCCGTACTTATCCGGTGCCGATGCTGGTCTGGTGCCGCTACACCGTGCACCTGGTCCTGACCCTGTTGCTCATTGCCCCGCGCATGGGGATGCGGATGGTGAGGACCGACCAGCCGAAAGGGCAGGTGGTGCGTGCCGCGCTGTTGATGGGATCCACAGCCTGCTATTTCGGGGCGCTGAGTTTCCTGCCTATGGCGGAAGTCAAGGCGATCAGTTTCATCTCCCCGTTGCTGGTAACCATATTCGCGGTCTGGCTGCTCCGCGAAGAGGTCAGCCGTTCCCGCTGGCTGGCGGTGGTTGCCGGTTTCCTTGGCGTGCTGTTCATCATCCGGCCCGGCAGCGGCCTGCTGCAATGGCCCGCGCTGCTGCCGGTCGCTTCCGCGTTCTGCTACAGCCAGTACCAGATCATGACCCGCAAGTTCAGCGAAACCGAACATCCGCTGACCACGCTTTTCTATACCG
>Ga0163147_10007595_pt1 | contig 12252 bp, 10 predicted proteins | sample OliLakLV19MP6G1_FD_148597 | JGI IMG/M metagenome (GOLD analysis project Ga0163147, IMG submission 148597) | Freshwater microbial mat bacterial communities from Lake Vanda, McMurdo Dry Valleys, Antarctica- Oligotrophic Lake LV.19.MP6.G1 | ecosystem: Environmental > Aquatic > Freshwater > Lake >...
GATTCGTGGTCGTTCCGTTGAGCGTTTCGGCAGCAGTTTTGCGATTGCCTGCATTATCGTAAGTATAACTGTAACTTGCCAGCGCCGGCTGCATCGTGCCTTTGCGCTGGATGATCTCCTGCACCCAGTTGCGCGACGTGTAGCCGTAATCGGTGACGACGGTGTTGGGGAGCGTGATCGTATCCAGCATCCCGACGGGGGTATAAGCGTAGGTGGTCGTCCCCGTCACTGAATCGACAAGGGTCTTTAGACGATTGTGTGCGTCGTAGGTGTAGGTGGTCTGTGCGCCGCCAGCGATCATACTGGTGCGGTTGCTCGCGTCGTCATAGGCGTAAGCCACATCTGGCCCCGCCGGGTTATTGACCATCTCGATCCGATTGAGCGCGTCGTAGGTATAGACTTTCGCGCCGCTGCTGTCGCTGACTTGGGTGCGGTTGCCGGCTGCGTCGTAAGTGGTGTTGACGATCTGCCCGTTGTAGCTCGCCCAGATAACGCGGTTCATCACGTCGTAATCGAAAGCCTGAATGACTAAGCTGGCGGAATTGATGCCAATCGTATGGCGGATCAAATTGCCGACGGCATCATAGCTGAAGCGCTCTTGTGTGCCGTCCGGCCATACTTTAAGCGTCTGCCGCCCCAGCGCATCATACTCAAAGCGCGTCACATTGCCGCGTGCATCGATGATCTGGTCAATCTGCCCATCGGCAAAGTACTGATAGGTCATCGTCTCATTTTCGGGATTCGTCACTTTCCACAGTCGCCCGGCTGCGTCGTATTTTTATAGAATACTCATTTCCATATCGTTGATGGTCCGCATATTGGCAATATAACTGATTATTCATTCTGGCTTTTGCTTGAATTTTGCAATAAAAATCTGATTGAATGGTCCACTTCCATCTGGCTCATTCCATGTATTATCTATACCTTTTACGGGACGATAGCCTGATATACGCAGAAAGATAATAGTGATACCTTGCACCATCTCTTTTGCTGCTATATCAACCAACGGAAAAAAGACATCCTCTCCTAAATACAAGGTATCTGCGGCAGTTTCAACGCTTACCAAATCCCCTGAACGCCCTAATCCATGAAACTCAATTAGATAATTTCTGGGGAGTGTAATGGAGAATTTGTCCTCAGCGTTTTTTGCGGCATCCTCTAGGGCAGATAAGAATAGATCCTTGAACTTATTGTGATCCATGTTAATTCCATCCATCAGGGTTAATACGATCCAACTCATATATTCTACTCTTCATTAGTGAATATATTTGGGGAAGACTTGCATCACTAAAGAAGATACTTTCTCCAGCATCTGCTGATCCAGAAGCATAAAAAAGATCTCCCAGTTCCATTACCTCACTACTGTATAATGCCACAGTTACAGTATAACGCTGGTTATATTTATTACTTTGGTTTCGAGCAAATCTTCTAGCGCCTTCTCGTGTCAGAGCGAAAGGCTTTCCTCCCCAGTTAGGGCTATGCCCATAGTCGCGCCACAAAGTTCCTCTAATGTAGCTCAACTCTGTGAAATCAATTGCCCGATAAAGTAATACGTCCTCTTCCTCATCAGGGTCATCTTCCTTGACTCTACTTGCTTCCTCAGCAGTAGTAATCGTTGCAACCGTTTCGCCAGACAGAACACTTTCAATTAATCGTTGTAATTCATGGGCGGTTCCAACTAGCAAATCACCAACAAGGTCTCCATAGATGGGTGCAAGAATTGAGGCAGCGATAGCACGTATGAATAAAGATCGTACGCCTGTTCCAAATAATCCTAAAACCACCCCGTTACGAGCAGCAGATTTGTTAGATAAACTATAGCCAACTACGGCTGTATACCCACTCGGATCCCCCCACCGCACGGGATTCCCCGCTGCATACACATACCGATTAAATTCCATCGGATTTCGGAAGTCATACGCCCACGTATCGCGTGAATTGAAACGCCCCACGCCGGGATCGTAATATCGTGCGCGGAGGGAGTAGAGACCTGTGGACGTGTCGAACTGCTGCCCAGTCTACAAGGTATCGGAAGTTAGAATACGGTTAGATCAAAAATTGGGCGTTCTCATAGAGGAACGTTTATAATCCGTCATCTATCGCTTTCTCTATGATACGATGATGTTTATCTGACGCTTTCCCGCCGGAAGCCAAACGCACGACTATAATCGGGAAAAGCAACTAATAAAGGGGCAGGCCATGAGACGGGTTTTCGTGTCCTATTCACGTCGCAATAAAAATTTTGCCGAGCGGCTCGCCCGCGATCTAAGCGATGCGGGTCTGGATGTTTGGGTCGATTGGCGGCAGATTCAAGCGGGCGAACTCTGGCAAAATGAAATTTATCGCGGGATTGAGCGTTCCGAGATGCTGATCTTCTGCCTCTCGCCCGATGCCGTGACCAGCGAGTGGTGCCAGCGTGAGATCAATACCGCCCGCCAGCAAGGGAAAATTATTATCCCGGTGATGGCGGTAAGCGCGATGACGCAGTTGCAGCAAACCGAAAGTATGCGCTGGCTGCTGGATGTCCACTTTATTAATTTTGAAAATCGCTACGAAGAAGCCTTCCCCGAACTGCTCAATGCGCTGCCTGGTCTGCGCCGCGTAGGGGCGTATGATGATGTTGATCCGGCTAAAATCCCAAATCCATTTAAAGGGCTGGAAGCCTTTCAACAGACCGACTCGCACTTTTTCTTCGGACGCGAAGAATTAATCCGTAAAGCGCTCAACGTGCTTTCGCAAGAACACGCCGCCCGATTTCTAGCCGTCGTCGGCGCAAGCGGCAGCGGCAAAAGTTCGCTGGTGCGGGCGGGGATCATCCCGGAAATTCGCTCTGGCACCCTGCCGGACTCCGACGAATGGCCTGTCGTGATTTTTGCGCCGGGCAGTTCGCCTGTTGATGCGTTGGCGCAGCGTCTTGCGCCCTTACGCGAAGATATGGAAGGCTCGCAAATCGAGCGGCTGCTGACAGCATCGCCCCAAAATTTAGATCGCCTTGTCGAAGGCATTTTGTCCAACGACCCCAAGACCGCCCGTTTGCTGCTGGTGGTCGATCAATTTGAAGAAGTATTCACCCGCGCTAACGAAGCAGAAGGCGCGGCATTTTTAGCGATGCTGCATTATGCCGTAACCCGCCCCGGCGGCAGAACGCAAGCCATCATCACCATGCGGGCGGATTTCTTTGATCGTTTAGGCCGCTATCCCGATTTGGCGCGGCTTTTCGAGCAGGAAAATCTACTCATCGTTACCGAAATGACGGCGGCTGATCTTCTCCATGCCATCGAAGGCCCCGCCGAGGCGGTTGGGCTGTCGTATGAGGAAGGACTGCCACAGCGTATTCTGGACGATGTGCGCCGCCAGCCGGGATCGCTCCCGCTGCTGCAATATGCGCTCAAGGAACTCTATGCGCTGCGCGATGGTCGGCGGCTGTCGAATGCCGCTTATGAAAAAATCGGCGGGGTGCGCCGCGCCCTTGCCACTCATGCCGAAAATATTTATCTGGGATTAAACGCCGCGCAGCAGGCCCTCATGCGGCGGATGCTGCTGCGATTGGTGGAAGTCGGCGCGACAGGGGAAGCCACGCGCCGCCGGGTAGACCGCAATGATTTGGCCTTCCGCGATGTCCCCGATCAAGCTGTGCAGGAAGTCATCGATCTGCTGACCGCGCCGACTTCGCGCTTGCTCATCGCCAGCCGCGAGATCAAAGCCAGTGAGGACGATCAAACCGCGCCAACGGTCTGGATTGAGGTCGGGCATGAGGCGCTGATTCGTGAATGGAAGCGCTTCACCGATTGGGTGGCGGAAAATGTGGAAGGGCTGCGTTTTGGGGGCGAACTGCTGCAATCCGCCAACAACTGGCAACTTACTAACCGCGATATGGCTTATCTGCTCACAGGTAACCGATTAGCACGGGCGGAGGATTGGCTGGATTCTGGCGACCCGACGGTCTTGCAGCGCGAGTTTATCCAATTGAGTTTGGAGGAAGAAGAAAAACGCGCCCAAGCCCAGCAGGAACAGCTTAAACGTGAGCTAAGTCTGGAGGCACAAGCCGCCAATCGACTGCGGTTAGTAGCGGTTGTCCTTGTGGTAGGTATCATCATCGCAGCGGCATTAAGTGTGTTCGCGCTGTTGAGCCTGCGAGAAGCACGGGCGCAGGAAAATCGTGCCGAAGCCGCCCTGCAAACAGCCGAAGAAAGCGCCCGACAAGCGCAAAGCCTCGCACTTTCCGCCAGCGCAAACCGGGAATTAGTCGATAGCGACACCGATTTAGCCGTGATGTTGGCGGTGCAAGCGAATCAGATCAACTCGCCGCCGCCCCAAAGCCAGCGCACCCTTGCGGAAGTGGCTTATGCGCCGGGGACACGCCGCGTTTTAAGCAGCAGCGGTGGAATTGTCAACGCCGTAGATTATAGTCCTAACGGTTCGACGGCTTTGATGACGGATGAGAACGCCATCATTTTATGGGATGTCAATACAGGGCGCGAAATACGGCGGTTTGAAGGCCACACCCGCCCTATTAACAGCGTCAAATTTAGCCCGGATGGTCGTACCTTTGCCTCCGCTGCTGACGACGGGGTGATTATTCTGTGGGATGTGGAAACAGGCGCGGAAGTTCGCCGTTTTGTCGGACATCGCGCTGGCGTAAACAGCCTCGCTTTTAATAAGGATGGCCTCTTCCTTGTCTCTGGTGGGGCGGATTGGGCCGTCATCATGTGGCAGGTGGAAACCGGCGAAGTTTTTCGGCGGTTTGAAGGCCATACCGATGCCGTCAACAGCGCCGTTTTTAATACCAACGCCTCACAAATTGTCTCAACGTCTGATGACGACACCGTGCGCTTGTGGAATGTTTTCGACAGTGTGGAAGTTCGCCAATTCCCGCATGATTCTGATGTGAATACGGTGGTCTTTAGCCCGATTAAGGCCAACATCCTCACGGGTTCTGAGGACGGCACAGTCCGGTTATTTAATGCCAATACGGGTGATGAGATCAGCCGTTTTGATGAGCATGAAGGTCAATCGGTGAACGCCGTCATTTTCAATACCGATGGCAGCCAAGCGCTTTCCGCCGCCAACGATAACACCATCATCATTTACGATACGGCGACGGCGCAAAGAATCGGCGAGTTCAATGGGCATTCCGGCCCTGTGCTGGATTTAGCCTATGGCCTGAACGGACGGCGTTTGCTTTCCGCCTCAGCCGACGGGACGATGCGTGTTTGGGATACCAAACGGGCGGAGGAAATCATCGAGTTTCGAGGACATGAAGTGCGTAGCATCCGTTCCAGCTTTGCAGTCGGTGTTTTTAGCCCGGATGGACGGACGATACTTTCCGGCGCAGCGGATAATACCTTGCGTTTCTGGAACGTCAATACCGGGCTAACGATCCAGCAGTTTTTGGGGCATACAGGCCGTGTGAATGATGTCGCCATCAGCGCCGATGGGCTGCGAGCGCTTTCTGGCTCATCTGACGATTCATTGATTTTGTGGGACATCGCCAGCGGTCAGCCCATTCGCACCATCGCAGGCGGTCATGGCGATGTGCTGACCGTCGCTTTTATGCCAGATAACACCCAGGCCGTTGCCTCCTTTAATGATGGCACATTGGTCTTATGGAATCTGGGTACCGGAGAGGCGATTCGGGTTTACGATTTAGGCAATGCAATTGCCGTACTGGACGCGGCAGTTAGCCCGGATGGACAAACTATCGTTTCCGCATCAAGCGATCAATTGGTGTTATGGAATGTGGCGACGGGCGACATCCTCCGCCAATTCAGCGACCAAGGCAGCGTCATCCAAACCGTCGCGTTTAATCCGCCAGGCACACAAATCGCCGCTGGTGCCGGGAATGGTGGCATTGTCTTATGGGATGCCGCCACGGGGACAATCGCCCAGACCTTTGAAGGCCATGATCGCGCTGTGCTAGGCATCGATTTTTCGCCCGATGGGGAAAGTTTTATTTCCGGGTCGCAAGACAGCACGTTGCGCTTGTGGGATGTCTCCACCGGATTCGAACTGCGCCGCTACGAGGCCGACGAATCCATTCGCAGCGTTGATTTTAGAGCCGACGGACGCGAAGTTGTCACCGGGCTTTCGGACTCGACCCTCAGCACATGGCGGGTGTTTACCAACCTGCGCGATTTGATGGATTGGACGTTTGCCAATCGCTTTATCAATCCGCCCACCTGCGAAGATCGCCGCACGTATCAGATTTTGCCGTACTGCGATGATGCAGGCATCGTCCCAGCCGCGACACCGTATCCGCTGCCAGTAGAGACAGTGATGCCAGAGACGACCTCGCGTTTAACGATTGGCAGCACGGCTGTGGTGAACACCGATAACAATGATAACCTGCTTGTGCGCGTTAATCCGGGGCGTAACGAGGATGTTGTCGTCCGCTTACAGGATAACAATCAAGTGACGCTGCTGGATGGCCCGGTTTTTGCCGATGAGTTCATTTGGTGGCGCATCCGCACTGCTGAGGGACTGGAAGGGTGGGCCGCCGAAAGCGTCCCTGCCGACGGTATACAGACCTTGGTGCCGCAATAAGGGGTGGTTATTCCGTTTTAGGGCTTTCGCTTTTACTGGATATTTGTGCTTGCAACAAGGGGTTTATGCACTTTTTCAAAATAATACGGATGATTGCCCCGTTAACCTCCCCCCAACTCGTAACCGGGGAAGGGGAGGAATACAAGGTGCGCTATATTGTTCCCTTGCCCTGTTTGCGAGGAAAGGGTTAGGGATAGGGGTTCTCCGTATTTAATTGCTAACGGCATAAACCCTTTCTTCATGAGACAGCCAGCAAAAGCCCTGCATCTATTCCCTGAAGTAATTCGGATGTTTGAATTCCGCCTAAAAAGCTGCGCTAAGATCAATTTTTTAGAGGAGGCAATCCATCAAATCGCCTAAGTTTTTGAGTGCTGCTACCGCTTTTGCTGAGTGCTGAAAGCTTGAATCAGTTCCTTGATAGAAAGATAGATAAAATGAACATCAAACGCTGCGAATCGTGCGAAGGCTACGGCTGGTTCGAGGATGAATTTACGGGCGAAACCGTCGATTGTGATTGGTGCGGCGGCGCGGGTTACGTGTATCGTGATGCTGCCGGGGTCGATCATAAAATCCCGACGGCAGATTATGGCAAAATTGCCGATACGCTGGAAAAGCTGGAAGCCGAGCGCCTGCACGACATGGGCTATACAGGCAGCGCCAAGCATCCCCGCGATCAGGAAATTCGCCTCGGTGATATTCCCAATCATGATGATGAAGCAAAACCTCATGCGGGATAACCCTGCACGACTGGGTAGGCGTGTTCCTCTCCAATGGGGTGGTTGTCATGTTTCTTGTGAATGAGTATCCTCTTGCTGCGAAGCCCTACACGGAGAAGCTATGAGCGAGATAAGCGAAAATCCACAGGAAATTAGAGAAACAGGCCGCATTGAAGCCTTCAGTGACGGCGTGTTTGCCATCGTGATTACGCTGCTGGCGTTTGAGATTAAAGTGCCGCCCTTGAGCGAACTACGTGAGGGGCAGGGGCTTCTAAGTGCGCTGATTGAGCAGTGGCCTGTTTATCTCGGCTTTTTGATTAGCTTTGGCACAATTGCCATTATGTGGATTAATCATCACGCTATGTTCAAAAATATCCAGCGCATCGATCATCGTTTTCTGGTCTTAAATACGCTGCTGTTGATGATGATTACGCTCGTCCCGTTTTCGACACTGCTGCTGACGGAATATCTTGAACATAAAGATGCGGCTATCGGGGCGATCATCTTTAGCGGAGACTTTTTCCTGATCGCGGTTTTCTTTAACCTGATGTGGTTTCATGCCTCCCGTGATAACCGTCTGCTGGCGAAAGATGCAGATCGGGCGCTGGTGGAAGGCATTACGAAGCAGTATCGTTTCGGTCCTGTGTTTTATCTGGTGTCGATGGGGCTGGCATTAATCAGTGTTCCCGCCAGCCTTGCCGTTCATTTCGTTCTCGCGGCCTATTTCACGATACCGGGATTAGCGCCTCGTCCGGGCAGTTAAAGGATACAGACTGAATCTTTTGCCCAGCGGCGATCAAGGCAGCACCCATGCTGAATCCTAGATGACGGAGTGGCTGGCGCGGCGGCCTTGGAGCTGTAGTTGCTAAGGCAATAAGCCGATCATGCTCCCTCGAAGAAATCATTTCCTGCTGTTTCTCAATCACGGCATGTTGCAGTGCGTCGTAGTTATTCATGATCCGCCTCATTTTCAATTTTCGCTAAACGTTCATGCTCTAGAAGATATTCCTTACGCTCAAGACCCCAGCGGTAGCCGCCGAGATTCCCATCTTCGCGCACGACCCGATGGCAAGGGATAACCAGCGCAACAGGATTGCTGGCACAGGCACGGGCAACAGCGCGAGTGGCTTTGGGGTTGCCAATGGTGCGGGCGATCTCGCTGTAAGAGCGCGTTACGCCGCAGGGGATTTCTTGTAAGGCCTGCCATACCTGACGCTGAAACGCCGTCGCCTGAATATCCAGCGGCAGATCAAGCTGATCGACGCAGCCTTCCAATTTATTCAAAATCGGCATCACCCACGCTTGTAAATCCTCATCGGCTCTTTCTAGCGCGGCGGCAGGATACTCATGGTGCAATCTGTTTTCAAGTACGGTGGCATCATCACCCAGGCTGACGGCACATACGCCTTTTTCTGTCGCTGCCACCAACAGCCACCCCAACACGCAGCTCACCAGCGTATAGCGAATCCCGACGGCGTGACCACCGCGCCGATATTCGCCAGGGGTCATACCCAGCGGCGTATTTTCATAAACGCGGCTGCTGCTGCCATAACCCGCTTCATAAACCGCATCCGTCACGCTGTCGCCGGTCTTGAGCGCTTCTTTAAGCCGCTGGACGCGCACTTGGTCGGCATATTCACGCGGGCTGATTCCCATCATGCGTTTGAAGACGCGCTGGAGATGAAAGGGGCTGACGTGCAAATTCGTGCCGAGTGCTGCCAGCGTAACGTCTTCATCCAGATGATCTTCGATGAAGCGGCAGACCTCATAAACGAGTCTTGCTTGTGGGGCGGCTTCTTGTGGTAGACAGCGATGGCAGGCGCGGAATCCGGCGGCCTCCGCTTCATTGCAATCTGTAAAAAAGCGGACGTTTTCCCGATGTGGCTTCCGTGCTGGACAAGAGGGGCGGCAGAAAATGCCAGTTGTCGTCACCGCCGTAACAAACTGCCCATCATACCGTGTATCACGCTCAATAAACGCTTGCCAGCGACTATTTTCATCCATCAATAAGGTTGGTTTTAAAGTCAGGTCTTTAATCGTCATCGCGTCCCCTCTGTTGTATAAAGCTAAGGATACAACGGAGCGAAATAGAAGCCTATCGGAATCTTGCGCTTATTTTTTTGGCGTTAAACAGCCTAAAAATCGTCTTTGCGCTTATCGCGTTTTTCGACTAATACCGCATACTGACCTAGCAGATGCCCATGCACCGGGAACAAAATCGCCGCGCCGAAGATCACGCCGATGCACGTTAGCCCGGTGAGGACGACAATCCCGTTGACGATGATCGCGCATAACACATAAGACACACTCGGTGCGCCAACACCGAGCGCAATATCCCACAATTCCCCAAAGCGGAAGTAACTAGCCGCTTGCCCGGAACGCAGATAACGCGCTGTACCCGCCGCCAGCAAAGGCCATGTAAATCCGGTATAGATGATATAAAAAGGCAACGCACAACAAAACAGCGTCAGGTAAAGCAGCCCACCCACCAATTGATCGGGAACGCTGCCGGGGAGCAGCAAACAGCAGCTTACGATCAAGACCGGAAGATTATAAATCAGCAGCGCGACCAAAACCCCTGTGCCGCGTGTCAGCAGATCGGTGAGATTCGTCCATTGGGGCAGGATCATTTTCTTGCCATCGCGGGTATTGGTGGCGATCTCGATCATATACCCGCACATCACCGCCAGCGGGATTAACCCGACTAAAAAGGGCGAAAAGGCAATCCCCGCGAAAGTCAGCAAGAAGGCCGTCAGCAGCTTTGTGATCCAATCACGATCCTCAAAAAGCGTCGTAAATGCTTGTCCTAAGTTCAAATTTATTTCTCCGGTGGCTAGTTTACGCGCCATCCGCCCCATTAGGATTTAGCGCATCCAAATAAGTATACATATTTTCGACGGTCATCTCACCCAGCTTAAAGTAACGCATCACGCCGCTTTCATCAATAATGTAAGTCGTGGGCAGGCCACTGACGCTGTAATCGTCGCTGATGTCGAAATCGGGGTCAAGCAGTACGGGGAGATCGGTCACGTTGATGCTCGCCAGAAATGCAGTGATGTCTTCAATCGATTCGCCTTGATTGATTAAAAGTACAACCGGAGCGTTATCGTCATCGGCTTGCTCCCGGACGAACTGCTGCAAAGCGGGCATTTCTTCCACACAAGGCACACACCAAGTCGCCCAAAAATTGACGAAAACAATCCGTCCGCGATAATCCGCCAGACTGACGGACGTGCCATCAAGCGTGGTCGCCACAAAATCCGGCGCGGCTCTGTTCTGCACGACGACACTGCCATCACCAATCACGCTGCCGGATTGCGCCATTTGCCCCTCGGTAAAGAGCATCGTCGCCGCGACGACCAACCCCATCAGGCTCGTGAGGAAAAAAATAATCACGAAAGGTGAAATGCCTTTACGCGGCGGGGCTTCATTTTCGGCTTCGGGAGTTGTCAATATCGGTTCTTGCATCGCTTATATCCTGTAGTTACTTTTCCGCCGGCACCCAGCGCGGGATATAGGCATCATCTATGATGAGCGTCAGGGCGCGGGTGGTTATGTTATACGTCCAGATTTGTGTCCCGCCTACATCCTCACCCGATTCCGTCGGAAAGCGAAAGCGCTGAATCACCAATTCGTCGCCAGCCGGATTCCACTCGAAATAGCCGTGATTATAGGCTTCGTCGTAAATCAGCGGTTCCATTGTGCCATCGGTGGTGTCATACAAATAAATCTGATGTCCGCGTGTATAACGATCATCCAAATAACGGCGACCAATCGCAATCGTGCGCCCATTAGGATTCCATTGTACAGCCTGATCGTCGGCCTGATCTTCTGGATTAGTCAAATCCTGCGAAAGGCCGTTGTCTAAATCCGCGAGTTGCAAATACGAATGCACCACAGGCGCACCATTAATCAGCATCTCTGGATAAACTAACTTGCTGCCATCAGGCGAAAATGAGCCGACTGTACCGTTAGCTGTGGTCACGTAGCTAAAGGGGTTTTCATCGGCGGCGGTATCTGCGGCAAAGTTATAGATCAAAATCCCGCCGCTGCCGTTGTCATAAAACGCGAGGCGCTGCCCGTTGGCTGACCATTCCGGGTAATACCCCAGCACTTGCGAATCTTCGACCAGCGGATAGGTTGTGGCGGGCGTGGTCGAGAGGTCAAGCAGCCAGATTCGGTCAGGGCTTGCGCCGATATTTAGCGCGGAATTAAATTCGATGCGCTGATAGGCAATCAATTGACCATCAGGCCGCCACACGGGAGTCGTACACGCGCTGTCTTGCGCCATACAATCCGTGAGTTGAGTGATGCGCCCGGTTCGCAAGTCCAGCAGTTTAATCTCTTGGCTGTTGCTCTCGAAATCGCGCTCGGAAAAAGCGATAGACCGCCCATCGGGGCTGACACCGAAGTCAAAAACGCCATCCGCCGCAAACGTAATTTGCTTGGCATCCGCCGGATTGTCCGCGTCGGCGATCCAAACGTTAGCAATGCCGCCAGGGCTGTTTTTGAGGAAGGCGACGCGCTGTCCCGCTGCATCTGCGCGACCTAAAAACGTCATCAGCAGAGTCGCAACGACCAACAAAATGCTCACCCCAACCACGACGGTATCTAAGCGGGAAATCTGCAGCCACGCCCTGTTTTGTCTCACAAGCTATCCCATTCTGACAATTCGTCAATCCTTTAGTAGAGCAATCCAGAATAATCACATCAAATGTTTGACAGAGTGCATAAAATTCCAAATGTAACCACAAAGGCGCAAAGATCACAAAGGAAAAGAGAAATTAAAGCATGGGTGTGTCTAAAAGATGGGTACTGTAGGAACTCACCTATGTGTGCGTCCGCCGGGAGTGACACATAAGCCACTCCCTAAAGCATTTACTTTGTGTCCTTCGTGTCTTTGTGGTTCAAAATGGTTTTTCCGGTTGATATCAATTTTGATAAGATTACGCTGTGGAGCAATCATCAGCTTGCGTGAATTTTCGGATAGTGC
>Ga0163147_10007598_pt1 | contig 12250 bp, 10 predicted proteins | sample OliLakLV19MP6G1_FD_148597 | JGI IMG/M metagenome (GOLD analysis project Ga0163147, IMG submission 148597) | Freshwater microbial mat bacterial communities from Lake Vanda, McMurdo Dry Valleys, Antarctica- Oligotrophic Lake LV.19.MP6.G1 | ecosystem: Environmental > Aquatic > Freshwater > Lake >...
CACTTCGCCTTGCGGCTCGAAGCGATGAAACATGAAAGCCTGCACGACGGCCTGTTCAGCACGTCGATCTCTGGCGATTACCGCGTGACGACCATCGAGGCGGAACTCGACGGCAATAAGGTGAAACTCGTTGAGCCCCAAACCAACGTCACCGGCGGCGACGGCGCCAATGCGCCGGTCGACGGCAACGCCGGTACCGGCTGGACGGCCGGCAAGCCTCGCGAAGTCACGGTCACCCCCACCTGGATCGCCCGCTTTGAACAGCCGATCAAAACCAAGGCCGATGCCAGACTGGTCGTGCATCTCCGCAATGAATCCACCGATAGCTACGCACCGATCGGCCGGTTTCGCTTGTCTCTCACGCAATACCCACGCCCTTCATTGGTAGAGAACTTCGGCTTTCCCAGTGAAGCAGTGGCTGCCCTCAAGACTCCCACCGTTGACCGCACGCCCCAGCAACGCGAGCAAATCGCCGAACTCACGCGTACGAATCTGCAATGGCCGTTGCGTGATAAGATTCGCAACATCGCAGGCGAAATCGCTGCTCAAGAAGCCACGTTCCTCAATACGATGATTATGCGCGACCGCACCGAGCCGCGCGAAACCTTCCGCCTGGAGCGTGGCGTGTGGGATGCCCCCGACAAGAGCGAGAATCTCACGCCCAACATCCCCGAGTGTTTGCCGCGACTACCGGAGGATGCCCCCCGGAATCGGCTTGCGCTTGCCGAGTGGCTCATCGATCCCGCGCATCCGCTGACGGCCCGCGTGACGGTAAATCGCTATTGGCAACATTTCTTCGGCTTGGGACTTGTGAAAACGAGCGAAGATTTTGGTGTGCAAGGCGAACGGCCAATGCACCCGGAACTCTTGGATTGGCTTGCCGTGGAATTCGTCCGCAGCGGCTGGGACGTGAAAGCCCTGCACAAGTTGATCGTCATGTCGGCCACCTATCAACAAAATTCTGACGTGCCCCCCCAACTCGCCGAACGCGATATCTACAATCGGCTGCTCGCCCGTGGCCCCCGCATACGGCTGAGCGCGCAGGCCCTCCGCGACCAAGCCCTCGCGCTCAGCGGTTTGCTCGTTGAAAAAATGGGGGGCCCCGGCGTGATGCCCTACCAGCCCGGTGGCGTCTGGGAAGATTTCAGCCTTGGCAAGATTTCGTACCAACAAGGGCAAGGCGACGACCTCTATCGCCGCAGCGTCTACACCTTCTGGCGGCGTTCGGTCGGCCCCACGATGTTCTTCGACAACGCGGGACGACAAGTTTGCACGGTGCGACCGTCGCTCACCAACACACCCCTCCACGCGCTCACGCTGCTCAACGATACCACCTACATCGAAGCGGCCCGCGTGTTTGCCGAGCGCGTGTTGCGCGAAGCCGGTGCCACTCCCGCCGAGCGTGTAAGACTGGCTTTCCGTCTCGCCACCGCGCGGGAACCGAGCGAAGCCGAACTCACCAGTTTGCTTAAAACCTTGCGCTTCCTGCTCGACGAATACTCCGCCAATCCGTCCGCCGCACAGGAGCTCGTCGAAGTCGGTGAAGCACCTCACGATGAAAAACTCGACATGGTAGAAACCGCCGCCTACGGCAGCCTCATAAATGCGATCCTCAACCTCGACGAAGTGGAAAACAAATAGCCGCTTGCGGCTTAGCGTCCCAAGACAATCATCAAAAAGCCATGATCCCACATCTCGAACACTTACGCCTCCACACCCGCCGCCAATTCCTCGGCAACACCACACTCGGCCTGGGGGCCGCCGCGCTCGCGTCGCTCACCGGGAACCTTCACGCGGCGAGCGCCGCCCAGGGCCTTCCCGGCCTGCCACACTTTTCGCCGAAGATTAAGCGCGTCATTTATTTGATGCAATCGGGTGCCCCGTCCAATGTTGACCTGTTCGATTACAAACCGCTGCTCGCCAAACTGCGCGGCCAGGAAATTCCCGCCTCCGTCAGCATGGGACAGCAAAGCTCCACGATGACCGCCGGCAAGGGGCAGCCCTGCCTCGGCGCGATCGCGCCGATTCGGCAGCATGGCCAGAGCGGGGCATGGATCTCCGATATGCTCCCGCACACGGCCGGCATCGTCGATGATTTGTGCATCGTGAAATCGATGCGGACCGAAGGGGTGAACCACGCCCCCGCGATGACGTTCCTGCTCACCGGCGGCATGCAGCCAGGTCGCCCAAGCATGGGTTCTTGGCTCTCTTACGGCTTGGGGAGCGAGAACGAAGACCTCCCCACCTTCTGCGTCATGACCTCCCGCGATCGCGAAGGCACCTGCGGCCAATTGTTCTACGATTACTACTGGGGCAGCGGTTTTCTACCCACCAAACATCAGGGCGTGCAGTTCCGCAGCGGCGGCGATCCGGTGCTCTATCTTTCGAACCCCTCGGGCATGAACACTTCCGTGCGCCGCAAGATTCTTGACACGGTGGCCGAACTCAACGAACTGCAACACGACCAAGTCGGTGATCCTGAAACGCTCACCCGCATCGCCCAATACGAGATGGCCTATCGCATGCAAACGTCGGTGCCAGAACTCACCGATCTCTCCAGCGAGCCCCAAAGCATCCTCGACATGTACGGCCCCGACGTGCAGCGTGCCGGCAGCTATGCCTACAACTGCCTGATGGCGCGGCGACTGGCCGAACGCAATGTACGGTTTATCCAACTCATGCACTCGGGTTGGGACCAGCACACCAATTTGCCCACGCAACTTGTCGAGCAATGCCGCGACACCGACCAAGCCTCGGCAGCGCTTGTCAAAGATTTGAAGCAACGCGGGATGCTCGACGACACGCTCGTGATCTGGGGCGGCGAGTTCGGCCGCACGCCCTACGGTCAAGGCGACATCAACAACAAGAAAAAACATGGCCGCGACCATCACCCCAATTGCTTCACGATCTGGCTGGCCGGCGGCGGCACCAAGCCCGGCTTCACCTACGGCCAGACCGACGATTTCGCTTTCAACATCGTCGAGAACCAAGTGCATGTTCACGACCTGCAAGCCACGGTCCTCGCGCAACTCGGCATCGACCACGAACGGCTCACTTACATGTTCCAAGGCCGACACTTCCGCCTCACGGACGTGCACGGCAAGGTGGTCAATGATATTCTGAGCGCGTGATCCCAACATGTGATTCCTTCTGCAATAACCGCCAGCGCAACCTGATGATCCAACCCGTTGTTCGCGCAAATCCTCTCGGTCATAATCAATCCCTTACTTTCCTCCCGTCTTTTGGAGATTCCTCATGCGCTTGTTCCTGTTGCTGATGTTATTGTCGCTCGTTGCTGGAACAACCGTGATCTCACACGCCGCCGACAAGCTGCGCGTGCTCATCATCGATGGCCACAATCCGTACCACGAGTGGCAGGTAACCACGCCGCTGATGAAGCAAATCCTGGAGGGCAGTGGCAGGTTTCAGGTCGATGTGGTGACCGTTCCTATCCCCGATGGTTACAAGCCCGATCTGTCGGGACCAATGCCGCAACTTGAAAACATGAACTTTCGCCCACGCTTTACGGACTACGACGCCGTGATCGGCAATTACATCGGCCCGCGTTGGCCGATGGAAACCGAGCAAGACTTCTTGAAGTTCGTCGAAAGTGGACGCGGCTTCGTCTCGGTCCATTCCGCGAATAACGCCTTCCCCGACTGGCCCGAGTACAACCGCATGTGCGGCGTCGGCGGTTGGTATGGTCGGAATGAAAGCTCGGGGCCGCACGTTTACGTGGACGATGCCGGCAAGGAAATCCGCAACATGGCACCCGGCTCCGGTGGTCATCACGGCCCGCAGCATGAATACCAAGTTCACATCCGTGATGCCGAGCATCCGATTATGCGTGGCCTGCCCGTTACCTGGATGCACGCCAAGGACGAACTTTACGACACCCTACGCGGCCCAGCGGTGGATATGCAGATTCTCGCCACCGCTTACAGCGATCCGAAATTCGAGGGCACCGGCAAACACGAACCGCTGCTGATGGCACTTCCCTACGGTGCGGGGCGCGTGTTTCACACCGTCATGGGCCACGCCGACTATTCGATGGAATGCGCCGGCTTCCAAACAACGCTCCTCCGCGGCACCGAATGGGCCGCGACTGGAGCGGTGACAATCCCCGTCCCCGAAAACTTCCCCGGCCCCGATAAACCCCAGACGGAGGAATAGCGCAATAAAAAGCCCGGGGATGGCACTCCCCGGGACTCTTCATTTTTGCAGCGCGACTAATTTCTTAGCCGTGGACTTTCACTTCACCACGGCGAGTGACAACCACCGTCACTTCATGACCACAGCAGGGCCAAGTGTAGGTGCCAACCGAACGTCCCAGCAAGCCGGTTCGCCAGCAGACGGTGGGAGCCTCGGTGCAGCAACCCGGCACGCAGACACACACGGTCGTGTTGCAGCAACGGCAAGGCGGGGCCACGCACAAGGTGGTTTCAAATGGTGGCGGCGGGCAGCAGCAAGGATCGCCAGCCTGGGCACGCTCGCCCAAGAGCGAGCCGGCGGCCAAAACGGCGACCGCCAAAACAAGACGACGTAACATGATCGGTTCTCCCCTCTCTCGGAAAAAAACGGAACCAGGGACATCCAGCACGCCGGATGTCACCCCAACTACTCGTAAGTTTAAGTTCTGGCAGCCTTGGTGCAATGGGGTTTTCGGCGAAAATGGGCCGAGTTTACCGCCATTTCGGCCAAAAATGTTGCCAAATCGCAACATCGCCAATTTTTGTACCACGACTCTCCGAGTCGTAGTCTTCGTGAAATACGAGTCGGAGACTCGTGCTACTCTAAATACCGCCCGTGAAAAACCAGAGCGGGTGAGGGGAATCGAACCCCCGCCTAAAGCTTGGGAAGCTTTCATTCTACCATTGAACTACACCCGCGAAGCGCATTCGATAATTTGCAGTTTAAGCCTGCCACAAACCTGCCGCAAGCAACCCCCCGTTAGCCGCGAGGCGACGCGCAGCGCAGCCGAGCGGTCTTCACGAGCGACAATTGCTATAGCCTAACCCCGGAACATCACCCCAGCAAGATTTTTTTCTGATCTAGGCCGTTCTTGAGCCCCTGCCGGGCCGCCACGCATGCCGCCTGCCGATAGGGCCATCACTTCGCCTTAATCGCCGACAAAATTTCGCGCACCTGGCTAAAATCCGCCGGCTTGACCAAGTGGTGATCGAACCCCGCGTCGCGCGATTGTTCTCGGTCGGAGTCTTGTCCATAGCCCGTCATGGCGATCAGGACGACACTAGAGAGTTCCGGTTGCTCGCGCAGGCGTTTGGCGACTTCAAAACCGTTCATGCTCGGTAAGCCGATGTCCAAGAGCACAACCTGTGGCCGGTAGTCGAGCGCTATTTCCAGGGCAGGGGGGCCGTCGTGGGCCTTCCGCACCTCATGGCCAGAAGCTTTCAGGAGCATGGCCAAAGTGCTGGCTGCATCCACGTTGTCATCCACCACCAAGACGCGCAAGGAATTGCTCTTCGGCTCTGTCTGTCGCGGGGCGGGCACGGACAATGAGGGGGTACTCTCATAGACCGGCAGCCGCACGACAAACTCGCTACCCTGCCCCAAAGCACTGTAAGCCTCGACCTCACCTCGCTACATTTCGACGAGTTGCCGCACCAAACACAATCCGATGCCCAGCCCCCCTTGAGAGCGATCCAAGGACCGTTCTGCCTGTGTGAACAGTTCGAAGATGCGCGGGAGCAACTCGGGACTGATACCGACTCCCGTATCCTGAACCCGCATTATCGCCTCGCCGGCCTCTTGCTCGACGGTGAGATAAATGTGGCCTCCCACGTCGGTGTACTTGGCGGCATTGTTCAGCAAGTTCACCACCACCTGTTCCATCCGGGCGGCGTCGGCGTAGACCCACACAGGTTCCGCGGACAGCGATAATTCAAGGGTATGCTGGCGTTGTCCAATCAGGGGGCGTACCGTCTCGATCGCATGTTGCACGATCAGATTCAGCGCGAGACGCTCTTTATTCAGGTGAATTCTGCCCGTGGTGATCCGCGAGACTTCCAGCAAATCATCCACTAGCCGAGTCAATTGGCCCACTTGGCGCTCGATGATCGTGCGGGCTTCGTATTGCAGTTGGTCTTCGTTTTCCTGAAGGCCGAGCAATTGCACGGCATTCATAATGGGTGCCAACGGATTGCGCAGCTCGTGGCTCAGCATGGCCAAAAACTCATCCTTGCGGCGGTGCAGGTCGGCCAGCGCTGTCGCTTGTTCGAGTGTTGTCCGCTCCAGGCGGCTCCGCTCGGTGATGTCGCGAATGTTGCACTGAATGATGTTGTGGTTGCCTTCCCGATAGACGTTGGCGACGACCTCGACCTCGACCGGCTCTCCGCGGGCGGATTTGAGTGGCAAGTTTTCGTAGCGCAGATAGCCGGTCTTTTGCAATTCGACCACTGCGGCTTCGCTCTCCAATTTGTCCCTGAACAAACCGATCTCCCACAGCTCCTTGCCCGGGAACACATCCGTCGCGTAACCCAACAGTTCGCTCATAAAGGGATTGGCATCGACGATTTGACCACTCGCGAAATCAAGGATCAGAATGCCGTCTTTGGAGGATTCAAACAGGCGACGATAGCGAACTTCCGAATCGCGCAAGTTTTGTTCGACATGGACCCGCGCGGAGATATCGATAAAAAAGCAGACCACGCCGTACTGACCACCGGGCAAGGCGACGCGGTGAATTTGCCAGTCATAGCATTCGCGCACGTGGCGGTCAAAACGCTCCTCGGAGAATTCCGGAGAAAGGTACGGCTCACCCGTTTCGAGGGTCTGTCGGAAGCGAGCCACAATCCCTTCGGCGACTTCGGGTGGCCACAGGATGTGGATGGCCTCGACGAAGTCGCTGCCGATCAACTCCCCGCCATTGACCCAGGAGGGAAGATCACCAAAAACTGGCCGGGCTTTCTGGCTCACCAGCCGGATACGAAGCTCCGCGTCGACAAGGTACATGCCGACTGGCGAAACATGAAACAGGCACTCAAACCGGTCGTTGGACGAGCGTGCCGCCACTTCGGCCTGCTCCGCGAACTCGGTCAATTCGTGTTGACGGAGCGAAGAAATCAAGAGCGCTTTGTTCATGTCGCGAAGCTCTTGCTCCCGATCCAGGGGCGGACTCATCGTCGTGGATGTGCTGCTCATTTCTCTTTACTTCCCGTATTGCCACCCTTGCTGGAGCGGGGCAGCGTTCGGGATCGTTCTGACCCGACTCCTGCGACCACGGACCCGGGATACCGCTAGTTAATGCACGGTAGCCCCGCATCGGCTCGCCGATCGACAAGCCCTTGTCGGTCACTTCGTAGGCACACATGTCAATCGAATGCCGGCTGCGGCGCATCTTCACCACCATCATGAGTTTCCGCAATTGCCCATTGATCGAGGCATAGCGCAGACGCACAATGTCGTCGGCCAGGAACGAGATCGTGAAGTTCGAGAGGCCCATCGAGGTAAAGTCTTCCTCGACCTCGACGGTGCTAATGATGGTCACGCCCAACCGCGTGAGCGCTCCAATCATCCTGTACAGGGATTCTCGGAAATCCGTGCGGAAGTCCGGCGCGAGCGCCATCTCAAAGCCCACGAGCGAGTCGATCACCAGCCGCTTGCAGCCGATGGCTTTCACGGCATTGACGATTTCGTGAACCGTCTCATCCACCGACAGGTCCAGCGGCCTTAGGTAAATTAACTTGAGCGAACCATCTTCGACGTACTCCTGGAGGTCGAAGCCGAACGAGGCCGCCCGTTGCATGAACTCATTGGGCAGCTCCTCGAACATGGCGACGATGCCCGGCTCACCTTCCTTCAAACCCTCGGCGAGGAACTGAATGCCCAGCACGGTTTTGCCCGCGCCCGAGGGTCCGGCCACGAGTAGGCTATCCCCTTCGGGGACGCCGCCGCCCATGAGGAGATCGAGTTCCGGGACACCCGTCGAAAGACGCCGCCCCCCCTTAACGTGTTCAGACAGGTTATCGGTGAGGCCAAAAGTGCGCGGGAATGTTTGTAGACCATGTTCGGTGATGCGGAACGTATGCAGGCCAGGCACCGACTCCTGCCCGCGCATTTTCATGATTTGCATTTTGCGGACGATCGAGTTGCGCTCCACGCTCTGATAGAGCCACAACAAGCCGTCGGCGACCGTAAAAACCGGGTTGTCGCGCAGCTCTCCTTCGACATACTCGCCGATGAGGAAGGTGGTGGCCTGCCGACTCGTCAGGTGCAGTGCCAGCCGCTGGACGAACCCTTGCAGTTCCATCTCGCTGGCGCGGGAGAGCGCCTTGCGGACCACGGTGCGAAAGGAATCCACCACCACGATGCCGGCCTGCGACGCCTCAACCTCCTGGATGATGGCATCCAGCACAGCGCCGAGATCCTTTTCCAGCACAAGCTGGCTCAAATTGACAAAGCGGACGGCATCATCCACTTGTGACTGGTCGAAGTAGGTAAATTGTTGTTGATAGCGCAGCATCTTAATGGCCGGCTCACCCAGCACGGTGAAGTACAAAGCCGGAGAAGAGGGCGTGGCGTTGGCGAACATCAGTTGATGGGCCAGCGTCGTCTTGCCGCTACCAGGAGCGCCGGCAATGATGTTGAACGAGTACTCGGGCAGTCCGCCGCCAAGGATTTCATCAAGGCCTGGCACACCCGTAGGCAATTGCCGAATCTCAACTCGTTTTTCTTTTTGCGTGCTCATAAAGTGCCTTGATTCTTTGAAAATTTATTCGTCCCACTCTAAGCCGGGCCAAGCTTCGAGTACCAAACCCAGTGTGAGCATTTCGCCAATGAACGTGACTAACAAGCCGAGGAGATGGCCAATCAACATCGCGGCCGCATCCTTGCCATCACTGCCGGCGCGCCGCGCCTCGACAGCCAATTCAGATAATCCTGCGATCGAACAGTCGGGATTGATTTTGACTGTGTGCAGCGCCGGGATTTCCGCGCGCGACAAGGCCAAGGCCCGCTTCAAGAGTGAACAGAATCCGTCCGTGCCAGCAAGTCGGATCAGTGACACGCGCAACTTTTCACAGAGGCGCGCCGCCTCCAACCCCTTGGAGCTCTCCGCACCAGCCTCCACGGCCAGCAGCCGCCGGGCCAATTCATGCATCGAGGGATTAGGCGTAGCCATGAAGCTTACACTCGACCCACCGTTTGTCGTCGGTGGCGACGACCACATCCCGTTGCGCGATGGCGTAACTCGCGGCCAGTCGTATGGTGTGACTTAAACTTCGCCGTATTACGATTGAGACTGTCCCATCGCCCCTAAATCGTTAGGGAGGTTATCAAGGACCAAGTACACTTTTAAAGAAGCAAAGTGTTATCCTACCAAGAATTACGGCTGACCGATAGAATCGACGCCTTTTCGGTGAATTGGTCATTTTGAACCCACTTAGAGCGTGGGACTGCCATTTGGCTGCTGTTTCGTGCCTAGGCGGGGAATGACGTTTACCGCTCCACCCGCTCCCGTATCCCCGCTAACTTCCCCCGTAGCGCCGCGATCTCTCTCTCCGCCGCTTTGTCGAACGAACCCAAAAAATCGCCGTCCAGCACAGCCTCGCTACTGTTGAGTTGCCGCTCGACCTCAGTAATTGTCGATTCCATCGTCCGCGGCGAAAGCACCTTCCGCCGTTCCGCGTCGGTCAGCGATTCGTAATACAAATCCAAGAAGCTGTAATCGCGCGCTAGCGCTTCGAGCCGCTGAATCTGCTCGGAGAGCGTGTCCACATTGGCCGTTTCCATTCGTAGTAGCGCAGTATCTACTTCGTTGAGACTGTCGTGATAGCCGGCAATCCGCGCTGATAACTCGATCAGATTGACGCGAATCGGTTCGTCAGACTCTTTTGAAACCGAAACCGAAGCCAGCAGGTTTTCTTCCACCAGCTTCGGCTGCTCTCGCAAGCCCGGCCGAGGAGCGACTTCCAACGTGCTGGCCACGGGCTGTTCGCGCGTTGCCGCCGTGAGCGATTGCGGCTGACGCAAGGCGACGATCTCTTCTTCGAGCGGATCGGTTGCTGTGGGTGTCACTGGCGTTTCCACTCGCTGAGGCTGTTTCGCGACCGATTCCACGGGCGGTATCACGGCTTTCAGCACTTGATGCTCGACGGGGGTTTGCACCCGTGAGAACTCCGGCTGCGCAGGCAATTCTTTCAACGCTCCCGGCAAAGAATTTGCCCCGGCTTCCTGGAGCCAAGTGACCAACGCCGCGCGATCCGCATCACTCTGCGTCGACGCTTGCCACTCGGCCATCACCGCGTCAAGTTGTGTCAACCGCGCGTCCCGTTCGCGTTCATTGTGCCGCAAACTCATCTCGAACTGAAACCGCAGGTCCGATCCCATTTGCACCACGTCCGTGACTTCCGGCGAACTCCCCTGACGCGCCTTCACCCCCGCCGCTAAAATCGCCACGGCCACCACCGTGCTCACAAACGCCGTGAGCCGCTCATTACCGCCCGACTGAACCATGGACAATCTCCAATAGCCTCTCCCGCAAGGGAGGGGAAATTTTTTAAGACACACATCCCCGCGCCGACATACAATCTCATCGACCACAATCAAAAACCGTGTTGACCCTACTCTCGCCACAATGACTTCTCCGCTTACCAAACCCTTGCTGCTCGTGGCGCTTGTGCTAGTTCTGCCGTTGGTGCTGCTCGCCTTCACGGGTGAGAGTTTTAGCGCGTTCGCCGAGCGCGTGAAAAGCGATCCCCCATCAGCCACCGCGCTTTTCCTCACGGTCGTTGCCATCCTCGCCACCGACATCTTCCTCCCCGTTCCTTCGGGTCCAATCAGCACACTCGCGGGTAGCCAACTTGGCATCGTTGTTGGCACGAGCGCCTCAACCCTTGGCTTGACCCTCGGCGGCATCATCGCCTTCGCACTCGCCCGCCGCTGGGGCCGACCTCTTGCCGAACGCTTTGCCAATCCTGAGCAACTCACCAATTTCGAAACCGCCGCCGACACCCACGGCCTGTGGTTAGTCATTATCACCCGACCGCTTCCCATCCTCGCCGAAGCCGCCGTGCTCTTGGTCGGCACGCTGCAAATGAGCTGGCGCACGTTTCTCCCGACGCTCATCGCCAGCAATCTTTTGATCGCCGCCACCTACGCCTTCCTCGGCCAAACCGCCAGCGAGCGGGGTTGGTTACCCGCCGCGTTGTGTCTCTCGATCGCGCTGCCGATTCTGGTGACGTATGCCGCGAAACGCCGCTTTAGGAATTAAATCACCACGACGACACCACGATCACAACGAATTCTTCTGCTTTCGTAGTGTCCGTCGTGCCGTCGTGGTTCACAAAGAGGCGAGGTTTTCTAGCAACCACGAAGTCGCTAATTCGCTGCTGCAATTGACAGTTCAGGCCAATTAATTCCACAATTCTCTCTAAGAAACTAATTTCGCCGAAACTCGCCTCACGCAATGGGGTTAGACTGGCGTACACTTTCTCAATGACGACTTTTTCAGAGGCCCCCACTTTCGGGAGAAAAAACATGCGTATCCCCACGTTCACCACGGCAGCTCTCGCGTTGACACTACTCGCTTGCGTCTTCGCGATCCCCGCGCACGCTCAATTCGAGGACGACGCCCCGGCCGAAAGCTTCTCCGAAGAAGATGGTTCCCCCGCAGAAGGCGAAGGGGAATTCCGTGGCCGAGGCGGCAGAGTTGATCGGGGAGAAGGGGGCGAACGCGGCGAACGTGGCCCGCGCGGCCCGCGCCCCAATCCGATGTTTGAAGTCATCGATGCCGACGGCGATGGCCTGATCACGGCTCGCGAACTCCGCACCGCGCTCAAAGCTCTCAAAACTCTCGACGCCGACGGCGATGGCAACATCTCGCTGGAAGAAGCGTCCCCCATGCGCGGACCCGGTGGCCCTGGCGGTCGGGGCGGCGATCCCAATGAAATGATCGACCGCATGATGGAGAACGACGCCAACGGCGATGATCAACTGACCATCGATGAAGTCCCCGAGGAGATGGCCCGCATGTTGACGGGTGCTGACCTTAACGCCGATCAAGCCATCAGTCGTGATGAGTTGCGACAAGCACTGCTCAACATGCGCGGCGGACCCGGCTTCATGGGTGGTGGTGGTCCTGGAGGCCCAGGCGGTAATTTTGGCCGTGGCATGGGAGGGAACGCCGAATCCATGACCAAGCAAATTATGTCAGCAGACCAAAACGGCGACGGCTTGATCTCGGCTAGCGAAGCCAACGCTGTGGATCCCCAAATGGCTAGCAGGATGCAAG
>Ga0163147_10007612_pt1 | contig 12235 bp, 11 predicted proteins | sample OliLakLV19MP6G1_FD_148597 | JGI IMG/M metagenome (GOLD analysis project Ga0163147, IMG submission 148597) | Freshwater microbial mat bacterial communities from Lake Vanda, McMurdo Dry Valleys, Antarctica- Oligotrophic Lake LV.19.MP6.G1 | ecosystem: Environmental > Aquatic > Freshwater > Lake >...
TGAACTTGCTCCGGTTTGGTGGACGGTTTGATTATGCTGCCAAACGATTGAGGATGGCAACGGTTTCGTAGTGAACAGGACTGACAAAGCCGATCGACGAGTGGAGCCGTTGGCGATGATCGCGGCGCGAGCCTGAGCGCGTGTTGCGAATTCCACGTCGTGGACGAGTTCGTTTTTGATCGTCGAGAAGAAACTCTCGGCAACGGCGTTATCCCAACAATCACCCTTCCTGCTCATGCTGCAAACGGCTTGAATGGCGTTGAGCGCGTCTTGGTAATCGCGACTGGCGTACTGAACGCCCCTGTCCGAATGATGGATGAGACCCGGTGCAGGACGACGTGCTTTCACGGCCATGGCGAGTGCATCGAGGGCGAGGTGCCGATCGATGCTGGCGTCGAGTGCCCATCCGACAACGCGTCTCGAAAAGAGATCCAAAATTGCCGCCAAGTACAGCCAACCCTCGCGGGTCCAAATGTACGTGATGTCCGTGACCCAAATCCGATCGGGAGCAGGTGCGGTAAAGTCACGCGCAAGCAGGTTTGGAGCAATGGCGTGAGAATGTTTCGAATCCGTTGTGCAGACAAAACGGCGTTTTCTTCGAGCAAACAGGCCGTCTTCGCGCATCAACCGCGCTACGCGTCGTCGACCAATGCCGTGTTGCGAATGCAGGACTTGGTAGATTCTTGGGCTACCGTATTTCTTGCGCCCGGCTTCGAAGGAAGCACGGACGTGCACTTTGAGCGCTTCGTCCTCGCGCGAGCGCCGACTCGGTTTACGGCGACACCATGCGTAGAAACCAGCGGTCGAAACTTGCAATACTCGGCAGAGCAACGTCACCGGGTACAAGGCCTTCTCCGCCAGGATGAACGCGAATCTCATCGGCTCTCCTTTGCGAAGAAGGCCGTCGCTTTTTTTAGGATTTCTCGCTCCATCCGCAACTGCCGGTTTTCCCGTCTCAGTTGCGCAAACTCCTGTCGCTCACCCGTCGTTAAAACTCCAGGGGCGCCTTCTCCTGCGTCAACCTTCGCTCGCTCGACCCAGGCCCTTATCCCCGAGTCCGTCAGCCCCAGATCGCGCGACAGCTCGCCAATGCTTTTGCCGCCGTCCTTGACCATCTTGACCACCTCGGCCTTGTATTCAGGTGTAAACTTCCGTCTCGCTCGTTTTCCCATCTGGACTCCTTTTGGCATATTCGCCTCTTCTCGGGTGTCCACCAAACCGGGGCAAGTTCACTCTCGGATTTGCTGGCCGTCGTGTGTGCCTCTATGAGGCGGCCGACGGTGCGGTGGAGATCCGCTGCGCCGGCCAGCTGCTGCCATATACCGTGCTCGAAAAGCAACCACTGGTGGCGCCTGGTGCGGTCGTTGAGAACAAGCGTCTGGGTGCAGTGCTCTCGATGATCCGGGTTGGGCAAGAGGAACGCGACCAGCGTCGATTGGCGTCGAAACAACTTACGCTTCGACAAAAGGCGCGCTTGCGCGAATCGCGCGCCGAGACGAATCGTAACACCAAGAAGAGGCCTTCCCCGATGGACAGTGCCATGACATCAGCCCCCAATAAAGATCGACTGGCCGACGCCCTTGCGGCCGCGCCAGGATCACCTGGATGCGGCGCTGAGATGGCAAACTTCTTCGCCAAATTCGAGGCCGAACAAAAGGCGCGCCGCAAGCGGTACAACGACGCCAGTAATCAGCGCAAACGCGACCGCGAACAATTGGAGAGTCACGCCCGGGTCAAGGCGGCCGAGCCCATCGCGAACGTTGTCGACGTCGGGCCGGCGATGACCGTCAACTCGGTGGCAACGGCTCCTCCGGCCTGCGGGCCATTGGAGGCCCGCTGTTAGGCCGGCTCCGCACTCGCCGCCCCAATGGTGCTACCATCCCACAAACCCAAAAGGGGACATTCCTACTTTGCAGAAATGGGGACATTTCTACTTGGGCCCGACAGAATCCGGGACCCGAGGGTATCGTGATCGACAGTGTACCGCTCTTATGTTTCCTATGGTGCGCCTCTTCGTCGACGAGCATACCTTTAGCCCGTCCTCGATCGACAAGGTCTATGACGCTGTCTACGTCGCGCGCTTCACCCCAGGCGAGCGTCATCACTTCAATCGCCATCAGGTAGATAGGGGCGCATCGCCCGCTCGACGTGGCGCATGCGGGCGTACTTCAGGAGGACTTCGAGCTTCTTCTTGCGGCGCTCACGCCAGAGCCGCAGAGCCTCCAGGGCCACGTCCATGCCGGATCTGGTTCCGGTACCGGAAGCAATCGACAAGGGTCTTCTCCGGGTCGTAGATGCGGACCTGTACGCCGTCGAGCTCGTGCGTCTCAATGGCCTCGTGGAACGCCGGCCCCGAGAACCAGAAGAAGCGCGTCGGCGGGTAGTCGAGGCGCGGTTTCGTCTTGCCTCGCTCGAGCGCGACGTCGATCGTGTGCGGCACCTGCGTCGTCAGATCGTGGAACGAGAGCGCGGATATGAGGCAGAGGACGCCCTGCGGGACGCGCCTCGCCACCGTGACGAGGTCCGGGTACGCGAGCGGCTCGAGCGCCGCGAGGCGGTACACCCCTCGGGAGACGGGCTCCACGATACCAGCGTCGCGCATCGCGTAGGGCGTCTTCCTGTTGATGCCGAGGCGCAGAGCTTCGGCCATGCGGAGGCCGCCGCCATGCTGACCGAACAGCTCGACCTCACGCTCGAAGACCCGGGTAGCCACGGGGACGTATTCCCTTCAAACTGCAATGAAGTGAAGTGGTTTTGTCTCCCTCGGCCCGAGGTAAGGGCGGCGCGCGGCGCCGGGACTACGTCGCGGGATGCCACACGGCCTTGCCGGTCCTCCAGAAAGGGGCTGAGGAGCCGGTCGCCTTTCGGATCACGCCTGTGGGCCCTCAAATGATTCTGGCAATGCGAAACTGATCCACTTCGGCGTTTTGAGGAGACACAACTGTGAATCAGGTGTCGTTGGCGTCCGAAGGCCGATACGAGGCTCGCAATTCGCGCCGCATGATCTTGTTCGACGCGGTGACCGGTAGTGCCTCGACCTTGACGACCTCGTGGATGCGGAAAAGCGGATTCAGTCGGTTCTTGATCGCGTTCTGTAACACAGAGCCGAGTTTCGTGAGGTCGAAAGCCGGGTCGGCTAGGACGACGTACACCACCAGCAAGCTTGGTCCACCACCCTTTGGGTTGACCGCGACGGCGGCTGTTCGCCCAATACCAGGCTCTGCGTCGAGTACGCGTTCGATTTCGGCGGAACTCACTTTGATGCCGCCCAGATTCATGGTGTCGTCGACACGACCGAGCGCACAATAGCCCCCGTCAGGCATGCGCGCGATTTGATCGCCGTGACGCCGCAAGATTTCGCCATGGGGGCCGGCCGGCGTGCCTTCAAAATACGTGGCGTGGTGATCGCGGTTGAGCAATCGCTCCGAATAGCCAAGGGTCGGCGGAATGAGAAAGACCTCGCCGTTGTCGCCAATCTGGCCCTGTTCGTCGAGTAGTACGAAATCCGAACCAAGGGCTGGGGTGGAGAAGGTCGCAGGTTTCTGGGGTTGCACCAACGTCCCGGTGATATATCCACCTCCGATTTCGGTCCCGCCGCAGTATTCGATGACCGGTCGTCCACCGGCGAGGCCCATGAGGTAAGCATAATCTTCGGAGTTGGAGGCCTCTCCGGTTGAGCCAAAGCAACGCAGGTGACTCCAGTCGAAGACCTTCATCCGATCGTCCGAGCGCCACGTTTTGACGATGGATGGCACGACGCCAAGCATCGTCACCCGAGCGTCCTGAACAAAACGCCCAAAATCGGCGATGGTCGGTGCGTCGCAATACAGTGCAATCGTAGCGCGGTTCAGCAGGCTTGCGTAGATGAGCCATGGCCCCATCATCCATCCGAGATTGGTTGGCCAAGCCACAACATCTCCGGGTCGAATGTCGAGGTGCAAGTGTCCATCAACGGCTGATTTGATGGGTTGAAGCTGTGTCCACGGAATCGCCTTGGGTTCTCCGGTGGTGCCGGATGAAAAAAGGATGTTGGTCGTGTGATTGCTGTCGCCCATCACGGGTGCAAACGTCGTTGTGTCGCCCTTGCGTAAAAAGTCACGCCAGACCGAATCCTGAGGTCGCAGGGTTGCGCCTTCCGCGTCGTCCACGATCGTGGTTGGCGGACTCGCGTTGAGCAGTTTCTCGTAAAGCGGCAATCGTTTGCCGCCGCGAAGCATGTGACCGACCGTAAACAGCACGCGCGCCCCGGCGATCCGGAGCCGTATTTTGACCTCGTCGGGAGCCATCGAGTCCGCGATCGAAACCACCGCCATTCCCGCCCGAACGATGCCGATGTAGATGGCGATCGATCGGGGGTTCATCGGCATGTCGATCGCGATGGCAGTCCCCGGTTCCAACCCCATTGCCACGAGCGCTTGTGCTACGCAACGCGATTCGGCATCAAGCTCGGCAAGTGTCACTGTCGTCAATTCCAACCCTGGACCGGTCCACACAATCGCAGGGCGATTGGGATCGCCTCTGAAACAACTCTCCGCGATGTTGTATCGGGCTCCAGGCAGCCAGCGGGCCCGTTCGACGCCGTCGCTGTCATCCAGGATCGTGGTCGCTGGCGTCTCAAATTGCAGGCCGAGTCGCCGAATTCCCCATAGCCAGAATGCGGCCCGCTCCTTCACCGACCAGGCATGCAGGGCCGCGTAGTCGGGCAGGCCTTGTTCGCGCATCAGCACCGCAATATTCGAATGGTTGAGCTCCTCCGGTCGAGGCATCCAAACGGGGGTGGTCGCTGACATGTCCTCAAATTCTACAACGGCTCGGCAGATACAATGTGGTTGTTTGACAGTTCGACGCGGAATACCCCCGCGTTGCCAATCGGCGGTATCGCGCATTCGGTGTGGTGGGAAAGCCAGACGCGAATCGCGCCTCCGTGCGAGATGAAGACTGCGGTCTCGTCTTTGCCAAGGTCGGCGACGAGCGCCAGGGCCGTGTCGTGCATGCGATCGATCACGTGCGCATGAGGCTCCGCACCCTCCGGCATCATCCGGCCTTCGGTATGGTACGCGTGCCACAGGTCCGGGAACCGTACGACCATTTCTTCGCGCGAAACGCCCTCGAGAATACCGAAGTTCCGTTCTCGCAATCCCGGATGCGCACCGGCGAACCGTGCGCCGAGCTCCCTCGCGACAATTTCGGCGGTTTCCCGGGCGCGTGAGAGATCGCTCGCGTGGACGTGGGTGATGCCAAGTGCGCCCATCCGTCGGCCGAGATCACGTGCTTGCGCGCGACCCGTGTCGTTCAGCGGAATATCGGTTTGACCCTGCCAACGTCCCTGCCGGTTCCAGTCGGTCTCGCCGTGCCTGGCGATGTAGAAAATTCGGTTTGAATTGGACACAGGTGACGACGTTCTAGCGCCACTTTCTCAGGATCGCAGGCGTTTTTCTTCCTCGGATTCCAGCCACATTACAACCTCGGCGAAACGGTCTCGGTTGTCGTCGCTGATGTCGGCGAGCGCGCGATGGGCCTCCAGCATGGTGTTGAGCATGTTGCCCTTCGAGGCGATCTCAAGACCGACACTTTGCCCTTCCGCCGATAACGCGTTCTCATCGGTGAGCTGAAAAATTTCCTGAAAACTCATGCTCCGGAGGAACGCCCGCAATTCTTCGTTGATGGTCACGAGCACCGGGCAGGTGGCATGGCGCTCGCGAAACCGAATGGCGGTTCGGGCCAGCAGTCCCAAATTGGTGCTGTCGATCGAAAGTACCCGGGTCAGATCAAAGACCATCCCGGTCACCTTCTCCTCGCCGAGCAATACCTCGAAAAATTGTCGCAGCGACGGCGCGATGGCGTAGTTGACCCACCCGATGTATCGCACCACATGCACCGTGTTGTGCTGCGAATGAAACACCTGTGCCTTACGCATGCCGTCCCCCCCACCGAATTTGCAATAGCGCGATGTCATCGCGGAGGGTCACGTCGCCTGTCAGTCCCAGTTTCTGCTCCATTGCGTCTAGGTCGGGGCACGTTTCGCCGAGGGCAAGAAACGTCATCTGCTTGGTCTCGAAGGTGCCCTCGATGCGTTCATAGATGCCATCGGTTGCGAGCACCAGTGAGCCCGAAGAATGCAGCGGCACGTCCCAGCATCCGTGGCGACCGTCGCCAAAAAGTCCAAGTGCGCGACCCGGGCAATCAAAAAAACGGGTACCCTGACTATCCGATAGAATCGGATAGGGGAACATGGCCGCGTTCCCAAGGACCAGTCGCGGTTGCTCGAAATCGAAGACGCCGTAGATGAGCGTCACATGTCGGTCCATACCGAGTGCGTCGACGTCGCGATCGAGCAGGGTCAGAAGTCTGTCGGGATGGAGAATCGTATCGTCTCCTCGGCCAAGTGCCGAACGATACTTGCCAACGAGGGTACTGACGATTCCCGTGATAAGCGCCGATGCGGCGCCGTGTCCTGCCACGTCGGCCAGAAAGAATCCGGCGTGTCGAGGTCCGAGTGCGAAGTAGTCGACGAAGTCTCCGCTTAACAAACGAGACGGATGCAGCCGACGTGAAAAATGACAGGGACCTATTTGAATTTCGTCTGGTGGCAAGAGCTGAAACTGCAACGCACGCCCTGCGGATTGATCGTCGCGCAGTTCACGAAGGGCTTCGGACAGTTGCGTGTTGGTGAGCTCCAGATCGCGCCGATACTCGTCGTTTTTCTTTCGAAGGGAGGCTTTCTCGAGCGCCCGCACGATGACGTGGGAAAGGATCTCGGTGTTGAATACCGGCTTGATGATGTAGTCCCAGGCGCCGCGGCGAAGCGCCTCGATGGCGTCTTCCATCAGGCTCTGGCCCGATACCACGACAATCGGAAGGGATGGAAATTCGTTCACGATGACGGGCAGGGCATCGATGCCGGGCATGCCGGGCATGCTCAGATCCAGCAACACAATATCAGGCTGGCTTTTGCGAATGGCTGCGAGTCCGGATGCGCCGTCCTCGGCCTGTACGACCGACATTCCGAGGTGCGCGAGCATCGCCGTCATGGCAGCACGCACCATGGGATCGTCGTCTACGAGAAGTACCGTTGTGTTGGCCACCGTCACGCTTCCTGTCCTGTCGCCCACCCGGGCATACAGCGTACCATGTTCGGCTGTTGCCAGTGTTTCTGTAGGGGATGAGGGATGATTCGCACGTCAAACCACATGTAGGTCGATGCGTGTAAGTATGCTCGAAAAATGTATCCAAGATGCATCTTCCGATATCCAGGTGTGGCAAGATTGAACTATAAGTCGCGTTGTTCGAGCGCTGCTGCTCGATTTGCGTACCGCAGGCAGCTACCGGGGGGTATGCGGATACGTGTTAGAAATTTAAGTTGGTCCCAATGTTTAGAAAAGCGTCATACGTTTTGGTTTTTCTGGGCTCGGTCGGGTTGTTGTTCGCAACCTGCAGTCCTGCGGGCGTCGATGGTAGTGGCGGCGAAGGAACCGGAAACAGTTCGGGATCGGGAGGCCGTGGTGGAAGTGGTACGAATGGTACGGGTAACGGCGGCAATGGCACGAGCTCGACGAACGGGTCAGGCGGTGGCTTCAATCCGGGATTTGCCGACGCTTCCATCGTCACCGATGCAACGGCTCCGAGTGGCGGAGAGTTCGGGAACGATGCTTTGCTGGATTGCGGGTTCAGCCAGTTCAATGTTGAACGCACGCCGCCGAATGTGATGGTGGTTCTCGATCGTTCAGGTTCGATGATGAAAAACGTGGCCGGCCAGTGTGTCATTCCGTCATCGATTTGTGCGACGCCGGCGGCTGGGTCGAGCCGCTGGTCCATCGCCAAGGCGGCGCTTGATACCGTCATCGGTACCACGGAACAGGACATTGCATGGGGTATGAAAATGTACCCGACCTGCAAACACCCCGTTGGAAACGGCAACCCCTATCTCTGCGAATTTCCTGCTGGAACTCGAAACGCCTGTGCGATCGAAGGCCTTGAGACCAAGCCAGCAATCAAACAGCAGGCCCTTATTTCAACGGCGATCGGCCGAGAGACGCCGTCGCAGGATTCTGGCGCAACTCCGACAGCACCTGCGGTTACCGCGGCTATTCAGCTCTTGAAGGGTATACAGACCAACAATCCGAAGTTCATGCTTTTGGTGACCGACGGAGAGCCAAACTGCGACATCTATACGGGAGGCAACTGTCCGCCCGCCACCGATTGCAGCCACTGTCCCGTGGGAACGCCGTGCGATTCAATCAATGGTTCGATGGCATCGATTCGCGCCGTTCAGGATGCTGCCGCAGCCGGAATCCCCGTGTTCGTTTTGGGATTTGCGATTCCCGATCCGGGAGCGAACAACCCTGCGCACACGACGCTCAACGCGATGGCCGTCGCGGGTGGTCGACCGGTAAACAACGCGACCTACAAGTACTACAACGCCGACGATCAAGCGTCGCTCATGAAAGCCTTGAACGAGATCGCGGCATCGACGGTCAGCTGCACCTTTGCACTTGACGAACCCCCGGCCGTTGACGCCGTGGCGTTCGTGACGGTGGACAACCGTACCCTGCCAATCGACCCCATGGACGGCTGGAGTTTCGGCTCGGGTCGCAATTCCATCATCTTCAATGGCACGGCGTGTGCCCGTCTCAAGGCTGGCGATTTCAAGAAGACCGCAATCACCTTCGGTTGCCCGCAAAAGTTGCCGGAGCCGCCTCCGATTGTTGAGTAACCGACCGATTTTCGCCGTGGTCGCAAGTTGCCTTGCAACTGCGGTGTTTCTTGGTCGATAACGGTGACGCGCGGATCCTCGCGTCGCCATGCAGCTCATCGTCGCAGAAAAACCATCCGTTGCCCGGGACATCGCCCGGGTGCTCGGCGTGCGTGGTCAGGGGCATGGATCGCTCGAATCGCGCGAACGGGTTGTGACCTGGTGTGTGGGTCACCTCGTCGAGCTAGACGAGCCCGCGTCCTACGATAGCCGTTGGAAGGCGTGGCGGATGGAATCGCTGCCGATGCTGCCGGAGCGATTCAAGCTGCGCCCCACCGCCACCGCCCGCGATCAGTTCAACGTTGTGCAGCGGTTGCTCACCGACAAACGGTTCACCGAGGTCATCAACGCCTGCGACGCCGGCCGCGAGGGCGAGCTCATCTTTCGTTATGTTTTTGAGCTTGCCGGATGCAAGTTACCCATTCGTCGCCTGTGGATTTCGTCGATGACCGATGAGGCCGTCTCTGCGGGGTTTGCGAATCTGCGACCTGGTGTCGACTACGAGCCGTTGGCGGATGCGGCCCGTTGTCGTTCGGAGGCGGATTGGTTGGTCGGCCTGAATGCCACTCGAGCCGTAACCGTTCGCCATCGCGATGGTTCCGGAAAGTCACCACTCTATTCGATCGGACGCGTGCAGACGCCCACGCTGGCGATTCTGGTCGAGCGAGAACGTGCGGTGACGAAATTTGTCGCACGGGATTACTGGGAGTTGTTGGGAACGTTTCGGGTAGGCGGCGAGAAAGAAGGCAGCAAATTCACCGCACCCTGGTCATTTGAAGGACGGCGTCGGCTTGCGACCGCGGCCCTTGCCGATGCCCTGGCGGCGCGGACGCGCAGCGCCACCCCATCGGGCGGTGTGGTCGAAAAACTCAAACAGAAGCGTATCACGGAGTCGCCACCGCCCCTGTTCGATCTGACGACGTTACAAAGAACCGCGAACCGGCGGTTTGGGTTCAGTGCCGAACGGACGCTCCAGCTTGCCCAGGCATTGTACGAGCGCCACAAGGTACTCACTTATCCACGTACCGATGCTCGCTATTTGCCCATGGACATGAAGGCGTCTATGCCAAGCTTGTTCAAGTCACTTGGGGCCATCAACGAATACGCGACGTTCGCATTGCCATTGCTGAAGACGCCGCCCAATCCGGGCAAGCGGGTATTCGATGACAGCAAGGTGAGCGACCACCATGCGATCATTCCCACGGGCAAAGCCGCGCGCGAGGGCGGGCTCGATAAAGATGAGTCAAGGATCTTTGATCTCGTGGCCCGACGTTTTCTGGGCGTCTTCTATCCGGACGCGATTTTTGCCGTTACCGAGGCGGTGGTTCGGGTGGGAGAGGGTGGCGCGCCGCCCCGGGTAGTGAAAACGATCAGCGAGGCGAAAAGATTCGATTCATCCGACATCGAGCCGGAGCAGGAGAGTTTTGCGGCGCTTCCTTCGGCCCCCGATCGATTCGTGGCACGCGGTCGTATTCGAGTTGAGGCGGGTTGGCAAACGGTTGCGGGTTTTGGGGACGGAAAAGAAGGAGGTGACGATGCTGCCGATCTCCCGCTCATGAAAGAAGGCGATCGTTTGAGGGCGGCGTTTGAGCCCCAGGCGAAAAAAACGCGCCCACCACCTCGCCACAACGAAGCATCGTTGCTTGCGGCGATGGAAACCGCAGGTCGCGAGATAGAAGACGAATCACTACGGGCCGCAATGAAGGATAGCGGACTTGGTACGCCGGCGACGCGCGCGAGCATCATCGAGACGCTCATCCATCGTGACTTTATCCGGCGGGACAAGAAAGTCCTGCAGGCGACTGACACGGGGATGGCGCTTATCGAAGCGCTGCCGGTTGCAAGCCTGGCGTCACCTGAGTTGACGGGAAGCTGGGAAGCGAGACTGACTCGGATTGCACGCGGGTTGGAGACGCGCGTTGCCTTCATGAAGGACATCCGTGCATTCGTCGAGGAGTCGGTTGGGGCGATCCGCGGCGCACCCCGGAATCGAGTGATGGCGGGGGCGCGGCCAACCGTTGAGCCGACGTTACCCGTTGCGGCCAAACGGGCGCCCCAGTCTGCGCGAAACAAAGAGCCCTCAGGCGAACTGAAAGCGCCGAAGTTCAAGGTGGACGATCTTGTTTGTCCCGCTTGCAAACAGGGTCACCTGATCGCGGGCAAACGAGGGTGGGGATGCGAGCGGTGGAAAGAGGGTTGCAAGTTCGTGGTGTGGTTTGATGTAGGCGGTGTACCTGTGCAACGAAAAGCCGACTTGAAAAAACGAATCGCCGAATACGGGAAGTAATCGAGTCTTCAATCTATCAAGCAAAGCAGAACCGCGTGTAAACTCCGGTCATGGCTTCAACGATGCGTCGTTCGACTCGAGTCTTTTGCATATTGATGTTTGCGGCGGGATGTTCCGATAACTCTGGCACGACAGGCGGAGGCGGAGGCGGAGCACAAGGCGAGACCGGCGGCTCAGGTGGGGCGTCCTCGACCGGTGGCATTCGTGGTACATTTGACTTCCCTGATCCAGATGGCGGTTTTCCGCCCATCGTCGATTCGGGTTGTCCACAGGGCATATGTCCGAACGACGAGGTAGATGCCTCCGGCCCCGTGTGTGGCAATGGCCTGCTCGAACGTGGCGAAATCTGCGATGACGAAAACGCGCGACCGAGCGACGGATGTTCTGGCCTGTGCCGGATTGAACCCAACTATCGATGTCCGGTGGTGGGTGAGCCCTGTCTGTCGACGATCGTTTGCGGCGACGGCATCGTCAACGGTGGAGAAGGTTGTGACGATCGCAATGGGGCTTCGATGGATGGTTGCTCGTCTGCCTGCCAGGTCGAACAAGGCTACGGATGCGACAAGCCAGGTGAAATGTGTGTGAAGATCGTGGTCGCCCGCTGCGGCGACGGCGTTGTCAATCAGGGCGAAACCTGCGACGACGGCGGCGATTTGCCCAACGATGGTTGTTCGCCCACCTGTCAGGTTGCACCGGGCTACAGTTGCCTTGAGCCGGGAAAGACCTGCGTACGAGATGAGTTTTGTGGCAATGGCAACCTGGCAGACACGGAGGATTGCGATGACGGTGATTCGACGCCAGGCGACGGTTGTACAGGTCTTTGCAAGCTCGAACCGTTCTTCGTTTGTCCAACGCCCGGCATGATGTGCCAGACCACAATTGTATGTGGTGACTTGAAGGTGATTGGCGATGAAGCGTGTGACGACGGCGACATGATCGCCGACGACGGATGTGCGGCAGATTGCAAGACAATCGAACCCGGGTTCACCTGTCCCACGCGCCTCGGTATTGGCGGCGGGTGCGTGATGGTGCCTGACGATCGCTGCGGCGACAGTCGCATCAGCCCCGGCGAATATTGCGACGACGGAAGTACCAACCCGACCGACGGGTGTGACGACATGTGTCGCGTTACTCCGGGCTGGACCTGCGCTGCACCCGGAACGCCTTGTATGCAGAACGAATGGTGCGGCGATGGC
>Ga0163147_10007616_pt1 | contig 12230 bp, 10 predicted proteins | sample OliLakLV19MP6G1_FD_148597 | JGI IMG/M metagenome (GOLD analysis project Ga0163147, IMG submission 148597) | Freshwater microbial mat bacterial communities from Lake Vanda, McMurdo Dry Valleys, Antarctica- Oligotrophic Lake LV.19.MP6.G1 | ecosystem: Environmental > Aquatic > Freshwater > Lake >...
TTGATTCACTTCGTTCTCAAAATAACTCAATCGGGCTTCGAGTCCGAAAAGTTTGCTTGACGCAAATTTTTCATCCTCCAGCACAATTTATCGTGCCTCAAAATGGTGCTGGAGGAGGGACTCGAACTCTACGAGTTCAGTACCCCAATTGGTTATTTTGATTCACTTCGTTCTCAAAATAACTCAATCGGGCTTCGAGTCCGAAAAGTTTGCTTGACGCAAATTTTTCATCCTCCAGCACAATTTATCGTGCCTCAAAATGGTGCTGGAGGAGGGACTCGAACCCTCAAGGCTTGCGCCATGCGATTTTGAGTCGCACGTGTATACCATTCCACCACTCCAGCATTTCTCTATTGGTGCAGTCAAGAGTGTAGCAGAAAAAGCAAAAGTTATAAACAGTTGGCTGGGGTGGGTCTATGTTAGAATACTTTTAAGACAAAGTTTAAGCTTTGTGGAGGTAATTACTGTTATTTTCTATGGCATTTCAAGGTGATTCAATATTCTGGGTAGAGGTAGAAAAAATTGTTCCTAATCCGTTTCAGCCACGGCGGGAATTCGATGAGCAAAAATTACGCGAACTATCAGAGTCGGTGCGAATGTATGGTATTTTGCAGCCACTGACCGTGACGCGTAAGGAAATCCAACGTGAGGACGGTACTTTTTATACTGAGTACGAATTGATTGCTGGTGAGCGAAGGTTGCGCGCTAGTAAACTAGCGGGACTGTCACAGGTACCGGTAATTATTCGTGAAGGAGAAGACAGTGAGCAAGAAAAGCTTGAACTAGCGATTATTGAAAACCTCCAACGCGAAGACTTAAATGCTGTTGATCGAGCGCTGGCTTTCCGTCAGCTGGCTGATGTCTTTGGTCTATCACATACCCAAGTAGCGAAGAAAGTGGGTCGTAGCCGAGAATATGTTTCAAATTCAATTCGACTACTAGCTCTTCCTGACTACATGCTGAGGGCGCTGCGGCAAGCAGAAATGACTGAAGGACATGCACGTACTCTACTGATGCTTAATGATCGACCTGAGGAGCAGGATGTAGTTTTCAGAGAAATACTAATGAAGAAACTTTCGGTACGTGAAGTTGAGCGCATTGTGCGCAAGATTGCCACTGATAAAGTACGGAAGAAGCACCCTGGAGATATTGATGCGGAATTGATTGAGATTGAAAAGAAGTTTATGGAGACATTGGGTACTCGGGTGCAGATTCAAAAAACGGATTATGGCGGTAGATTAACTATCGATTATTTCTCGACGGATGAGCTTGAGGAAATGTTGGGTCGAATGAAAAATGAAAGAGCAACGCAAGTGCCTGGTGCCAATGCCTCCGCATTGATTACTGAGCATACACCACTTGCTATTGATGATGGTGGCAGAGAGTTGGCTGAGATTAGTGACGCTGATTTGTTGGCTGAAGATAGTAAAGAAGAAACAAATCCAGGGGAGGCAGAAAATTATGAAAATAAACCAGTTGCTTCTTCTTACCCTGCTTCTGGTGATGTGTTTGAGCAGTCAGCACAGACATTAGCTCAAGTTCCTAATCACACCCCAGCACCAAGTCCAGCAGAAAACATGCCTAGTTACAATCCTGAGCCTCAAAACTACTATGTTCCGGGAGCTAATATTCCAGTACCTGAACCATTGGTGACTGAAAACGTTAAAGAAGCGCAATATCCAGTGGCTATGGGAGATTATGAAAATAAATCCATTATTGCTTCTTCTTACTCTGCTCATGGTGAAGTGGTTGCGCATCCAGAATCTCTAACTGATGCTTCTGAGGATGTAGTACCTCCAAGTCCAGTAGAAAACATGCCTAGCCATAATCCTGAGCCTCAAAACCACTATGCCCCAGCTAATAATGTTTCAGTATCTGAATCGGCAGTGCCTGAACCTAATGCTGAAGCAAAACCAGCAGAGCCAAGTAAAGATGATGATGAGAGTGGTCTCTATTCAATCCGTAACTTCTCGGTTTAAACTTAATTAAAATCTCGAAGCTATGCTTCGAGATTTTAACTTAAGTAGTCGAATTATTTTCCAAGGCGGCTTTAATCCGACGTCTGGCCAGTGAAGTTTTTACGATCCCTAGCCATTTAGCTGTAGGTTTTCCTGATTTCCGAGTTTCTATTTCGACAATGTCGCCGTTTTTTAATTCTTTATCAAGCTGCACCAACTTTTTATTTACCTTAGCACCAAAGATATGGTCTCCGACTGCTGAGTGGATGGCGTAAGCAAAGTCAATTGGAGTCGCCCCAACTGGTAAATCAACAACATCGCCAACTGGAGTGAAGACGAAGATGCGATTGGAAAAGAAGTCCGATTGCGAGTCCTCGACAAACTCTGCGGTTGTGGATTTATCTTTAGTATGATTTTGTCCAATCTGGGCAATCCAGCGCGGTATTTTATCACGGTGATCATTACTGGGAGTTTCTTTTATGTCGTTAATGATTCTGGGTTTAGTAAATGGTCTAAAGAGGGAAGGAATTAAATTAGAAAATCGTGACTGATTTTCTGGCGGTATATTGCTTTCGCTCTGCTGTTTATAGCTGAGATGAGAAGCGACGCCAAACTCTGATTCGTGATGCATTCTTTCAGTGCGAATTTGAATCTCTAAAATCACACTGTTCGGAGTCGTAACAGTCGTATGTAGTGATTGATAGCCGTTTGGTTTAGGAAAAGCAATATAATCTTTAACTCGACCAGGAAGTGGCCGCCAAAGTTTATGGATAATACCTAAGGCTCGATAACAATCCTCTACATCTGGCACAATGACTCGCATAGCCATGAGATCGTAAACGACACCAATGTCCCATTCCTTACGCTTTAATTTATGAAATAAACTATATAAACCTTTAACGCGATAGGAGGTCTTAAAACTCAGTAGACCAATTTCCGCTAGGCGCTTTTGTAACACTTTACGTTCACGTTCCAATAGTTCATTGGACTTACCGGCCTTGGATTCTAAGAGCTGACAAACTCGTTTGTATTCTTCTGGGAAAACATACGGAAAAGCTAAGTCCTCCAGTTCTTTGCGAATCCGTCCCATGCCCAAGCGGTGAGCTACTGGTACATAAATCTCCAATGTCTCACGGGCAATTCGTAATTGTTTTTTGATTGGCACGTGTGACAATGTCTGCATGTTGTGCAATCGGTCAGTCAGTTTGATGATCAAAACTCTAATGTCTTGACTAGTGGCCACCAAAAGCTTGCGGAGGCTTTCATTATGGCGATCTGTACCATAATAGCGGACGGAACTTAGTTTAGTGACACCTTCAACTAAAAAGAGAATCTCTTCTCCAAATTCTGCTAGGACTGTTTCAGCAGTAATATCCGTATCTTCAATCACATCGTGAAGTAGTCCAGCCGCGACCGTTCTCGCACCCATACCCATTTCTGCTAGTTTAGTCCCAACTGCTACGAGATGGTTGATGTACGGTTCGCCCGAATAGCGTACATGACCAGCATGGGCCTGGCTCGCCATAGTAAAAGCCTTTTCAATTAAAGCCTTATCCACCTCACTGGGTTTTTCTAGAAGGACAATGATATCGCGGGCAGTCATTACATCTATTGTAGGTATAAGTGACTAAAATAACAAGTTAATCCAATTGAAAAATGTATTAGAATCCGTTTATCCTCGCTTCAGTAGTTCAATGGCGATTTCGATATTTATATCATCAGTCTTAATTTCATCAGGAATACTGATACGCTTAAAACCCTTTTTTAGATAACGTCCAGATTTTGATTCAAAAACATTGACCATCTTTCGTGTGGTTGAGTTAATACCGAGTTCTTTGAGAAGCTTTTCGCCTTTACGCACTTGTTTCGGTTCTCGATAGATTTGGAGTGCGCGCTCATAGGTAATGGTATAAGGATCATCTTTTCCTTTAAGAGAACGGAAATCTCCTGCATGAGCTAGATACGGTCCGTATTGTCCGGTGTTGGCCATGATTGGCTCACTAGTTTTTGGGTGTGTGCCTAGTTCGCGCGGTAGGGTTAAATATTTTAGCGCTAGCTCCAGAGTAACTTCTTCAGGCTTGATTCCTGTTGGCAGTGATGATCGTCTAGGAGCCTGGGCCTTCTTACCCTTCACTTTTTCTGGAGTTTCTCCAAGTTGGACATATGGTCCAAATTTTCCATTTAAGACAAAAACCGGTAAATCGGTTTCTGGGTCTTGTCCAATCGGGGCTTCGGGTCTTAATTCACTACCATCGATTAGTCTTGAGCCCGTACACTTAGGGAAGTCAGCGCAGGAAAGAAAGTTTCCTGAACGACCGAGTTTAATAATCATGTCTGTACCACAAAGCGGACAAGGGAACTGCTTTGGTCCGGGGCCGAGATTCGTAATTTTTTCAATATTCTCTTTTTTAGCAACGTCTTTCTGGAATGGTAGATAAAAATCAGTCAGGGTTTTGATGTAAGTGCGCTTGCCCTCAGCAATTTCATCCAATTTATCTTCCATTTCGCTAGTGAAAGTGTCGCTGATGTATTCAGTAAAATGTTTTTCTAAGAAAGAAGAAACCACATCCCCAGTATCAGTAGGTGTCAAAGTTCGACCCTCCTTGAGCACATAGCCACGGTCAATAATCGTCTTCATGGTGGAAGCGTAAGTAGAAGGTCGGCCAATACCGCGCTTCTCTAATTCTTTAATCAGACCCGCTTCAGAGTAACGGTTTGGTGGTTCTGTTTGTTTAGTTTCAATGACAATTTCCTTAAGATCTAACGAGTCCCCGGTTTTGAGTTTTGGTATTTCGGTATCTTCACCACGAGCGCGAGAATCTACTTTAAGCCAACCATCAAACACCACCTGTGATCCATTGACGACAAAGTCAGGGATGGTCTCTTTAGTGTTAGTGATATTCGCCACCAGTTTTGAACGCTTAATGGCGGCATCAGACATTTGTGACGCCATGGTTCGCTTCCAGATTAGTTCATAGAGTGCTTTTTGATCCCCAGTACTACCAGCTGAATCTTTATTAAAATTAGTGGGACGGATGGCTTCGTGTGCTTCTTGGGCTGATTTGCTTTTAGATTTGTATTGTCTTGCCAGTACATAACTTTGACCAAAGTTTTTTTTCACCACTACTAGGATTTGTTTCTGAGCTGAGGCACTGATGGCGGGACTGTCTGTCCTCATGTAAGTTATATGTCCTGCTTCGTAAAGCTTTTGCGCTGCACCCATAGTGCGTGACGGTGAAAATCCCAGCCGGGTAGAGGCTGTTTGTTGCAAAGTGGAAGTGGTGAAGGGCGGTTTTGGGCTTCTTTTAGCTTCAGTTTCTTTTAAGTCAGTAATTTCCCAGTTTGATTTTTCACCGACTTTTTTAATTCTATCGGCCTCCGTTTTCTCTTTTGGTTCAACACTACAAAAGAATGGTATCGGTTGACCCTGGGCTTCCGTGTTGGCAGTGAGGTTATAAAAAGTCTCAGGTATAAAGGCGCGAATTTCACGTTCGCGTTCCATGACGATACGTAAGGCTGGTGATTGTACTCGTCCGGCTGATAGACCATAGCGCACTTTCTTCCAGATTAATCCCGAAAGATCATAACCGACTAAGCGATCAAGGACACGTCTAGCCTCCTGTGCCTCTTTCAGATTTAGATCAATTGCTCGTGGATGAGCGATTGCTTCTTTTACAGCCGCTTCGGTGATTTCATTAAAGGCTACTCGCTTCAGTTTTGAGTTAGCGTCTTTGATCAGTTCGGCTATGTGCCAGGCAATCGCTTCTCCTTCACGGTCCGGGTCGGATGCCAGTAAGACTTCGTGCGCTTTTTTGGCGGCACTTTTTAGACCTTCAATTATTTTATTTTTGCCAGGGGAAATAATGTAGCGAGGAACAAAGCCGTTTTCAATATCAACAGCGTCTTTGTTGCTCTTTGGTAGGTCGCGCACGTGTCCAATTGATGAAAGTACTCGGTAATCTTTACCGAGGTATTTTTCAATGGTTTTTGCTTTAGCGGGCGACTCCACAATGACCAGGGTATAAGTACTCATATAATGTAATGTCTGATTGGTGTAACAAATACTAGGCTTGGCCGATTCTGTCAAATGATAAGTGCAACATTGCAATTAAATTATGCTGCGATAGTAAGGTGAGACATAAGTAATATAGCCTTGCATTTCCATATGCATTAGGAGAATGTTGGCTTGCGCAGCTGGGAGAGATAATGATCTAAGTAGTGTATCTTTTTCTTGTGGTTCATGAAGTAAAGTAATCACTTTTTTTTCCTCAGGTGTTAAGTCCACCGTTGTTACCTTTTTGTCTTTTGGGTCAGCTTTGATATTAAAGACGTCTAGGATATCACTAGAGTCAGTGACTAAAGTGGCACCTAGTTTTAAAAATTGGTGTGTGCCGTAAGTGTTTTTAGAGAAAATACTACCAGGTACTGCAAGTAGCTCACGATTATAATCAACAGCGAGTCTGGCAGTAATCAGGGTGCCTGACTTTTCGCCAGCTTCAATCAAGAGTGTCGCTTGAGCTAGTCCGGCCATAATGCGGTTGCGCTGGGGAAAAGTCCAAGGTGCGGCTGGGGTTTGCGGAGATAGTTCAGACAGCAGCCCACCGCCGCTTTCCAGTATTTTTTTGGCCAAACTTTTATGTGAGGCTGGGTAAAGCACGGATTCATCTAGTCCGCTTCCCGGGACTGCTAAGGTGTAGAGGTTATTTTTTAAGGCTGCTTCGTGGGCGAGGCGGTCGATCCCTAGTGCTAGTCCCGAAATAATACCGATCGGGAACCCGGCTAAGCCTGAAAAAAGGTGCTCAATTACTTGTTGGCCGTAGGTGGTGTATTGACGTGAACCGACAACGGCCAGTAGCTTCAGCTCAGGAGAGGGTAACTTACCTTGATACCAAAGTTCTTTTGGAGGTTGGGGGGTCTCAAGCAAGATTCCTAAATTATGCTTTTTAAATTCACTAACTTTGATATGTTTGATTTCCATGTTTGTAAATTTTAACATGAGTATTAAACGTGGCTTGCCCTGAAAACTGAAAAATCGCAAACAAGGTTAATGTAGACAACAAATCATGCATGAGATGCGGAATTTAAACCGAGGGTCTTTCTTGAGGCTGTCGGACCCATTATTTCCGTTGCTCCGCTTGATGCGATATAATATTCATAACTATTTATTTTATGTTAGATATTAAATTCATTCGCGATAATGCTGAGATTGTAAAATTAGCAGCGCTAAAAAAGAAGATCAAAATTGACATTGATCGGCTATTAGTTGTTGATGACTCACGTCGGGAATTGATGACTCGCTTAGAAACCAAGAAGGCTAACCAGAATCGAGTTTCTCAAGATATCGCAAAAGGTAGCGATCCAGTAATTCGCAGCCAGCTGATTGCCGACATGCAGTTGCTTAAGGTGGAGATTCAAAAAGATGAAGAAGTTTTAAAGTCAATTATGGAGGAGTGGCAAGCGCTTATGCTTCAAGTACCAAATGTTCCTGATATGTCTGTCCCGGACGGGGATAGTGATGCCGATAATTTAGAGATTAAGACTTGGGGAGAACAGACCACTTTTGCTTTCCCGGCCAAAGATCATGTGGAACTCATGACCAAGCATCTATTAGCTGATTTTGAGCGCGGAGTGAAGGTTCATGGTTTTCGGGGTTACTACCTTCGTGGTGATGGTGCAAGATTATCTTGGGCTATCTGGAATTATGCGCATAAATTTTTCCTTGATAAAGGCTTTGAACCTCTACTAGTACCAACCATTGTGCGGAGGAGTAATCTTTACGGTACCGGACATCTGCCAAACGAGGCTGAGGATGTCTATAAGACACAGGACGAAGATTATTTGATTGGTACAGCTGAAGTTTCAACCATGGGCTTCTATGCTGATGAGGTATTAGAACAGTCACAATTACCGGTAAAGTTTTTAGCTTTTTCGCCGTGTTATCGTCGCGAAGCTGGCAGTCATGGTAAAGATACAAAAGGTTTGATTCGAGTACATGAATTCTTTAAGGTAGAGCAAGTAGTCATGTGTGAAGCGTCACACGAAGAAAGTGTGCGCTTGCATGAATGGGTCAACCGCAATACTGAAGAATTTATTGAAAGTCTCGGTATCCCATATCGGACTGTGATTAATTGCGGTGGCGACTTAGGACAGGGCCAAGTAAAAAAATACGACATTGAGCTTTGGGTGCCAGGAGAAAAAACTTATCGCGAGATTAGTTCTGCTTCATACTTCCATGATTTTCAGACCCGACGTTTCAATATTCGCTATCGTGATAGTGAAGGGAAGATGCGCTACGCTCACTCGTTGAACTGCACAGCTATTCCAACCCCACGTATTTTGGTCTCATTAATTGAAAATTTCCAGCAAGCTGACGGTAGTATTCTGGTTCCAGAAGCTTTACGTCCATACTTAGGTAAAGATCGGATAGGCTAAACTTTGAAGGACGCAATGATCTCAATAAAAAATGAAAGCGCGTCAAACTAAAAAGCGGAAGTATGTAAATCCAGCTACGGCTCTTTTAATCAAACAAATTTTCTTAGGTTTGTTATTTTTTGCGACCCTCACATTGTTTATTAGTGCTATTTGGTACATCACTCGACTAGAGACTTTTACCGTCAGTACTATAAGTGTCACTGGAGGATTCACTCTGAATAAGGAAGCTATCAGAAAAGCTTCTGAGGGACAGATGGAAGGAGCTTATTGGAAATTGATTCCAAAGCGTTTTTCGTACTTTTACCCAGAAGCGGACGTCTTGGCTGCAGTAAGTCAGTTTGAAAGAATTAAAGATGTTAAAGTAGAACGCATATCGAGGCGTGAAGTTATTGTCACCTTTGGTGAATATGTCACTGATGCTTTATGGTGCGATATTAAAGATATCAAAAAGTGCTACTTGTTGGATGATCTTGGTTTTGCTTTTGCTCCTGCCCCAGACTTATCCGGTGCTAGTTTGCTTCGTTATTACTCCCCTGAGAAAGAACCAGAAAATAAAAGTTATCCATTTACGACCACTGATTACCAAAACGCTAAACAATTAGCCTACTTTCTTAATAATTATGGTTGGTTTGTCACAACGGTTGAAATTAATTCCAATCGAGACGCTTTTTATACCCTCGCCGGGGAAGGAGAGATTAAGGTTACATTATCACTGGACGCTACAGAAACTATGGAGAACTTACTGGCAGTAGTTGGTTCAGAGGAATTTTCGCACTTAACACCAGGAAATTTTCAGTACCTTGATCTTCGCTTCGATACGCGAGTGTTTGTTAATGAAGAATTGCTACCAGTGATTGTCACCCCTACATCAACTCCGACCTCTACCGTAGATAGTGCTCTAACACAACCGGTGTTAGAGTAGGTTGTCTTGCAACATCTATTTGTGGTAAAACATGACCCTATGTCTTTTTGGCAAAAATTACCAACACCATTTTTTGTCTTAGCGCCGATGGCGGACGTCACTGACGCGCCTTTTCGGCGACTAATTGCTAAGTATGGAGCGCATGTCCGCTATGATGGTACCGTCGGCGGCCCTGACGTTACTTGGACTGAGTTTGTGTCGGCGGATGGGTTGATCCGAGCGACTCCCGAAGGAAAGAAGAAACTCTTAGCTGACTTAATTTATACTGAAGCGGAGAGACCGATAGTGGCACAGCTTTTCACTAGCAATGAAGAACATATGGAAAAAGCCGCCACTCTTTGCTTGGAGCTGGGGTTTGATGGCATTGATATTAATATGGGTTGTCCAGATAAATCAATTGAAAAACAGGGTTGTGGTTCCGCGATGATCAAAAATCCAGCACTAGCAGCAAAAATTATTCAGGCTGCCAAGCGGGGGGCTAAAAGTGACCAGTTAGGTGGCATTCCGATCTCGGTGAAGACACGACTGGGGTACAACCGCGATCAGTTGGAAGAGTGGCTCCCGGCCCTCCTCGCAGCGCGACCGGCAGCGATTACTGTCCATGCTCGGACTAGAAAAGAAATGAGTAAGGTACCGGCCCGGTGGGAAAGAGTGGCTAGGGCCGTTGAGATCCGTAATGAAATTTTGGGTGTTGATAAATTAAGGACTCGTATCATTGGTAATGGTGACGCTCTGTCTTTGGCTGATGCGAAAGCCAAGGCGTTAGCTACTGGCGCTGATGGAGTGATGTTGGGGCGGGCAATTTTTGGAAATCCTTGGCTGTTTCATCCGACTAAGGTGGTGGGTCAGATACCACTTCAGGAACGCCTCCGGGTCATGATTGAACATAGTAAACTGTTTACTGAAATTTTGCCGTTTAAAAATTTTGCCGTTATGAAAAAGCACTACAAGGCTTATATCAAAGATTTTGAAGGTGCTGCTGAACTACGGGCTGAGCTAATGGAACAAGAGAATCTGGAGGCAATAGAAGCTGTCGTCCAAAAATTCTGTATTAATCATCATGAAAATTAGGTCGTACTTTTCTGCTTAAACTTAAACCTCAACCGCATAAACCCTAAAACAAAGAGCCTGGTCTAAAAACACAAATACCCGTGGGATACAATAGTTTCGTTATCAGACAAAACAAAAAAGTAACCACGAGTATTTATGTATCAGCAGTTTAGCAAAGAAACTCGCATTGAGTTAGCCGGCTTTAGGCGTACTGGAGACAGTGCGACTGAATGCGCCAAGAAGCTAGGAGTGAACTATTCTACGGTCTGGAGAGAACTAAAGAGATACAGCTGCCCTGATGGTGTCTATCGAGGAGCTAAAGCCCATTGTCGCTACTTAGATTCTCGCAAGGAGTCTAAAGCGGCCTCCAGTATTATTCAAAACGATACGCGGTTAAAAAAACATATTATTTACCGCCTTTGCATCAGTCGGTGGTCACCGGAGCAGATAGCCGGCCGAATCAAACATGATGAAAAATACCAGTATGTATCTTCGGTCACTATTTATGTCTGGATTGAAGAGAATACAAAATACAAGCGTTATTTAAAGGTGCTTGGAACCAAAGGTAAGTATCGCAGGCGGAAAGGGACTAAAGCTCGTAGCGCAGTCAGGGAGGAAGCTAAGATCACCCGAATTGACCAGCGTCCAGCTATTATTAATAACAAAGAACGCCTTGGTGACTTAGAGGGAGATACCATTATTGGTAAAGATAAGACGAAACGACTACTCACTCACACTGAGCGAGTCAGTGGGTATGGTTGGCTAGAGAAACTCAACGAAGTCTCGGCTCCCTTGGTGCAGACTGCTATCACTAAATTATTTATCAATCTGCCTAAGTCTAAGCGTCATAGCTGTACCTATGACAATGGGACAGAGTTTGGTAAAGAAGATGCGTACCTGGAAAAACAGACTGGGGTAAAAATTTATCGCGCCTGGCCATACCACTCGTGGGAACGAGGGTGTAGTGAGAATTATAATCGTTTGGTGAGAGAATTCTTTCCCAAAGGGACAGACTTTGCTACCATCAATACTATGGCTGTTGCAAAGGTTGAGAAGTTGCTTAATCATCGACCTCGTAAGCGCCTAAACTATTTGACTCCGTATGAGGTGTTTGTGCTGGGGATGGGACCTTATGCGGTTCAGGGTTAGATGTAGGCTACAAATATTGACTTTTCGTTTTATTTGTGCTACCCTATTCTTAGGCTCCGTTATTTGTAATGACGGCTTTAAACTTCCGCGACAATCATATCGCACACTCCTTAGGAGAGCACCATGAAGAATCTCATTCTTGCGACGGTAGTCATCGGTTTAGGCTTTATCATCAGCCGGTTTGTGAAATACATTGGTCCATTCATTTCCACAGTCTATACCATTGTGTTGCTGGGGATGTTTTTGGAACCGAAAATGATTCCAGACATACCAGCAAGGTTCGTCGTCTCGATAGCGATCCTGATCGCAGGTGCTGTCGTCGGCCGTCTCACATTTGCTCTTGGAGAATGGCTGATATGTATTAACGAGCGGATGGCAACCAAAATGCAGTCCTCGATTGAAAGCGCAGAGCTACAGACTCCACCTAAACAGTTCTGAGGAAGTTTATCACCGCACCTGATCTCAAAGCCCCTTGACGCCTGAAAACCGAGACCCCGAATCCACTACGGAAACGGGGCCTCTTCTTTTTATACACAAGCGGTTCGAACATCCCCTACCCAGCGGAGCAAATTAAAAACCATCTATTTTTGGGTGGTTTTTCATTTGCTCCCCGGGAGTGAGTGACTAAATGTCACTCACGTCAGGATTCGAAGCCCGATTGAGGTAATTTGTGAGGAACGAAATAAATTATCCAATTGGGATACTGGTCGTGTAACGAA
>Ga0163147_10007620_pt1 | contig 12227 bp, 13 predicted proteins | sample OliLakLV19MP6G1_FD_148597 | JGI IMG/M metagenome (GOLD analysis project Ga0163147, IMG submission 148597) | Freshwater microbial mat bacterial communities from Lake Vanda, McMurdo Dry Valleys, Antarctica- Oligotrophic Lake LV.19.MP6.G1 | ecosystem: Environmental > Aquatic > Freshwater > Lake >...
ATCGGGTAGCTGGCAATCGTGTTCAGTTCGTCGGGGATCGGGATGGCTGTCACCGACTCGCTGATGTCGGGCGTCACATCCGACGTGTACACGATTCCAGCGTCTGCCTCCCCAAGCGCGATCTTCGCGGCAACCTGTCGCACGTTCTGTTCTTCCGAAACGACGTTTCCCATGAACGCTGTACGATAGGCTTCTCCGTAGGTTGAATCCGCCGCCAACCGTTCGAGCAGGGTATCGGTGTAATCGCGCACAGGAACACTAGGCGCAGCGATCACGATTTGCACGCCCGCGTTAGCGAGATCGCTCAGGCTGGTGATCTGTGCGGGGTTGTCCGATGGAACGATCAGCACGAGCCGATTTCTGACGAACGTCCGCCGATTCGAGCCAATGCGTCCCGCGTCTTGTGCTGCGCTCATCTGCCGATTGTTGGCACTGGCAAACACGTCAGCGGGAGCGCCTTCGGCAAGCTGTGCCGCGAGGTCAGACGAACTGGCAAAGTTGAACAGCACATCAACGCCGGGGTTCGCCGCCTCAAATCCGTCAGCAAGTTCCTCGAATGCGTCCGCCAGTGATGCCGCCGCGAACACGATCAGCGTGGTCTGGGCAGAGACGGCGCTGGAGGTTGTCAGCACAAACACGACTAGAAGGGCAATCAACAGGAGAGATTTTTTCATTCAAGTTTCTCCTCAAAACGGGTTTGTAGGGACGACCAATGGGGCGTCCGATGTATAGAAATAACGGACACGCCGTTGCGTGTCCCTACAATCCGTCTGCATATTGTCCCTATATGTCATCGAGTAGGTCGAGGGTGAAATGTTCGAGCGACGGCAGCACGCGGTCTGCTAACGCCAAGACATCGGGCGAGAGGGGGAAACCGGGACTCGGTACGGCAATCGTGTACACGCCCGCCGCCCGCAGCGAACGAATGCCATTGCCCGAATCTTCGATACCCGCGCACAGCGTGACATCAACGCCCAGTTTGTCGGCGGCGGTCAGCCAGATTTCAGGGTCAGGCTTACCGCGTGTCATGTCATCCCCGTAGACGACGGCTTGAAATACCTTGTGTAGTCCGGTGATGTTCAGTACGTGATCGATCACCCGCGTAGGCGACCCGGACGCCAGCGCAATCGGGTAGCGAGTGGCGGTCAGCTTAACGGCTTCGAGCGCACCCGGCAGCACGGGCAGTCGTTCGCCTAAGCGATCCATCACCAGCGTGATCACTTCCTCCATAATTTGATCCAGCGTGAGGTCGAGCGACAGGCGTTCTCGCATAACTTCCGCCCATTCAATCGTTGAGCGTCCCATTGCTACCCGCTGATCGTCCATCGTCCAAATTTTTCCGAATCGCTCTGCAAACTCAATGCGCGACTCGAACCAGCACGCTTCGGAGTCCATGAGGACTCCATCCATATCCCATAACACAGCTTGTAACGGCATTCTTATCCCTCTTTGTACGCGGGGATTATAGCACGGGTCTACGACATTGGGTTTAAAACCAGATCACCGAAATTGGTTTTAACTGACTCCCCATATGCGATACTCGCTCAAGTATTTGTAAGCGTTATCGGGGAACAGGGTCACAATGACGCCGGGTTGTCCGCTGGCAGCGAGGTCTTCTGCGACTTGCAGCGAACCTACTGCCGCTGCCGCCGCGCTGATCCCCACCAGATAGCCTTCTTCACGCGCTAAACGTCGCGCCATGACGTAGGTATCTTCGGTGCTAATCCCGATTTGCTGATCCGGGAAGAACTCGTCGTAAATGCCCGGCTTGATCGCCGTCGGGATGTGTTTTAAGCCTTCCAAACCGTGAAACGCCGAGTCGGGTTGCAGCGCGACATTCACAAGGTCGGGGTTGTACGCCTTCAAACGCCGCCCTGTCCCCATGAGAGTCCCTGTCGTGCCGAGTCCGGCGACGAAATGAGTCACCGCGCCTTCAGTTTGATTCCACACTTCGACGCCCGTCCCGTTGTAGTGCGCCCGCCAGTTTGCAGCGTTGTTATATTGATCGGCGTAGAAATAATCGCCCGGCTGCTGCGCGATCAATTCGCGCACTGCACGGATCGCGCCGTCCGATCCTTCCAACGGGTCGGTCAAGATAAGTTCCGCACCATATGCCCGCAAAATAGCGATGCGTTCTTTGCTGGCGTTAGCGGGGAGGAACAACTTGACTTTGTAGCCTTTCGCGGCGCCCAACATCGCGTAGGCGATGCCCGTATTGCCGCTGGTGCTGTCAAGGATGGTTTTGCCGGGGGAGAGCAAGCCCGCTTCTTCGGCTTCACGAATGATGTTCGCTGCGGCACGGTCTTTGACACTACCGCCGGGGTTCGTCCATTCGGCTTTGGCAAACACCTGCACATTGTCGGGTAAATGGGCGGTGATGCTGCGAAATGAGAGGAGCGGCGTGTTACCGATCAGCGATTCGAGGTTCGCTGCCAGTGTGTGTGTTGGGGTTTGTAAAACCATGAGATCGCCTTTGTCCTAAACAAGAAAAAAGCCGATAACAGAAATAAAAAAGCGCGGTTCTCCGGTGGTTTACCGGGCGATCCACGCCTTCTGTTATCGGCTCGAATGGGTCGAGAGTGAATTACTTAGCCGTCTGAAGGTCGCTTTTCGCCAAGCTCCAGACAACAACATGCGCTTAAATACATCATCAGGAAATTCCTGTTGGTTGAATATGCAAAGTGTATGCTATCCGCATAAAGCTGTCAACTGACGAGCGTCCGCTTTACTTTAGACGCTCACATCGTTTTCGTTCTTACAAAATGATGCAACAATACCTGTTTTCCGTAAACTTGATCGTCTAGGCTGTTGGATTCCAGTTGCCAAGCCAGCGAATGCCGGGAAAGTTGACTTTCACCGCATTAAATAGTCGCTCGTCTGCCGTCCAGAAAGCACATGCCAGCCGTTCTGCGAGTGCTAAATACTGCGCGTCATAGGCGGTAGGACGGTCAATCCTCCTCCGCCAACTTATAAGCGCGTTTGAGTAGCGCATCATCAAAATGTAGCGTCACTGGATAACTCATCAGTTGATCGCGGGCAATCTGTCCTTCATCAGCAGTGATACGCTTTTGATAGACCGCTTTACGGGAGACGGCGATCAACTCATAACGCAGCAGAGTAGGGGCATGAAGCGTAATCTGTGCTTCTTGCAACTGGTGGAGAAGTCCTTTAGCCTCGAACGTAAGCGTTTCTGGATAGACACTGGCAATAAAGATACCCGAATCGAGGACGACCTGACTCAAGACTCTTCCTCGCGCAGTTCGTCAAGGAGCGATAGAGCGCCAACGGTGGTTTTCGCACCCAAACGTGACCGAATGGTCGCTTGTAGGGTTTCGACCTTTTCCCACCATCCCGCATAATCAAACGATGTTTGCAGGTTGAACGACAAGGTTTCCAGCACACGCTGCTTTGCGGCAGGTTCTAGGTGGTGAAACTTCTCGATTATTTCCTGTTCAACCGCGCTCATGCTCATTCACTTTCACTATTTGACTGTATTCTAGAGTAAATTTGGCACTCATGTCGGGGCTTGATAGACAAAGCCCGACCCGCCCAAATACATACCGCCATCCACGTTGATGCACAGGTTGACCGAGTAGATGAACGGCTCGGACGGGTTCAATTGATCGCTCAAATATTGAATCGGCGTATGCCCGTGAATGATGTGTTTGCCGCCGAAGCGCCGCAAAAAGTCCGACGCCCGCACAATGCCGTCAGGACGTGAGGACGCGAAACTGAGCCGCTCTGAAAACTGCTCTAGCAGACGCTCCCATGCGGGTATGTTACTGCCGCGCACAATCTCGCTGACGGACTCGTTCACCTGTTCAACCGTGCTGCCATACTCGCGGTAAAATGAGGCGTCGGCATGGATGAGCAGGTATTCATCGACTCGCGCCATTGCAGGAAGGTTACGCAGCCACGCGATTTGCTGTCCCTTCGCCCGCTGCATATCGCGTTCTTGACCGCCATTTCGCCGCCACATAGAGAGAAAACCGCCATTGTCGGCAAAACGGTGCGCTCCCAAAAACAACACTTCATGGTTGCCCAACAGTCCATTGACCGAACCGCCCACCGCCGCCGCTTCTTTTTGCCAGCGCATGACCAGATCGACGACGCCGATTCCATCGTCGCCCCGATCAAAAAAATCACCTACGAACCATAGGCGGCTGTTTCCGCCAATCCACGCAAGGTCTTCGCGGATTAAACCCGCATTCCCTAGCAGGTTGATCAATTTGTCGCGCTGACCGTGAATATCGCCTATTACGTAGAGCGGTGAAGTCATTCGCTCACACTACCATCGTCTTGCCGCCGCGCCCCTGTCACAATAAATGTTGATCCGCTTATCCGCATGAAAATCCCTTCCAAAGTCACGCGCATTATAGCGGACGATGAACGACTCTGCGTAATTGGGAAATGCTTACTCGAATCGCCACCCCCCGAATCACCACCGCCTGAATCACCGCCGCCGCTAAAGCTGTCGCCGCCAGAACTCCAACTGCTGTCGCTGCCGCTGCTCCATGTACTTGTGCTGGATGATGTCCATGAACTGCCTTGTCGCAGATGGGGGCGGTTCGAGACTTGCGCCCACATCGGGCATGGTGACGCCTCCAACGAAGTATTCCCCTCTATATTACCGATCTTCATCTTAGGCGATTGGCTGAAATAATCACCTTACGCAGATCGTTATTTCTGACCCCGACCCCTCCCCGAATTCAGGGAGGGGAGTCAGCAAAAGCGTCGTTTACAGCGGAGGATGAGCCGGAAATAGACACTGACGGAGCGCGTTTGAGCCTCTTTTAGGAGGCTTTCTACCCCTTGCCGGAGGCTTGAGGCGCCGGCAATCGTCAATCCGAGGCGCTTCATCCCCTTGAAAGCGGCTTGCAGGTGTGGTTTGAGGTCGAAAGCATCATGATGGTTGCCCGCCACGATCCCAGTCGAAGCCACCACGTACCCCTGAGCGTCGGTGATGGGGAGGATATTCGAGGTTTTCGCCCGCTTTCGGTGCTGGTAGGCAACACTCTCGCCGCCTTTCTTCGCCAGCGCATGACTGCCATCAAGATTCAAGTACCCTAAATCCAAGTCTTCCCGAATAGTTTCAATACTTTGCTGCCAGACCCGCTCAAGACTGCCGTCGGCACTCCATTTCTGGAAGTGATGATAGACCGCTTGCCAGCTAATCTCTTTTTTTTGGGGGTCTTTGACCGAACGCCCAATCGGCAACTGCGCCCACTGACAGCCGGTGTGCAAGTGATAGAGGATGTAGTTGAAGACTTTGACCAGCGCGATTTGGCAGACATAACCCCGTTTGGCGGTCGTCAACAACGGTCGGATATGCACATCGAATTGGTCTTCGGTTACACTGGTAGGGATAGTGCTCATGCGAGTCCACCTTTGGCGAGGTTTTTCTCTCATGATGCACTATCATCCCTTCTCAATCAAATAGTTTGAATCAGTTCACTCTCAAAAGCTATCAACTCTGGTTTCACTCAGCCGAACAAACTTGGTCACGAAATTTTGGCGAAGGTATTGTAAAATCGATAAAAGTTTGACGGCGCAACGTCTCAAAGAGCAGAGCAACGAACCGAATTCAACATAACCTTGATTAGTCGAATTTCAGAAAGTGCGTGACCAATGAATCCATACTACTTAGTGAAGATTTTAGATAGGAAGTGGGCCGACAAGCTCTTGGATGGCGAAGTTTTCATGCGCCCACTCTCAGCATTTGGCGACTTACTGGAACGTGACTCAGACAGCTCGAACATCTTTAGGGGGGATGTTTTGGAGGGCGTGAGCCAGAGTTTCAACGTTACGGATGAGTCTTCATTTTTCCGAGACGCATTGTATGAAAAACAGTCGCAACCTACTGGACTCGGACAGATTGCAGAGTACTTTCTTCAAGAGCGTATTTTTTCTCTTTACTGTCTCGAGTATTCCGAAAGTCTTTCGGCATTTATCTCGCCGGATAGACGTTTACTTGATTTCGGAGATACCGCTGTCATCATCCTCGATCCGGTAGTATTCTTGCGCCGCCTCGTCGATGGGTTGCTGTTAGAATTCAAGGATTCATTCTGGATCGGGGCGAAGCGTGTTCAATACTCAGTCGACTTAACAAAGTTCACTGAGTATGATGAATTTACGAAAACAAGTTCATATTCATGGCAGAATGAGTTTAGAATCGCCTTGGATTTGAGCAACGGTCATGCCGACCAAAAGGCGTGGGAGAGGATGACGGATCTTTCCAGAATTATGTTTATGAATCAGGGCGGAAAAGTTAATCACAACCTCAAGAGAGAATCAACCATTCTTAGATTAGGAGACATTCGGGACGTATACACAACTGTTACGACAAATGATTTGATCGATCTTCGGTTACCATTTGACCAATTGACTAGAATACCAGTTCTGTCCCCCTTAGAACCACCAAGACTACCTGTTGTAACGACCTATAAACCCATTATTGGCTGGTAACGATGACACTCACGACCAAAGCGGCGAACTAGGCATTGCACCTGACGCCCGCCTCCAAGCTTATGGCCGCGGGTGAGTTCAGTTTCATCATTCAGCTTGAGTACGGCACGCTCTTCTCGTTATCTGGCACATTGACCGTGTTAGGCACGACCACCGTGCTAATGTTGACCGGTACGTTGATCTTCGTGTTCGTGTCACATCGTGCGGGGATTGAACGGGAACGCCAAGCCCAACTGCAAACAGCCAATCAAAAACTGCGTGAATCGGAGGCGGCACTCGAACAGCGCGTTGAAGAGCGCACCCGCGAATTAAAACTCGCCAAAGAGGAAGCTGAAATAGCTCGCCGCCATGCCGAACAAGCCGATCACGTTAAGTCACAGTTTCTCGCCAGCATGAGCCATGAACTGCGTACCCCGCTGAATGCCATCTTGAACTTCACCGAATTCGTCAATTTAGAAATGTTTGGACCCATCAACGAACGGCAGAAGGATGCGCTTACCAAGTCGTTGGAGAGCGGACGACACTTGCATTCGTTGATCAATGATGTGTGAACAGCAGGGGCGTCGTTCGTGGGAAGCGGCGATCATATTATCGGAGCGCCGCGACAAACGCGCTATCGAGTCGATGAAGCGAATGCTGACCTCTAAGCATCCCGTGTTAGGACAAATCGTCGCTGAAGCACTCGCCGCTTATGGCAATGACCACTTTGACGCCCTGTTAGAGGCGCTTCCCAACAGCACGTACCTCACGCAAATTACGATTGTCAGCGGGCTGGAACGCATTCATGATCAGCGGGCAGTTGCCCCCCTGATCGCGTTTTTGCAAGCGGGTCACAACAGCATTTTGACCTACACCACCATTCGCACACTGGGCGCACTGGGCGATCAGCGAGCCGTTGACCTCATTCGTACTTTCGTCAATCACGACGATGCACATATCGCTAAACACGCACGCATGGCGCTTCAACAGCTTGAAGCCGCCTCGAAAAATCTGGAGGAATAAGATCATGTCACTAGACGGAATCCGCGTTTTCTATATCGAAGATGACCTGAAGAATCGCACTATCGTTCAAACCATTTTGGAGGCGTCCGGGTGCGTTCTGGACTATGAACAATGGGGCTTCCCCGAAATCACGCTCCGCAAATTGATTCGCTTTCGCCCGCAGATCATTCTGCTCGACTTGATGTTTGCTCACCAAACCACAGGCTATGACGTTTTTAAAGCCATTCGGCGTCACCCACAGTTTCAGCACATTCCGATCATTGCGGTGTCTGCCGCCGATGCATCGATTGAAATTCCTAAGACACGGGCGCACGGCTTTAACGGGTTCATCAGCAAGCCGCTCGATATTCGCCTTTTCCCCAAACAAATCGAAAAGGTTTTGGAAGGCGAAACGATCTAGTATACAGGTTAAGCCCTCTCAATCGCGCTGGGACGCAAAAATGCTGCTTCCCCCGGCGATTATTTCTGTAGCCCGTATCCAGCTATTGCCCTCTGCGCCCATAGGATCGCCCGCCCAACGCGGATCCACTTTGTAGCGGAACAATTCCAACTCTGCGATCAGCGCCTTCCAGATCACGGTTTGGGTGTCAATCAACACCTGACGCGCCTCATCTCGATCCACTTTTTGCAGCAGCAGGCGGAAATGGGGCAGGCAAAAACCCGACGACGCTGCAAAAGCCGTGTGGACTTCCGGCTCATCAATTGCGTCTGCCAGCGTTTCGAGATAGCGTCGTTCGCTGGCATCCACCGCCACACAGCACATGCACTGTTCGGCGGGTTCAAGCCGCGCCGCCAGCACCGACCCGTCACTTTGCTGACCAAATAGGCGTGTAAAAGGCGATGCATTCTTTTTTGCTGCGCTGGCGAGCTGGTTGGTGATGTCGTCTAGCACGACCTGACACAAAATCGCCGTACCGACATTGCCGCTACGTAGTTCGGTCAATTCCCATGCATGAACGTTGCACAAGCCGCGACTCTTGCGAAATTCTGCCTGTATGCCGGGGTCAGCCACAAATTCATACAGCAGCGTATCTAAGAAGCGATGCCCATCCTGTTTGAGCAAGCGGCATACCGGACAGCCCACCCACTTGAAAGCATCCAGCAGGTCGAAGTAGTTAAGCGATTTCACGGTTGATATTCCTTTTACACGCGCTTAAAGCGCACAGTTGCAATTTTTTTTGACGGGGAACATACTCGCTAAGGTGGGCAAACGCAACGGCTCAAACAAAGTACGGCGTTATCGAATGCGGCGGTGCATGTTTCGATTGATACTTCGCTTTACCCTTCCAGTGATCATTTTCTGCGCGGGGCTGACCGCGCTTGCACCCCTCGTTTATCAGCGCGATATTCCCCCGACGCCGTTATGGGATATTTTCGGGTTCGATGCGTGTGCGCTGCCCTGTTGGGCGGGGATCACCGTCGGCACGACGCCGTTCAGTGATGCGCTCCCGTCGCTGCAAACCAACGTTCACGCCTTGTCTGAATACGTGGTCAGCGGGTCGCAGGTGTACGTCTGGGGCAATCGCGTCCCCTATGTTTTTAGCGCCTTGATCGCCTATTCTCAGGGGGATGTCGGCTCGTTTCGCCTGACCATCACCCTCCCGCCTGACCAGTTTATCACGCGGTTGGGGATGCCCGACTGTGTATTCGCAGCAGGTAACGCCAACGCGCAAACGAGGACGAATATCGTGTACTGGGTGGAAGATCACCTGTCGATTGGTGCGTGGGTTCGCGGTGACAGCGAGGCGTTATTCACATCATCAGAGGCGATTTACGCCCTGTGGGTTGGGAGAGATGACCCGACAGCGTGCGAACAAAAAGGGACGATCCTCTGGAGAGGAATCGCCCCTTTTTGGCGTTATGAACAATGGGAAGCTGAACGAACGGACTAACGTTCCATCGTCGCTAAAAGTTCTTGTGTTTCGCGTGAAGGATCAATCCCAAATTTCTCGTTGAGGATTTGCTTCAAACGCTTATACTGCATCTTCGCATCATCGACTAAATTCATTCGGTAGTAGATACCCATGACTTGACGATGAATATCTTCACGTTCTGGCGTTTCTTTGAGTGCGCGAATGAAGAAGCCGAGTGAGCGATTTTCATCACCCCGTTTCGACCAAATGCGCCCCATCTGGATCAAGGCTTGGGCGTAAAGCTGACGCAAAGTATCGCGCCGCTGCTGCACCCAGGGCATTTCGACGGTTTGCAGGAAGGGAGCGCGATAAATATCAATGGCACGCATCAACAACGCCATTTCCTCGCGTTCACTGTTGGCGACAAGCGCCTTTTCTACCGTGTCCTGAAAATCACCTACATCGTAGTGACGAACCAATTTTTCGCTAGGCATATAAAAACCCGAATTGTATTGTGTCAATTCGTAATTGCCACCATCGGGAATTTTCATGCTAATGCGTTCGGTGATCTTACGCTTGGTGACGTGGAAAACGTTCGTCGCTTCTTTTACGGACAACTCGGGCCAGAACGTTTCAAAAATTTCGTCACGGGTGACGAGAGGGTGATCCATAAAGAAGAAGAACAGGTTGCGCGGTAATGCGCCATCCCAGTTAGAAATCGGCTGACCGTTGACTAAAGCATGTCCACGTCCAAAAGCATACACCTCAAGTTGAGGTTTAGGCATATTTTCGACGGTGAACATCAGGTCATCGCGGCGCTGCTCTGTGCCAAGCACAACCGCATCGCCCCGCGCTACCATATCGTACCAAGGTTGGTACATCAGCAACCGTGAGCTAAAAGCGATCTGCGCGTGGGGAGGCATGACGCTGACCACCGCTTTGATAAACGTGTTGAAGTCTGCATCCATGCCGATCCGGTCAAGTTCGTCAATGAACAGGGTAAGCGGGTCGCTGGTGTAAGCGGCAAGGTCGGCAGCAAACGCTTCGCCCAACAGGGTAGGATTTGCGCGTTCGTCTAACTGTTGTTGAAGATTTTTGCCGAAACCGGGGATTGTAGCGTTAAATTCTTCTAGAAGACCTGCTAACCAATCAACGAGGGTCTTTTGTTCTTCGGAAATGCGATAATACAGAAGTCCTTCTTTAGCATTCGATAAGAAATGTGTCAGGAATAAATTTCTGTAACTCGTCCAAGGGTACAAAAGTACGATTTTTTTGTCTTCAGAACGCTGCCGAAAAGACTCCACACTGACATTTGTTATTTGATGAACGAGCATTCTGAAGCTCCACCCTTCCATGACCGCTGAATTCCCCATGATAAAGCCCTATATTTGCTGGCGGGATTGGGTCACACTGAAAATGCGATAAGACCAATTAGCTTTATAGTTTACCCAAATATGCGCGTAAGGCAAGCCGTATCTGTTACCCATTGGTTAGAATATTGTTAGAATATAGATACAGTTGGGTTTGCTCATATAAATTAATATTTAATTATTTTTCTGAACAGGTTTTCCAACTTTATAGGCATCTCTACTAATGAAATGGTACGATAATGGTTCAAGAATGGTACGATACAGTTTTTTAACGATTGTTCGCTTAAGATGTTTGTGATCAAAGATGGGGTTTTGCCTTATCCTAAAAACGTATAGATTTGCTGAGGCTCACCCGTGAAACGCGCATTGCTTTTCGTCTTATTTCCGCTGACCGCCATTGTGCTTATCTTAAGCCTGCCGCGCACCGCAGTTGCGGTGAATCGTCTCGATGTGCTGGTGATCTACGCATTGCTCACCGCGCTTTCGCTGACGTATGGCATCATTCTTACAGACAGGCAGCAGTTAAGCAGCGCACACGGCATTGGGATGCTGGCGTTTCTCTCGCTTCCATTTACAGCCATCGGTGGCGTGACGTGGGCGTTAGCGATAGGTGCGGTACTGGCAGAATTGATTCACGCCGTGCAAGATCGCCGCGCAGGACATTACCCGCTTGAATTCCGTCATCGCTGGCGGACAATCTCCACCGTCGCCCGCATCATCGTGCCGTTTTACGTGGCTGGCGTCGTCTATCAAGCGATTGGCGGCGCGCTGCCTCTGAATAACCTCACCCTTGCTGCCGCGCCTCAACTCACGGCTTACTTTTTAACGTATGTGGCGCTCTACATGGCGATTTTCCTGCTCGAAATGTGGCGCCAGAATTTACCGATCAATCATCTGCGTGATAATCTCGCTGAAATCCTGATTGCGCTCGGACTGCCGATTCCGTTCACGCTGCTTGGCTCTGAAGTTTTTAACAACGGATCGAATATTCTGTTTGCCGTGTTCATTGCGGGTTTTGCGGTGCTGGTGATTAGCCCCCACATGATTAGCACGACACAGCGGCGGCTGAGAACGCAAGTCGATAACTACCGTCAGCTTTCCGCGACCAACCAATCCCTTTACGATACCCAGCGCGAACGGGTGAGCCAGCTTGGAAAGCTCAACGACGTGTTGATGCGCCTTAACGGGACGCTTTCATTCGATGTCGTGCTGGAAACCGTGACTGAATCGGCGGAGATGCTCTCTGGCAGTTCTGGCGTCGCCGTCTATATGTATTGGGATGATGTCAAAGGGTCGCTGGCGCTGGTACGCAGCAGCGGTATGAGCAGTTATTTTGTAGCCGACCCGCCCGACCCGCTTTTGAGTCGGGCGCTGCGTAAAACCAGCAACCCTGCTTTGCCGCCCGCCATCGTCGTTGATGCTGCCCTCGATCAACATGCCGCACCGCTGCGGGACGTGATGCTGCGGGAAGGTAAGCCCGCATGGATTGAACTGCCGCTGGTGGTCGGCGGCGTCACGATGGGCGCGTTGGTTTTGT
>Ga0163147_10007622_pt1 | contig 12224 bp, 8 predicted proteins | sample OliLakLV19MP6G1_FD_148597 | JGI IMG/M metagenome (GOLD analysis project Ga0163147, IMG submission 148597) | Freshwater microbial mat bacterial communities from Lake Vanda, McMurdo Dry Valleys, Antarctica- Oligotrophic Lake LV.19.MP6.G1 | ecosystem: Environmental > Aquatic > Freshwater > Lake >...
ATTCACAACGACCTGGTGGTCATCCATGTGGGAGGTAAAGCCAATAAAGGCGTGCTGGCGTTTGACGCGAAAACCGGCGAGCCACGGTGGTCAGTCGCGTCCGGAAATCACAGCTACAGCTCTCCGCAGCTTGCGACCTTTGACGGCGTCGAAGGAATCCTGATGTCGACCAACGACGGGCTGCAGTTTCTGAATGAAACGGACGGAGCCACCATCTGGAATCACGAATGGAAAATCGAGAACTATCGCGCGACGCAGCCGATGGTCGTCGACGATGCCGTCTTTCTCGCGACCAGCCTTGGCCTGGGCACTCGGCGTCTCACCGTGAAGCACGAGGCGGAGGCCTGGAAAGTGACAGAAGACTGGACGTCGTTGGACATGAAGCCCGATTACAACGACTCCGTTGAGTACGAGGGTCACATCTACGGTTTCGACGGCAACATCTTCGCCTGTATCAATCTGGAGACCGGTAAGCGGCAGTGGAAAAAAGGCCGCTACGGCAATGGTCAGGTCTTGCTGCTGCCGGACGCAGGCCAGATGCTGGTCATCTCAGAGACCGGCGATCTGGTGTTGCTCAAAGCCGATCCGAAGAAGCATGTTGAGATTGCAAAGATTCCCGCCATAGAAGGCAAGACCTGGAATCATCCGGTTCTCGTCGGCAGTCGCCTCTACATTCGCAACGGCGAAGAAGCCGCGTGTTACGAGCTCCCGCTTTGAGGAGCCGGAGCACTCCAACGAAGCGGATGTTGCCCGTGGCTTCAACTGCTCTGGACAGATCCCCTCCACGGCCCGACAATCGCACGACCGTGCGAGTCTACAGCACTCCGACCAGCAATTCCCAGGAATTATGACCGTCGTGACAAACACATCAATTGTGGTCGGGCTCTTCCGTCGCTCATCGCTGCGCCAGTCGAGTTGCTGGCTGGCGGTGCTGGCCGCGGTGATTTTGGCGACTCCCGGTGCGACACTCTTCGCAGCACCGGAAGCTGAGCTGTCGGAATCATCGAATCCGGCAGAGGATCGCGGCAACGTCTCGGAGTGTGTCGCGACCGCAGGGTCTGCTGCCGCGCGTCGCTCAATTGAGCGAACCACGCATGCGTGTGAACTGAAGAGGGACACTGTCGGCTCCACCCGTTTCCGCGCATCCGTCACGATGCCGGTTCGCTGTGTTACCGGCCACCGTCTTGCAAATGGGTTCTGTGCACCGCTGCTGTGTTAGAGGAGCGTCCGGTTCGCTTTCCGCTCATCGCTTGAGTGGGCTGCTCACGTCCGTGGTGCTGATTGGCGGGCGACATCGGGCAGTCGGTTTCTGAGTCGATGTTCTGCTCGAAGCATGACCCGGCAGGCGGCGAATTGCCCGCCTGTCGAAGTCGCGGTATTCGCGACGCGGGCGCGCTGCCTGATCGTGCAGGATGCCGATCCGATTTCATGACTTGATCAGCCTGGACTGCTGTGGCACCGTACCGAGCCCGTGCCCCGTCGTTTCGGTGGCTCCCGCTGAAGATCGATTCTCATCATCAACAGTCATCAATTCTGAGGAAATCATGGCACAACCGAAACTCGCATCGGCGATGACTCTCCCGCGTGATCTCACGGCCGGGTTGGTCGTGTTTCTTGTCGCGTTGCCCTTGTGTCTGGGAATCGCGCTGGCGTCGAACGCGCCGCTGTTCTCGGGAGTGCTGGCAGGGATTGTCGGCGGCATCCTCGTGGGAACTTTGAGTGGCTCACACACCAGTGTCAGCGGTCCGGCGGCCGGTTTGGCGGCGGTCGTGGCGGCGCAGATTGCGTCGCTGGGGTCTTTTGAGACCTTTCTCCTGGCCGTGGTGATAAGCGGGTTGATTCAGATCGCGCTCGGACTCGTCCGGGCGGGGTTTGTCGCGGCGTTTTTTCCCACGGCCGTCATCAAGGGCTTGTTGGCCGCAATCGGCGTGCTCCTGATTCTGAAACAGATTCCGCATCTCCTCGGTCATGATACCGACCCGGAGGGCGAAATGTCCTTCAGCCAGCCAGACCATGAGAACACCTTTTCTGAGTTTGGGGAGTTGTTCCGCGACCTTCACCCCGGTGCTGCAGTGATCGGCCTGCTGTCGATCGTGTTACTGGTCTTCTGGGATCAGTGCCGCCCGCTGAAAAAATCGGTTTTCCCGGCACCGCTCATCGTGGTGATGGTTGGGATCGGGCTCCATCTGTTTTTTCAGAAGCTCGGCGGACAATGGGTCATTGAGTCCAGCCACCTCGTTCAGGTGCCCGTGGCAGAGTCGGTGGCTGGATTCTTCGGGTTCCTGCGATGGCCGGACTTTTCTCAATGGACGAACCCGGCTGTCTATACTGCGGGGGTCACCATTGCCATTGTCGCTTCGCTGGAGACCCTGCTGAACCTGGAAGCCATCGACAGACTTGACGAGCAGCAACGCACGTCGCCTCCCAGTCGCGAACTGCTGGCGCAGGGCATCGGGAACGTGGTTGTTGGTTTGATCGGCGGTATTCCCATCACGTCGGTCATCATTCACAGTTCGGTCAACATCAGTGCGGGCGGCCAGACGAAAAACTCTGCGATCTTCCACGGCGTACTGATGCTCGTGTGTGTGATGTTTCTGCCGCTGTGGCTGAATCAGATTCCGTTATCCTGCCTGGCGGCGATCCTGCTGATCACAGGTATCAAGCTGGCAAGCCCAACCCTGTTCAAAAAGATGTGGAGTGAAGGACGATATCAGTTCATTCCCTTCGCAGTCACGATCGTGTCGATCGTGCTGACCGACCTGTTGATCGGCATCCTGATCGGGCTGGCGATCAGCATCAGCTTCATTTTGCACAGCAATCTGCGCCGCCCGCTCCGCCGCATCGTCGAGAAACACCTGGGAGGCGATGTGACTCACCTCGAACTGGCCAACCAGGTCAGTTTTCTCAATCGGGCGGTGCTGGACCGGGCACTGAACGAAGTCCCCCGCGGCGGACATGTGCTGCTGGACGCGCGACAGACAAATTACATTGACCCCGACGTACTGAGTCTGATCCAGGATTTCAAAGAACGGACGGGACCCGCGCGTTCTGTGAAGGTCAGCCTGCTGGGATTTCGGCAGAAGTATCAGCTGGATGATGAAATCCAGTATGTCGACTATTGCGACCGGGATCTTCAGGAACGACTGACACCCGAGCAGGTATTGCGAATATTCCGGGACGGCAACGAGCGATTCCGAAGCGGGCACCGGCTGACGCGCGATCTTGGTCGCCAGATCAACGCGACGGCCGAAGCACAGTATCCGCTCGCGGTGGTCCTCAGTTGCATTGATTCACGCACGCCGACCGAGATGATCTTCGACCTGGGACTGGGAGACATCTTCAGTATCCGCATCGCCGGCAACATCACCAGTGAAAAGGTGCTGGGCAGTCTGGAATACAGTTGCGCAGTGGCCGGCGCGAAGCTGATTCTCGTCATGGGACATACACGCTGCGGCGCGGTGACTGCGGCCGTCAACTTCGCATGTTCGCCCGAGACGGCCTCTCAGGCCACAGGCTGTCAGCATCTTGATCGCATTGTCGACGACATTCATCAATCCATTGACATGGAGACCTGCAGGCGGCTTTCCGAACTGTCGGCAGACGAAAAGGAAACCTACGTCGACGCAGTGGCGCGTCGCAACGTGTTGTCATCCATCGAGACGATCATCAGGGAAAGCGACACGCTCAACCGCCTGATCCGGGAGGGGCGGATCGCAATCGCGGGAGGCATGTATGACGTCGCGACGGGCGAAATTGAATTCCTCTGAGTCGTCGCGATCCCGTCAGTGCGCCGATGAACGGTGTTCCGGATCAGGCGTGCGGTGGGCCTCAGCCCTCCGAGACAACTCACCAGGTTCTGCCTGTTTGCGCTATGCTGAATCAACACCCGGACATTGGCCAGAAACAGTTGCGATGCAGATGCGCTCTCCAAGCGTTCAAGGCTGGTGCAGGCGGTATTCCTGTTGGGTTGACACCCGCCGCTCGCCGAATGCAGGCATTAAAACGACAGCACCTGCCAGAGCCCGGAGTAGTCGTCGGTCCAGTGGAGAATTCTGTCGCCTTCTTCCCAGACGGTTTGTGCGGCGACAACTTCCGAGTTATTCGCAAACGCTTCGTCGGCCGTCAGCAGAATCCATGTCGACGTAAACACGCCGGATGCCGGGTCGTCTTCGTCTTCGATGCGGATGGCCTGCCAGGTCAGGTGCTCCGCCAGTCCTCGGGTTATGGGCTCAAGGTCGAGGAATCGGTTGGAGATGTGAACGGCGAGCACTCCGCCGGATCGAAGGTGCTGACGATAGATGTCACCGCATTCCGACGTCAGCAGATGGACGGGGATTGCATCGCTGCTGAAGGCGTCGATCGCCAGCACATCGAACTGCTGGCCCTCATTCGAAGCCAGCTGCCGTTCCATCATGATGCGGGCATCGCCGATCACGACGTCGGTCGTTGCCGGCGAATCTTTGAGGTAGGTGAAGTACGTATCAGAGAGCGCACGGACATCCGGGTTGATGTCGTAGAAGCGGAAGACATCATCAGGTTCACCGTATGCGGCAATCGTGCCGGTGCCGAGTCCGACGACACCCACGCGCAGGGACGTACGACCGGCGGCAGCACCGATCTTGCGGCAAACGCGAATTGCGAGCCCGACTCCGCTGTTCTCGCCGTAGTAGGTTGTCGGTTTCCGTTTCCAGTCTTCGTCGATGAACTGAAACCCGTGCTGAATCTGACCGTGCGTCAGCGAGTATTGTGCCGGTGTCCAGCTGTCGTCGGAATCATTGCCTGCCTTTTTGATGACTCTGAGGACGCCGTAGAAGTTTCGCGATGTGTGGACGGCCAGCCGCTGCTCGGTCTTGATGATCTCGGACAGTCGATTACTCAGCAGAAGCAGCAGCGTGATGACGGGAATCCAGAACCAGAATCCGAGCGACTTGCGATCAGGTCCGCGAAATTCGAAAGCCGACCATTCCATCAGGATGGCCGCTGCCACCGTGCAAACGATCGAAGCGATGTGCCACGATGCCAGTTTCTCCTCAAACAGGAAAACCGTCAGCAACCGGTCGCACACGATCAGGATCCCCCATCGAATACAGAGCTGCAGGACTGACGGGCTCAACCGCCGACTCTTGAGCAACAGTCCTGCGGCGAAGAGTGCCGGCAGGATCGCGCTGGCCCAGATGATCGCATACGGCAGCACTCTCAGCAGAATCAGCCCTGCTTCTGATGTGTCTTTGGCTGCACTCGTCGTCACACGTTCCGGAAACGTCCGAGCCACATAGACCGTCAGCCAGCTACCCTGAAGAACCGCGGCCATTGCCCAGGCCCAAAGCAACGCGCGCGTGCGCCGTTCCAGCGCCGACGTCAGCGCGAAGCCTGTCAGCTGGATGAGTGCGTACACACCGAAGTACACCGTATGGTCGATTGCATCGAGACTCGTTGCCTGCGGCGAATACAGCCAGTGTTCCATGATCAGCACCTGCAGACTGGACGCAAGGAACCAGATCCAGAACGCGGGCGCCTGCGGACGCAGCCAGACTCGCTGCACGCACCACGCGACGAGGGTCATCACGCAGCAGGCGACCAGACTTGTGTGGTATTCGAAATATCCGGTGAATATCTCCGGGGCTGCGATCGCGACAAACGCTCCGCCGACTGCACCTCCGGCGGAAACGAGCACATAGAACAGAGTCAGAAACTGCGGGTGCGGACGAGTCTGCACAAGTTCGCCGTGACATGTCATGCAGCAGGCAAACAGCGTGACCGAATAGACGGCGATCTGGTCGGAAATTGCCACGTCCGAACCTTCGTTCAGGACCCAGCACACTGCCGGAAAGCAGATCAACAACAGCAGCCCGAAGACGCGTCGGTCGTACCAGTGAGGATTGTCGAAACAGAGGATAAACGAAATCAGATACAGACTGAGCGGCAGCACCCAAAGGAACGGCACTGTGGCCACGTCGATGCACAATTGATTTGTCGTCGCCAGCAGCATCGCCGAACCACAGGCCGCAAGTCCCAGCCACAGCAGCATTTTTCCGAAGCCAGGAGCCGTGGCCGGCACTTCCGATTCAACCTCGTCTTTGTTCAGATTGCTGCGAATCAACTCAGGCGAAGCCGACGTCCGCAGCAACCGCAACCCACACCATGCCGCACCTGCCACATAGACGATGTACAGCCACGACCAGGAGTTCACCTGTTGCCGCAGCTTCAGCCAGGGCTCAAACACGAATGGATAACTCAGCAAAGCCAGCAGCGAACCGACATTGGACAGCGCATAAAGTCGATATGGAGAACGATTGGGCGAGGTCTGACTGAACCACCGTTGCATCAGCGGCCCGGTAGACGCCAGCATGAAGTACGGCCCACCGACCGTGACGAGCAGCAGGAGCAGTATCTGCAGCAGCGGCGGCTGTCCAGCCGTCGGTTTCCATGCATCTGACGGAGTAATCGGCAGGAACAGGAGCGACGCGGCCAGCAGCGTCAGATGAGTCACGACCTGAGTTCGCGGTTTCAGCTTGACGCTGATCAGATGCGCGTAGAGGTATCCACCGAGCAACAGAACCTGAAAGAACAGCATGCAGCTGGTCCAGATCGACGGCCCGCCTCCGAACCACGGCAAAATAAATCGTCCAATCAGCGGCTGAACCTGAAACAGCAGAAACGCACTGACGAAGATGGTGAGAGCATAGCGAAGCATGAGTGGCCTGACGGCAGTCGCTGCGGGATTGAATTTCGCATTTTATTCCGCTGAAGTCTGACTCGAAACGTCATGACGACAGAATCACGTGGTGTCGTTTCCGCACTTCATCGAATGCATCCCGCAGTGAGATCCCTTCGTCGCCCGCATCCAATGTGGCCAGAGCTTGTGCGATCGCTGACTGATCCCGGGATTCTGTTTCGAGCGTGTTTAGAGCAGCCAGCAATACGTCTTCCTCCGAAGCGTAGTGACCGCTGTCGAGGTGGCGGCGCACCAGCTGCGCGACCGATGGTGAGAATTCATGAATGGACACGGTAACCTCCTTCAGCATTCGGATTCTATCATCCGGATTCCGGGCAGCAAACAATGGAGTCGGTCAATCGCCGACAGCGGTCTATCGAATGCATCATCATCGAGAGCGAGCGGAATCATGTGTCTCTACACTTGCGATGAGCGGCTGGATCGAGTGGGATTCCAATCCATCCGACTCTGCGCGACCGACCTGCGTTGAGGCCTACTGCAAGCGAACACCATTACGATGACCTACGCCATTGAATGCCGGCAACTCACGAAGACGTGGCCGGGGAAGCCGCCGGTGGAAGCTGTGCGGGGAATCGATCTGACGATCGAGCAGGGGATCTGCTTCGGTGTGTTGGGTCCGAACGGTGCCGGCAAGACCACAACGATTGAAATCTGTGAGGGCCTGCAGAAGGCGACCAGCGGTGAGGCCCTGGTGCTCGGAAAAAGCTGGGCGACTCACGGACATGAAATCCGGGAACAGATCGGCGTGTCGCTGCAGGAGACCCGCTTGTCGGAGAAACTCACGGTGCTCGAGACCCTGACGTTGTTTCGCAGCTTCTACGGATCCGGCATAGACGCGGAGGATGTGATCGCCCGAGTGTCGCTGACAGAAAAAAAGCACTCCCGGATCAAATCGCTCTCCGGCGGACAACGCCAGCGAGTCGCTGTGGCAACAGCACTGGTCGGCAATCCGAGACTACTGTTTCTGGATGAACCGACCACAGGGCTCGACCCGCAATCACGGCGAGAGTTGTGGCGGATTATTTCTGAGTTCCGTGAAGCAGGCGGGACGATTCTCCTGACGACGCATTACATGGATGAAGCTGAGCGACTCTGCGATCGGGTTGCGATCTTCGACAAGGGCAGGATCCTGGCCATCGATTCGCCTCGCAGACTGATCATGGATCTTGGAGCGGAGCATGTGGTCGACTTCACCGTCAGTGGCGAGCAGGCAGCGGCGCTGCCGGAGGAGTTCGGTTCGAATTTGCCAGGTGTGATCTCAGCCAGGATGGAAAGTGAGCGCCGATGCCTTTCGGTTGGCGAGCCCCATGTGGCTATTCCCGCGCTGCTGTCTTTGATTGCAGCGCGGAACCTGCAGCTGACGTCGCTGACAACGCGTCAGGCATCTTTGGAAGATGTGTTCGTGCACTATGCCGGGCATGGCCTGAATGATGAGACATCCGGAGGTGCCGCGTGAGCCGTTCATGGACGATGCATCCCGTGGCACAGTTATCGCTGGCTCGGATTCGCGAATTCATTCGTGAACCGGAGGCGGTGTTCTGGTCCTACGTCTTCCCGCTGGTGATGATCGTATCCCTGGGTCTCGCATTTCGCAGCGAGCCGATCGAAGCCGTGGCCGTCGTGGTTCAGGACGGCGAACGAACTGATGAGCTGGTCAAAGTACTCAGTGCCAGTGCGCGCCTGGTCGTGTCATCCGGGCCTGCAGAAGAATGCCGACGACAACTCCGCAGCGGCAAGAGTGAACTCATTATCGTGGCAGACTCGACAGACGGCACGGATGCGTACCGTTTCGTTTTCGATCCGACTCGGCCCGGCAGTGTTCACGCCCGCGATGCCGTGAACGATGTGTTGCAGCGGTCAGCAGGACGAACAGACCCGGTTTTGACTGTGGATGACGCCGTCACAGAACCCGGCAGTCGGTACATCGACTTCCTCGTGCCCGGACTGATTGGCATGGGACTGATGGGCGGAGGTATCTGGGGCGTCGGCTTTGGAATCGTCGACATGCGCATCCGGCAGCTCCTCAAGCGATTCCTCGGGACGCCGATGAAGAAGCCTCATTTCATCGCCGCGATCATGATCAGCCGCATCGTGTTCATGATCCCGGAGATCCTGATCGTGCTCATTGCGTCTCGCTTGCTGTTCGGCGTCGTCAATCATGGCAGCTATCTGATCATGACGCTGCTGATTGTGCTGGGTGCGTTTGAGTTCGCCGGGATTGGCCTGCTGGTTGCCAGCCGGGCGAAAACGCTGGAAGCAGTGTCCGGACTGATGAATCTATCGATGGTGCCGATGTGGATTGCGTCCGGGATCTTTTTCTCACCTGACCGGTTTCCTTCGTTCATCCAGCCCTTGATCAACGTGTTGCCACTGACGCCGCTGATCGGTGCGATGCGTCGAGTCATGCAGGAAAGCGCAGGCCTGGCTCAGATCATCCCGGAACTCGCCATCATTCTGGGCTGGGGCGTGGTGACGTTTTTCCTCGGGCTGAAGCTTTTTCGCTGGGAGTGAGGAATCAGGAACAAGGTCGGGAATCAGTAAGCTGCTGAGTCCGAAAACAGTTGCGTACCGACGGCGATGCCAATGGCCGTCACCACGAAGATTGCGGGCAGGAGAATGTCAGCGACGATGCGGTGTTTGCCCTGAAGTTTTGAAAGCGGCCCGACCTGGCACAGCCACAAAGCAAGCGGTGCGAGCGGTGGAATCAGAAAGCAGACAAAGGGCACATCGCTGCTGGAATTCAACTGGCCGACGAACATGGCACTGCCGCAAAGCAGTGTGAACAGAAATGACACGTCCGAAAGCCTGTCCGACTTCCGGTCGACAACCTGAGCGACCATAAAACCGACAAACCCAGCCGCAATCGCGCCGCCGATCTGGCCGAACCGAAGGCTTCCGGCGAGTGTCAGGATCAGCGCCGTTCCAATGGCTGAGCCCGCAAAGACGGTGGCGAGACTGCGCCGTTCCACACGCTGCGTCAATGGTCTGATCGCTGCCCAGACGGCAACAAGTACCGTCGCGAAGCCGGAGATCATCACAATCCGCGGCTGAGGCAGATCGTCCCAGTCCGGGACCAAAAGACAGGCGGAAATCCCTGACGCCCGCGAGGCACTGGCACAGCGGATCACGGCGTTCCGGTGAACAAGCAGCGGGCTGAGAATTACGCAGCCCAATCCAATGTATGGCAGCCAGTGCCAATGTGTCGCGGGCGTCAGCGGGCTGAGATTCAGCAGGCGGATGCCGACGACGAATGCGATGGCAATTGCCCAGTTGTCAACGATCGACCGCGAGGACCCACACGTCAGAAACCGCGCCGACAGCAGGCAGACTAAGGCTGCCATGGCAGCCGGGATCACGCCGCCGAGGAGGATGTCTTTCGCGGTGAAGGGAAACTCCAGTGGCATTCGGACCCCCAGCCGGCGGGGCGGCTTTCTTGTAGGATAGGCTTCAGCCTGTCGTCCGCGCCGCTCCTCAGGTGGATATCCGAAATCTTCAAGGCTACGGGAACGCTGAAAGCCAGTGCCATTGCTCAGTTGGGCGAAAAAACCGGAACCGCGCGACGCTTCTTCCGGTTCAGAGCACAGACTTGCAGTCGCGGAGCCGCTGGACCACCTGAATCGCCATCAACCGCCGATGGTGACTGTCATGGCAACAATCTTTTCGACTTTGTCATCGCCATAGGTCATGCCGAATTCGGTGCGATCGATGGAGAACTCGGCAGTCAGTTTCAGGCCGCCTTCCGTGCTCACGGTCGCAGGCATCGTGATTGGCTTTGTGACACCCAGCAGCGTCAGATTGCCGGTCACATTGACCTTCCCGTCGGCACCGGGCTCGATCGTTGTGGATTCAAATTTTGCAGTCGGATGCTGCTTCACATCGAGAAAATCGGGACTCTTCAGATGTGTTGTCAGAGGAGGAAGTTCTGTCGTCAGGGAATCGGTATCGAACTCTACTGTCACGGCCTTCAAAGTACTCATATGCAGTATCGCCGAGCCATTCAGTTTCGCAAAACTGCCTTTGCGGGGATCTGGCTTGTCTCCGACATGCACCCCGATAAATTCGACCTTCGTGTTCGCTTCGGTCAGTGCGACGGTGATTGCATCCGCGGTCGTGGAGGGCGGAGTCGTACCGGCGACTGGAGTTTCAGATGCGACCGGAACCGAAACAGTCTCGCCCGATTCAGTCTTCTCGTTACCGGCGGGAGCAACCGCCACAGGTACGGATGGTGCTGGAGTCGTGTCAGCGGTTTCCTGACATCCGGAGACAAAGGTCAGAGTCAATAATGCGAACCAGGACAACTTCTTCATGACACACTCCAGGCCAGCTTTCAAACAACCGCCGTCGGAACACTCCGTCATCTCGATTGAATTCCTGCGGAAGTCTACGACGACGAACGGCAGTCGGCAACAAGGCGGGGCTGCTGTTGTCTCCCGGCGCGCCGTCGGCGAGGCTCATGGCGAATGCCAGCCAGGAATGAAAGTTCTTTGAGCCTCCCGCACCGAATCCCAGCCGACGGAGCGGCTGGACAACAGTAGGCGACAGCCTCGGCGTGATCTCCAAACGTCCAGGAAATCCGGGGTTGCCGAAAGTTCCCTGTAGGGCGTGAGTTGTCTAGACTTCCCAGCCTCAATTGGGGTATTCGCCCAGGACGGGCAATCGGCAGACCGCTGGGGTATGCCGGAGCGGACTATCGACAGGCATCACGCATCAAAGGAACAGGTTCATGGCGGCAAAGAATCACAAGAAGGCGGTCGCGTCGAGAGCGGCCACGGAAGAACAGGTCAATCTCGACAATGCTGTCGGGCAGATCGAGAAAATGTTCGGCAAGGGTTCGATCATGAAGCTCGATCCGAACGAAAACGCCGGCGGCTTCCCCGGCATTTCGACCGGTGCACTGTCGGTGGATCTGGCGCTGGGAGGTCACGGGTTTCCTCGCGGCCGCATTATTGAACTGTTCGGACCGGAATCCAGCGGCAAGACGACACTCGCTCTGCATGCCATCGCGAGCGCTCAGAAAGCCGGCGGGATCGCGGCGTTTGTGGATGCGGAACACGCGCTTGATCCACAGTGGGCTCGACGACTGGGCGTCAACCTGGACGAATTGCTGGTCAGCCAGCCGTCCTACGGGGAAGAAGGGCTGCAGATCACAGAGATGCTGGTGAAGTCGAATTCCGTCGACATCATCGTCATCGACTCCGTGGCGGCTCTGGTTCCGAAGGCGGAACTCGACGGCGAGATCGGTGACACGCACGTCGGTCTGCAGGCACGCATGATGAGTCAGGCGATGCGTAAGCTCACCGGTGTGATTTCCAAAGCGAAAGCCACCGTGATCTTCATCAACCAGATCCGGGAAAAGATCGGCGTAATGTTCGGCAGTCCGGAAACAACTCCTGGTGGTCGGGCTCTGAAGTTCTACAGCTCTTGCCGAGTCGACGTGCGACGAATCAGTCAGTTGAAGGAAGGCGAGAATCAGATCGGGATTCGGATG
>Ga0163147_10007623_pt1 | contig 12222 bp, 8 predicted proteins | sample OliLakLV19MP6G1_FD_148597 | JGI IMG/M metagenome (GOLD analysis project Ga0163147, IMG submission 148597) | Freshwater microbial mat bacterial communities from Lake Vanda, McMurdo Dry Valleys, Antarctica- Oligotrophic Lake LV.19.MP6.G1 | ecosystem: Environmental > Aquatic > Freshwater > Lake >...
TCTAAGTGCCAGTGAAGCTGGTTCTCAATGCCCCAATGCCCTCTGACTGCAGCGTTATAAAATGCCGTATCTTTTTCTTCACTGCTGATGTAAAGCCTTGTTTTTGATGTAGTTACATTGTCAGATGTTCGCTCTGATTTGATTTTAACGATCGTTTTTATTTCCCGCCACTTGGTCAACAAATCGGGTGTTAAAACTTCCTTTGCCAAAACAATCTGACCGTGACGCTTTTCATATCTGCCATGGTCATATTCCCAGTGCTCATTCAATTCTTTGGAGGATTTTCACGTGAAATCATCCGAAACTTGATCGTACAGGTCACCTTGATTTTCTTTGACCGCCAAAAGATAATTGGCTTGGGCAGCTATGATTTTTTCTGCAATGCTGGTTTGACAACCCATCGCATCTATACTCACCGTACTTCCAGCTAAATTCAGCATATCTATCAATTCAGGTAGTGCGGTAATTTCATTACGCTTATCCTTTACTTTTTTTTGTCCGATACACAAACGGTTCTCTGACACCCATGCACTCAGAATATATAAGCCCTTATTGCCCCGGCTAGTTGGAGATACGCCCCGCATTTTCTTACCATCTAAGCTGATAAGTTTGCCCCGAACACTTTCGAGCAACACCTCGGCATCCGCCTCCAAACTAATGCTAAGTTGCTCAGGAGCAACAATCTGGAAAACTCGATTGAAGGTGTCATGCGAGGGAATCCCATTGGGTAATTCCAATATCTCACTCAACCATTCCTTTCGTTGCTCCCCAAACTCGACCATGTCCTCCAAGTCTTCCCCGTTGGAAACAAGCGTACAAAAAGCAATGAATACTATATCTTTGAGTCGGTGTAAGCACCGACCCGCTACGCGTGGATCGTCTACTTGGCTAAATAATTTGTCTATCCTATCTTGCATCTTTTTGAAACACAATATCTCCTTTTATTTTCTAACAAGTTTTGGTGCGTTTGCCCTATTTTCACCTAACTAAAAGTGTACGGCTGGAAAATAGCTGATAAAATTAATTTGTAATCCTTATCCATTTCCTTACGAAGAGTAGCTTTATCTATCATTTCAATGGTATGACTCATTTCTGTTTTTAAATTACATTTTATTTTCTCCTTTTCCTTGGGTTTACTCAACCACCAATTAAGAAAAGCAGTAAGAAGTATACTTAATAGAATAAATATTCCTGCAATTAACCCGGGAAGTACTAACGCAATTGGTTTCTTAGTAATATCGGGTTGGGTTCCCTCATTTAAATTTCTATTTTGTTTAGACATTACACTTACTTTTATTCAAACTTCCATTTTGGGTAAGTCATGAGCAATAATTGAAAGCCTCAGACTTTCTTCTATTAAGGCATCGCAAGTTGTAAACTTGCCACAGCCGGGAAATATCCATTGATTTAATTTATGCTTCAACGCTTTCAATCAACACCTCCAATATCTGCTTTGCCGCTTTCGCAATCTTCGTACCCGGACCAAAAATACCCGCCACGCCCTGTTGGTACAAAAAATCATAATCTTGCGCAGGAATTACACCGCCCACAATCACTAAAATATCTTCCCGACCGAGGGTTTTCAATGCTACAATCGTTTGCGGTACCAGCGTTTTATGACCGGCAGCCAGCGAAGAAATACCGAGAATATGCACGTCATTTTCAGCAGCTTGACGGGCGGCTTCGGCAGGCGTTTGGAAAAGCGGACCCACATCTACATCAAAACCCAAATCGGCGAAACTGGTAGCAATGACTTTCGCGCCGCGGTCGTGTCCGTCTTGACCGAGTTTGGCGACTAAGATGCGTGGGCGGCGACCGTCCAATTCAGCAAATTTATCAGCCAGTTCTTGTGCCATTTTGAAATCTTCATCCATTTTAAATTCGTTGGCATACACACCAGAAATGGTGCGTGTGGTAGCAGTAAAGCGTCCGAAAGCGCGTTCCATCGCGGTAGAAATTTCACCTAAAGTAGCTCTGAGACGGGCGGCTTGTATGGCTGATTCTAATAAATTTCCTTCGCCGGACTCTGCAGCTTGATGTAAATTTTCCAAGGCTTGTTGCACCGCAGCTTCACCCCGACTATTTTTTATTTTCTGCAAACGATTCAATTGCGATTCGCGCACGGCGGCGTTGTCCACATCTCGAATGTCAAGGGTGCTTACTTCTTCTATTTGAAAAATATTCACCCCTACAATTTGGTCTTTGCCGCTGTCAATACGAGCTTGTTTACGGGTGGCGGCTTCTTCGATGCGCAACTTGGGCAAACCTGCTTCAATCGCTTTGGTCATGCCGCCGAGCTCTTCCACTTCTTGTATCAATTCCCAGGCGCGGTGAGCGAGTTGGTCGGTCAGATATTCTACATAATAGGAGCCGCCCCATGGGTCAATCGCTTTGGTGATATCGGTTTCTTTTTGCAAATAGAGTTGGGTATCGCGGGCAATTTTGGCGGAAAAATCAGTGGGTAAGGCGATGGCTTCGTCTAATGAATTCGTGTGCAAAGATTGCGTTCCACCAAAAACGGCGGCGAGGGCTTCGATGCAAGTGCGAGCGATGTTGTTGAATGGGTCTTGTTCTGTCAGGCTCCAACCAGACGTTTGACAATGCGCGCGCAACGCCATGCTTTTCTCGCTTTTCGGATTGAATTGTTTGATCAATTTTGCCCACAGCATCCGAGCGGCGCGGAGTTTGGCGATTTCCATAAAATGATTCATGCCAATGCCCCAGAAAAAAGAAACACGCGGCGCAAAATCGTCAATATTCAAACCCACTTTCAAACCGGCACGAATATATTCCAACCCATCTGCTAACGTGTACGCCAACTCAATATCCGCCGGAGCGCCCGCCTCGTGCATGTGATAGCCGCTGATGCTGATAGAATTAAACTTGGGCATATTTTTGGCGGTATAAGCAAAAATATCAGCGATGATGCGCATACTTGGTGTGGGCGGGTAGATGTAGGTGTTGCGCACCATGAATTCCTTGAGAATATCGTTTTGAATCGTGCCGCTCAACTGCTCCGGGTTCACCCCTTGCTCTTCCGCCGCGACGATGTAAAATGCCATGATTGGAATGACCGCACCGTTCATCGTCATCGAAACGGACATTTGGTCGAGCGGAATTTGGTCAAACAGAATTTTCATATCTTCTACACTGTCAATCGCCACACCCGCTTTTCCCACATCGCCCACGACGCGCTCGTGGTCGCTGTCGTAGCCGCGATGGGTGGCGAGGTCGAACGCTACAGACAAGCCTTTTTGTCCTTGTGCGAGATTTTTACGATAAAAAGCGTTGCTTTCTTCGGCAGTGGAGAAACCAGCGTATTGGCGGATGGTCCAAGGTTGGGTAAGGTACATGGAAGCGTACGGTCCGCGCAGGAAAGGCGAGATGCCAGCGGCGAAGGGCAAGTGGGGCGCATCTTTTATAGCCTCAAAAGTAAAAAATGGGTGAACATCAATTTTTTCGGCAGTGTGCCAAGGTTCGAGCAAAGAGATGTCATCACTCGGAGTGATGACATCTCTTTTAAAAGGTATTTTTGAAAAGTCTGGACTTGGCATTTGATTGACCATTTAGGATTGACTATTTACCGCTATTTCGGCAGCTAAAGTTGCTAAAAAATCGGCAGTCGGGCAAATGAGAAATATTATTTCCAGCAAAAGGATATAGGCTAGTTTCTGATGGCGAAGGGCGGCGAGCAAAAATTTGCCTTCAGCGAGCAAAAGTGTGGCAGCAAACTGTCAACGGGGGAGGGCAGCGAGCAGAAGTTTGCCATCAGCGATCAAAAGTGTGGCGGCAAACTGTCAACGGGGGAGGGCAGCGAGTAGAAGTTTGCCATTAGCAAGCAAAAATGTGGCGGCAAACTTTCAATGGTGGAGGGCAGCGAGCAACAGTTTGTCCCCAGCGAGCAAAAGTGTGGCGGCAAATTTTTAATGGCGGAGGGCAGCGCGTAAAAATTAGCCTTCAAAAAACACCTTAGCACTGCTAAGTTTAATATTTTCGCAACAAAAAATAGCAATGCGAAAATTCAGTGCCGATTATATTTTTCCAGTTTCAAGCGAACCGATTAAAGAGGGTGTAATTGTAACAGACGATGAAGGTGAAATTCTACAAATGGACCGGCGGGAAAACCACGACCCAACAAGCTTGGACATTCGCAAAGGCGTAATCGTACCGGGTTTTGTAAATACGCATTGTCACTTGGAACTCTCGCACATGAAAAGTTTAGTGGCGACTGGTACGGGCTTGATTCCGTTTATCCAAAGCGTGGTGCAATATCGAGATTTTCCGATGGAACAGATTTTGGATGCCATTGAACGGGCAGACCAAGAAATGTACGAAGGCGGCATTGTAGCGGTGGGCGATATTTCAAATAAATTGGACACTGCGGCGCAGAAGGAACGCAGTAAGATTCGCTATTATACCTTCGTGGAAATGTTTGATTTGCTGCAAGCGCACCTGACAGAGCCCAATTTCAACGATTATAAAACGGTATATGACGGACAGAGTACGGCGCATGGCAATCGGAAGAGTGTAGTGCCGCACGCGCCGTATTCGGTGACCCCAGATTTATTTAGACGAGTTGCGAAATTTAATACCGAAGAAGATACAACGATCAGTATTCACAATCAGGAAACCGAACACGAGGATGCCTTTTTTTTGACGAAAACCGGGGATTTGTTAAAATTCTATGGCGGTTTTAATTTATCGCTCGACCATTTTGAACCAACTGGCGCTACTTCGATTCATTACGCGATGCAATATATGAATCCGAAGCAGCGAACCTTATTTGTACACAATACCATGACAACGGTCGCGGATATGCAAGCGGCGCAAAGCTGGAGTGACCGCGTGTATTGGGCGACTTGTGCCAATGCAAATTTGTACATTGAAAATCGCTTACCGAATTATAAAAATTTTATCGAAAATAATGCGCGGCTGACCATTGGGACGGATAGTTTGACTTCGAATTGGCAACTGTCGGTGTTGGAAGAAATGAAGGCGATTGCGCGGTATCAGTCGTATGTGGATTTTGAAACGATGCTGCGCTGGGCGACGCTGAATGGGGCGGAGGCGCTGGGTTTTGAACAAGATTTGGGAAGTATTGAAGTGGGTAAAACGCCAGGGCTGAATTTACTGGATTTAAAGGAGGATCCCACCACTGCGGGACAAGTCAGGAGGATAGGAGCGGATACGAAAGTGGAGAAGTTGATTTAGTAGGAAGTGTGGCACATTTTGGAAATGCGCCACATTTTATAAGTAGGAAGTGCGGCACATTTTGTAAATGCGCCACATTTTACAAGTAGGAAGTGCGGCACATTTTGTAAATGCGCCACACTTTGTAAGAACTTTATTGCAATATAACCTTGCCCATCCACTGTCCTTTGCTGGACGTGATTTTAGCGAAGTAAACACCTTTAGGAAGTTGTTGTAAATTAACTTGAACAGAGCCAGTCAGCTTTTTTGAAATTTGTATTTTTCCACTCAAATCCATTATTTGCAATAAAGCACCGTCTGGCGCATTTTTGAAAAAAACGACCTCCGCAGCGGGATTCGGATATACCGCTATCGGTAAGCGACTTTGCGCTATGTCTTTCGCACTGGTCTGAATTTGTTGATACGTTCCAAAAAAGCTAAGTGTATTCAATACTGCTGGAAAAATACAGCCCGTGTGGTCGGCAGTGGGATTCACGTCTATTGCATCTACATTTACCGAGCCCAATGCATTCATAACCGAGTCAGCGACGATACTATTTGTGTACGGCACTTGGTCATCCGCACGGCAGTAAAAAAGGCGAGTCGGTGCTTTGGCAGCAAATTTGTACGTGTCGTTACTTGCCAGTGCTTGATTAATCGGGTGGTTAGGATTTGTTGCTATCGCATTGATAACACTGTCTTGCAACATATATTTCGCAATCGAAGCACCATTATATAATTTCAAATTGGTAATAAGGGTTGTATTAAATTGCGAAACCGAAATCGTGCCAGCAAGGAATTGTTCAATAATTTGTTTGTAAGTAGGTTTAAAAATACGGTCTAAATTATCATATATATCGTATGCCAAATTATACGAAAGGATGGTATAAGCCACATACGCCGGAAAATTATACACACGGTCGCTCAAAATCAACTCCCGCATCGCAACGGAAATGCTGTACGGACCCGACAAATGCGCCGCCGCCGTGACCGTAAAATCATTCGCAAAATTCTTTTCCAACGCTTGGTGCATCGCCATTGAAGCGTGTCCGCCTTGTGAATAACCCGTGAGAAAAAGCTGATTATTTACTAAAATATTATTTTGTAATAAATAGGGACGCACTGCAAACAACATATTGATACCCGACGCCGCTTCCGACGCAGCGTGTACATAAGGATGAAAACCGCGCGATTCGCCCAACCCTAAATAATCAGGCATCAACGTGACGTAACCCGTGGCTGCAAAAATACCGCCCAATTCATAGCCGCCCAGCAAATTAGATGGCACATCTGTTTTGGAGTCCACTGTGCCGTGCATTGCTACGAGCAAGGGCATAACCACATTGCCACGGTCAGGCACAAGCAGCAAGCCGGATACGGTGTCCAACACGCCGTCCAAATCGGGCATGGTGTATGTGATTTTATACAATTTAATACCATTCTGTGCAAACGGTCCGAACTGCGCATCTAATTGTGCCTTGGTAAGCGAACCTTTTGATTCACTGCTGATGAGTTGCTGGCTGTACGCCAATAGGGGTGAGCACAGCCAAGCAGCTACAATTATCATTTTACAAAAAGAAATCCATTTCATTTAATTGTTCATTTTTTTATACGACGAACAGGAAACAAGCGACGCGTTTACAAAAAAATAGACACGCTCTTTTCGCTTGATTCCTGTTCGGGATAGAATTGCTAAATTTAAAATAAATCGTTTTACTGAAAACCTATAAGGTTTGTGTCAAATTTACAGTCCATCTTTCTCTACTTCCAAAATGGCTTTGACGTGCGCGTCTGCGATTTGTTGACGTATTTCATCTTTCATTAACTCCGCTACTTCTTTTCGGTTGTTGTAAAACCCATTTTCCGTCAGCACAGAGGTCATATTTGTCTTACGCAATACATAAAACTGGCCTTCTACTTTAGATTTGACGTGACGGTTTTTGAATCCAGTCTCCTCAATTAAATATTTTTGGAAAATGCCTGCCAATTTTTGACCGCGTTTGCTACCTGTAAAGAACCACGTTTCGATGCCACTCACACTGTCTGGTCCAAAGGTATTCATACTTGCTGCGGGTGCTGCATTGGAATGCACAGAAACAAACAGTTTTGGGATAGCCGATTTTTTATTATTCGCCCGTTCTACCCGACCTTGCAAAAAGTCATCAATATCCACTTCCGGTACGGTGATGAAATATTTTATATCAGCTTCATCCAATTGCGTGGTGATTCGTTTTACAATATCGCGATTGAATTCATATTCCATAAAGCGCTTGCCGCTGTCGTCCAATTGAGGCGAGCGTTTGCCAGCTGTTTGTTTACCGTGTCCGTTGTCGAGGCACCAGAGATAGCGCTGTTTAGTTTTAGTTTCGGTAGTTGGTACGGGCGTTAGCGGCGGGATTGCGGGTGTTGGCGGGGTTGGTGTAACAGGCGGCTGTACGGTTGGCTTCTTTTTGTCGTCAAACACATCCGCTTCAAATTCTTCACTGGCATCATTGGGTGGAATGACGATGTGTTCCATTTCATTGGCAACAACTATAACCGAATCAGAGCGCACCTCCGAAGCGTCTTGTGGTATGTTCGGTTCATTGATGGTGGGCTGAGGCGTAGGTTTTGGGCGTTCGGTGGTGTCCTGCGTTTTTTTAGAGCCAAAAAGCGATGCAAAGAAAGATTTAATGGCGTCAATAATTTGTTTGAACATAGAAGTAATTTTTTAAATATAAGACAATAGACGATGGATAGGAACTAATCTGCAATATCTAACGTCTGCTGTTCAAATTAAGGTTTGCCAAATTTATAATAAAAATAGCCATTCTGTTAAATTTTTTTGATGAAAACAGAATAAATAAAGGCTATCCGTTGGTACGCACGAATAGCCTTCAATGTTGCGAAATCTGTTTTCGGTTTTATTTTTTATCGGCGGAAGTGAATACGCGCTTCCAGTTGACTCCGTTACTCATCTCTCCCTCCTTCAGCGAAAACCAAATAAAGAGCGGTTTGCCTACCATATTTTCTTCTGGTACATAGCCCCAGATGCGCGAATCTTCCGAGTTGTGGCGGTTATCGCCCATCGCCCAGTAGTAATTTTGTTTGAAAGTATAGCGATTCGTTTCTTTCCCGTTTATAAAAATTTTTCCGTCGCGGATGGCGAAGTCGTTTTTTTCATAAATGTGAATCACTCTTTGATACAAGGCGATATTGGATGTATCAATTGTTATCGTAGCTCCTTTTTTTGGAATCCAAATCGGACCATAATTATCAATTGTCCAATTCGGAAAATGAGCCTTATCATGTGGAAAAACCCTGCCAGGCGCATCTTGCATCACCGCGTGTTCAATTTTTACATTTGGTGCGATGCCTTGCAATTTTTGTTTTTGCTCATTGGTCAAAATAAGGGTACTTTGGTATTGCTGGTCTTCCTTGGAAATACCCCAATCGGAAAAATTGCGCGTATTGATACCGATAAGTGGTAATTGCAAACTATAAGCATATTCCAACTTGGAAGGATTGTTCCCAACTTTGCCATTAATATATAACTGTCGGTTGCGAACTTCTAACGAATCGCCGCTTACTGCCACACATCGCTTGATGTAATGGTCCATTTTATCCATTGGGCGCGTCACGAGTTTTTTAATACCCAATTCAATTTGCTGCGAAAAAGGCTGCGGCACCGAGCCACGTCGAAGGTCGTGGATACTCCAAGTTCTTTCAGGAAAAATATAAACGCTATCGCCTTCTGGGTAATTAAAAACAATCAAATCGTTGCGGTCAATCGTTTCAAGTGCTGGAAAACGATAATAATCTAAACTCGGTTTTTCCCAATAAGACTCTGCGTCCAGACCGGGAATTCGATTGTGTAACAATGGAATCATTGCCACCGTTTGCGGGGTACGAATGCCATAATGTGCTTTGCTTACAAACAGAAAATCGCCAACCAGTAGCGAATCTTCCATCGAAGACGTAGGAATGACATACGCTTCAATCAAAAACATACGGATAAACGCTGCTGCAAATACCGCAAAAATAATAGCCTCTGCCCATTCGCGCAAGCCAGAGCGTTTGTAAGGATTGGCAGCTTCTAACTTTTGGTATTGCCGATTGTTTTTGGCATCGTGTGCAGCTTTGAGTTGGTTGCGGTAGTCGCGCTCTTTGACCAATGTCGGACCATCGTATTTCTCTTTTCCGGTTAAACCCAGATATAAAAAGAAAAATGGCGTTGCAATAACTGCCAGCACACTTTCCCAAAAGGTATAATGCCGAAACGAGCGCACCATATCAATTGCCAGACTTGCGTAAATGAAGATATTCACAATCGGGAAGAGGAGCCACGCGGCGTGGGCGGGTTTTCTACCCGCGAGCTGCGCCCACACTACAAAATTCAAGCCCGGCACTAAGCCTTTCCAGCCTTCTACGCCCGCTTTGGGAAAAACGAAATACAAACTGATACTCAATAAAATATAGCTGATGGCGAAAAAAAGTAAAAAGCCCATTTATAGTAATTAAGAATTATTAATGAAGAATGAATGCCGATACAATAGAATTAGGAAACTTCTAAAGTTTCCTAATTCTCGCTCAAAACACCTTGTAAAGATAAACGAAAATATTAGGATGAAATGTGCAATTAGAACAACTTGGACGAGTAAGCTGGTTTTACCGACTAAAATATTTTTTTTTTACAAAACGGAAGAACAAATAGTTCGGCTAAATAATTAGCACACCCGAATAGCTAAATTTATTTGATTGTCACTTTATTCACCTGTGGTTAATGGTCAATTATAAATGGTCAATCTCTTAATTACTCTTCTATCACAAACCCGCTTACCCAGATTTTCTCTGCGCTGCGTTTGCCTTCGAAGTAAATTTTCGCACTTTTATTGAAAGCACCTGCTTGTTTCGCATCAAATTCTAATATGATATTTCCGGTAGAGTCGGGTGAGATAGGCGTTTCCGTCCACGTGCTGCCCGTGCAACCACAGGAAGTTCGTACCGTTTCGATAACCAAAGGCGTTTCGTTGGTATTTTTGAAAGTGAAGGTACGGCTTACAGGTTCTTTCATCTTAATATCGCCGAAGTCAAATTCCACTTCGGTCAGCCATTGTACATCGTCATCGGCAGGTGTAGTCGCAAAATTCGCCATCCACAGAAAAATAGTCAGGAAAATAGTCATTGGAAGATAGATATGAATCGTTGTTAAAAATTATAGCAAAAACACAAAAAGGCGGGCTTTTATTGTACAATGGAGTTTCTAACTTTCGGAAAAATAGCAGGTTGTGTAAAATAAAAACTCCCACATCTGGGGAGGCAATTCGGATGTGGGAGCAACAACATACTATGAGAAAACTACACAGCACAAAGAAAGGGATTCAAACGCTGAATTAAAACCTATATTTAGACTATGGTGGACGGCTCGGTTGGTGTGGTGTATATGAGTTAGAAAGTGGACAATTGTTTGACGTTTGAAGGTTTGGCGTTTGAAGTTCGAGATTCGTAACGTATTGAAAATAAAAAGGTTATATTAAATTTCTACATTTGTTTGGTTTTTGCTACCATTCTCCTACGATGTCAGACAAATAAAAAAATCCTACACTTCAGAAGGGTCAAAAGTGTAGGACGAATCAAACATACTATGAGAAAACTTGCGTCAAAGATACAAACCGTGCCCACTATGGGAGCATCCAATTACGCAATGGTAGGATGCATTGTCGGAGTGGTTGATTGGGGCAGAAAGCGGACAATAAAAAGTGTATTTTGTACAAGAAGTAGGAGAGGCGGGAATCTTAAATAGTGGGTTTTGAATAAAAAAAGCCGGTTTTTGGACAAAACGAATGATACGTTTACAAATATTAAATTTTTATATCTCTATTTCGCGAGCTATTTTTATGTTAACTATTTCTATTTTGAATACCAACACAGAAACAAGAATTAACATTTGTGTAGAATTTATATTTATTTTGGCGAAGGACGGGAAAGTTTGTGTTTTCCAATGTTATTTCAATAAATCATATTGTGAATAAATTTTGATTTTCCTTATTAGCAAAATACCTTAAAATACATTCCAATGAAGAAATATTTATTTTTCCTCTGTTTATTATTTACTTTTATAACCACTTCCTTTGCCCAGCTAACTATAAAAATTTATCAGCCCATCGTTCCCTACAAAATTAAAGATAAATACCGACCGGCTTCGATTCAAAAATTGGAAAGTCTGTTAGGACAGCGCGTGGACATCAATGTAGAAAAACGCTTGTTGCAAATTGACTCCGCCATTTTATTATCCGGCTTTCGCCAACGCCCCGGCAGCCAAGTATGGATTGGTGAACACGTCGGAAAATTCCTTTTTTCCGCTTCTTTGACCTATCAATATTCCAAAGACGAGCGCATAAAAAATCTGATGGATGCCATGGTGCGAAAGTACATTTCCTACCAATTACCTGATGGCTATCTCGGCACCTATCTGCCTGAAAATTACTGGACAGAGTGGGATGTGTGGGCGCACAAGTACGCCATCATTGGGCTCACGCGCTACTACTCGGTGACAGGTTCTAAACCCGCATTGGAAGCTGCCAAAAAAGCTGCCGACTTGATTTGCCGCACGTTCGGCGATGAACCCGGCAAGCGCGACCTCCTCAAAGCTGGTCATCACGCAGGCATGGCATCGGGCAGCATTCTCGAAGCGATGATTGATTTGTACCGCTATACTGCTGACCCAAAATATCTTGATTTTTCTAAATATATCCTCCGCGCTTGGGAGCGACCCGATGGTCCGAAAATCATTACCAATCTGCTACAATATGGCTCTGTTCAAAAAGTAGGCAATGCCAAAGCTTATGAAATGCTCTCTTGTCTGGTCGGAATTGCCAAATATTACAAACTCACCGGCGAGGAAAAATACCTCAAACCATTAGAAATAGCTTGGAATGACGTTGTTAAAAATCGCTTGTACATCACCGGCACGGCGAGTTCGCACGAACGTTTTCAGGAAGACGGCATCCTGCCCGCGGATACCGAGGCGAAGATGGGCGAAGGCTGCGTCAC
>Ga0163147_10007624_pt1 | contig 12222 bp, 10 predicted proteins | sample OliLakLV19MP6G1_FD_148597 | JGI IMG/M metagenome (GOLD analysis project Ga0163147, IMG submission 148597) | Freshwater microbial mat bacterial communities from Lake Vanda, McMurdo Dry Valleys, Antarctica- Oligotrophic Lake LV.19.MP6.G1 | ecosystem: Environmental > Aquatic > Freshwater > Lake >...
AACTTCAATCACATTCAATGCTGGTGCGACGACAGGGGCAACCTCCACTGTCTCGTCGTCCATCGTCAATGACAACCTGATTGAGGGCGCTCACACCTTCACACTCGGCTTCGGCGCTATCACCACCAACCTGACGGGTGTCAGCAGCACCAGCGCGAACTTCGTGACCATCACCGACGACGACTTTGCGGGTGTGACCATCACACAATCCGGCGGCACAACCGATGTGACCGAGGGTCTCGGTAACGACACGTTCAGCGTGGTCTTAACCGCGCAACCGACCAGCGATGTCACCATCACATTCAATGTGGGTACGCAAGTGACATTCGCGCCCAACCCGTTGGTCATCATCCCTGCCAATTGGAATGTGCCGCAAACCGTCACTGTCACCGCCGTTGATGACATCCTCATCGAAGGGCCGCACACCGCGACAGTCGTCCTCGCCTTCACGGGGGATGCAGACTTCACGGCAATCGCGCCCAACAGCATCGCCGTGACCGTCAATGTCACCGACAACGACGTGCCGGGGGTTTCCGTTGTCCAATCCGGCGGCACAACCAACGTCACTGAAGGCGGCGTCACCGACACCTACACTGTCGTACTGCTGGGCGCACCGTCTCAAGACGTGACCATTACCTTCGGGGCAAGCACGCAAGTGACTACTGTCCCGACGCCAAGCCTGACTTTCACACCGGCCACCTACAATGTGCCGCAGACAGTGACCGTCACGGCGGTGGATGATGCGGTCTATGAAGGTGCGCACACCACCACCATCACCCACACCGTCACCAGCGCCGACACCAACTACAATGGTTTCGTCGTGCCGAGTGTGACGGTGAACATCACCGATGGCGTGAGCGAACTGATCATCAACGGCAGCTTCGAGACGGCGGGCGCAACAACCCGCAAGGCCGCTGGTTGGGTTGGTAAGAAGCTAACCTTCAAAGACCGCCGTGCTTGCACGGGCGTCACGGCTGTAGACGGCGTGTGCGTCTTCCAGTTCAACTTCACCGGCCCGTCCAACGTCGGCCGTAGCGTCAAGCAGACCTTCACCACTCCGGCATGGGGTGATGTGGGTGACAGCTTGACCTTGAGTGCGCAAGTTTCTGGCAACAAGTTCAAGCCTACTGCGAAGATGATCCTGCTCGTCACCTATACCGACAACACCAAGGGCAAGGTCGTGGTGGTCATTCCGAAATTGACCTACCCGTATACCACCATCACCGGCACGTTGAACCTGACCAAGCGCGTGAAGAAGGCCGTGGTCAACTTCAACATCGCTAAGTCGAGCGGACGCCTATGGATTGATGACGTATCGCTGCTATTCACTGACGGCGTAGTCCTATCACCCGTCTTGCCCGAATCAACAGCGTTACCTTTGCCACTACCGTCCTCTGATTGGCGGAAATAGCCGCACAATGACTCCCCCTGAGCGAGGTCAGCCAGACTCGACCTCACTCAGGGGGTTCAAACCGACCTATCACCGCCTTTACAGCGTGCTTATCGATTAACGGGGAAATGCTATGTCTCATCCAACACGACACATCCTCAAATTACTTTTACTCATCTCGCTTGTGGCGATATTGACCACTGCGACATCCGCACAGACAGCACCGACGGTTGGCAACGACGCTTATAGCGTCAACGTCAACGCTTACTTGAGCGTAGCGGCAGGCAGTGGCTTGCTGCTTAACGACACGGGATTTAACGCCAGCACGCACAAAATCGAATCGTATGACTCGGTGAGTCAATATGGTGGCGTCATCTTGGTTGGCTCGGATGGCTCATTCACCTATGACCCTCCGGTGGGGTTCAAAGGCCTAGATTCGTTCAGCTACACAGTTCGTAATGGCTTTGGCGCGAACAAAGGCGTTGTCACCGTTGATGTCAGCGGTGAAACCGTCTGGTTTGTTGACGACTCAGCGGCGGCGGGCGGTGACGGCACGATCAACGCGCCGTTTAACAGCCTCGCCAATGTCAATGGCTCAAACGGCGTGGGCGATGTTGACTCGACAGGCCACACCATTTTCGTCTATGACGGCGCGTACAACATCGAATTCGACCTCGAACCGGGTCAAAAATTGATTGGTCACAGCGAAGGCCTCAATTTGGTCGGGACGGCCAATGACATCAGCCCGTTCACGACTCCTATCTTAAGCAACTCCGGCACTTTCCCGATTGTCGAATTGTTGGGCGCGGGCGGCACGGTACGCGGGTTTGTCATCAACAATACCAGCAGTTACGCCATTCAAGGGGTGAGCGTCTCGAATTTCACCCTCACCAATATCAACATCAACGCCAGCGCAACCGCCACGGGTGGGATGTTAATCAGCGGGTCATCGGGAACCAATAGCGTCAATAATGTCGATATTACCGGCGTCATCCCGACCACAAATTCGGCGCTGCTGTTACTGAATAACACGGGAAACATCAATTTTGTCGGCAGCTCGGTGAGCAGTTTCACTGGCGGCTACGTGCTGAATGTGAACGGCAACAGCGGCATAATTTCGCTCGACAGCACCAGTGACCTGAGCAGCGCCAACACACGCGGCCTGACTATTCAGTCGCAGACCGCGACAAGCGTCGTCCTCTTGGCTGGCGTGGATTTGAATGGCGGTATGGCGGGGGAACCACTGGTTCGTTTGCAAAGCAACAATGCCGCTTCCCTAATCATTTTTGCTGAAGGGGTCTTAGCAGATGCCACTACCGCTGATTCACAGGCCTTTAATCACGACGGCGGTCAACTCAAGATTGCGGGGACAAACAGCGTCTTAACCTCCGCTGATGGCGCCGTAATTGAGTTGCAAGGCACTGAACTGACCCAAGATGCAACATTTGCCAGTTTGTCCTCAACCAGCAGCAATGTACATGGTATCTCGATTGTCAATCCCGTGGGCGTAAGGGACATCCTCGTAAGCGGCACAACCACCATCAGCAGCCCGACCACTGAAGCCATCCGCGTCACTAGCACAGCGGCCAGCGGTTTCATGTTGCAGATGGCGACGCTCACGTCGTCCGGCGGGACGGTGGGTATTCAAGTCACGAATGCCCGCGTGGATGTGACCACCGATACCAGCACCCTCACGACCAGCGCAGGGCCGGCAGTGCTTTGCACGACGGGGACGACCAATTTGGCGTTTATGACATTGACCGCTGCTGGCGGGGCAAATGGCGCGTCATTTGATGGGTGCCGCGGCACGGTAACGGCTATGTTTGGTACGCTCAATTCGACGGCGGGCGCAAGCAATCACATCGTCAACCTCGTGAACACATCAGGCACAAACGCCGTGAACTTCACCTATGGCGGCACCCTGAATAAGACCACCGCTGGCGCAGCGGTGTATATCGTCGGCTTAACCGGAGGTTCAGGTGCGGCGACCTTCAACGGCAGCGTTACCGGCACCAATGCCAGCAGCGGCGTGAATATCACGAGTACAACCCGTCCTGTGACTTTTAGCACCTTGACCTTGGGGACAAGCGGCGCTCGTTTTGGCGTCACACCCGTCACACTCGCGGGCAATAATGGCGCGGTTGACCTCGGTGTGTTCACCAGCTATACCAACGGCGCTGAAGCCCTCAGCATCGCCTATGCCAACAGCAGCCCGGGGTTGGTCACCACTGACGCGGGCAGCCTGTTGGATGCAGGTGGCTCAGTGGCCGCGTTGACCGTCACCCATAGCACCTTGCAAGGGTTGAACCTAAACTTCGCCACGATTACTGCGAGTGGGGGCGGTTCATACGCGGTCAACATCACCCGCAGTAGCGGCAGCATCACCGTGACGGGGCTGACCAACATCGGCGCAAAGACCACCGCTGGCATTCAAATCACCAATTCCAGCGTTGTCGCCAGTTTCAAGCAGGTGAACATCAATAGCGCGGCGGACGGCATCAAGCTGGCGAACAACACGGGCAGCTTCACCATCGTCGGTGACGGTGACTTTGTTAACATCGGCACCAATGGCGCGGGCGGGACATTCACCAGCCTGACCGACAACGCCTTTGACCTCAACAATGTCGCGAACCTTCAAGTTACAGACATCACCATCACTGGCACAGGCGGTCACGGTGTGACCGGGACGAGCGTCAACGGAACGACCATCTTCTCGAACGTCGATATGACCAATATCGGCAACGCCAATGATGAGCATGTCTTCAACTTCCAACAAGGCGCGATATCGGGCGCCCAAGTCAGTGGCACGCTCAACATCAACAGTAGTAACATCACCAACTTCACCGAAACCGGCCTGTACTTGGAGAATTTCGCCGGTGCGCTGATCTTGCGGTTTACGGACAACGTCCTCACGAACAACATCACCACCACCGCGTGCAGCGGCGGCAACTGCGATGGTCACGGCATCTTACTGCGTGCCGACGGCACATCGACCATCACCGCCCTCATCGAGAACAATAACTTCAACCAAATTGACGGCATCGGTATTACCGCCAATCCTGAAGGCAACACGAACGCCCGCATGGATTTGACCATCAATCAGAATACCTTCGCAGCGAATACGTATGCTGGCCCAAGCAACACCAACAATGGTGAAATCGGCATCAGCTTGCGGAATCAACAAGGCGACAGCGACCTGTATTTCATCGTCAATAACAATACCTTCATTGACTACAGCGGTGAGTTCGCTCAGGGCATCGTCGAGGTAGAAGGTGGCGACTTCACGACCACTCACGGAACCATCGTCGATAATACCTTCTACCACGCCTATTTCGGCAGCCCGATTGGCCTGAATGCGGACGGCGCATATACGGGCGGTGGTGCAACGCCCACCAATTTCGATTTCGTTGTGGCAGTGACCAACAACAACATCGCCTCAACCGTCTCAATGTATAGTTCTGCCCTATTTGTCTTAGGGCGAGGTGGTATTACTGGGAGCGATGCCAACGCCCAAATCACCGTCACTGGGAATACCTTCGGTGCTTCACCCACCGCGTCGTTTACCCGTACCTTCATGACCGACTTTGGGGGCTTCAACAAGGGGTGCTTCAATGTCTCTGGCAACACCATCGCGGCGGGCGTCGGTGGAAGCAACGGCGTTGACATGTACTATGACGGTAGCGCAACCATGCGTTTACAAGGCATGTCGGGTACCGGTGATGCGAATGCGATAACGCGCGTCGGCAGCACCAATACGGTTACGGGTGGTGTGTTCGTCGGCAACAACAGCACCATCACATCGGCGACCTGCACACTCCCCACAGCGCCGATAGCCGTTCCCTAACACACGTCTCTAGGGCGGAGAGGAAAACTCTCCGCCCCTTCCCCAATTTTGTTGTGTACGATTCGCTCGTGAGTGGCAATCGACGCATGGAAAGCTATTTTTATCCTAGCAAGACGAACTTAGGAGTCCGCACGATGGCTGAACCGTTTTTATCAGAAATACGCATGATGTCGTTTGTATTTCCACCCAAAGGCTGGGCGCTGTGCAATGGGCAACTTCTGCCCATCAACCAGAATCAGGCCTTATTCTCGCTGCTCGGCACGACCTTCGGCGGGGATGGGCGCGTCAATTTTGCTTTGCCCGATTTGCGTGGGCGTACCCCCATCCATGTCGGTAGCACCCATACTCTCGGTGAACGTGGCGGTGAACAATCCCATACCTTGAGCATTTCTGAAATCCCGACGCATGTGCATGTCGCAAAATTCTCAACTGATACGGCAGACAATGCCGACGGCACAGGGAGAGTCCCGGCTAAAACGCTGACTCCTGCCTATGCACCGGCACAAAATTTGGTCGCAATGGCGTCTACTGCCGTAGCTAATGTCGGAGGAAGTCAGGCGCATTTGAATATGCAACCGTTCTTGACCATCAGTTTCTGTATTGCCCTTCAGGGCATCTTCCCCAGCCCCAATTAACCGGAGACGACCACGATGGCACAACCTTATGTTGGCGAAATTCGCATGTTTGCGGGTAATTTTGCACCTGCGGGCTGGATGTTCTGCGAGGGGCAATTACTCCCTATCTCTGAAAATGAAACGCTCTTCCAGTTGATTGGCACGACCTACGGTGGCGATGGTCAAAGCACATTTGCCTTGCCTGACCTACGCGGACGCATACCTCTCCATCAAGGCAATGGCTTTATCTTGGCTGAAACCGGCGGCGCGGAAGAAATTACGCTACCTGTCAGTCAAATTCCCGCACACACGCACCCGATGTTGGCAAATTCTCAGGCTGCAACCGAGACGACCCCCAGCACCAGCACCTTACCATCCTCGCCCAGCCCGACGATTTATAGCGCCCGTACCCCAACAGCCAATATGAGTCCAGCGGCTGTTACCCCCATCGGCGGAAGTCAACCGCACACCAACTTCCAGCCCTATTTATGCGTTGATTTCATCATCTCTCTATTCGGCATTTTCCCGTCGCCCACCTAACCCTAAGAATCGGAGACATACGACTATGGCTGATCCGTTTGTTGCAGAAATCCGTATTTTCCCGTTCAACTTCGCCCCAAAGGGCTGGGCGTGGTGTGACGGTCAATTGCTGCCTATCTCGCAGAATACCGCCTTATTTTCCCTGTTAGGGACGACCTATGGTGGCAATGGCAAGAGTAATTTCGCCCTGCCTGACCTGCAAGGTCGCGCCCCGATGCACCCGGGTCAAGGGCCGGGGCTGTCCTTGCATGATCTGGGTGAAACCGGCGGTTCTGAGACCGTCACGCTACTGGAATCCGAAATCCCATCTCACACCCACCCAATGCAGTTTTCGCCCAACCTCGGCAATACCAATAATCCGGGCGGCGCATTCTATGCTGCACCGCGCAGTGGTTTTGTATATGCCGGTACAACCAATTTGACCGACATCAGCGACGTTGCACTTGCACCCGCTGGCGGCGACCAACCGCACAATAACATGCAGCCCTACTTGACGCTCTACTTCAACATCGCGCTACAAGGGGTTTTCCCGCCGCGCACATAGTTCGGTCATTTTGGGGTAAAACGAAACGAGGCTGCATCAGAAATGGTGCAGCCTCGTTTATTTTGATGTTAGCGGACATGGCAGTGCCATGTCCCTACAAATTAACCCAGTGAATAGCGATAACAGAAGACCGTACCTGCTTTCATATTAGGGATTGAACACCGCCTGATATTGAATCCCAATCGCGTTGGGCGCTAACGGGACGATGAAAATCTGTTGGTCGCCCAATATCTCATGGCTGACACGAAATGTCCCTTGCGGCAAATGTTGGCGAATGGTCGATTGAAACACCAGCGAAAATGGGCGGTTTTCCGCTTGTTCTGGCGTCTCTGGCGTCAGCCCCCACGGACTCGCCTCAGTCAGAGTCACGGGTAAGGTCTCAGTGTTGCCGTAGTGAATTAAAAATGACTGGTTCAACAACGGCTCAAACACACCGTAGGTCAATTTGGCAATCATGCGGGTCTCCATTCCATGAACATATACACGCCGCGTTGTTCCAAAGGTTGGAAGTTCAGGCGCTGATAGAGGCGATAAGCGGGGTTAAATTCTTCGACGTGTAAAGTGAGGATTTTGTCGGTTTGGGCGGCCTCGTCCATCAGCCAATCCATTAACCTTGTCCCTAACCCTTTATTGCGTTGGGTTGGGCGTAGCGTAATCTCCATCAGACGGATTTCTTTGGGGTGGCGGTCAATGTACATGCGCCCGATGTCTTTCCCCTCATACACAATCACGTCAAAATTTGCGTTGGGATAGTGTTGCTGATAATGGGCGTGCTGGGCTTCAAACTGCATCCGCACGAAAGCGTCTTTTTGCGCTGACGGCCAATCAACCTGCGCCAATTCTTCTTCGCGGGTCGAGCCGTACAAGTGGCATAGAAAATCCATGTCTTGCGACTGGATGGGGCGCAGTTCAAAACCGGGGGGAATCGTCATCAGGTTACACGGCAAGCCTAGTCGAAAATCAGGATTCGCGGAAAACAACACTCCAAACTATATCTCATTTTCAGCAAAACGCTGATGGGTGCATGGCGGGGTTAGGGCAAACGTATCAAAATTTAGAGGAGGAAAGAAAGGTACGTGGTGATGGACGCGCCGTTGCGCGTCCCTACCAAAATCGTCATTCGTAGGGACGCCCAACGGGGCGTCCGCCGCCCTATACCCTTTTGAAACCGACCAAAACCGTTTCTGCCCTATTCGACCCGCAAGCGATACCCCACCCCCGGCTCGGTGATGAGCAAGGTCGGGAGGGTCGGGTTATCTTCAATCTTCTGGCGCAGTTGGGCGAAATACACGCGCAGATAGTGCGTCTCGTGCATATATTCCGGCCCCCAGACCTCGCGCAAAATCTGCTGATGGGTCAAGACGCGCCCAGCGTGCTGTGCCATCAGTTTGAGTAATGCGTATTCGGTAGGAGTTAGCTTGACGGGCGCGCCTTGCTTGGTCACGACGCGGCGCGTCAGGTCAATCTGGACCTGCCCAAAGGTCAAGATAGGCTCCTCTGGTTCTGGATGGGTGTGGCGCATGGCGGAACGGATACGCGCCATGAGTTCTTCGGTACTGAACGGCTTGGTCAGATAATCATCCGCGCCGCCGTCCAACGCCATGACCTTATCTTTATCGGAATCGTGGACGGACAAGATAATCACGGGTGTGTGAGTCCAGTCGCGCAGACCACTCAGGACGGCGTGGCCGGTCATATCGGGCAAACCGAGGTCGAGGATAATCAAATCGGGGCGGAGTTTGGCGGCACTGAGCAAGCCTTCGCGCCCAGTTTCGGCCTCATAGACGCGATACTGGTTGGCCTCTAGGCTGAAACGGAGAAAACGGCGGATTTGCACCTCATCGTCAATGACGAGGATGCGTGGGTTGTCAATCATAGGTCGGATTCCTTCACTTGTGGGGGCGTCCCGGTCACAGGTAGCCTGATGATAAAACGTGCGCCGCCGCCGGGGACATTTGCCGCGTGGATAGTGCCACCGTGAGCGCTGATGATCCCCTCGGCAATCGACAGCCCCAAGCCAGTGCCACCGGCTGCTGTGCCTGAGATTCGGTAAAATTTCTCGAAAATGCGCGGGAGTTCTTCTGGGGGGACGCCGGGGCCGCTATCCTCGACAATCAATGTCATGGTCTTGGCGTCCATACCGGCCCGCAGACGAATGGCCGTCCCCGACGGGCTATAGGCGCAGGCGTTATCAATCAGGTTGACCAAGACTTGCTCGACCAGCACAAAGTCCAGTGAAATCAGTGGCATCCCCAGCGCACACTCAATCGTCAGAGGACGCCCGTTCAAGCGCTTCCGAAGGCGATTGGCTGCGCTCCCCAACAAGTCGCAAGCGTCGCACCAATCCCGCTTAACCTCCAAACGCCCGCTGTCCAACCGCGACATATCCAACAAGTTCTCAACCAGACGATTCAGCCGTGCCGCCGCCTCTTGGATGTCCGCACCGAGGGCGCTACGATCATCATCTTTCAGATTGGCGTGCGGGTCAGCAAGGGTATTGGCGATACCGGCAATCGTGGTAATCGGCGTCCGCAGTTCATGGCTAATCGAATTTAGCAGCGTGGTGGACAGGCGTTCGGACTCGGCCATCAGCGCGGCGCGTTCGGCGGCTTGGTCAAACAATTCACGCTCAACCGTCAGCGCCAATTGGGTGGCGAACGTCTCTAACAAAAGTTGTTGCTCAAAGCTAAGTTGTTGTTGTTCGCGCAACCGTATCCCCAAGATTCCGATGGTCGGCCCGGTGGTCTTGAGCGGGTAATAGCGCCCGTCTGCAGATGGCAACGTGTCGGTATGGCGGCCAGCGGGTTTGCCGTGGTCGAATGACCAGAGCGCGACGTTTAACTCTTTGTCGCTGACGACAAAGGTGCTGGCAGGATGCGCGACTATATCCAGCGACTTTTCCCCTTTCGCCAACCAGACGGCCACCTCAGAATCGAACGCCTGCCCGATTTGCTGGACTCCGACGCTCACCACATCATTCATATCCACTGCCCCGGCCACATCCCGCGCCAGCCGGTATAGCGCAAGGTTGCGTTCGCTGTTATAGCGTGCCTGCTGCTCTTGCTGCTTGAGGCGGGCGGTCAAGTTACCTGCGAACAGCGCAATCAGGAAATAGAGCAAGAACATGATGAAATCTTGCGTCTCGTGAATCCTAAAGGTCAGGCGCGGCTCGATGAACAGAAAATTCCAACTCAGGGCGCTGACCAGCGCCGCCAACAGCGCTGGGCCGCGTCCGATATAGACTGCTATCAACAACACCGCAAATAACTCAGTCAACCCAACTGATACATAGTTAATCCACGGCAACGCAAACAAATCAAATACCGTCACGGCAGCCACAATTCCAATCACGAGAGCGTACTGTTTCCATGACGAATGGCGCATGGGGCGTGGTAGCGTGACGCGGGCGGGCGCTTTGGGTGCGGTCTCATCTTCAGCGCTGACCACCGCCACGTCAATATCACCCGATGCCCGAATCATGCGCTCGGTAGGAGAGCCGCCGCGTAGCAGGTTGCGAAACCATGAGTGATGAGTCTTGCCGACCACGATTTGCGTCACGTTGCGCTGATGTGCGAGGTGAATCAGCCCTTCGGTCACATCATTACCCGCCGTGGTGATAACCTCACCGCCCAAAGAACGAGCGAGAGTTAGATTCGTCGCTAATTGTTTTTCGGCCTGTAACGACAGCGGCGTGCTGGTCTTGATATACGCCGCCATCCATGGCGCTTCAAGGTTATAGGCCATGCGGCGAGTCCAGCGCACCAAATTCTCGGCAAATGGGCTGGGGCCAACCGCGACCATCAGGCGCTCAGACGATTTCCACGGCCCGCTGATACGCTTGACCTGCATATAATCTTGCAGTTGATGGTCTACTCGTTCGGCAGTCAGGCGTAGCGACATCTCGCGCAAGGCGGTCAAATTTCCGACCCTGAAAAAGTTCTGCGAGGCGGCCTCGGCTTTTTCCAGCGGATAGACCTTGCCTTCCATCAGGCGTTTTCGCAAATCTTCTGGCGATAGGTCGATCAGTTCGATCTCGTCTGCGAGGTCTAATACTGAATCCGGCAGGCGTTCTTGCACGGTCACGCCCGTGATTTGGCGCACAGTGTCGGAACGGCTCTCGAAGTGCTGCACGTTGACGGTGGTATAGACATCTATCCCCGCCTCCAGCACTTCAACCACGTCCTGATAGCGCTTGACGTGACGTGCGCCGGGGGCGTTGGTATGGGCGAGTTCATCGACCAAAACCAGCGCAGGTTTACGCGCCAGCACCGCGTCGATGTCCATTTCTTCCAGCGTCGCGCCGCGATAATCCAACATGCGGCGCGGCACGACCATCAGCCCATCCATCAGCGCCACAGTCTCTGGGCGTTTGTGGGCTTCAACATAACCGACCACCACATCGACACCCTCGTCCTTACGCTGGTGCGCGGCTTGAAGCATGGCGTAGGTCTTGCCGACGCCTGCCGCCATCCCAAAGAAAATCTTTAGGTGGCCGCGTTTGCTGCGCGATTCATCGCGGCGGATAGCGGCTAACCGCGCATCAGGGTCGGGACGGTGGTCATCGGTCATTGGTCATCCTTATCATCCAACGCCAAATTTAACAGCAAGACGTTGATGCGGAGTTCGCCTAAGAACCCCCACGGCGGGGACTCGGTGTGCTGGACAATCAGCGCCAACACCGTCTCTACAGGTATACCACGGGACTCGGCAATACGTGCCGCCTGAATCCGCGACACCGCAGGGCTGATGCGCGGGTCGAGGCCGCTGCCGGACGCCATCACCATCTCGGACGGGACGACGGCATCATCTGGTAGACCGATTGGCCGGTATAGACCCGCGCCATAAATTCACTGAGTAGTTTGGCGCTCACTATTAAGACGCCAAAGTAAATGATAAGCTGTAGAACTTCACCTGTGGTCATGTGACCTCCGTTGTATTCCAGAGGCATTATCCGGCTATACAGGGCTGAAATACGTCAAAAATTTGGTGCGACACATCAAGAAGGCGTCAAGAGATGTCAAGAAAATCGTGGATATTGGCCGCCCTCACCCTGATTTTATTGTTGGGCGCGGCGCTCCGCATCATCCATTTGGGCGCGCAGCCGTTGTGGACGGATGAGGGGTTTTCGGGCTTCGCCATCTTACAGCCAAACTTGCTCACGACCCTGATGCGCGATGTCCACCCCCCGCTGTATTTCGTCGGATTGAAAGGCTGGGCGGAATTGGCGGGTTTGAGCGAATTGGCGCTGCGTTGGTTCACGCTGCTACCGAGTATGCTCAGTATCGCGCTG
>Ga0163147_10007625_pt1 | contig 12222 bp, 13 predicted proteins | sample OliLakLV19MP6G1_FD_148597 | JGI IMG/M metagenome (GOLD analysis project Ga0163147, IMG submission 148597) | Freshwater microbial mat bacterial communities from Lake Vanda, McMurdo Dry Valleys, Antarctica- Oligotrophic Lake LV.19.MP6.G1 | ecosystem: Environmental > Aquatic > Freshwater > Lake >...
TCTATCGTGCGATCATACGCAGCGCGACGACGGTGAGCATCAACTTTGCTACTGTTCCAGCTGATGCAGCGCTCAAGACGGTTGTCGAGCTTGATAGCGGCCTTGCACCAGTCAAAGCATTGGTGATCAGCGCGCTCCAGCCAATGGTCGATCCAGCCCTGGCTGGGTTTGGCACCGTTAGTGCGACAAGTGGCGGGAGCATCCCAGCGCTGCTCCAGCCGCTGGCAATCACGGCGATTGCTGGGTTTGGTACGATCAGCGAGCCAGCCTTCAGTGAGAGTGAGGCACGCGCACGGCTTCAGTTTGAAATTGCCGAGTTTATCAAGGTGCGGCGCTTCCCCGTCTATAGCCCTAAATCAGGCGATGAAACCGTCCCGCTGAGCACACCGGTCGGGTTTCTGCTGCCCGCCGATGGGATACTGGCAGTGCTGCTCAACCGGCGCAGTGGTGCCGCCGATGGTAGCGATGATGCCGCACCGGATAACTTCCTGGGTGCGTTGCAGATGGCGCTTGCGGTTGGCCGTGCCAAGGTCGATGAAATCATCGCTGAAGCGATTGATGCCCGCTTCCCACATGTACGCCATGGTGGCACCGACCCATTAGAGACACCTGAGGGCAGTGGCACGCTCAAAGCACTCAATGTCGCCCCAGCCGATCCCGGCACCCACGATCAATCAATCGGGCACCTATGGGTCACTGGTGAAGCCGAGGTGCATATCGATTGCTGGCCCGATCCAGATGTCAGTTTCAGTGGCCCGGTGTTTCTGCGTGCGACGCCCGGAACCGATGCCGAAGGGCACTGTACGCTGGCTATTCGTGGCGAGGCTGGCGATTTTGAGATCGGCCAAAGCTGTTGTGATGTACTGATCGACCTGCTGATCCCGATTGTCGGGATTGTTATGCTGATTGTCATTGAAGTCATGATCGACCAGGTGGGTGGCGAACTGGCCGAGCAGATTGCTGGTGAACAAGGGCGTCGGATCGAGCCAGTACCGCCAGTCGTGAATGGCATCGCCGAAGTCAGTTCGTGCCTAACCGATGTGTTCGTCAGCAGCCAGGGGTTTGTCTTCCCTGGAACGATGACGATCCGGCGTCTCGGGCGTAGCTTCGATGATCTGGATGAGAGCCACGACCTGCCCAAGCCGTAAAGGAGGAGCATAGCTGTGGAAGAGCGTAATGTTCGCGGATTTGTGTTCAAGATCGAAATAGGCCGCGCTGGTCTGGTTGTTGTCGAATTGGTATTTTCGACAGGTACACACGATAGCTTTGTGATCGAAGATTTGGACGCCGACCCTGAGCGCTTCAATGAACGCCTCTCGATGCTCGGGATTGTACGCGATGCCATGAACCGCGCAGAGCCAGTCGAGATCGAATGGAAACAGGGCGAGCGTGGTAAGACGATTGATCGCGTCACCCGTATCACCCGCGATGCCCTTGATCCAGTGCTGAAACCAGCCGCCGTGATCGGCCTGATTGTTGCGCTGGAAGTGATTGTCGTCAACCAATCCTCAGCCAATGGCGAACTCCACGATAGCGCAGTTGTGGCGCTGCTCACCGATGATATTCAGATTGTTGAGCTTGTGCTGGACCTGCAAGCACCCGAGCGCCTGGCCGTGAGCCAGCAGATCAACATGCTCCGCGATGCGTATGCATCTGGCAGCCTGGTGCGCTGCCTTGTCGATAGCAGCGATGATCGCACAGCACGTCGGATCATTGCGGTCATCGTTGATAGCGATATGAATGTGTTTGGTGGCGATCAGGGGCAACTCATCGATGGCTTCGTCGAAGCAATCAGCCTGCTGCGAACCAGTGTTGGCACAGCGCTGACGGGTAGCATGGCGATTGTGCGGCTGACGACTGCTCCACCATTTAGTGGTGCTGGCAATGTCACCAGCCTCAGCCCATTCACGCCAGTGACGATCGAATTGCTGACACCACAGAGGGCACCCTCCTACGAACTATTTCTGGCCGGGTTGCGCGATAATCGCCGAGTTCGTACCCGCATGGTAGCACCACGCCCACGAGATGGCACGGATATACCACCTGAGCAGCCAGATACCCCGCCGAGTAGCGTGCCACGCGTTGTTGTGCGTAGCTCAATGACCGTTGGCTTGAATGCGATCAGCCGTGCAGTCACAGGTCAAGCGATCGCCAATCGGGCATTAGCCTTTGCAGCCGAACTGCTTGCACCACTCGCCTCAGCCAGCCGCCCAGTCTGGATCTCGGTTCTGCGTGAGTCGCTTGACCATGGGCCGGATGCCTACCCGATGGCGGGCAGCCTACCAACGAGTGATCTGACCCCTAAGACGCTGCGCGATCTGCGGATTCCCTACCCAGCCACATGGCGGGGTGATGGCTGCTTCAACGAGGGTGTCTACCGCTTCCAACTGCAGTTGCCGTCGGCCTTCCGGCTGCTCGTCGATGATATTGAACTGCGCCAGTATCCGTCCGATACGGCTGGGGTCGTCTTTGCACATGCATGCCTATGTGGCGATCACACGGTGGTTGTGGAGATCGACAAGTGGACATGCGAGAGCGAGTTTCTGATGGATGTCTACCGCCTGCGTTAAAGAAAGAGGTGCCCCATGGCCGAGACTGAGACAAATGTCATTACCCAACCCGAGGGTGAGCAGTTCGCAATACGCCATGATGGGCATATTGCGCTGCACGGCGATAAGGAGCAAGCTCCGCTCCTGCACCAGTTCGGCGGGCAGGTTATGCATAGTGGTTCAGCACAACAGCCACTCGTGCATATGATCTGCTGGGATTCGGATGATTGGTGTGGCGTACGGGTGGATGGCGGGCTAACAATAAGCGGGAACCCAGATCAACCAATTCAGGTCAAGATGCAGCATGAGTTTGCCAATCCCCATCAGCAGAACCACCATGTCGAGCCGGTCGACCATACGCTGCATGTCGATAGCCAACTTGCGCGCCCAATTCACCATGCACTCCAGATGCGCACCCCGCTTCAGTTACGCTTCTGCAACCCATGGCATATTGTGTCCGATTATGTGCTCGATATTAACTTGGGCAATAATCGTGTGATCTCGGTACGCTTGACGGGCGCAACGGTAGCGACTCCACAGCCCTGTGTCGATGAGGATTGCCCGCCGCCCAACGCAATGCCTGATCATCCATAATAGTGTTAATAGTGTTTCGAGGAATAATAGAATGGCCGAATCATCATCATCGCCAGGCGCAACCGAGGAAATTACAGCTGGAATTGGAAATATTGTTGTCGCTGCACTAGGGGTTGGCGCGGCGCTTGCACATACCGCTGCACGAGTGACGTCAGTCGGGATGCCGGTACCCGAGCCGCCTGTGCCGCAGACTCCGGTTGGGGATTTGGTACACTACAGCGTCCAAACAGTCGGGAATCTTGTGAGTCTGATGACATCAACAGTTGGCGGGATTATCCAACTGCGCCCCGATCCGCCCACAGGTGATCCGCCAACTGCTGCTGAACCACCAGTACCAGCACCAGCGCCAAAACCTGCGGCACCAGCCTCGCCCGCACCACAGATTCCGGTGGTACGGGCGGGCTCAACGCTGCGCCTGCCGCTGATGATCGAAAACCCTGGTGCAGAGCCGATGGCAGAGATGGTGTTTATCTGCATGGAGGTGCGCGGGATAGCCCATGGCGTAGGCCCGCGAGTGTCAGCTGAGTCGATCCGCTTTCTGCCAACGTCGCTGAACGTCGCGCCACGTGATTTTGAGAAGCTGACCGTCTTCATCGATACAATCCAGGCAACCGCACCAGGCCGCTATGAGGTGCTGATTAGTACCACATCCAAAGCATTCGAGATGACCCTGCGCTTTGAAGTGCTGCCAGGTGCAAAGAGCCCAACTCTCAATCTGTAGCCACGCATTCTATCGAACAATCCGCCGCAGGCTTTAGCCTGCGGATTCAGGGTGCATACGCCCATCATACGAAATACTAGCTGGACTTCGTAGGGCGGTTGGGCAGCGCGGGGCGGCGCTCATCGACAAAATCGTTCAGCAGATCGAATGCGCTGACAGCCACCACGGAAGTCAGATCCGCCACGAGGTCAACTACATCGTGGGCATCTTTACGTAGTCGTGCTGGTAGTCCCTCGCTGCGCACCCGCTTCAGCATCTCCGGCGAGATCGAGCGGTCGCGCACCTGTTGCGAGATCTTGATTGCCATCGCCAGTTCACGTTCCAACACATCCGCTGCCGCACCACCCAGATCGCTAGTTGAGCGGGCGAGTTGCCGTAGCGAACGGGCAACATCCTCAATGCCAGTTAGTGATTCCTCGACTACATTTGTGACGTTGATTGCGGTTGAAGTACGCTCACTCATTGTGCATTTCTCCTGCGAGGCCGTGCATCCCGCATGGCACACCAGCATGAACCAGAATATTGATATTGTAGCATATCTGTGACACGGTGACATGGTGTCACCGTGTGCCCGTTCACCGCATCACCGTATACGAATAGCTGGCCCGTTCACTCGTGTAGCGCGTTGCACCAGCAATCACAAGCATACCTTTTTCGCCAGCCGCCAGTTTGATCTGCACACGACCATTCGCATCAAGTACAATAGGTTCAACCTGTGTTTGCGTGCCATAGCGCACAAGCCGTAATATCCAGCGCTGTGGCAATTCGCCAGCAACACGCACAAACCCAGCGGCGATCCAGCCATTATCGCCCTGCTCGGCTCCATCGCGCAGGCCAATCTCTGGAATGCGAATATCATCGATCAGCAGCCCTGGCCCAACCACCGCCGCATCTGTCGTCATCCAGAAGCGCAGCAGAACTTGCCGCCCGGCATAGGCTGAAAGATTGACCGTTTCATCCCGCCAACGGCCATGCTCCGATCCATCAATATCGGCACCCGGAACACCACTGATACCAGTCCAGCCCTGGCCGAAATTCACTCCCTGCGGATCGGTGGTTGTCGAACTTGTCGATGGCAGCGTCCTCCAATTCTTGCCGCCATCTGTTGAAATGCTGACAAAGGCATAATCATAATCACGTTCGATCTCATACCAGGCTCGGAAGTTCAGGGTAGCCTTCTTGACCTTCCGCAGATCGAGGGAACGGGTCAATGTCGAAACCCGCCGATCACCACGATTGCTCCACCAGGCATAGCGCCCCTCAACCGGTTTGGTTGCGAGCAGTGGCACAGTTGTTGCTGTACTGAAATCAAGGGTCATTGGCCCATTCAGCGCCAGATAGTCGATCCCGAATTGGGCAACATCTGCACGCTGCTGCCCAATCTGGGCTGTTTCGGATTGCGGTGCATATGGACGCAATCGGTAGGCATAGCGCCCATCGCCAACCTGTGGATCATTCAGCAGCGTTGCAACTGCCCAATCTGCAAAAAGCTCCCGAAAGCTCAGAACATCCGGCCGCTTCTTGGCAGCTAATCGTGCAAAGGCATCCAGATCATTTCCGGCATCCTGCACAATCAAGTTCGCAAGCGTATCCGCGCCGCCATACTGCTCATAGACATAACGGAGGAATAGGCGCGACATCCCATAGTGAATGCCAGTTGGCTGCCAGTCGGTCAGGGGCACATCGGGTTCCTGGAGAAACAATCCTGGCGATCCAGCCTCGGGATAGCCATTCAGATCCTCGGCCAGCGTGGACATGCCCTCATCGAACCAACTGGCCGAACCGCTCCAACGTCCTTCGTGGATCATGTGTTGAAATTCGTGGGCCAGTGTTGAATTATAGCCATCGGTGCCAATCGGATATGAGCCAAGGTCAATCACAAACATATCGCGTTCATTGCTAAAGCGGTTTGCAGCCTTGACCACCCGATCATTCGGAGAAAAATAGCCACCAGCACCATTGATCAGCGTGTTCACAATCGTCAGGCGATTATCGCCATCGATACCAGGGGCCGTTTCTGGGCCAAACAGCATCCGATTACGCGGGTAGATGCGCTGCTCAAACAGCATGGCAGAACGCTCGATCAGCGCTTGATCAACTGTCAGGTTGGTATCGACATACATAAGGACGTTTGGGCCAATATAGCGCAGGCGAGTCTGGATCTGCCGATTCTTACCCATCGCTGGGTCGCTGACCCAAAAGGACTGGATCTGTCCAATTTTGACGTTTAGCGGGCGCGTTCGAGCCACCCGTGGCAGTGTTCCCGTCCTACGAAACGCCTCAGTCAGGGCCAGTTCATCGCGTGGCAGTGGGCGGGCAGCCGCGATTTGCGCTTCATCATCTGGCTCTGTGGTCTGCGGTAGCGGTGCAATGCCCAGGAGAGTTATCGCACATATCAGTAGTGCTATGCTGCGAGCAATAGGCATGAATTGTCCCTTGCATAATGAAGTTCGTGTAATGTCATAAATTTGGATAGATACCGTTGTTCTATATCATACCCGAGGCTGGTATCATTATAAATGAGAGATACTATGATCAATACGATACTGGCGTAGCGCCAGGAGCAGCAGCATTGAGGCATTGGGATGCGGCAGCCATGCCTGCACATTCCAGGTTACAACCATGTCCATGCATACGCATGCAAACGGAGGAGGGCCGCTATGGTTGAAGCAATGGTTGAACTTATTGTGATTGTTCTATGGAGCGCCGCACTCAGCATTCACGCACGCCGCCTACTGCGTCTCGCACGCGTCGAAACCAGCTACACAACTGGCAATCCCCTACGCCAGCGGCTTGCTCGCGTCTGGTGGTGGCTTGGCCGCGAAGAATTCTGGCATGCCGTTCAAGTAGATTGTCTGCGTTGCATGCAACTGACGATCATGGTATTCTTCCTTGTCTTGGGTGCTTACCGTTAAGTACCAGCAACATATGGGCAGTACCTCAATGGATATCCGCTGGAGCGCGGTTCTGATTGGTTTCCTGACCGATTACGCCATTACGGCGGTGCTGATCCTCCTGACCAACCCTGGTGAGGATTTCCTCAACGCACCCAATATTGCCATCCCGCAACACCTGATCGCGATTACGCTCTTCACCCTTTCGACCGGTGTTGGTGGCTATGTTGCTGGGCGTGTGGCACGCATGAACCACGCCATGCACGGCCTCTTAGTCGGGGTGATTGGCATTCTGATCGGCCAGTTGAATGTGCTGAGTGGCTCACCCAATCCGGCACGGCCATTTATCGTTGCTAGCATCATCGGCTGCCTGCTTGGCGCAATGGGTGGCCTGATCGCCAAATTGACGACACCAAATACCGATACGCAACCCAAAAATTAAAGCATAGAGACGCAATATTTTGCGTCTCTATGCTTTTGCGTCGCTACACCGAACTATGGGGTTGGCTTGAGCCAATCCGCGCCAGCCCAACCCTCCTGCCCATCGCTCGTCTTCACATGTTTCCAGACACGATCCGGCTTAACCTCATCCTCGCCAATGATCGTCACCACCGAACCCTCTGGCATCGTCATGAGCACCTGATCGCCAGATGTTGGGCCAGCGCGCAGAAACAGGCCCTCGCCATTCGTCCCTGTCACCGTAAACTTTGCGCCCGTTTTGGCTGGAACTGCCGTTGGTGAGAGCGCTGGGGGCGTGACCGTTGGCAGGGCTGTGCGAACGATAATGCCGCCCTGATTGATGGTATTAGGTGTTGGCTGGGCAGGATCGCCAAGTGTTGCTGATGGTGCTGGCTGGCCTGTGAGAACAATCAGGATTCCAGCAACCCCAATTACGGCCACTGCAGCCAGAATAACCCGCCAGCCACCATACTGAAGCCAGAGCGCAAAATCCTGGCTCGATGTCGGGATCGCTCGTGCTGGGCGGTTGCGGGCGCTTGTTGATCGAGAGCTGCGCCATTGTGGGTTAATTGGCTCTCCAGGTGCTCCCCCACCGGCTTCAAGCCGATCCGTACGACGCGGAGGACGTTCGGCGGCTGCATCCTGAAGGTCGCGATCATCGCGGGCCATGGTACCGATCCTTTCAGGCAGATCTGCTGTGTCGAGGCTTCCTAATCATAGCACAGCCGCCCTGTTCTTTCAACACATGCGTTTTAGAATAACAGCCGACATATTTGCCCGCATAATGCTTGTATGCTATACTGGCGGGCGCGTGTGTCTACACGCAAATACACACATCCCTGGATCATCGCAGTCTTGCCGGTAACGGCCCTGTGGTGAGTTGATAGGGATGGCGGGCAGAATGCTGCATATAAGGAGCACAGGTACAACATGACCCAGGCATCACCACGGTTAGTTTCGATCAAATCGCTGCTCGAATCCGGCGCTCATTTCGGCCATCAGACGAAGCGCTGGAATCCGAAGATGAAGCCGTATATCTTTGCGGCACGCAATGGCATTCATATTCTCGATCTGCAGAAGACGGTCTTTGGCCTGACGAATGGCTACCGCTTCCTTGTCGAAACAGTTGCGGCGGGCGGTAAGGTGCTGTTTGTTGGCACGAAAAAGCAGGCCCAGGAGACGATCACCGAAGAAGCGGCGCGCTCTGGTCAGTATGCAATCACAACCCGCTGGCTTGGTGGCACGCTCACAAACTTTATCACCATTCGCAAGCGATTGCGCTATCTTGCCGATCTTGAGCAGCGCCGTGATAGTGGCGATTTTGCAAAGTTGACCAAGGCGGAGGGTTTGAAGCTTGGTGTAGAGATCGAGAAGCTGAATAAAGCCTTCGGTGGCATGAAGAACATGGAACGAGTGCCAAACGCGCTCTTCATTATCGATCCGCATAAGGAAGAGTTGGCGGTGAAGGAAGCCCGTAAAGTCGGCATCCCAATCGTCGCCATGGTTGATACCAACTGCGATCCGGATCCAATTGATTATGTGATCCCGTGTAACGATGATGCGATCCGCAGTATTCGGCTGATTGCCTCGAAGATGGCCGATGCCGTTATTGAGGGCCAGAACCGCCGTGAATCGTCACAGGTTGATCAGATGCGTGGCGGGCGCTACGAAAAGCCTACCGAGGAAATAATCAGCGAGGAAGTCTAACGGCGGATACGGATGTGTGGAAGCCAGAGGGCTGCGGCTGCGTGAGCCGCCCTCGCTTCCCACTTTTTATGTCGAACCATCAACGAGGAGAAAAGCCTTGGCTGTGATTACTGCCCAAATGGTGAAAGAGCTACGCGAGCGAACTGGTGCCGGAATCAAGGAATGCAAGGATACCCTTGAACAGACCGGTGGCGATATGGCGCAAGCAATCGAGAAGCTGCGCGAAAAGGGCCTCAAAGTTAGCGATAAAGTCCAGGATCGGGTGACGAGCGAGGGGCGCATCGAAACCTATATGCACCCTGGCAATCGCATGGCAACGATGGTTGAGGTCTGCTGTGAGACAGATTTCGTAGCCCGCACGGAAGATTTTATCACGCTGTCCAAGGAATTAGCACTGCATATTGCGGCTGTCAATCCGCGCTATATTCGGGTTGAGGATGTGCCAGCCGATGCGATTCCTGGCGATATGAAGCTCGAAAAGTTCTATGAGGAAGTTGTGCTGCTCAAGCAGCCGTATGTCAAGGATCCCTCACAGACGATTGAAGAGCGGATTAAGGCTGCTGTCGCGAAGCTGCGCGAAAACATCGTTATACGGCGCTTCGTTCGCTTCGAAATTGGCGGGTAAGCAGCGCCAGAGCATCAGAGCGCTGAAGGAAGCATCACTTGTTTCAGCGCTGTGCCGTTCTTGTGCGGGAGTGATATGGCTGAACCACGATACCGTCGTATTCTGCTGAAGTTGAGCGGCGAAGCGTTGGCCGGAGATCGATCTGGCGGCGCTGTCGACTCAGACATGCTCGATTTTTATGCCCAGGAGATCGAAAGTGTTGTCCAGCACGACATTCAGGTGGCGGTTGTTCTGGGTGGCGGGAATATCTGGCGTGGCAACCGCTCAATTGCTCGCGGGATGGATCCGGCTCAATCGCACTACATGGGCATGCTCGCAACCATCATCAATGCGCTGGCGCTCCAGGATGCGCTTGAGCAGCGTGGTATTTTCACCCGTGCGATGACAGCCATCAAAATGGATGAGGTTGCCGAACCCTATATCCGCCGCCGGGCAACACGCCATCTCGAAAAGGGGCGCGTCATCATTCTTGCGGCAGGAACAGGTAATCCCTATTTCACGACGGATTCAGCCGCAGCGTTGCGTGCAGCAGAAGTTCGCTCGGAAGTGATTCTGATGGCCAAAAATGGAGTCGATGGTGTGTATAGTGCCGATCCACGGGTTCATCCCGAGGCAACGCGCTTTACCCATATTACCTATATGGATGCGCTGAGCCGCGGATTGACAGTGATGGATAGCACTGCACTGACATTCTGCATGGATAATAATATTCCAATTATTGTCTTTAACCCAATGCTGCCTGGCAATATTGAGCGGATTGTTCTTGGCGAGCATGTTGGAACACTCGTATCTAGGAGTCCAGAAGACCGGGAGAAGCAGCTATGATCAACGATCTCCTGCGTGAAACCGAAGCGAAAATGAAGAAGTCATCCGATGCACTACGCCACAATCTGGCCTCGATCCGCACTGGACGTGCTTCGCCAGCGCTGGTCGAGAATCTGCAAGTGATGGCCTATGGCGATAGGATGCCGCTTAATCAACTTGCTCAGATCAGTGTACCCGATGCCCGCATGATTGTGATCCAGCCCTATGATGCTGGCACAATCAAACCGATCTATAAGGCAATTCAGAATTCGGAGCTTGGCATTAACCCAACTGATGACGGCCGCCTGATCCGGTTGGCGCTTCCCCCACTAACCGAAGACCGCCGTCGCGATCTGCTCAAGACGGTGCGCACACGGGTTGAAGAAGCGAAAGTTGCCGTTCGCAATAATCGCCGCGAGAGTGTCGATGAAGTGCGCGAGTACGAACACGAGAAGCTCATTTCCGAAGATGATGCCCGCCGTGCTCAAGAAAAGCTCCAAGAACTAACGGATCGCTATGTTCGCGAGGTGGAACAAATCGGCTCGACAAAAGAAGCCGAGGTCATGGAGATTTAGGATGGCTGGCCAGCCTGAGCGTTCGCACATCCCGCGCCACATCGCAATTATTATGGACGGGAACGGCCGTTGGGCGAAGCAGCGCGGCCTCCCGCGATTGGCTGGCCATCAGGCCGGCACAGAAAACATTCGCCGCATTATCTCTGAGTGCGCCCAACAAGGGGTTCGCTACCTCACACTGTATGCCTTCTCGACGGAAAACTGGACTCGGCCATCGGCGGAAGTCAATGGCCTAATGCTGATTCTTGGCGAAGTCATCAACCGTGAGACCGAAAGCCTGCATCGTGAGGGTGCCCAGATCCGCCACCTTGGACGTATGCATGGCATTAATGAGCAACTCCAAACCAAAATCCGTAATGCCGTCGAACTGACCCGCGAGAATACCCGCATTACCGTCGCAATTGCCTTCAACTATGGTGGGCGGGCCGATATCGTTGATGCGGTGCGCGAACTGATGCAGCGTGGCTACAAAGCGGATGATCTCACTGAGGAACTGATTGCAGAGCATCTCTCGACCAGTGGCATGCCAGATCCCGATCTGATCATTCGGACTGCTGGCGAATGGCGGCTCTCCAATTTCCTGATCTGGCAGGCCGCCTATAGCGAATACTGGACCACACCGATCTACTGGCCGGATTTCGGGCCGGAACATCTTCGACAGGCCATCCACGATTATACAAACCGTGAACGACGTTTTGGTGGCCTGAACAATGAAACCTAGCCCACTTTTGATCAGGATCGGCAGCGCAGCCGTGCTCCTGCCCTTCACAATCACAGTCGTCTGGTGGAGCCCATGGTCAACCGCTGCTGCTGTAGTGGCCCTGATTGCTATCTGCCTGCTCGAAATCTATGGGGCCTTCATCCATGCCGGCTATCAACCCAATCGTTGGCTGGGCATGACGCTGGCAATGGCTCTGGCTGGTGCAGTTGTTGCTGATCGCCTGATTGGGTTGGATCTGACAGCAGCAGTCGTGGCGTTCTCGATCATTATTGGGTTGATTGATGCACTCAGGCACCACGAGCGCAAGGGCATTCTTGCCGATTGGGCCTTGACGATTGCCGGTGCTATGTATATCGGCGGGCTGGCCAGCCATCTTGTGCTTGTGCGCGTGCTGGAAACACCACTCCAACCAGGGCCATTGCGCGATCTCGGGCTTGCTCCCGGTGCTGGCTGGCTGTATCTGATCTGCGCCGTCACCTGGATGCAGGATACAATCGCCTACTTTGTTGGCAAGAGCTATGGGCGGCATCTGATGACGCCCAATCTCAGCCCGAAGAAGACCTGGGAGGGTGC
>Ga0163147_10007630_pt1 | contig 12215 bp, 11 predicted proteins | sample OliLakLV19MP6G1_FD_148597 | JGI IMG/M metagenome (GOLD analysis project Ga0163147, IMG submission 148597) | Freshwater microbial mat bacterial communities from Lake Vanda, McMurdo Dry Valleys, Antarctica- Oligotrophic Lake LV.19.MP6.G1 | ecosystem: Environmental > Aquatic > Freshwater > Lake >...
AAGCGTTAGGAGTTCCACCCGAACCAACGGTGTTTTCGCCAACAGTTGTGCTTCCAATTGTAATTCCTTGTGAAAAATCCACATAAGAACCTGTACCTATAATACTATGGTCTTCCCCTGTCGCCTTTACTAATCCAAAAGCTCCGCTGTCGTAAGCAATATAAACATCTAACACTTGGTCGGCGGCTATAAAGCCCTCAATCGTGAATCGGTTTACTTTTTTGACTCCGCTAAAACCCAAATCCATTTCAGAGGAAATCCAAGCATTGTCAATAATATCGCCCTGCTCATCGTAGCCTGAAAATAGTTTAGTTAAGTTATTAGAAATACTCTCCCCTGCAAGTAGTCCGCCGTTGTATTGGTCAAGGCAGGAAATGTAAAAATCACATCTATCCCAGAATTTGCCTATTTTATTGTATAAAAAGGCAACTCCATTGTAGGTATTATTAACGCTGTTAGTCTTTCCTTGACACGCTAAAATTAAATAATTACCCCAATCAAACATAACTGGGTAATCAAAACCGTAAGGTGTAAGGTTTAAATTGTCAGACAGGTCATCGGGAATTACAGTTGCGGAGAATTGCGAGGGTTTAAGAATACGAACCTTAGGGTCATTAGCGTTTGTAAAGTCAAGATAAGGAATGCCGTCCCCATTTTCAATCGCCGCTCTCCAGTAAGGAATACCAACTTGGTTGCGGTAAATTAAGTTTGTAGAATTTCCTATTGTACTTGAAACTGTAAGAATATAAGTTTTTAGGTTATGCAGACAATACTCATCAGCCCCTATGGAAAATATATTCATAAAACTACCAGCATCATCTTGACGAAAACTCGTTACTGTATCGTTTAAAATTCCTCCACTTGTAGCGTCTTCCCAAAGGTAAGCACACAAAACAGGGGCTACTATCGGTGCGGTAAAGAAAGTAACACTAACCGCTCCAGTGGCGTAGTTAATCGTCCCAGTACCGCCTAAATTACTTACTAACACGCCTGCTTTGTTGTCGGTGAAGTATTCACACTTTCCTGCCGTCCCACCACTGGTGTATGTAGTAAATCCTGTGCTGTTAATGTCTACTGTAAAAGTATTAGCGTCTACCACCGCATTCACCACTCCAATTTTATTGTTAATCTCGGTCATCCCAACAACACTGCTAATAATCACATAATCGCCAAGGGCAAGCCCGTGAGAGGCAGAGGTTACCTGTGCGGAAGTCGCTTTAGTAATAGCGGTCACAACAGTTGTGGATATAGGGGAAGCAATAAGGATGTTAAACACCGTCCTAACGCCTGTACGCCCTGCCAGCGTGCCTGTAAAGGTTAAAGTGGCTCCATTGCCTGTCCCTACATTTTCATTGCTTACAGCGGTGAAATCAGAGTAAAGAGCCTTAGAATCAGGACGAATATAAATACCTGTGAAATCCTTAAATCCGTTTAAAGACTTTCTCGCCCACAGAAACATTTTAGCGGTCTTAATTCTAATCAAGCCTCGGTAAGTGGTTTGCAGTTGGTCTACTACGCTTCCAGGGTTTGCCACAGGAATTTTATAAACTGAAGAGTTCGGTGAAGATACATAAAAAAACGCCCCAGCAAGCCCAGAGTAAGTTTCAATCGCTATGTCCTCGGCATTAGCGAGTAAGGGTAAAACATTAGTTCCAGCTTCAGCAGTGTCGGCAGTTACTGTATCATAATACAAAAGTTTTCTATCATAAGAAAAAAAGGGGACTTGTACGCCGTCAGGACGTAAGCCCACTTTTAAGCCCGTTACTTTTCCAACCCCTCGGTCAGTCGAACCTAAAAGAGCGGAACCTAAACGGAGTTCAATGGAGTCTTTGAAGGGTGATGTAAGAAAGTTTTTTGTCCCACTTACGGCAGTTCCAGGCTTCAACGTTTTAGTATCGGCGATGGATGTAACCAAACCATTAAATTGATTTATTTCAAAATCGTTCATCAGTTTATATTAATTCTGGCACCATTCAATCGTCTTGAACCTGGACCAAACCTATCAACACCCCTTAAACTGGAAACTTGCAAACTAGCGTCTTCCATTTCCATAGCCTTATAAAGTTGTTGAGCTACAATCATATTTTGTTGAGCGTTACGGGCATTTATATCGTCATAATCAATGCCTACTCGGTAATCAGAGGCTACGTCATAAGCCAAAATAGCGTCAAGGTCGCCAAACACCCACGACACGCCAGAGGCAAGCGTGGCGGACTTTTTAAGGTAATTAGAAGCTATGGTATAGTTTCTATCTCTAGTCCCTGTCAGGTAAACATTAAGGGTGGAATAATCACAATAAAACCTTTCACTCTCGGACTGGTAAGCAAACTTCTCGCTTAAAGGTATCTCGGTATAGACTAAAAAGTTATTAGTCCCTGTTTCATATAAAACAATAGGGCGGTCTTTTTGCCACCTACCAAAATCAGTCGGCATTGCTTTAACAGTCAGGTAGGTGTCAGAAGTAGAAGCCGTTAGCGAGGTGTCGGTCTTTTTTAGCTTCATCCAATCTCTCATTCCCTCTCTTATAGCTTTATGCACATTTAAAAGCGAATAGAAAAGCGTGTCGTCCATTTCGTATCCGCCGAGTAAAGAGGTTGTCAGGGTTTTGAGTGCCAGTCCAGTCATTTGAGTAATTCTAATAATTTAAATAAATATTTTTGAAACCAATTACCTTGTGAAATAACTTCTGTATTTTCATCTAAATCCACAAAGCAGAAAAGAGGCTCAGTAAACTCTTTATTTACTACCGAGACAGGGAAGTAGAAGAGTCCGTTATCACCCACATCAGTACCATAGGAATTTTGAACGATAATATAATTATCACCTGCCCAGCCAATAATCGCAAAAGCGTGAAGTCCTGTTTTGCCGCTATAAGTTTTAGGTATATAACCGTTAGTCGCATACTGCCATTCGCTGTACCACATCGCCCCAGTAAGAATTGGGCAGTTATTTCTGTACAACGCCTGTTTTATATTCTCAAAAGTATCAAAAGGTAAATCAATATTAAAATAACTCTTTTTTTTGTGAGGATAGGCTTCAAAATCAAAAGTCTTTGACCAGTTGTTTTTTTCAGCCAAGAAATCTCGGTCTTGATTTTCGACTGTATAAGGGGATTTGGTCTTTTCTAAAAATCCATTATCAACACCTGCTTTGGCGGCATCTCTTAAATTAGCACCATACAAACCAGGCTTTCCATAACGGGAAAAAAACCATTCAGGCGACATTTCTACTCCGTCTTGGTATTCAGCCAGTACGCACGCACTAAAAGCGGTGCATAGGTCGGTGGTTCTTTGGTCTTTGATTGCTAAAGGAGTTAATAAAAAATTAGCAGGTAACTCATTTTTAACAGCCCCAAAAGTTTTTGAGGTAGAGAAATCACGAGGGTCTGTCGGTGTAGGTTGTAATCCCGAATTTATCATCCTTGTGCGAGTAATTTTGCTAAATCTGAAAAGTTATTTTCTTTGGGTTGTTCTTTTGGTTTTTCTTTTCCTTTTTGTATTGGTAATCCCGAACCTATCCTTATCGTTTCAACAGTAGAAAAAGCCTCAACTAAAGAGTTCACTGTATTATCAGCTTGTTCTACGCTACCTTTTATTTCCTGTAAGGAACCCTCTAAACTTTGGACTACGTTGCTAACCTTAGCTGTTATTTGGTCTAAAGGAATAGCAGATACTGCGGACTCAACACTTCCTACGCTATCTGTTAAATTATGTATTCCCATTAACACCTGCTCTTGGCTTGTGTCCTGCATTTGTTTTACTTCCTCTAGTGCGGAAGATATTTTTTGTACTAAAGACTTATGCTCGCCCATCATTCCTTTCATCTCGGAGCCGTCATACATAGTTTTTTCCATTTCAACAGCGTGTTCTTTTACTAACTCAATACAGTCGTAAATTTCTTTTAATTTAGAATCATAGTTGGGTATGGAAATTTTACCAACTGCATCATCAATTATTTTGGATATTTTTTTGTAATCAATATCTACTCCGCCACCACCTCCACCCATTCGGTTAGCGTTTAATCTTTCTTGGACTAAATAAACTCTATTTTCTTGGGCGTAATTAGACGACGGAACTGTATATCCTGAATCTGTATAGACATTTAGTTTTATATCAACATAAAAACCTTGACCTGAAGAATCACCTGGAACACTCCAAGTGTTTTGGTATCTACCTCCACCGCTATTGGTAAGATTGACTGTGCTCAATAACACATTAGTACGGGAGTTGTATATTTTAGCTTGGACATAATATGCGGTAGTATCAGCAGGGTCTGATACAAGCCAAACTATGCCAAAACTTTCGCTAGGGCGTAAGGATTCCATTTTTATTGCTTATAAGTTGATATAAGTGTGCTAGTAGAGCTAGAAGCCACTGCGTAAACAATACCTGTAAACATCTTGTCCAAAGTCATTTCATAACAAGTAGCAGAGGGAATTGCAATGCCTGCAATACCATTAGCGTGTGGAGTGCTAGTAGCTCCAAGCCCTAAATAAATTGCACTGTTAGAAACCTTGCTGTCATTGCAGAAAATGGCATATTCTCTACCGCTGTTGGCTGTTACTATTGTTGACCACAAAGCAGTCCCCACGCTAGTAGTGGCTATTGTTGGACTTGAATATTTATTATAGACATCACCACCACCAAACTTTGGTCTTTCAGACTGCCACACCCAAACAGCTAAAATAAGAAATAAGGCACACACTATTACTATTTTTTTACTCATTTTTTTAAAATTAAAGGTTTAAGTTATCCCGACAATTACTTATCGGGACTTTTAAGGCTCTAATTGAGAATTCTAAATGCAACGCAGAGAGGATTTGTGACAGGAGAAGTTCCAACTTTCACTTGGAAACCATTACCAGCTACTAATACAGATGTTACCAGTGTAGAAGTCGGTATCGTGGTATTACAAGTTGTCCCTGCTATCGGCGTAACTTGTTCAACAGTATAAAATATTTGACTGTTGGCAGTTACGGCGGTAGTAGAAGCGTTGCCTGTGGTTCCACCTGCGGCAATAACAATATGCCCAGCGGAAGAACTCCCCAAAGCGGCAGGGCTTGAGCTAGAAGTTGTATTCCCTGCTGTGCTATAAGTAGCGGCACTTACTCCAACACTAGAAGTTATCGCACCAGTGTTACTGATAGTAAGCTGGTCAGTGCGACCAAACTTGGCACCAGCACTAAACTGCTCTTGTACATTATGGACAACAGCTCCAAAGTTTTCACCAGCTTTAGAAGCTAACAAACTAACTTGGCTTTTTACACCACTAATTTGACCCAAAGCCAATCCACCAAGGAGGACAGCAACCCCAACTGCGACTAAAAGAAATTTATTCATAGTTTTCTTTCCAGCCCCTCCGCCAAATGGAAGAGGGGCGTTAAGGGTTAATTATTAGGGCATAGAGGCTTGTGTAAAGCCTGTTGCTAATATTTTGACATTAACCAGACCGACTGCTTGGTCAGCAAACACTTTACGTCCATACAAATCCCAGTGGATAAAATCCTTAGAGATGTTAGCGGACGGGGTGTCTTTGATAGTGAGTCCAGGTTGTTTCTTCATCACCAAATCAATGGAGTTAGAAATACCGAAGATACACTGTTGAGTTACTGTGCCTACTGTAGCACCTGTAACAGTGGTTGTAGGAGCGGCGATGCTGTTCCAGCCATCCATTTGGATGCTCAATGTGTCAGCAGTGTTGTTGTTGGTGGCGGTAATGCCGTCCAATAAGTCAGCCTGTGCTGTAGTGAAAGCCACATAACCAGTATCTGTCGCTTCAGTTTCAGAAGCGTACGGATTGTTTAAGTGAGCGGCCAGGTTAGCACGGGTAATGTCAACCGTGGAAGCAATGTGGACTGCTCCAGCGGTAGCGGCTAAGGTATCAAGGAACTGAATAGTCACTCCATTGATAATCAAAGTCTGTGTGTTAGCCGGAATGGTCGCCATTGTTACAACTACCGTGCTTGGCAGGTTGTTGGAAACGAAGATATTGAAAATATCAAATCTTCCGGCATGCTGGTTTTGTGAAGCAGCGTCCCCTAATTGGCTGGTCTTACCACCCAAATAAGAAACAAGCTTTGCATATACCTGCGGTGAGATAGCGGCAACAGGCATACCACTTTGAACTACTCCACCTTCATACTTCATATTTGAATCAAAGTAGGCATTCTTCAAGCGAAGCTTCATACCAGCGGCGATAAAGATGTCGGCTACGTTAGTAGCGGAAACAGTTATTGCAGTTCCAGAGGAGCCACCAATATCTCCGTCGTCTACGGAAGAACCAGCGGCGGAATACAATGCACCTAATACATCAGCGTCAATTTTTCTGAACAACTCACGGGAAGCAATTTCAGAATATTTTTGCTGGTCAGGCATGTGTCGCAAGTAATTTTCCCATTCTACTAGAGTAAAGGAATATTCGTGCTTAGTGCCTATAACTAGGCTTTCTTCAGTGTTGACCAATGCACGGGTAGAGTAAGAGCCTGCTCCGTCCATTATTTTGCTTCTGCCTACAGAAGGGTAGGTGCGTTTTACGGTGTCGCCAACTTGAGCTGTGGCGAGTAAGCGTTCGGTTGCAAAAGCTTTGTAAGTAAGTCCTTTGAATCGAGTAATTTGGAACACCTTAGACCATGTGGTCATAAGGGGTATTGTGTTTGGGTTTAAAGCCACGTTTTTTTAGTTAAAATTATTTAACCAAATACATTCTTATTTACGTTGGACTACTTTGCCTTGGCTGTCGGTGACTCGGATAGAGTCAGTCTTAGCCATTTGTCGCATTTCAGCTTCAGCGGCTATAAGTTGGTCAGGTGTTGCTGTTTCATCATCAAAATCAAGGAAAGCATTTTTTATTGGCTTGTCGTAGTTCTGTATTTTGCCAGATTCAAAACTTTTTCCTGCTTTGGTGTTCAAAACAACATCAAAAGCTTTTTGGTTCTTAAATAATACGTAATCTAAATCAAATTTATGGAATTGCTCGGTGTGAGCCATTTTGTCCATTTCACTTTTAGCTTCATCAATCTGAGATTGAGAAGCGTTTGGATATTGTGTCTTTAAGGAACTTTCCAGCTTAGTCCACTCGTTATTGAATATGGCGGACTGTTCTTGCTCATAAGAGGTCTTTTTGGCCTTTTCAATGGCTTCTAATGACTCCTTAGGTAGAACACGCTTTGATATAACATCAGTTAGGGTTTTAAGGACATCAGGGCTTACATCAAGACCTTGTTCTCTTAAATCCTCAATAGCTTGAGTTATATCGTCCGCCGCTTCAATGCGAGCTTCGGGAGTTGTAGCGTTTTTAAGGTTTTCCACTTCGGCTAAAAGGTTTTCCCTTTCAACTTTCCACTTGTTTTTCTCCTCCAAGTATTCGGGAAGTGGTTTGTATTTGGGCGGTCTGACCGCTTCCTGTTTTTTAGACTCTTCCTCAACCTTGGGAGGTTCAGGTTCTTTAGGGGTTTCAGATTCCCCGTCTGGTTCTATAACTTCAATGTTGCCATTAATGTTATCCAGTCCAGCTTCTGCAAGGGTTTCATCAGCTTCGCCAGGAACTTTCGGGGCATCGGCTTCAGTTATGGGTTCGTCCTCTATCCCAGCGGCTTTTAGTTCCGCATCTAAGTTTGCGTTTATATCTTCCGACATAAATAAATCCTTTTATGCTGGTATGGAGCCAGCGGTTAATTTATTCTCCGAGTACCGCTCGGAATATTACATTTAAAGGAATGTAAGACCTTTTAACTTTCTAAATTCCGCCCTCGGCTCGATATGTAAGGGCAGAAATAAAAAACTAGGAAAAGCTAACTACACCCTTAGCTGATTTCAGTTCAACCTTGGCGGCATCAAGCTCCCTCTGGCTTTCAAAACTCTTCACTACAGGCTCTTTATGCCCTTCAAGGCGAATGGTAAGAGAGAATTTAGGCTTTTTCTCTTTTACTTCCACTGGAGTTTCGGCTTCAACAATTTCAACTTCTTTTTCTTCTTTTTTTGTCATTTTATTATTTCCTTAATTTTATTAGTTTATTAGTTTATTAGTTTATTAGTTTATTAGTTTATTATACCCCCTTTTACTTCCATACAAAGCAGTGTTTGTTTTTTGTTATGTATCAGTTAATCTGGGGCGAAGACTCCCGGCTTCCCTTGGCATTCTCGTGGGGGGTCTTATTTGCTTCCGCCTTGTCGTTAGTTGCTCAGTTGAAGAAACAACTAAACGACAAAGTGGAAGGAAGCAAGACACGAGGCCTAGATTCTTATATTTATCGTCGTAAGAACCTAATCCCGACGTACAACTGAATTGTATCTACATTATATACTATTCGGAAAGTTTGGTAATATTTTTAATTATTATTGCACCATACCCCCTCTATTCCTTAGTAGACCCAAGACTAATAAAGGGATTGAGCTATTAAAGCAACCTTATCCTGCGGAAGTTTACGCCCAAGTTTACTCCGCATACTTTGTAGTTTTCTACACGATAAAGCTAAATCTCTATCAGTCTCAAACTTCCTTTTTTCATTATCAATCATCAAACTAACCTTTTTATGATGCTCACTACATAAATAAATAAGTTCGCTCCCATCTTCATAACCCAAACTCTTATAATGTAAATGATGAACTTGTAAATGCTCCTTAATACCGCAAACCCAACATTCTTTATCTTCAATAACTGCTAAATACTTTTTAGTTTTATCCCAATGTTTAGATTTTAAATAATTACGATATTTCATTGGTAACATTTTTAGCAAATCTTATGCTCTCTCGGTCTATTTCAATCTCAATCTCCTTAATTCGCTCAGAGTAATTATTGCCTGCCAATAGCCTTAAAAGCCATAAAAAGCAATCTTTTTGAGCAAATAGGAAGTCTGTGTTATCGTTTCTCTTTTCCTTATCCAGTAAAATAGTATTTATAGCGGATACTTCCTTGACCAGTCGCTCCACAATCTCTTTAGGGGTTTTCTGGTCATAAAAAGACTCTGCTTTGGCTAGATTTTCTAAATCCTTTTCCCACTTCTCAATTTGGGCTAAATTATCTGTACTCCAAGAGTCAAATCCCTCTGGGGGGTTGTCTTTTAGGTATTGTAGCTTTAAAAGGGGGGTGTTCACGCTTGACCTCCTGCCCCTGCCCCAATAACCCCTGCAATGGCTGGCATAGGCGGTCTAGGTACACCACTTAAAGCTGTCTGTCCGCCAAAAGTACCTGAAGCTTCGGGTTGTGGTGCTTGCCCCTGCGGTCCCTGCGGTGCTCCTGCCTCTTGCGGAGCCATTTGCCCTGTATTCATCTTCATAGCCAATCGGGACATATTTTCAGCGGCTATCTGTGCGTGTTCGTTCACAAATTCAAGAAATAAATCAAACTTCTTGCCCAGTGTATCTCGGTGGTCGGTAGCAAAATCTAATATCTTTTTCATGTACATCGTGTTGGCATTAAAGTTCTGTTGCGGTTTTTTGCCTTGCAACAAGTCCTGTATAGCCATAGAGGCTTCAGCTAAAATCTCTTTGTCGCCGTAATTCTGAATGTCCATAGCCACGGCAATAGTAGCGTCATCATAACCGCCAATGTCTCTAGCCATAATTTCTCCTATCCATTTAGGGTTAAATTGTTGAAACAAAACAGGGTTGGCATTTAAGCCTTCAAGGAATTTAAGTTTGGCGTCTTTTCCTAAAGTGTTGTCCTTATCAAGCTCAGTTGTAGATTTAACCTCAACGTCCATATCTCTTTTAGTGTTCAAATCTATGCGAGTTATTTCGTCCCATTCGTAGCCATTCTCACCCAAGAGCTTAATGGCCAAAGGCTGTTTCATGTGGTCTTTTAAGCCTTGTACGAACCTTAGCCCTATCTCGGCATAACACTCAACATACGCTCTTGCTTTGTGTCCTATCCTCTTAGCGGACTGTTGCAGGGTAGCGTAGGCCACTGTAGCGGTACGGCCGGCTCTGTTCATCTGTTGAGAGTTAATCTGGTCTACACCTGTATTGCGCGAAACGCCTGCCTCAAGCCAATCAATAATCTGGGTAGTGCCTTGCATCGTCGGGGTTTTAAACTCAAATATTCCGTCAGTAATACTCTTTCCTGCTGGCACGGTTACAGAAACTAAAGCGTCAGGGCGGTATTGACTCTCATCTAAAGCGGCGGCATCAGTGAAGATAGCAGGGTCATAAGCCTTAGCGTTTAAGTTTTGTTTTTGCCTGTTAGTAAGTTCTTGATTCAGTAAAGTTATAATCGTCTCAGCGATAGGAAAGAAATCATCTGAATAAGCCTTTGACCAAAAAACTTCAGGGTCTTCGTGAGTAGCCCAAGAAGTCCACGGGTACAAGCCAGCGGAATAAATATCCTTTAGTTTCTCGGCTCTAATCCAAGTCTTTGTCCACGGGTCAAAGAGTAAATAGTATCTCTCACCTTTATATGTTAAACACCACTCGCATAAGTTAAAAACCACCTGCCCAACATAGTTGTCGGAAGTGCTTAAGTTAAGGGCTTCAAATCTAGCAAAATCTTGTTGGTCGGTAGCGGATATGCTCGGCTTATAGTCAGGGGAACAGTTAGTAATTAGTGTCTTAACCTGTTCTTTATTATAAATATCAAAAGCCTCAAGCTCTTCCTGTGTCTTTTGTACTCCCTCTTGTCCGCAGAATAAATGGTTTTCAAGGTGTCCTCCACCTTTAGGTTCGCAGTGAAAATGCTTATAACTGACAACTTCAAAATTAGACTTATAATCAGGGTCTGAAGAGGCATAGAATTTCTGTATTCCACGTCCAGATATAATTGCCATGAACCTGTCCCAACGAAGTTTCAGGTTCCATTTGGCACTGGCACGAGTAGACGAGGTTTCAACTTTCCAGGCGGCGTTTATTTTCTTAACCTTTTTATAGTCGGCTATGTCCTGCTCGGTAAAGGTTAGCTGAATAGGGTCGTCAAAATCCGCCATTAAAGTATCTACCAAGCCAGAGAACACTGGCATTGGTACGTTAAACTGTTGGCGGAATTTAGGCTGGACCTTACCGATATAAGCCAGTTCGTATTCCCTTAGAACCTCTATACGGGCTTTTTTATGATCGGTAGAGGCTCGTAACTGCCTTATGGCAATAGGCAAAAGTATATCGCCTATGCTCTCTTTTGTAGGTTTGGGAGGTTCATCATTCATAACTATATTGTATATTGTTACCTAACTTTGGTAATATTTTTTAATCTTGAGTCTATATTCTCTCATATAGCAGACCAGATGAAGATGTCGGGAATATTCGCCTCTAACCGCCAAAGGAATTCCACACATTACGCAAATCTTGCCCTGTGGCAGTCGCTCTCTTGCATTACCGCAGTATGGGCAAGTGGCATAGCATAACGCCTTAGATTGCCAAAATTTGTTACGGAATTTAAGAATGCGGTAGAATTTATTGCAATGGAAACACCTGAGCGGTAGGGTTTTCACAAATCAATTGTTCCTCCCAACATTATGTCGTTATTTTGTCTTGAGCCTCCCTCAAACCTGCTGGTGGGTTCGTAGGGAATTTGCTTGTAGGGAGTAGACTTAACATTTACTGTGGCAAATGCTTTCATCATATTTGCAATGGCGCAGGCTTTGAGTAAATCAAAATGTCTTGTGGTGTCCATTCCGCTGGTATCCCTTAAATCCGCTTGGGTATACTTCCTCGCCTCTTTTAATATCCTTATATCGTAAATCTCAAGGTATCCCTCTTCAAGAGACTTTTTAAGCCCGAATAGCATTTCAGGTTTGGTATGAGAATTGGTCTCCCAACCCAAATCAAAGTTTTTTAAGTTGGTCGGTACATCAACCGCCTTAGGCTTATTAGCTAGTCGTTTATAAATTTTGTTAATATCATAAATATGTTTAAGCTCGTTAATCGCCGTGCCTCCACTCTCTCCGTTAATCTCAAGAGCCACAAGACATTCCATTAAGTCCTCAGCTTCGGCTTTAACTTCGTGGGCAAAGCTGTCGGGGGGTATCTCATTGTTAGCGTAACTTAAAACTTGTCTTGCTGGTATAGGCGTAAAATCAATCCCCACGCTTGCGTTGTGGTCAAGCCCTACACCTTTAGCGGGGTCGCCTCCAATAGCGTATCTATGGCTAGGGTCAATTTTATACCAAATATAACGCTCTCCAATCTTTTTAAGGTGAGTATGCTTGCATTTTTCAATTAAGCGGTCAATAATCTCTCGGTCAAAGAATAAATCTCCTGCGGCGGCAGGGTTATTCATCATGTCAGCTT
>Ga0163147_10007637_pt1 | contig 12211 bp, 8 predicted proteins | sample OliLakLV19MP6G1_FD_148597 | JGI IMG/M metagenome (GOLD analysis project Ga0163147, IMG submission 148597) | Freshwater microbial mat bacterial communities from Lake Vanda, McMurdo Dry Valleys, Antarctica- Oligotrophic Lake LV.19.MP6.G1 | ecosystem: Environmental > Aquatic > Freshwater > Lake >...
CCCGGTCATGCAGTGCGGCACCCCACATCCGGTGGTAGATGCCGACCGGCGGCGTGATGTCGCAGCGAACGACAGCGGCTCGGCAGCGAGTTTGAGGTGTCTTAATGAGTTTCATGAGAGTCTCCGAACAGCGTACCTCTGGGATTGAGAAATGCCCAGCAGACGGCGTCAACGGCCATGATGCCGGCGAACAGAAACAGCATGAGATTCCAGTTGCCCGTCTGTTCGACGAGCCAGCCGGCGGTGATCGGGAACAAGGCAGCTCCGAAATTGCCGCACATGTTCATCGAACTGAAGACGGTCGCGACATGTCTGCCGCCGAAGCCGATCGCGACTGTATAACCGCTCACACCGCCAAATGTCGCACAGAACGCTCCGAGCGAAATCACAGCGATGCTGCTTCTCACGTCCGCGATGAAGTATGACGCCACGATCAGCGCGGAACAGCTTGCCATCCCGGCGACGGCAATTCCCTGGCGACTGAGTCTCGCGTTTCCGGTCCGACGGAACATCCAGTCCGAGAAGAAACCTCCGGACAGGCTGCCGATCACGCTGCCGACGCCGGCGATCGCTGTCAGAACCCCCGATGCGAGAATCGATACGCCACGTGTCTCCTGCAGAAACTTCGGGAACCAAGTGAAAAAAAAGACCATCCCGGCGGCTCGAAAGAATTGTTGAGCGCACAAAAGCGCGAGAGTACCGCTGCGTAACATTCTGGACCAGTTCACTGGTGCGGGAATCTCGTTCGGCCTCAGTGTCGCCGGCAGTCGGCTCGCGGGAACAAGCATCCAAAACGCAATCGCCCAGACAATTCCCGGAATCGCATACGAGGCAAGCAGCAGACGCCAACGATCAATGTTCCATGTCGCGGCGATCGGGGACAGGATCACAAGCAGAGTCACGGTCATGAATGGAGCGATCGCCCCGCCGATGGCCATTCCACTGGCGAGCAGGCCCGCGGCGCCGGCTCGTTCCGTTTCCGGAAAGATCTGACCGATCGCCTTTGCCGCGCACGGAAACGCGCCGGCCTGAGCGGCTCCCATCAGTCCCCACAGGAACATCAGGGAGACAAAGCCGGTCGCAAAACCGCTCAATAGCGTCGCGGAAGACCAGACGATGCACATGATCGTCAGCGCGCGGCGGCTGCCCACTCGGTCGGCAAACCACCCGCTGGGAAGCTGCATCAGAGCGTAGCTGAAGTACCAGACAGACAGAACCCAGCCCATGTCCCTGGCGAGGTTAGTAATCCTCAGATCACTTGCGATCTCCGCGGCAGGAACACTGATTGCTGCCCGCTGGACGTAAGCAATCGCGGCTGCCACGCAGAGGAACCCCAGCACCTGATAGCGACCGGTGCGGGGACTGAACGTGTCGTCCTCTCGTCCGGAGTCGTTTTGCGGTGCGGCAAACGGATTCTCTTGCTCGCCGGAGAGTTCTGACATGGATGTCTCGGATGCGAACCACGCAAAGTCGTAAAACGGGGACAGACGCTGCACACGTCCTGACTTTACTGCAATGAGGACACAGGCTGAAACCCGGGACGCTGATCCGACTGGGTGGAATGCAAATCCGGCAGCTCCCCAATTGCGCACCGATGCCAGCCCTCATCGGACTCCCGTCGTGTTTCTTCAAACTTCCCTGATCTCTCCAGGAATCATCGGCGTTCTGCGAACCGAGCCGAAGACGGATACTACGCACCCACAGCCTGGCAAGTCTGCAGGATCGCGGTTAGATTTTGTGGCTGCTCAGACTCATCCGGTCTGAGACTGTCCACTCTTCCAGCATTGACAACTTCGGGATCAGGTTTTATGAGCCAGGATACTCCTTCCAGCGGCGGTCTGAATGTGCCACCAGTCGCTCCAGGTTCTTCAGCGAATTCCGATGAGACACTGGAGCGCGTGTTTCTGGTCTCATATCCCAGCATTATCTTCATGTATCCGACAGTCCTGGTGTCCTTGTTCTGTTCCATTTTCATGTGGTTTAAGGGTGATCTGCCACCGGAAGCGATCAACCTTGCGGCGGGTGCCGATTCGAAGCCGCAGATGGCATTGGCTTCGGCCGTGTCACAGGTACCGGATCAGACGAATCCGTCCGATCCGACGAACGCGACCGCACCGACAGTACCTGCTGCGGTTGCGGCGCATACCTATCACAATTTCTGTGCTCGAGTTTTCCTGGTCGTGTTCACGCTGAACATGGTCGTATTAGCATTTGACTTTCCTCGGACGACGTCCCTGACATGGTTCTTTGCGATTGTCGCATTGTCGATCGGCCTCTGGTTCGTACTGACAATGAATCCGGGACTGGCACCGAAGATCCTTCACGGACTGCTCAGTATCAAACCGGCCGCCAATGCCTCGTTTTACATGATCTTCACGGCGTCGATGCTTTTCCTTTTCATCTGTGTGCTCATCAGTCGCCGGTTTGACTACTGGGAAGTCAAGGGGAACGAACTGCTGCACCATCACGGCTTCTTAAGCAATCTGGAGCGATTCTCCGCGCCGAGCCTGCGGATCGATAAGGAAATCACCGACCTCTTCGAGCACATTCTGCTCAGATCAGGCCGACTGATCATACATGCCAGCCAGGAACGACGAGCGATCGTGCTCGAAAACGTGCTGTTTATCAATCAGAAGGAAGACAGGATTACGAAGATGCTGGGAGCGCTCCAGGTCCGTGTGCGGACAGACCGCGAGTAGGTTTGTGTTTCCGGAATTTCGCGGGCGCTGTATCGAATCGTTAAACGAACGAATGACTGCAAGACCTGTCTACCTTGACAACAACGCGACCACGCCACTTGATCCGCGGGCACTCGATCGGATGGATGAATGCTGGCGGAACGCCTTTGCGAATCCCGGCAGTCAGCACGGCTTTGGAAGCTCGGCCCGACAGGTTCTGGAGGATAGCCGCGAAAGCATGGCTTCGATTCTGAATGCCGATCCGTCCGAACTGATTTTCACCAGCGGCGGAACAGAATCGATCAACGCCGCAGTTCACGGATTTACCTTCGGTCGGCGCGGCGTGATCGCAGTCACGGCCGGAGAACATCCGGCAACGCTGCGAGCCGCGGAGAAGACTTTTCTGCAGGGTTGCGGAATTGCGACACTTGCAGTCGATTCCGGCGGAAGACTGCGGAATGATCGGCTGGATCAGCTGCCGTGGGACGAGTTGATTCTGGTCTGCGTGATTCTGGCTCATAACGAGACCGGCGTGATTCAGGACGTGCGACGTCTGAGCGAACTCTGCCGGCAGCATCGAGTCCCGTTGCTGCTGGATGCAGTGCAGGCCGTCGGCAAAATCCCGGTCAACTTTCACGCACTCGGAGCCACCTCGCTGGCGTTTGGGGCTCACAAGTTTCACGGCCCGCGCGGAGTCGGCGGTTTGTTGCTGAGACAAGGAACCAGGCTGCCCGCGCTTCTTCAGGGCGGTCATCAGGAACACGGCCGCAGGGCTGGTACTGAGCCAGTTCCGCTGATCGCCGGCATGGCGGCTGCGCTGGAATCATGGCAATCGGAGTTCGTCGAGCGATCAGGGCGAGTGACGTGCCTTCGAGACCGACTTCAGGAATCGCTTCAGACTCGCTGCGCCCCGGCGATTGTTCACGGACAAGACGCCGATCGGCTTCCAAACACGCTCAGCATCGCATTCCCCGGGATACCGGGCGAATCGCTGCTCGTGAATCTGCATCTGGCCGGAATCGCGTGTTCGCTGGGAAGCACCTGTGCCAGCGGCGCGGCAGAAGCAGCTCCGTCGCTGCTGGCGATGGGGATTCCGGCTGAGGTCTGCAAGTCGTCTGTTCGGTTCTCGTTGAGTTGTCAGAATACCGGTGCAGAGATGGATGACGCCGCAGAGAGAATCGTTGCGGTGATTGAGCGAATGCGGTCGGAAGGAGTTCGCTAGGATGAAACGGAATCAACCAATGTCGGGGCTGACGCCAGCTGCTATCCAGAATCTCGCACACCGTAGGGTGCCAGTCAACCGCGAACCAACCCCCTCATCCGGCCTGTCGGCCACCTTCTCCCCCTCAAAGGGGGAGAAGGGACGAGGCTGTAGATTTACGCATGCCATGATGTTTCTGTCACTCACGTTGTTTCAATCCGCCGCCTTTGCTCAGCCCGGTCAGAACGCCAACATCGAATCCGACGATATCCGTCTGCGTGCGGCAGTCAAGAAGGCACTGGAACGGGGCTGCAGATACCTGCAGTCGGAGCAGCAGGGTGACGGATCCTGGAACGGCTCTCGGGACGGCAATGAATGGACGGCCGGAATCACCGCACTGGCCGTTCTGGCACTCATCAACAGTGACGTCCCTGTCGATTCGCCTTCGGTACAGCGCGGACTCGACTACATCCGCAATCTGCCGCCCAGCGGCGTGTCAGGCGGGTACGGCGTCTATCAGACATCATTGGCTGTGATGGCACTGTGTGCCGCCGAGCAATTTGACCGAGACCTTCCCAAAATCCAGTGGTTCGCAAGGCTGATTGAAGATTCACAGGAATTCGACGGACCGGCGAAGGGACTCTGGAACTACAGAATTCAGGCTCCCGGCAGCAGCGGCAGCGGCGATGCCAGTAATGGCCAGTATGCTGTGCTGGCGCTGCGGGAGGCAGCGTATGCGGGGGCTGAAGTTTCGCGTGAGACGTGGGAACGAATTCACAAACGCTGGGTTGGGGCTCAGCTTCCAGGCGGCGGCTGGGGTTATTCGGAAAGTCAGAACGAAGCTCGAGGCAGCATGACTGTCGCGGGGTTGTCCACGATCGCGATCACGACGAGGATGCTGCAGGATGATCGCGATGTCGACTTTCAGGGTCGTCCCGACTGTTGCCAGACTCTGCCTCCGAATCCCGCCCTGGAGCAGGGCCGTCGGTGGATGGCCGAGAATTTTTCCGTCGTCACAAATCCAGGCACCGGAAGCTGGTACTTTTATTACATGTACGGTCTCGAACGCGCCGGTCGGATGAGCGGAGTCCGATTCTTTGGCAAGAATGACTGGTACCGACGAGGAGCTGCTGCACTGGTCGATGCGCAGCTGCCGCAGGGGAACTGGAAGTCCATCGGAAATGAATCGAATCCAGTCGCGAACTCGTCCATGGCTCTGATTTTCCTGTCGAAAGGGCTGTCAAGAGTCGTCATCAACAAGCTCGATTATAACTCGCCCAATGGCGAATCACTCGATCACGGTGAATGGAACCGTCATCCGTATGACGTGACGAATCTGGTCGAATTGATTGATGGACTGCCGGGCTGGCCGCCGCGGCTGACCAATCAGGTCGTTACGCTCAGCCGGCTGAAGGCCGAGACCGCTGTGGATGATCTGAATCAGGCACCCGTGCTGTTCATCTCCGGCCGAGATGCACCTCAAATGTCCGATGAGCATGTCAGTTGGCTGCGAAACTATGTCGATGCGGGCGGCTTTATCTTTGCGGTCGGGAATTGCGACGGCAAAGGCTTTGATGCGGGCTTCCGCGAGATGGTCAAACGCATGTTTCCTCAGGGGGATGCATCGCTGTTACGGCTGACCGGTGAGCATCCGGTCTATCGCAGCGAATACCTGCTCGATGCCGAAGGCGTCGAGCTGTGGGGAGTCGATTTCGGCTGCCGGACATCGATCATCTATTCGCCCGATGACATCGGCTGCCTGTGGCAGAAATGGGCAAAACATGAACCAAAGGACCGCAATCCCGATCTGAGCCAACGCGTCATCCGCTCGACTCGAATCGGAGTCAACGTTATTGCCTATGCCACGGGACGAGAACCTCCGGAGAAGTTGAGCGACGTCGCGTCACACCGCAAGGACTCGGCGGCAACGATTGAGCGAGGCCTGCTGCAGATTGGGAAGCTGCGTTATGGAGACGGCTGGGACACAGCTCCCAGGGCCGTGAAGAATCTGCTGACCGCACTGAACGAGACCGTGGGCGTGGCCGCATCGACTCAAACGGAAGCGATCCCTGTCACCCTGGACGAGATGACTCGGTTCCCGCTGGTGTATATGCACGGGCGATATCGGTTTCATCTTGTAAATCAGCAGCAGCAGGCTCTGCGCGCTTACCTCAACCGCGGCGGAGTGTTGTTTGCCGATGCCTGCTGCGGTTCGTCAAACTTCGACCGCGCCTTTCGGGATCTTGTCAAGCAGCTTTATCCGGAACAGGAACTGAAGGAGATCCCTGCCGACCATGAAATGTTCTCCGAAACGGTCGGCCACAACATCAAGCAGGCGACTCGCCGCCGCCTGGTGCCATCCGAAGAAAAAGCCGCGCTGACGATGCGAACTGAAATCGGTCCCCCGATTCTGGAAGGTATCGAGATCGAAGGCCGTTACGCCGTCATTTACAGTCGCTACGACATCAGCTGCGCGTTAGAGCACCAGGCATCGCTCTCCTGCGACGGCTACATCGAAGCCGATGCCGCGAAGATCGCAATCAACGTCGTGCTGTACTCCATGCTGCAGAACATCGCCGGTCCGCAATTCAATCCAGTGCCAGTCGTTCCGTGACGAACAGCACTTCAAAGACTCTGCGGGTACTGCAAAACTCACGCCGCATCGCGTCCCTGAGTCTGCAATCCTGAACCGACCGGCATCGGCGATTCAATCAGCTTCATTTCCCGAACCGTCAGCTGCTCCAATAGATCGCGGATCGTGCGTTCGGCGTCGCTGCGGTCGTGTTGCCAGCGGTCATGCATGTCTGTCAGCTGCGTCTGCAGAGTCAGAATCGTGTTCTGCTGATCGTCCACGACAGAGCCGGCTGTGCGGGCAGCGTGTTCTTCTTCCTTCGCTGCGAACCACTGTTCGAGTTCCGCGCGATCACGTCGGAACTGCATTTGCCGTTCGGTGACGTCGCTGGCGGCGGCTTCCACCTTGTCACGGTCTGCGCTGATCTGAATTCGCAGACGGTCGAAGAACGAATGCACGTCGCCACGAGACTGTTCCAGCCTCACACGAGCCGCGTCCGGTGACGAAGCGTCCCGGCAGAGCGTGACCCGGGCTTCTTCGATAACCAGTCGCTGTTCGAGGATCTCACTCTGGGTCTGATCCAGTTCCGCCCGCAGGCGATTGAGTCGCTGCGAACGATCTTCCAGTCGCGCGGCCAGATCAGCAATCGATGTCTCCTGCTGGCGAACTCGGCGCTGACGACTTTCGATGTCTCTCAGAATCGCATCCCGCTCTTCTTCGCTGCGCCGCTGCTGACGCTGGATATCGGAGATCGCGGCGGCCTTTGAGCGACCGACAATCTGTGCTTCGCGACCCAGCGATGCCTCGCGTTCCGTCAGCAGCGAACGGAGATGTTCCAGCTGGCGGAATCGCAGCCGATGCAGTTCCAGAAACCGCAGACGTTCACTCCGGAACATCTGCTGTTCACGGCGGAATTCGCGGAGTTCCGTTTCGAGATCTTCTTTGGCACGAGTCAGATGCTCGAACTGAAAACGATAACGGCGCTGCAGATTGTTTTGTTCGGTGAGCAGCGTTTGCCGCTTCTTCTCGATTTCTTCCTTCAGCCGCTCCTGTTCGGCTTCCACCTGTTTTCCGAACAGTTCCCGCTGCTGCTGGAGGTCTTCGGCCTGCTGCTGCAGTTCCAGCAGCTGATTCTCATGGATCTGCTGCCATTCGAGTTTCTGGCGGTTGATCTGCCCGATCTCCGCCGCCATTTCTTCGCGAGCCTGATCCGCCAGCCGCTGGCGTTCGGCTTTACGCTCTTCGTCGAGCCGCAGAAGTCGTTCGGCGTGATCCTGGCGTTCTCGCTCCGCCTGCTCCCGCAACCTGGCGCGCTCGGAATCGAGCATCGCGCGTTCCTGGCTCAGCTTCATCCGGTCTTCATCAAGTTCCGCACGAACGGACTGTTTCAGGATGACCCGTTCTTCCGCGAGGGCGCGCTGCGCGGAGCGCGCTTCGCCCGCTTGCCGCTGCAGGACCTCTTCCTGATGGGCGACTTTTGTCAGCCGCTGTTCAAGGTCCGCCATCATCTCGCGATGGTCGGCGCGGTCACGAGCGACCTGCAGGGCGAATTCCTGCGCACGCTCCTCAAACTCGCTACGATCAACAGCGAGCTGTTTCTGATCCGCCGTAATCTCGGCACGCCGCTGCTGGAGTTCCGAGAATCGAACCTGCAGTGATTCTGCCGCCGCAGAGGCCTGCAGCAGAATCCTGAGAGCATCCGATTCACCCGCAGCAAGGAATGCGTCAGCGGCGGCGAGTTGGCCGCCGTCCGGATGCCCATCCTGCTCGCGCTCGGCTGAACCGATGGCCATCGTCTTTGACTCAATCAATGGCTCATCAGAGTTTTCCAGCATGTTCGGGACTCCTTTCCCAAACTCGACCTAAGCCAGTGCCTTGTCCAGCATGATCACAAACTGGCCTTTTGCAGCAAGTCCGACGACCTTGTCCACAACCTCGCCTTTCTTGAATAGCAACACGGCTGGGATGCCGGTGATGCCGAATCCGGCTGCCGTCTGATGGTTGTCGTCAGTATTGAGCTTACCAATCTTGACTCGCCCTGAATATTCGCCGGCGAGTTGCTCGATCGTCGGAGTCAACCTCTGGCACGGTCCGCACCATGGTGCCCAGAAGTCGACCAGAACCGGTTCCGCAGAATCCAGAACTTCGGTCTTAAAATTCGCGTCAGTGAATTCATGCAAGTTGCCAGCCATTCCTCGTCCCTTCGAAAATCCGCTCTTCCATCGTGCTGTCGGCAGTCAGACGACCAACTGTGCAGCCTTTGCAACCGCTGCGCCCGATCAGGCGCAGTCAGTGCAAACTGCCAATGATGCCCGTTTGAGCCCCGGACGGCTTCAATAACCGTCCAAATCCCGCGTATTACCGCGACCGTGACCGCTGCAAGACGCGGATTATTGGTCAACCTGATGACACTGTCAACGCGGGTCACGTTCACTTGGGCAAGAGTGGGAGCGATCTGCCGTCCAGCAGAATCGCTCCGGCAGGAAGTGCCGCTTTATGCCATCGTTGCGGTTCGCTTCGCGAACCAGGCGGAGCGCGAATCGCGCGTCCCGTTCTGCTTGCGGAGCAAACAACGACTATGGACCTTGAGTCGCTGCAGACGATGAAATCGCCGCCTGCACGGCTTCGAGCTGATTGGCATAGTCGCCGACCGCAGTTGCCGTGTAGTCCCGAATCAGCCATCGAACGAGCAGGTCAAGGTCAACATCAGACAGCTGCTGCGGCGAATACGGCGGCATCTGATTCTTCGTTCCGTAGTGACGAACCGCGTCCGGATGACGAATGAAGTCTTTCAGCCATGCCGACGAGCCATATTGAGCCAGAGTCGGATAACTACCAGCCGTCGAATCATCAGGCTGAGCCGGAAAAAGCTGACCAATCGTCTCATGACAACTCGCACAGGAAGTGCCTTTCAGAGCGCCGGCCCAGTCACCGTCGACCGCCAGTTTGCGGCCTCGATCGACTAACGCGGAGTCGATTGTCGTTCCTGGATGAAGCTCGAAAAGGGATAGCTCCGGTAAAGGCAACTGATCGACTAACGCGGAGTCGATTGTCGTTCCTGGATGGGCGGCTTCCGCTGTCAGAAATTCGACCAGGGCTTTGACGTTGTCCGCGTTCTCCGGAGATTTCAGGGACTCGGAATTGCCAGATGTCCAGTCCCCCATTTCGGAGTTGTCCGGATCGATGAACTCAATGCTCTCGCCCGCAGCTGTCTTCTTCTGAGCGTCCTTGTACCAGTCCGCGTTCTTCAGCCATGCAAAGTGCCTGGAATAGTCGGTCACGATGGCAGACATCCACTCGCGGCGGGCGAACGAACCCAGATCCGCTGCCGTCGGAGCAGCAATCTGCGGGGTTGTCTCACCTTTGAGTGCGTCCATCACAAGGCTGCCTCGACCATCGTGGCCGTTATAACGGTGGCAGGCAGAACAGTGCTGAGCAAACAGGCGTGGTCCCTGGGTGAACGGGTCTCGCCGCAGCAGCGAGACCGCTCCTTCCACCGGAATCTTGTCCGGTCCGGACGCGAGTTCGATGGCGCGGCCAGCGTCACGGCGAGTCTCCAGGAGTGCGGCCTGATGGCCTCGATCATAAGCGTCGTCGTAAAACGCCATGATTGTCAGCACAACGACTCCGAGTGCCAGCAGCCAGATGAATCCTTTATTCCAGAGATGGCCAGCGTTGCCGAACAGTCTTGCCGTAAACGGCATGGCAGCAATGACGCCCATGATCAGACCGGGCAGGATGATCGCGCCAAACGTGAGGCCCAGCGATTCCACCGCGTGAAACCGCAGCATGCGGAACAGAAACAGGAAGTACCATTCCGGTCGGGCGGCATCGAACTTCACGGACGGGTCGGCTGGCGCACTCAGTTCCGCTCCACGAAACATCGTCAGCAGCAGCACGACGGCAAGCACGCCAAGGCAGGCCACCGCATCTTTGAGCACCTGATCAGGCCAGAAAGTCGTTTCCGGTGCGTGCTTCGGATCATGCACCGTCAGTCCGTGGCGTCGGAAGACGTAGATATGCAGAGCCAGGAATGCCACCAGCAGCGTCGGAAGAATTCCTGCATGCATGGCAAAGAATCTCGTCAGTGTGAGATGACCGTAGTCACGGCCTCCCTGGGCCAGCGTCTGAACTTCGGCACCAACGACGGGCGTGGCACTCATAATGTTCGTCGTGACCTGCGTCGCGTAATAGCCCTTCTGGTCCCACGGCAGCAGATACCCGGTGAGGGACAGTCCCAGCACGATCTGCATGAGCACCAGACCCAGCCAAAAATTTACCTCACGCGGAGCCTTATAGGCTCCATCAATGATGACCTGAATCAGGTGTATTGCCATGAGCACCACCATCGCCTGCGCTGCATAGTGGTGCAGGCCGCGAATGATGTATCCAAGGTACATCTCGTGCTCAATATAGAACACGCTCTCCCACGCCGTACGGGTGCTTGGGCTGTATGCGGTCCACAGCATGAAGCCTGTAATCATCTGCAGGACAAACGTGAAAACCAGCGTGCTGCCCCAGACGTAGCGCCAGCGTGCCCCGCCAGGGACCCGTTCGTAGAGCGCCTCATGCATCAGCTGTCTGAAACCCATGCGACTGTCGAACCAGTTGATCAACGCATTCATCGTGCAGCGACTTTCGGGACAATTCAGAAGTTCCGGGGCAGCCTGCCAGCGCTTGACCACCAGCGACCGGTCACCGCGTCCACCGACAGCGGAGTTCGGTCCCGGCAGACCTCGTCCGCTGGTTCCCTCAGAGGATTGTCAGGGAATCCCGGGAAACACTCAAGCGGACGTCAAGAACAGTTCCGGCGGAGCACGGAGAATCGGCTCGTTGTAACCCGAACCGTCAGCGAGGAACAGAAGCGCTGTGAATCGTCGCGGTGACACTTCGGGTTACTTCCTGGGTGTCGTGCGCCAGCCAGCTGCACCGGGGCCGTCAACGGTTCAGCGGTAGAGGGGCTTTCGGCTCTGCGGACAACAGCTTGGAGGACAGCGACGGTTCATGCATAAGCGCGTGAGATCCAGCTGCTCGCAGTAGACATCATCGAGCTTCCGTTCGAAGTCGCAGTGATCGGCAATGTGGTCAATGCCGTCGGCGTAATGTTCGGTCAGTCCGCAGCATTGGCAGCCGGGCAGTGACAGAAAACCCACGATTGAGAGCAAAGTAAAGAGGGTTCGCATGGACGTCCTTTTCCCGCGATCAGCCGATGAGGAGTGAACCGCCGGATGTCGCCGGCAGTACCTCTGCAATGCGCATCGAGCGGCAGCCCGGTGTGACTGCAGCGAACTGTCGGGAACATCCGGCTGTCGCTCCGCGAGGGTTCCGGCGTAATGCATATCCGGTGCATTCCGGATAACCGGACTCGGCAGTATTCTCCGGTTCTTCACACTGCTCGATTACGAAAGGCTCTCGATCAGGCGTTGGCCCACTTCACCCGGACTCGGGCAGATGTATCAAGGACAGGTTTTCAACGGGCTTGCGTGACCTGTCTTCGTCATCGTCGGCTACGTCGCCTTCATTATTCCCGGCGTCGTTTAGCATTTTTGCTGCGTGCTGTGTGCGGCCTTGGGTGATCCGTATCGGTGAACCGAACTGTGACTTATCAGGTGGCCAACCATGTTGAACCGGCTACATCGGGAGGAACTGCGGTTTCTGTCATTTCGAGACACCCTTGTGAAGATCCGGGATGCGGTTACGTCAGAGGCTCTGACAGACGGATGGGGACACGACGTCGGATTGTGATTCAAAGCACGAATA
>Ga0163147_10007643_pt1 | contig 12204 bp, 9 predicted proteins | sample OliLakLV19MP6G1_FD_148597 | JGI IMG/M metagenome (GOLD analysis project Ga0163147, IMG submission 148597) | Freshwater microbial mat bacterial communities from Lake Vanda, McMurdo Dry Valleys, Antarctica- Oligotrophic Lake LV.19.MP6.G1 | ecosystem: Environmental > Aquatic > Freshwater > Lake >...
GTCCCGCTTCGGTTGCCGCTTGTGCCTTCTGGTGACTGCTGTAGGCAAACTGATCCATGTCGGCGCGAGAGACCTCCAACTGCCGCCCGATGAACTCTGCCGCGTTGCCCATACCCCAATCACATAGAGCGCACCACAGACCGTCACTTTGCAGCGAGTCGCGCAATTGCACATGCCCGTATTTATGCCCCATACGATGCGTGTCATCGAGGAATGGGGCGCGGCTCATGCTCTCTGTGCCGCCCGCGACGTAAAGATCGCCATCCTCCGCACGGATGGAACTGGACGCCATCATGACCGCTTTTAGACCACTTCCACACACCTTGTTGATCGACACGCCGCCCACGCTTTCGGGCAAGCCAGCGCCTATGCTCACCTGTCGGGGCAGGGCTTGACCGACCCCGGCGCTGACAACGTTCCCCAAAATCAGTTCGTGGACATCAGCGCCATTGATTCCGCTGCGCTCAACGGCGGCACGCACGGCAATCTTGCCGAGTTCGGCGGCGCTCAAACTAGACAATCCCCCTAAAAATTTGCCGATAGGCGTGCGTGCGCTTGCCAGAATCACGGCGTCACGACTCCCTTTATCCTTGCTCATGTTGATCCGTCCCATAGAGTTCTACCCAAACCGCTTTCAATTCGAGGTAAATGTTGTCCAGTGTGTCGGGGATAACCCGCGTGCTGCTCACGGTGGTCATGAAATTTGAATCGCCCGCCCAACGCGGCACGATATGAAAATGGAAATGCTCCGCAATGCCAGCACCCGCCGCCTGTCCTAAGTTTGCGCCCATGTTAAAAGCGGGAGCGCCGTACAATTTTCGCAGTGCAGTTAAAGTTTTGTTCGTCGTGATCATCAAATCGGTGAGTGCATCGGTGGTCATGGCTTCCGACGATGCGATATGCTCATAGGGAACAACCATCATATGCCCATTGTTGTAGGGGTACAGGTTGAGCGTCACGTAAACGTACTGTGACCGCGCAACGATCTGTGTTTCGCCGTCTGTATGCGGAAGTTTGCAAAAGACACACCCGTCTAGCGGCTTTTTTTCGCCCCGAATATAGGCTATTCGGTTTGGCGCCCAAAGGTGATCCATAAAACGTTTTTTCCCTATGCTAACCAATCAAGGCGGCACAATTCTTTCGTCAATCATGCCACGTTTGCAGAAGGGTTGGAAGTGCTTTCAGCAAAAACTACGCGCATAGGTAGGGCAAATGCTGAGTATCTTCTCATAGGTTCGTCCTCCCCTGCCGCAAGCGTGGTAAAATTTGAAATGTAAACTAACCTACGCGGAACTTAGCAATGCTGTCAACTGAACGACTTCACCAAGCATTGACCGGACGCCCTTTCAGATACTACGAGTCATTGAGCAGCAGCAACGATTCTGCTATGCGTTGGCTCAACGAAGGGGCATCGGCAGGGAGCATCATTGTCGCCAACGAGCAAACGCAGGGGCGGGGACGGCTAGGGCGCACATGGTACGCGCCGCCCGGAACGGCGTTGATGTTCTCGTATCTGCTGCGTCCGCAAGTCGAAGAACTGCCTTACATTGGTATGATGGGGGCGCTTGCAGTGGCGGAGACGCTGAAATCGCTTGGTGTAGCGGCTTGTGGCATCAAATGGCCTAACGACGTTCAAATTGACGGACGAAAAGTCAGCGGTGTGCTGCCAGAGGCGACGTGGCAGAGTAATAAACTGCTCGGAGTCGTTCTGGGTATCGGGATCAACGTGCGAATAGATTTCACGGGAACAGCCTTCACGCAGACCGCTGTCAGCCTAGAGTCGGTCATTTCGTCAGTAGATCGCGTTGATTTGCTGCGGCGCATAGTGACCCGGCTTGATGATTGGTCTAGCCGTCTTAGCTCCGATGAGTTGTTTGAGCAGTGGCGCGACTCAATGCTGATGATGGGGCGGCGCGTGTCGATTAACCATGTCACAGGCACGGTGGATGGAATTGCCGAAGTCGTAGATAGACAGGGCGCATTGTTAGTGCGCGACTCTGGCGGGACGCTGACGCGGGTCATCGCCGGAGATATTGCCTTAGGATAGCGAGGACGCATGGGTATCCGGCTGGACTGGGAAATAGAAGCCGAGAACGAACATATCGAAAGCAGCGGCGAAGACCCGGAAACGCGAAAACTGCGTTGGAAGGCGCGGTTGCGTTTGTTCGGGCTGATGATTCTATTTGTGGTGCTGGTCGGGGTGTTGATTGGCGGTTTGATCTTGCGTTTGCGACAGGTAGATTGGGAGATTGAACAGTCATTACGTGATACTATTGACTCCGAAGTCGCTACTTTAAGGTTGGGGGATCGTCAGGCGTTTTTGGGCTTTCAACGCAGCGCCACCGATGAGTGGATGGTGCGTCAAGATGGCATGTTCGATGCCTATCAAGCGCTCAAGCTGGAATCGGATGTTGAATTGACCGGACGTGTGATCAATGCGTTGGTAGATCGCCAGCGGGGGCGGGTGCAGGTCGAAGAAATCGTTGACGGTGTTCCGTTCCTACAGACGTGGTTCTTCTGGCGTTATGAAGATGGCTGGCGGCATGTCCCGCCTGATTACACATTTTGGGGAGACAGCGCAATCCTGCAAAATGATGTTGTCACCGTCTACTATCACGATCTCGATGCGCCGTTTGCACAGGTCGTATTCGATCAAGTCTCCACATGGCTCACTACGGGATGCGCTGCACTCCTGTGCGAGTCTATCCCGCATATCACTGTCGATATTACGCCGAACCCGCTTGCCCGGTTGGATTGGGTTGATGTGTGGCATTTGCAAATTCCGTCACCCTATATTGGACGGGCGCTATTGGACTCGCCGTTTGAGCCGAGTATGCGCTTTCAATCCGGCGTGCTGGTAGCGCGGCGTCTAGTAGATAACGCATCAACGCTCCCCATGACTGGAGAATCAGCGTTTTTGCGCGATGGTATTGTCAGTTGGTTGGTGGAACGTTTCGCGCAGGTGCAAATGGAGTCGCATCTGGTTTACAGCCTTGCTGCCCGCTATGGTGATCCAGCCGTAGGACGCTTGCTCGATTTGCTCACGCCCGACTCCACAGCGGCGGTGTTAAGCGAGATCACCGGAACGTCGCTGGAACAGGCGGGCTTAGACTGGCGCGATTATGTGGCGTGGCGCTTGAGTCAGGCTTCCGGCGGGCAAGAATTCGATGTGATAGCGGCAGTGGTCGAGTATGATACGGACGGCAACGCGCAGATTCGAGCGCAGGTAAGCACGGGCGCAGCGCAGACAGAAGTCCTATATCGCCTTATCGGTGGCATGTGGCAGCCTATCGGCTAACCATGCTATCATGAGGATCATTGAGGGGGGAAACTATGTTAGATGATCTGCGTAAGAGTACTCAAGGGCAAGCGAACGAACCTGAAATAGAAGAACCGGTTTTGCCGTCTGCCGAGGACGAGGACGAAGAAAGCGAACTACGCTTTTTGGGGATGACCGCCGTTGAGCGCATGTTCATTTCGATCTTTCTGTTTCTCGCGGTCAGTGTGATCGGCGCGGCACTGCTGCTGGCTACGGGGCGCTGGGTGTTGATGTGATCGCGTTGGGGCGCACGCTTGTACGCCCCATTAAACGCGAAATCTCGCCTAGCTTGTGGGATTGAGGATCAGTCGATCTGCTGTCGCGTTTTCGATTTGCCCGCGTGACCACAACATCGGGTGAAAATTGGTGTCCGTCCACGGCTCGATCATGTCGCTGTAGTGTTCACTGTAGGGATGACCGCTCTGTCCTGTGGTGTGCATGGATAAGCTGTTCTCCCAATGGTTTGTGTCGATAATCATACGCATAGACGGTAGAGACCGGACTTCAAACGTCTCGAATGACTCTCCGTCATTGTACGAAATATTCCACCCTGTTGCGTTGACGATCTCGCCGCCGCCGTTCAGGGCGAACGGTCCCCGATTGACGATGCTTTCGATCAAGTCGATACCACTCAACCCCAGCGGATTGCTGCGCCATGTCGCCGTATGCAGTTCACCCCAACTCCATTCGGCGGGGTTGTTGCCTTGCGCTTCAACGAGCGCCTGAGTCCCCTCATCAAATGACCGCCGCAAAATATCGTCGCGTGTTTCAACGATGTCCGCTGTGCGTACATCGTCCCACCAGATGTTATCCGGTTCATTCATCAGGCGAGACGCGGCAAATAAATCGCCTGTTCCTACCCGAAAATCTTCCGGCATCTGGTCGTTAAACAGGTTGTCGAGCAAGCGCACGCTGAACATGGCGTACAACGCGGCTTGACCGCTTTCACGGTGCATCTGGAAATCCCATGTCAGCAAATAATCGCGTGATTCAGTTGTGGAAGTGTTCTCGAACTGGATCGGGCTGAGGAACGGCACAATCTCACGCGCATTGATGTTCATGTTATCGCCCTGAATCTGCTGGTAAGTCGTCGGGCTGTGTAGTTTCAGCGAGTCGATCATTTCGTTGATGCGTTCGCCGCGATACCCGTTTGACCAATCGTAGGCGAACATATAGGTGTTCTCGTCACCGAGTGCTTGCGTCAACTCCTCATAGTAAGACATCGGCACAACAGCTTGATTCGCCGTGACGATATAGTCACGATCCGGGTTATAGATGCGCGGCATAAGGTCAAATGGAATATATCCCTGCCAACCATCGGCATCGCTGGTGGCAAGCGTCGGGACGAGTCCGTCACGGTTGGCGGGACGAATCGGCATACTTCCCGGCGTTTGATAGCCGATGTTTCCTGCTGTGTCTGCGTAGACAAAATTCTGCGATGGAATGTTCCAGAAACTGAGTGCTTCGCGGAACTCTTCCCAATTAGACGCTGTATCGAGCATCAGCACGGATTGGAACAGCGATCCGGCGTCGTGACCTGTCCAGCGCAGCACGAGCGGGTCTACGTTGTTCCAACCCTCGACCTCGCCTGTTTCACGGTCAACGTGGTTATCGTTGATGATAGGACCTAAATGGGTTTCACGTACCTGTATCGTGAGCGGCGTTTCGCCGTCGCCATAATTGATCGTTTCTTCGCGCACGGTCATATCGCGCCATTCGCCATTCCAGCGATATTGGGTCGCGTTATCAGGGTTGATTTCGAGGCTGTACAAGTCTTGCACATCGCCGCCCATGTTGGTTACGCCCCATGCAATATTGGCGTTATGACCCACGACGACACCGGGTGCGGCGGGAAGTGCGAACCCAACCACATCGAACGGGCAATCTTCTGTGACCGGGAAACAGTGGAGTCCGATCTCATACCAGATGGATGGCATTTGAATGCCTAAATGCGGATCGTTGGCGAGGAGCGGCATTCCGGTCACAGTCATTGTGCCGGTAGCTACCCAATTGTTGCTGCCAATGCCAACGTCTGCGCCCCGCGAAACCCAATCACCGCGCCGAACACCGCCCGCGACTTCCCGACTGCTAGGGACGGTCATTGCCGCGAGGTTGCCGCCGTAAACGGTGGTCAGGCTTTCGGCGGTCAAGGGCAGGTCTTCTGGTTCGAGGATCGTCGGCTTGGAATCGTAAGGGAAGGGTGGGTTATAGTCGTCATACATGGCTTGACCCATCGCGGCGATGAGCATGGCGCGATCTATATCCTCACCGTAAGTGTCGGTTAAGTTCCACGACATCACTTTACCCCAGACGACGCTGTCAAGGGGTGTCCAGGGAGCAATTGTGATCGAAACGCCTGTTAAACCGAGTAGGCGATATTCAAGCGCCAAATCATCGGCGCTGCGGCTGGTGATATAGGCGTTCACCCCATCGGAGAATGTTTGCAGCATCACACGTTCTTGCTCGGAAAATTGAGCGAAATCGCGCTCTGCTGCCTGTCGCCAGCCCACCGTGCGAATGAAGACATCTGTCCCGATCAGGCTTATGGTTTTGCCAGTCAGTTCTTGAATCGCGCCGTTGCCCACATGACGCGAGAACTCCATTTGCCACCAGCGATCTTGTGCTTGTGTGAATCCTTGCGCGAAGAATAGATCGTGTGTGTTACTGGCGTAGATGTTGGGAACACCCCAATCATCGCGCAGAATTTCAACCTGTGCCTGTAAACCCGTGACGTTTAACGTCCCGTTGAGGACGGGCAGGGGACCGCGTGTGGTGTCGTTAAAGATCAGAAAACCGCCAACGGCAATCATGACAACCACAATCAATAGAATTAAAAGGACAATGCGTAAAATTCGCATTTGTTATACCCCTAGATGTTCTGTAAAAAATGCGATCAGGCGCGTTTCATAGTCTTCTGGAAAGTTGAACATTGCTTGTACATGATCCATGCCTTCGACAATCCAGGGTTCAACCGGGTTGCCGTTCGCGTTAGCGGCGGCTGCAAGGTCATAGGCATACTGCACGCTCAGGCGGGTATCTGCCGTGCCATGCGTGATGTAGAGGGGGCGTGTGCCAATTTTTTCCACGCCTTCAAGTGGACTCATGGACGTGATGTCATCACCGCTCATCAATCGCCCCATGAGCAGACCGCCAGAGGTCAAGAACTGCGGGTAGCCGTTGCGTTGAACCTCTGCATCAATGGCATCGGCAATATTGGCAAAACTACTGTCTTCCCACACGGCGGCGACTCTGGGTTCTTCACCCGCCGCGATTAAGACTGTACCCCCGCCCAGTGACACGCCTAGCAAGCCGATACGTTCAGCGGGGATGTTGTTTACTGCGATCAGCCAATCCCACCCGCCTAGTACGTCCTGATATTCTTCTGTGCCGGCAGCATAGCGCCCATCTTCAATCGTTGAGTCACCGTGATCGCGCATATCGATCATCAGGACATTAAAGCCGTTGCGGTGCAGCATTCCAGCAGGGAGCAGCACGCTTGGGGCATGTCGGCAAGAGCCTAAACCATGCACAAGGATGACAGCAGGCGCAGTCTCAGGCGATTCAGTGGTAGGGACGTACCAGCCCGCAATCGTGATATTTTCATCACGACTAGGAAAGCTCACCCGGCTATAGTCAGGCATGAAATAAGCAGACGCATCATCATCATTGAGGAGGTCGAATGACTCCGGGAAGTTGTCAAGATCATCAGCACGGTTATTGCAATGAGGGGTGACAGAGGTGAGCTGATTGTAAATAATGCTTCCCGCTGCTAGGTATCCACCGAGCGGGACGATGATCACAATAAAGAGGATCACAGTGAAAATAATTCTTCTACGCATGTAAACTCCAAGAAAGATTATCTAATCGAATGAACGTTTGATTTCTTTGATTGTGACCTAACCCACACAAATGGGCAAATCGAAAACTTGTTCTATTAACGTGCCGGTTACATATGAGAAAACGCTGGATTTTATGAGTGATATGAGGTATACTCTATACACTGGTATATCTTTCAATGAAGGAGCAGGCGCTTTTTCCGCCTGAAACAGAGAGGTGGGTTGCGCGCATAATGTCTATGGACTCGATAGGAACGATCCGCCCGATTAACATCAACGAAGAGATGCGCGGGAGCTTCATGGATTACGCAATGAGCGTGATCGTTGCCCGTGCATTGCCTGATGCGCGTGATGGATTGAAGCCAGTCCATCGACGCATATTGTTCGCTATGTATGATATGGGCATTCGTGCTAATACCCAGTACAAAAAGAGCGCCCGTATCGTTGGTGAAGTGCTAGGCAAGTATCACCCGCATGGGGATGTTGCTGTATACGATTCAATGGCGCGTATGGCGCAAACCTTCTCGCTGCGTTATCCACTGGTCGATGGTCAGGGGAACTTCGGCAGCGTGGATGGTGACAGCCCGGCGGCGATGCGTTACACCGAGGCGCGTCTGGCAAAACTGGCGGAAGAACTGCTTGTTGACATCGACATGAACACTGTCGATTTTAACGACAATTACGATGGCACACAGCAAGAACCCGCTGTGCTTCCTGCCCGACTGCCGAATATGCTTCTGAACGGCGCAAGCGGGATTGCTGTCGGTATGTCGACGAATATCCCCCCGCACAATTTGCGTGAACTGGCAGCGGCGATCTCTTACCTGATTGACCATAACGACACGGTGGATGATGTCACGGTTGACGAATTGATGCAGTTCGTCAAAGCGCCAGACTTTCCAACAGGCGCATCAGTCGTGATCGAAGCTGAGATGAAAGAAGCCTATGCCACCGGACGCGGGCGCGTTGTCATTCGTGCCAAAGCGTTCATTGAGCAGGGCAAGGGTGATCGTCAGCGCATTGTCATCACCGAGATTCCCTATCAAGTCGGCAAAGTGTCGATTATCGAGCGTATTATCGCTTTGGTACGTGAAGATCGTTTGACGGCGATTAGTGATTTGCGCGACGAGTCGGATCGTCAGGGAATGCGTATTGTTGTTGAACTGAAACCGGGCGCACAACCCAAGAAAGTTCTCAACCAACTTTATAAATACACGCAGCTTCAAAGCACCTACAGCATTCAAATGTTAGCGTTGGTCAACGGCGAACCGAAGACCTTAAGCCTCAAACGGTTGCTGCAAATTTACATTGATCACCGTATCGAAGTGATTACGCGACGTACCCAGTTTGAACTGGAAAAGCGTCGTTCGCGGGCGCACATTCTGGAAGGTTTGCTCAAGGCACTTTCGAGCCTCGATGCGATCATTCGGACAATTCGCGCCGCCGATGATGTTGAGTCGGCACGCACCGATTTGGTCAACCTGTTTGGTCTGAGCGAAGCGCAAGCCAACGCCATCCTAGAGATGCAGCTTCGCCGCTTTGCCGCGCTCGAACAAATGAAGTTGCAGCAAGAATTCAACGAAGTGATGACTCGTATCGCTTACCTTGAAGACCTTTTGATCTCCCCAGCAAAGATTCTTGCCATCATCCGTGAGGATGTCAACGATTTAGCGGAAACGTTTGGCGATGATCGGCGGACGGAAGTCATTTACGGCGTGACCACGCAGTTCAACGAAGCCGACCTTGTGCGTGAAGAAGAAGTCGTTGTGCTGCTCAGTCGCTATGGATACATCAAGCGCGTGCCGTCCAATGCTTACCGCGCACAACGTCGCGGTGGTAAAGGCGTCATGGGCATGACGACTAAAGAAGAAGACGGCTTGGAGCAGATTCTCGCGGCTCGTTCGCTCGATACGCTGCTGTTCTTCACTGATAAAGGCAAGGTCTACAGCGAAAAAGCGTATAACATCCCTGAAGGTCTGCGAGCAAGCAAGGGGACACACGTACAGAGCATCCTTGCCTTGACAGGTGATGAGCATATCACGGCGGTTTTGCCTGTGTCCTCATTTGGAGATGGTGGCGCAATCGTGATGGCGACACGGCAGGGGCGCATCAAGCGCGTGGACTTGAGCGACTTTGCCGATGTGCGTCCAAGCGGCTTGATCGCCATTTCGCTCGACGGCACTGATCGCTTAAGTTCTGCAAAATGTACCGACGGCGATCAGCATGTGATCCTCGTCACGGAAAACGGGCAAAGTATCCGTTTCCATGAGGATGAAGTCCGCGTGATGGGACGTGGCGCGGCAGGTGTCAATTCAATTCGTTTGCTCGGTGATGATGCTGTCGCGGGTATGGATGTCGTTGATGAACTTCATACGCACATCTTGATAGTGACACGTAACGGCTATGGCAAACGCACGCTCGTTGAAGAATACCGCACACAGGGGCGTTTTGGTCTTGGCTTACGCACGCTGTCGCGCAACGAAAAAACGGGTCCTGTGATTGCGATGCGCTGCATCAACGAGGTAGATGATATTCTGCTCATGACGCGGAACAACATCGTGCTGCGTACCAATTTAGAGCAAATCCGCGAAACCGGACGCAATACGCAAGGCGTCAAGCTGATGGACTTGGCGGGTGATGATTTCATCATCGGCTTGGCGATTATGGACGGCACAATTGAAGAAATGCCGCTTGATGGCGTGCCTGAAGAAGGCATGATTTTGAACGATGATGGCGATTTCTTTGAGGAAGTAGTGGGTTAACAAACACCTGCTTCAACAAGAATCAAAAAACGGGCGACTCCATTGTGAGCCGCCCGTTTTGATTCGCAGAGGAAGTCTATTCCTCTTCTTCGATCTTACCCTTTTGGATGACTTCAGGTTCTACTGAGGTCGTTTCGGTGGTCGTCGTGTCATCCGTTTCCAAGCTGAACGGTGTTACACGCACGATCACGGTGTCGGGGTCTGTAATGATGTTGAGTTTGTCACCCAGATTGAGATCGCGCACATGGATAGAGTCGCCAGCCAGCTTGAGCGAGGACAGATCAACGTCAACATGGTCGATCAAGTCACCGGACAAGGCTTCGATTTCAATAGAGGGGCTGACAGCGGTCAACACGCCCAATCGCAACGCAATGGCAGGGCTTTCGTTGATGAAATGCACGGGGACTTCCGTCTTGATCAGCGTTGTCGCGGATACAGCAAGGAAATCGACATGCGTGATTTTTCCGCGCAGAATATCACGCTGGACATCACGGGTAATAACGGTATGGGTGCTGTCACCCACATTCAAGGTGATCAAGCTCGTACCGCCAGCCTTCATCAAAGCGACTTCGAGCGGGCGATAAGCGATTTGAACATGTACAGGTTGCACGGACGCGCCATAAACGACTGCCGGGACAAGCCCGCTGTTACGCAGTTGGCTCACTTTTTTGCCCGTAATGGTGCGTGCTTGTGCATCAATGATGTAATTATCTGCCACGATACAGAACTCCTCTTTCTCAGGGCATCACCCTAAGGGGAACAGGCGGGTTTGTTTAGGAAACGCGCTGAAAACGATCAGAAATGGTTCTGATTCTAATGACGACAAGGCGAAGCGTCAATCCTGAATGAGCTTTTACGCTTGCTTATCTTAAAGATTGCTGTGCAAATCCCCTCAATGCCTTGTAAATTGAATGCATTACAGAAATAATTAAAATTAGGACGTGGTATGAAAATGTCCATAGGAGGAAAGACATGTCAAAACGTGCATTATGGATCACATTGTTGATCATTGTGGGGGTCATGAGTCTTGCCGTCGCACAAGATAGCGGAAGTCTCACATACGGATCGGTAGTTCTCGGAAACGTCAGCACACAGGATGCCCAGGTACGGTACAGCTTTAACGGCACTGTGGGCGATGTCGTGACCATTCGGGTGAATAGCGCAAGTACAGGGATGGATCCTAATGTGACGCTGTTAAGCCCAACAGGGGAGACGATTGGAATCAATGACAATACGCTGCTCGACTTCTCGAACAACGCGGTCATTTTCAGCCGATTGTTCGCAACGGGAACGTACACCATCGTCGTCAGCGGCAGCCCCGGCGATTTCCTGCTCACGTTGGATGCAAACGCTGCGCCCGCTGTAACGGTGCTGGAACTAGATAGCCCTCTAAACTTGACTTTGCCGCTGGTCGATCAAGCTCAGACTTTTGCCTTCAATACCGATCCGCTCAATGCAACAACCTTGCTCGTTGACGCGAACGGACTTGATGTCGATGCCTATCTCGAAATCGTGGACGCTAACGGAGAGCGCGTCGCCTCTCTGCGCGGCGATTTGGATAATGCCTGTTTCAGTTTTTCGCCGGGGGATGAACTCAATGAAGTTCGTTTCGCTGTTTCGCCCACCGTCGCGGGCAGTTTTACGCTTACATTAGGGCGCAATCCCTGTGCCTTTGCTTCTGCGCCACAGGTGATCCAGCCTCAACCGACAGGGACGTTCCAAATCACGCCAATCAACGGCGCATGTACAATTGGCAGTCGTAATAACTTCAACGTTCGGACGGGACCCGGCTTAATGTACCCGATTCTGCGGGTGTGGGCGGCACGTCAACCGCTCCAAGTTGTCGGACGTTCACAGGATGGTCAGTGGTACGCGGTTCAAGCAATGAGCGTGCAGGCGTGGGTTTCTGCGTCCGTCGTCGTCAACGTCGGTCCTTGCGATCAGCTTGCGGTGATTCCCGCGCCGCCCGTGCCAACACTCGCGGCAACCGTCATCCCGACGCAGACCCTCACCGCAACAGTGACGACAACGGCAACCATTCAAGCGACTGTAGAGACGCCCGCTGCAACTGCAACGACAGAGCCTACCGTTGTGATTACCCCGACGATAGCAACCGTTGAACCCACTATCGAACCAACCATTCCTCCAATAGAAGTTATCACGCCGGAAATGACTCCAACCCCCGCGTAAGATACTTTGCGGCATAAACAAAACGCTCCTGAAATCAGATTTCAGGAGCGTTTTTTGTACTCAAAATATGAAGCGGGTTATGCGATTCGAACGCACG